>Ga0160429_1000181_pt1 | contig 78939 bp, 50 predicted proteins | sample SolpanmetagenomR_FD_108199 | JGI IMG/M metagenome (GOLD analysis project Ga0160429, IMG submission 108199) | Solar panel surface microbial communities from Lawrence Berkeley National Laboratory, California, USA - R | ecosystem: Engineered > Built environment > Solar panel > Unclassified ... | reverse complement strand
CGGTAATTCTTCTCTAGAATCTTAACCCTATAGGCGGTTTGTATAACGGTACCTAGATATAAGTCTAGGTTATTAATAAGCGTACAATTAACTACGTAATTCTCTCCGGCTCTTAGATAGAGAATATTGAGATTATCCCACGTGTCTCTATAGACTCTCCTACTAGTAAGCGCTAGCCTAAAAACTTTGCTCGCAAATAGTTTCTCCTAAAGCTAGTATTTGCGATAACTATTAATAAGATATAGTATTAGTTATTAGACCGTATTAGTCTTCTTCTCTGGCCTAAGGTGTTTATGTATAGTTAGCTTTACGTTAGTTATAATAGAGTTACAAATCCTAGGGGAATTAGTATAGTTATATTAAAGAAGTTGGTGGCTAATAGTTTAATCAAGAATATTATTTAGGAGGAGATCTTTATGGTTAGGCAACAATAATAATAACGGTAACCTATTATAGAGGACATTAACAAATAGGCAATAGTTGACGCAATAAATCAACTTAGTAGTAATATCGGTAATATCTAACGGTACGCGTTGGATTTAACACCCTTACGGTTTCTCTCTACTAACTATCTACTACGAGAAAGGAATCTTTAAATAGCACGTTTTAGCAGTAGAGATAACGTTTAAAATAGTACGTTCTTATAGTAGAGAGAATGCTCTAAACGGTACGTTTTTATAGCCAAAACCAACGTTTAAAACAGCACGCTTTTATAGCTAAAATCAACGTTTAAACCAACGTTTAAAACAGCATGTTTTATAGTAAAGTTGACTCGCTTGCCTGTTTTCTCATACCTATTTCCCGCCTTGCCCTATTACGAGTTACGTATTATAAATACTAAGAGAAGAATTATAGAAGGCAATAAAGCAGAGGAGAGAATTTAAGTTACTTAATTTATAGTATAGTTTCATTGCAAGGCGCCTATAGAAGTATTAGAACTTGTGTATTTACTAATCTCTAATCTAGCATTAGTATCTCTATACTTAATAATTAGAAAAATCTTCTAGCGCTTTTATTCTAAGATTATAAGCCGTCTTAAAAAGATATCAACTTTCTTTTAGAAGTTAGTATAAAAAAAGATTATTTTCTTATTATACTTTTAGGCGCTAGATATAAGGCTTGCATTAAGTACAATTACGGCTACGCTCTACTAGTTAGTATCTTAATAATTTAGTAATACAAAATATTTGCGGCTACTCTATCTCTCATTATTCAATTAGCGGTATTTAATACTTTATTCTTGGAAAGTACCTTTTTTTATTTCTTGTATTACATGGAAAAGCGCTCTTTATAGTATTATATTAAGTTACTATAATAGAATTAATAAGGCTTATAGTTATATAAGAAATGTAAAACTCTTAGGCTAGCTATAGATATTATAGGCTTATACCTGCGCGTTTATATATAGTTAGTAGTCTATATATTTAAGTCGTAACTTAATGATCTAAACTAAGCTAATAAGAGTATATAACTTTAAGTCTATTCTTAAGCCTAATATTTCGATTTGAGTCTATCTTTTAAATATTGTATTTGAGAAATATAATCTAACAATAAATTAAATAGAGGTTAGAGAATATATTTAGCTAAGTTTAAAATACTCTACATCTATGTACTTAGTTTTACTAGACTATAAAGAGTACTATTCAAACTATAATTAAGTCAGCTTTTAATAAAATGTATAACTACTAGAATAAAGCACGTTCTAATCTCTTAAGATTAAGTATACGTTTAATACTATGATAATAGCTGTGTAGAGATTTAGAAACTGAATATTGTTCCATGTAGAGTTAATATAGATACTTATAATTAGTAGTAGACTGATATAGGCCCTTATATTAGTAGTAGAATTAAGGTGTAATATAACTATAAGTAATTAGGAAATTTAGAAATACTTATAGTTTATAATAACTAGTAGATAGCAAGAAATATAGATTTAGATTTAGCTCTAGTGTAGTTTTTATAATTTGAGATTAGTTGCAATAAACTTATAGTTTCTTTCTTACTTTTGCTATAGTCCTTTATTCAATAAAGAGTTGTTCAGATTTTACTATCTTCTATCTATAAACTAGTAGTATATTATAAAAAGATAAATGGTTTAGTGTATTTATTTAATATACTAATACGTGATGGAAGTAGTAAACAAAGAGATGAAAACTCTTTATTCTATAATATAAAGATACTAAGATAGTGTCTAAGATAGGGTTTTTATCTTAAGTATTATATTAGCTGACAATCTAACATGTATGACTATACTAATTGACTAGACCGTTTTTCTTTGTATATGTCTTAGACTAAGAGAACTATATATATTGAATTATCTAGTATTTAATTGCATGTTATTTTTCTAATAAGTAGTAGATATAGATATTTGATATTGTTTCTATTATTATAGTATTAGAAACTCCTCAGTGTGTAAAATTGTATTACTAGAAGATCATTGATAGCTTATTTAATCTAAAACTTGAGAAGTTAATTCTTTCAATTTTACAAATGTAGCTACTTAAATTAGCACTAACGTATAATTGCGATTATTAATAAGTTTAACTTAATCATTGTTTACTACTCTTTCTTTCCCTTTACTCAATTCATTCTATATCTAAGCTTTATATATAGATTTCTGTTAGATTTTAGTGCTAAAAGAATAGTAATAAAATATAATAGCTACTTTTTTTCTATGATGATTAGAAAAAGAAATAACATTCTATAATAAAATCTAGAGATATCAATAAACAACTTGTAGAACCTTAAAGTTTAACTCTATAATTTCGACTAATATGTTTATAAGAATAACTTATAAAATATATCTACTAAATTACAATCTATTCTCAAAACACGTTACAATATAGTTTATTATATAAATATAAAATTGAGTCTTAATTATTTAACTATATACTCTATAAGCATCTAGTAAAAAGATACAACTTAAGTAGATATGTACAAGTATAGAAAGAAGGTTTATATATAATAATATTTAAAAGTAGATTGAGAGACTATAACTTACTTCAATTAGTAATAAAATAGTCTTTAGTTTAAGTTAGACGTTTATTCAACACTAATAAAGAAGAGAAAATTGTATTATAACTAATTATTAGTAGTATTAATAGACTTAAGTTTCAAGTATAAAGAGCTTATGGTAGTAAAATAAAAAGACTTATACTAAGAACTAGCTAGATAGCGATATAGCTACATGTACTCTAGATTCTCTATAATGGCAAAATCTACAAGAGGAACTTTAGTATACTTGTAAAACCTTTTATTCTTATTCATATTCTTATTCTTAGACACTTCAATATAGCATTTATAGGTGTAACTTATAAAAGAAGATTACGGTCTAATCAATTCTAAAATTAGAGAACAGATAGGTTAAAGCAATTCTTAGTATAAAATCCTACTACTTAGAACTATTTAATATAGTAAAACTATATTAGTAACTATTTTCTACTAAGTATTACTAAATGTCTTATTTACTATAGATTACTCAAAATATAAGTAGTTAATTTGGTTAAAGTATAGAAGCGTTAGAATTACTCTATAAAATTAAATTCTACTTAGATATAACAATGGTAAATATATAAGTTTCTATTTAGATTGGATTTAAAAGACATAAAAATTAGATGATAATATTAAGCAAATTTCTTTGCTCTTATTATATTGTACTTACTATAATACCCTTAGATATTACTTGATAACAGTATTAATATCTCACTCAATTGTACGCTAACTTGGTCAACTTTCTAAAATATTCCATGACTTAGAATATATAAATAACTTTATTATATTTTGTTGTATAGAGACGATAGTTATATAGAAATGAAACTAAGATTAATTTTCTGTTCACAATATCACTAACTACTTATATAAACAACTGCTTAAAAGCGTTTTAGCTTAATAAGCTTGACTACAAGATTTCTACTAACACTCTACTATACTTGCTTTATAGTAGCTTCAAGTTTACTAGAAGCCTCTCATATACGACTTATTCTAGAGAGATTCAGATCTAGTCCAACTATATCTTTTCTTAGTTCTTAATATTATATCTAGTAAGTCGCCTCTAAGCTAAATTTATAGTACAAATTAGTATATTATTCTATAGAGAATAAGAATTAGACTAGTATAGAGAGTAGTTTTCATTTAGATTAAAAAGAAAAAAAGAAGTTGGCCTAAGTACGTTTTAAACTTGACTCTCAACTACAGCTATAAAATGATATAATAGAATATTTTTGTAGTATTATAGGGAGTAGTTGCGTTGTCTTGTATATAAGACATTAGATTGATTTTGCAATCTTTATATGCTCATATCTTTATATCTTATATGTATAAACGTTTAAAGCATAATAAGTCTTTAAGTTTTTATTGTATTATAAGAAGAGTTTAACTATTAAATTTCTAGTAGTAAAGTGGAATTATTTATAGACCTTTATTAAGATACATCTAAAACTAACCATTTGTATTAGGTATAAATATTAGAGAGGGGGGGATATGTCTAGAGAGAGAGAGGAGGGGGGTTCATTTAGGAGAAAGGGAGCTAGATCAATATTGCAATCTTATTATAACCTTATAATCTTGTATATAGAGATTTTCTAGATATGAAACACTTAAACACCTATAACTCTATAAGTTTTTCTTATATTGTGATGATTTTTACACTTTAAATGTTTAAGCTTCTTTTATTAAACTATAATTAATTATAGAGTTTTATCAAAATATATTAGTAACTAATACTTTATATTAAGTATAAGTATATAGATGATTATTCATGGGTTTAGTATTTCTCGCTTATTAGATTGATTAAGTTTAAGTTATCTCTAACCGTCTACTTATCTTTCTATATTTGCGTATTGTAAAAATCTATAGATAGAGTCTCTTAGTAGTAAGGTATACAGTATAGTTTGATGTTTTTAGGTTTGTTAATAGGATCCAGAATCTTGTCTTATAATTATGAATAGAACTATACGTTAAATTTCTACCTTGTAGACTCTAGAGAAGAATCAATCTTTATAGTATATAGACCTATATAACCGTAAAGCTAGAAGTTTATCTAATACATTTAAGAAGTGTTTTTTCTCTTTATATAAGTCTCTATTAAAAACTTATTCTACTTCTATTTTATGGTTCTAAATACCTAGATCTACTTTATACTCTAAGCTCTCTTGTAGCACTTATCTAAGACAATAACATAGTCTAATTGTTTATTATCTAGAATATATATAAGAAGAGATGCTTATTAGAATTAAAACATATTATTTCTATGTAATTTAGGCCTTAGATCTACCCGTTAAACCCCTTATATAATAATCTCTCCTTAAATTTACTGTACTAAGTATAAAAGTAAATACAGTAATTGAAGAAACTATAACATAGGTACTATGATAAAGAAGAGAGGGCAAATGTTCGTGTTGTTACTTTAAAATTATTTTAAGCTATAGATACTCTTTGCAGATGAAAATCATCTAAGTACTTATTCTATAGATTGTATAAAGATGAATTAAAGATAAAGACTTATAGTTTACTTATCTAATTGCTTAGTTATATACTTATATAACCTTACTAGTTTCTAGTCTATTATTATACTAAAACTCTCTATAGTAGAGTATACTATATATTCTATTGAATGTTTGTCTTTACTAATCTCAAAAGCCATTTATATAAAACAAGTTTTTAATACTCTTAGTACTTTTCTGCGTCTAGGCTATTATATTTAGATTTACTTGCTGTTTATTAAGTATTTATTTTAACTTCAAGTAGATTATAAAACAATTGTATATAATAAGCTTGATCTGTTTACTTAATTAACTTATGTTGAAACTAGAAGCAATACTCCTCTAAATACTCTAAGAACTAGTTATATCTAGCTTAGTTCTATTATTAGCACATCTAGTTTTGTTTAAGTACTATTTAAAGACCTAATCTATTGTTATAAATAGTTCTTTAAATATATAGTATTTTATAACATTACTATCTACCTATTTCTTATTCTTAGAGGGTGAGCCTGTCTTTTTGTTAGTAGTAACTAAGCAACTTTGGCGGCAAGCATCTTGATACTATAAAGCGCATTACTCTACTAACATCAATGTGTTTCTCTTGCTTTCTAGTTCGTCTAGATCGCAAGAGTATAATCTATCTAAAGACCTTTGAATCTGTTATAGTTGAGTTGTATTTGCTATAGTTGATTGTTATACTAAGGCTCTTGTTACTCTAATAATTAAATCTTATAGTAAATAATATTACTTAATCTATAGCGTAGTATACGCTTTTTAAACAATTATTTTTCACTGGTCACTTAAGAAACACTCTACTCTCAGTCAATCTAACTATACTAATAAGAGAAACACCTTAATATTGATAGTTTAGCGAGCTTTATAGTATTTGAAATGCTTGCCGTCAAAGTTGCTTAGTTACTACTAACAAAACAGACGAGCTTACCCTCTAAGCACAAAAAATAGGTAGATGGTAATAGGCGTATCTTACTAAACTAGAAACATTCTTACTACTTTTTTAATAGTTAAACTATCTAGAAGAAAAGTAAATAAGAAGTAATTATTTATACGCTTTTATAAGATATTATTAACTTAGTACAGCCATCCAAGTCTTAACTATATCTAGAGTTGATTTATTGTTATTTTCTAATCTACCAAGTAAGCTTGGAATTAGAACTATAATAAATAAGCTTTACCAATAATCTAGAGTTTATCTATTAAGAGATGGATATTCTACTATATATATATCTATATACATATAGACGACTAGTAAACTATAATATTAAAAAGAAGTGGGTTTATATAATAATTGCTCCCACCGGAAATGTAACGGGGATACTATCCCGCTGGTTACCTAAGATAATTCCAATAAGGCGGAATAGTATTTTATCTCTTAGCGAGATAAGTAAGACATGTCTTAGAAATACGTTGGGCTTAAAGACGTCAAGCACATGTTACCGGAAAACTACCGGGCCGATTGGCTCCAAGGTTCATATAAAGACTCTTTCTATTAAATTTCCAACTCTCTTTCGTAACGATTTATTCTTACTATATATATACATACACGAATCTACTCTTAACACTCTACCTTATAAAATCATTTAATCTCTAAGAATGACTAGAAGAGAGACGACTATATCTAAGAAAAAGATGCAATAGTGATTTTTATATTAGATCCTAGTTGATAACAATATACTTACTTCGTAGATTATATTAAACGGTTCTTACAAGTAATTGCTATTAAAACTAATAACTTACAAGTGTATGGGTGTTTGTAGTGAATACAACGATTTCTATAAGTATTTAAATCTACTTTAATGATAAGACTATAATCTTTATTATATAGATAAATGTAAGTGTAGAAAACTTAGAACAAGAGTTATTCTTATAATTTTTAAAGAGTTTTTATGTTTTGTTACTATAACATAACTATTATAATAATGTAGTTTTGAACTACATAACAATATACTTCTAAACATATAGGTACTTCTTATTATACAGGTCCTAATCAAAATTATTATATTATTATTATAAATTATAGTTTACTATGGGTTGATTTTAGGCTCAGGTACCCGACCTGTATCTAATATGAATTAATTGGATAGGTCTCTAAGCTCTTGAACTATAAAAAAAACCTAAGACCTTAGGTTAATTTAAACTAACCTAAGATACGGATTAAAGATATAAGGCCCGACTTATAGTAAACCATTTTATAGATTAAAGATTAACTATTTAAGGATAAGATCTTATTAGAAAAGTAAAACAATAATAGAGTCGTAATTAAATAGTATTAAAGTCAACTAGTTATACTAATAAAGCGTTAAAGATAGTAAAAACTACAATAAGAGAGCTAACTTATGCTATATTAGTATATAGTTCAGAGTTAAAGATACTTTAGCTCAATTATATAATAGTTGAAAGATATGTTTCTTAGTAATACAGATCTATATAGTTCACTATAGATTGGATTCTAGGTCTCTAAGCCGCAACTTAGATTAGGTTTATCTAACTTGCAACCTTAGATTCTTTTCTTTTAAGATTTATGACGTAGTAATCTATCTAATCCATTTATATGAGAAGCGGGTTGATCTAAACCGCTTCTTAGAGCGGGTTGGATCGGGCACTTAAGTCTAAAACTCAAACCGTGTTAAAATATAGAATTCCATATTACTAAAAAACATCTCTTTAACTATTATGTTCAATTAGAATAATTCTATCCTAGAAAGTAGGTAAAACACTCTATTGTAAACTAGATCAGTTTAATTTATAATAAATTCTATCTAAGAACCTAATCTAGAGAAGTAATAGAAATTATAATGCATCTAATTTAATATATGACAATTAAAATTGATCGAAGTATATTTGAATACAATTACACTAAATATAAAAAGTATATTCGTAGTATTAATAATGTAATTAAGACTTTTTAAGATTCTATATAATCTAAAAATAATACCAACCTTTATTACTTCACTTTTTAGTATGTTTACCTAAGTCTATATAACTAATTGTATTGATTTTAAGACTGAATTGTGCTTAATAAGTCTTAAATTATTAGGTCTTCTATTATTTTTTAGTATCACAAAGTATAGAGAGTATAACAGTATCTTTATAGATAACTAGTATAAACTATTCCCTAAATTTATACTTCTTTCTATAACCGATACGAATCACTTCTATTTATTTACCTATAAATAACTAGTATATCTCAATATTAGCCGATTGATTATTGTCTCTATTCTATTCTATCTTCTAAGCAAATCTTAAGACTTTAGCATTAGAGCGGACACTAATTAAGTAACACAAGATTGACTTAGACTTAGTTTTGTTGGTTATAAAGTCATTTTTATCTTATAGATTGGTTTGATAGCTCTTAAAATCTCATTTAAACGATTCTATAAGCATATTTATATATATATCTAAATCACTATAACTATGTAAATTTTGAAAAGACTATAATAAGTTCTCTATCAGTAATCTATTTAATAGAGAAGTAAATAGTAATTATACTACAGTCTACTAATTTCATTTATAAATATAATCTTGTCTAGACATCTGCATTTTTTACCTTGAAATATTACCAAACTAACAAGATTGAATTGTATTACAATTATTTATTTTAAGTAAATGCTAAAAGAGAAATAACTTAATATATTTTACTAGTAAGTAATAGATTGTATTAAGTATTATATTAATAAGCATTGAAGTAACAAGTTGCTTTGCAACTACAAAACAGTTTTAGGTATTTTATAATTGAGATAAGAGAAGAGAAAGCAACTCTTTATCTATTAATATAGAGATAGTTTTTTAATACTAAAGCAGTATACTAGCTTATCATCTACTAATCAATTCCCACTTACTCTAAAGCCAAAAAAACTATAGTTCTTTATATTTTATGTAAATATAGCCTTAGGTATATATTTAGTCTAGCTTTATTTAAGAATTTTGTAGTAACATTTATTTGCTACTATAGTAAGATTATTATTTAGAAGTTAGCTAACTGAACTAAGTTATTTATTGTAACGTAGATACATACGCTTATCATAGAACATTGATTCTATGTTTTCTCAATTGGGATTATGATAGAGTAGATCCTTAAAACGTCTTATGTGATCTTAAAATTGAATAAAACTATCTAGCTAGTATCTAAACTTACTACATTTTTAAGATAGCTAAAATAAGTAGAAGCTACTAATTAGTATTGTATAAATATAGAGAAAATGTTGATAGATAGAATTAAGATACTAGTCTTTATAGGAAATATTTGTAACGGCTATAAAGTAGTAAGAACTCTATCTCTTAGCTCTAAAAAAATTAATATTAAAGCTTACCTGTAAATTTAAGAGAAAAAATGAATCTTCTAACTAGGGTAATCTTTTCTATATACTTATTACTATATAGACTATCTAGTTGTACTATTTTAAGTTAATTTTATACTTAAAGAGGTAATACTTCTTTCTATATATTAGAATTTATCTTTCATTAGGCTAGCAGTAGCAACCAAGAAAGAACCTTTTTTTTATTGTAATTTATAAGTGTAATTACTACAATTTAGACTTTATTACAAGTAACAAAGTACTTATGTAGCTTTATAAATATAGACTCTCTAACTTGTAAACAAGTTATATTATACTCTTTTTGTCTTTCTTAAATCTAATAGACTTAAACGTATCTTAAGTTATACTATAACTTTATGCTAATACTTAGTTGAGTATAATTTATTATAAAAAGCTCATATACTGTATTAATACCTAAAAGCTAGTTTATAGTTCAATTGAAGACTATAGCTTCAATAAGCTTATGCTTAATATACTATATAGATATAATATAGGATAATTAAATTACACATATAATCACCAATGTCTATAAAAAACGTTAGATAAGTTTCTAGATCCTAAACATACTTATATAATGCTACTGTATATAGAGACTTTGACGTATATTAGGTTATCTTTTATTTTCTAATAATTAATAATTATTACATATATATAGATATACATAAATTAACTTCTTCAAATTCAGAAGAACAATTGGCTTACTAATACAATAAAGACACTAGAGCTTGGTTGTATTAGAATAATAAACCTTTAAATTTATAACCTCAACTTATAAATGATTAAATCTTATTGTATTTATAGAGCACGCAGTTGATTATAGATTAGTTTAGAAGTTATAGTAAATAAGATTATTACGTTTTAATAAAACTAGACTAGTTCTAATAGTTAAAATATATATTATATATGTAATATTGTTCAATGTTAAGATAGCAAGAGTTGCAAAACTTTGCTAATCTTACTCTATATAAGGAAACATTTTAATGTCTAATATTAACATCTACACTAAAACTTAGAAGTTCAAATGTTTTTACTTACTATAAATTGTTAGCTTTTAATGCATGATTTAATTGTATTATATATATAATGGTATAAGAATCACGTAACTAACTCAATATCACATAAAAAGAATTTCTGTTCTATGCAAATTATCAGCAATTAAACACTTCTATAGAAGATATTATATACAAATCACAAATCTATAAACTGTTTTAAGAAGCTTAGCGATAAGAATACTACTAATATCTAGTATAAATACAGAAAACTATAATCATTTCGCAATATACAATATAAGTGTAGATGTAAAGAATATAGTAAACATAAGTATTGTAGTATAACACAAAAAGTGTTTATACAAAGTAATATTTTTTAAATAAAAAGATATTAAGAGGACATTGTAGTAGATATTAGTCTAAATACAATCAACTGTAAATAGTAACTTTACTATAGGTTGTAAAATCAATAAGTTGATTTTATACTAGTCCATAGAAATTGAATTTATATAATAAGTAGTTCTATCAAATTATACCTTATAAACATTTAATCTACTATAGCCTTAAAGAAACAATCCTATAGCTATTATGTTCTTCAATCTACTGGAGATATATCTGTTTAAATTACTTTAACTACGTAAGTGCTTATCAGACTATAATAATGATTTTATTACTAAGCTGTTTAAGACAAGCTTCAATTAATTCTTAGTCTTTCTATAAGTGTATTGAAAACAAGCAATTTATACAGGCTATAGTAATTTGTGATATTTTACATATGTAAAAAAAACTAGATAGTAGAATTTCTCTTTCTATAGTATACTAGGGCTATATACACTATATACAATACATCTGTTATTGCCCTTTAACTAGTTTAAATTGGATTAGATAGTACTAATAGTATTATGGTATATTTAGTACAAATAACAGTGCATAGTTTTAGATAAAGGCTTAGCTACTTACACTTCAAGTTTTTTAACATTAAAGACATATAGTAACTACAAAAGAATAAATGGTTGTATATTTATTCGATATACTAATATATAGTAGAAGTAACTGAAGTAAGATGTTGTATTATATTACCATATTAAGAAGCAATAAGCTTGTAAGCGTTAATCTACAACTATAAAATAGTTTAAGTACTATATAGTTAAGTTTGAAGAAAGAGATAACAACTATCTATTCTAGAGTATAAAGATAGTGTCTAAGATGATATCTTTGTCTTAAGCAATTCAAGTTTTGATAGTAAGGTTTATAGTATAGTTTAGTTTACAATATTAATTCTTTTTATATTAAACAGTAAAAAAATGGTTAGGTCTAAGCCTATACTAAACTTAACTTTTAGCAAACGGACGGACTTTAAACCTAAGCTATCCTAGTACTAAGCCATATATGTATAGTGATCTCTATAGAACTACTTATCTTATAATATAGATTAACTAACTACTAATTACTCAAATTGCTTTAATACAATTGAGTTTCTAGTACTATAAGCTAGGACTTCTTTTTAACCTTATTAGCGTGTTTTAAAGCACGTTTTACCCCCTTAATTATATTGTTTATCTCTATCTTTACTTAAACTATAGTAATGTTGTTAGTATCAAGAAACACCTTATTTAGGTCTTTTTTAGTAGCCTCTTAGTCTTGACCTTTCTTTATAAGATTTAACTAATATCTAATATAGTTGCTTGAGTTCTTTAATTGCTAGTTTACTTTTAATAAGCTTAAATATATTAATAATTTTAACAAGACTAGTTTTATTATCTTTTTAAACCTTTATTGAGCTAAATACATTAAGTACTTATTTCTCTATTTATAGAGTAATAACTATAGATAGTTTTACTTAGGAGAAAGATGTTTTAGATAGTTCTCTAGCTTGATATATTGGTTTATAGTTTATCACGGGTTAAGTCTTAGGCCTAGATCCCTAATCTATTATACCTATAGGGCGGATTGGATTGATCTTAGTAGAAGATAAAAGATTTGGGTAGGTCTCTAAGTTCTAAAAGTTTAACTTAAGTCTAAGGACCCGCGGCCATGGGTTAGGTTAACCTACCCTAAATCGGGTCTAAGGGATCTAAGACCCGACTTGTAGTAAACTATATATTAGTTAAATAATAAATACGGTCTTTATTATAATTATAGAAGTGGATACTAGTAGCTTTAAAGTCTACTTTAATGTTCTTAATATTAAAGACTTTACTTCTTGCTATATAGTAATATGTGATAAAGTTGTGCTTAGTTGCCGGCGTAATTAACTATTGAAAACTAAGATAAAGAAGAGCCTTACTCCAAGCAATCTTTATTGGACTCAAAACCGAGATATCTAGTAGTTAAAGAACATAGCTCAAGTACGCTAGTAGGTATACGTACTTTATATTATTTGAAATATAGAGAGCTATAAATTCTGGATCAACGTGTAATATATGGCCGTTAAGTATAAGAATGCAACTACTAGTTACTAAGATACTTATAACCGATTCTTGAAGAAATAACTCCTTCAGTCAGCTAACTATAATCTTAGTATCTAACTAGCTGTTCTAAAAGTAGTGATATACTAACCAAAGGTTCTTTCTTTAAACTATTAAAGTTGTAGATGAACTCCTTTAAAAACAACTAAAGATTTTAGAAACTAACTAATAATAGAGGTGTCTTTAATGGTCAACATCTATTTTTGGTTCATGGCTGTCTTCTCTATTCTTCTTTTCTCTACTACTTTAAGTATCTTTCTATTCTTTAAGAGACCTATTACTTGCCTGTATTTGTCTGTATTTCATATGTCTTATAGTTTAACCTTAGTTGTATCTTGGACATTCTTTAGATACTAGTAAAGCTAGGTATAAGCTTCTAAAGTTAGTAATATAGATTAGATATACTTAAGAGACCTTGTAATAATAATTCTAATAATTAAATTACGTTTAATAAATAATAGGTCTAGTTATAGCTAATCAGTTTATAGTTATCTGTTTCTAAAAGCTATATAATAAGCTATTTCATGCGTTAAAGAATGTATAAGAGCTTAGCTCTAATTGTCTATAATTAATAACCTAATTTAGATGCGTTTTCTTGATTATAGAACAAAGGCACTATATATTTACGTAGGCGAGCCGTCATAGTATAGATCTATTAAATCGTTACTATAAAGTAGCTTGATCAATATATTAGCGTTTTATAGTTGATCGGATTAAGGGAATATTGGTTATGAAGTATTCTTTATTACCTTCTATAGATTTGGTTTGTTTAGATATATTGTAGTTGTATTATAGTTTATTAAACAGTAAATTAAGTTGGATAATTATAGAGAGAGAAACCACTATATGTGTCCGACTCAGAACTATAATAGCTTAGATTTAGAGTCTCTACGTTAGATAATATTTATTATAGATAGAACACCTTACGTATAAATTAACGGTCTTTCTAGTATTGCTAGTCTATCAGATAGATATTATTAGATCTATTTGTTACTTTATATCTTTAACTACACTATTGCATTAACATCTCGAGTAGACTTTAATAATATATACCTTGAATTTGTTGGTTGTTGCGTATATAGTATATTTAGACCGCTATAGCAACGTTTATTTATATTATATTATAAAATTACAGAGCTCTTCTTACTTTTAAACTTCTTAATACAAATCCTATTTAATTGCAAACACTTATTCTAATATGTTACAAACTAACAAATTATATAAACTATAAATACCTGCTATTTAGTATAGTAGCGGTAGGGGCTATTTAGACGTTTAGGTAGTTATGTCTATATCAGTCTTTGTTATATCTAAATATATTTTCTACTACTATAATTCTTAAAATGCACCATAACTAATTATAGCTTTTCATAAAAGTATATTAATAATTACCTATTTATATTAAGTATATACGTATAAAGTTTTCTCTAGCCATCCACTTATTATTATATATTTATATATTATAGATCTATAAAAAAGAGTCTTTTAGTAGTAAGATTTATATTTTATAGTATAGTTTAATATTCTAATCTTCAGTGCTCCTAAAACTATTAATCGTATATTTATATTTTAATACTTATATGCTACAGATTTACATTTTAGTAGTAAGGTTTATAATACAGTGTAACCCTTATTCTGGGATTTCTTTGTATTGAGAAAGCAGAAAGATGCTTAAGTCTAGGCTTATTCTGAACTTAACGCTTAGCGTAGAGAATATGTGTTATAGATAGATATTATAATTAAAGACTCTATTCTATATAATGCTCTTTCTAGTATTACCCGTCTAATAGATAGGTATTATTAGGTTATATTTTTATGTTTTCATTAGCGCCAATTGAGTTTTTATATTATATTGTAATAGTTTCTTTACTTGATTTTTTAAGATAAACTATAGTTAATTACACATTCTAACAATTTACAACAAGTATAGGTGTTTAGATAAATATTTTTGAATTTAGTATTTATAACTTGACAGATCGATTAAACTAAGATTATTGTCTCTAATTGCCTACTTATCTTTCTATAATTACGTAAGTAGATATAAGTCTTAGTGGTAGAATTTACTATAGAATTACATTATCTAACAAATCAATCCCGGTAGAGACTAGATGTCTATCAACGTTATAGGCTCTAAATAGTATAAAACCTCATGTTCTTCTTATACAAACTTTAGTATAAAGAAATACTAACCCCTAGTATGTGTCTTAAGTCTACTCAATGTAGTATAGCTATATGATCTTTATTAATACCTATTAGAAAAAATACTAAACCGTTATTTTCTCAAGTGTAGTACAGTACGAAAGTTTAAATTCTAGAAATAAAGGCAACTTAGCTATTAGCTATTAGCTACTAGCATTGGCTGCTGGTATTAGCTACTAGCCACTAGTGTTACTACTAATAGTTGGCTACTAGCTATTAATTTCTCGCAGTTAGCTACTAGGTATTAGCTACTAGGTATTAGTTACTAGATATTAGCTGCTAGTTTTTAGTATTAGCTACTAGCTATTAGCTATTAACTTCAAATATCAGCTATATCTTAACCGCAAATCATTGTTGTAATTAAGAGTCTTTTATATATAAAGCACTTTAACCGTAACAACCTTATAAATTTTGCTTTATGATAATAAAAACAGGGTCTCTAAGCGGTAAGGTTTACAGTATAGTTTAATTATTAGAGTCTTTTCATATTTGAAATACTTAAACTACTGTAACTTCATAAGTGTCTAATGTATTATTGTCAGAACTTAATAAGGAGATATATTAAGTGCTAAAGAATAGAGAAGTATCTCAATGCAAAATAGTAGTAGGGTTGAAGACAAAGGACTTATAAGTTAATAGTTATAAGTAAGAGATTAAATTGACTTGTAGAAAGAAAGAAACTAACTAAGGGATAGACTAGGGTTTATATACACATACAAGGTAGTAATCTAGAATAACTAGAGGATTTTATAGATTTGTAATATAGAATGTTCTAGTATTTTTAGCTTAGTAATGTTGGATTTCTAAGCTAGTTATTAATAATAGAGTCTAGATAGATCTAGAAGGTGATAGATCTCTAAGTCTCTTACAATAAACTATAAATAGTTATAGATGTCTATATGGATATATATATATATATATATAAATGTTAAGAACTAACGACTTCTATTACCTTCTAGTACTAAATCCGGTAGATTTGAATCAAGTTAGATTAATGTTATAATTATTATTACCTCTTGTATCCGAATATTTCTATATACCTATATATTTAAGTAGCTATAACTATATTAGCTTCTATTATGTCATAATAGACTTTTTAATATTAAGTTTCTTGAGATGTACGGTACTGGATTATAATTATTGAAATGTACTAAGAACCAGCGATCTAGTAGTATCTACGAGATCATATACTAAAGAAATACAAAAACACAATATTTTAACGATAAAGTTTGTTGTATAGTTTAATGCTAAGTAAACTTGCTAATTAATCTATAAATGTAGTATCAAGTAAATTAAATGGTAGACTATATGATATCTTGAATTAGAGCTTTTATATTAGAGCTATGAAAAGTATAGTAACAATTAATAGTAATAAAATATATAAGTCTGCACTAAGAGTAAGCAAAATATGTATGTTTTAAAGTAACTTTCTACTAATATAGCTTTATAATTTAACTAATCATATCTAGATTGTTATTAAAACTAGCTTGTTATCTTGTCTCTAGTAAAGTTAAGATTAAGTAACATAGCTTAAAGAAAAGGCAAGGTAAATTACATAGACCTTATCTAATAATCTATAAGATAAAGAATTTAACTAGAATCGGAGAAAATATAATTATACAGAACTTAGATTCCATATCTAAATTTGTATATATACACTTAAGTTAAAGCGTCTTTACTCTAATTGAGAGATATACTTTATAATAACAATCTATCCTATATTAAGCTCTAAGTATACTCTAAAATTAAGCACAGATACTTTTAATTCTACTTACTTAAATAGTAAAATTAGCTAATATCACCCGGTAGATTAACATAAATGACTATTTTTGTTGTGACTAAATCCGCGTATTAATTCTATTGGACTATAGATATTTTTTATAAAAACTGTCTTAGATATAAACTTATAATTATTCCGTTTATAGAACCATAACATTTCAAACTACTTCTAATACCTCTAGACCTTAGATATATATTTCTAAAAGAAGTATAAAGTAGTATAAATGCATAATAATCTAACTTTATACTCTTTTACTATGTATTGCTTAAATAACTTAATTGCTAACTTTATTTAAGTAATAAGCATTGATATAGGAATTATTCGTAAGTTTTAATGCATAATAGACTCTAAGATATATTCTTTTGTGTTGATAGCAAGAATTTATCTTTATAGCAAGTACCTTTTATGTGTTTAAAACTAGAATAGAAGTAGACTTTAATCTTAGATTAGTTTTAAACTAATTGCTCTTAACTAATAAGTAGTATATATAGCTTTAAAAAATTTCGATTAATCTATAGACTTGATTCTTATATCTATACATATATATATTCATCTCTATATTAGAACTACCTAGGAATCTATTAGATTATGATTATTTTTCTATTATTAAGTTTCTTGAAACAAACTATAATTACGTCTTAGTTCCTTTATAAATATATTAAGAGATACTAACTAGTAAAGCTCAATAAGAATAAGGATTATTTCAAGCCATTTAATTACTAACTTTTATCGGCAATATTTCTAGTATAGTTTAACAAGAAGTTTGAGTTTATTCATAAGTATTTAACCGTTTAATATCAAGTTAGTATAATACTAAATATAAGAATACTATTTAAGATACTATCTATATACTATCTATATACTATAGAAGAAAGATGTATTGTCTCTTAGTATTATCTTATCTAGATAATATTTAGACTATTGTGTAGTTGCGGAATTTCTTCCATAAGCACACTATTATTAAAATACCTATCAACATAATTTCGTGCTTAAGTTACTTCTATTTTACAGATATTATATAGTAATATCTTGTATTTATAATATCAGTAATCTTTGGCTTGAGATTATATATTTTATAATAAACAGAGACCTAAATATTATTAAGTTTATAGTAAGAGTCTAGTTTATTAAAATTTCTACTTACCTCTAATTTAATTATATTAAATACTAGCAGCTTTATCTAAACACATTGTAAACATAGTTTAATACTATAAGCAGTTATGTATCTAGATATTTAGATAAGTCTAGATACTTAAGAAAAACTATAATAAAGTATTTCTAGAGATTGAAGAAAGCTAGACTAGTAGAACTTGTATAAATACTACTATAATTAAAGAGACTTATAAAATATAGTTAGTAAGTATATCTCTTCTATTATTTCTTATTCCTTACGCTTAGGGGCTTCTTAGATTTTAGTTATAGTTAACTAAATAGACAAGTTACTAGATCTACTATTACTTAAATATTAGTTATCTAATTACTAAAATCTTTAAAAAGAAGAGGGGAAAAAAGAAGTAAAAAGATACTCGAAGTACTAGTCTACCTACCTACGAGTACTTAAACTATTATTTATAATATAGACTAAAGACCTTACTTTTTTATAAGCCTCTTTAAGTAGCGACTATAGTAGCACTAACGACTCTAGAAGCTATAGATATAGTTATATACTAGGCTAAATGATTCGCTTTCGCTTTACGGGATAAACGTATGCCTAGCTATAAGAAGTACTATTAGATAATAATACAAGTAGAGCGTTGCTATTTAGAAGGTGAAGTATAGGGGAGGTAAGTCGGTTATCACGGACATCGTCAGTTTGTAAACGAGCTTCCTAGTAGGTCGCGCCTTAGTGGCCTATTGTTGCCAACTCAAGAATAAAGAGAAAAAAACTCTATCCATCGCGTTAGAGTCGAAGAAGCATGCTGAACCTAGCAGTTCCGTCACGATACAATCCTCACAAGGGCGTAGGCATCTGGCTTCGTGTCTTTCATGCCATCTAAATAGTCTCAATCTTCTTCGAGATGGCGAGCATACGTCGCCGATACTTCCACACATTCCTATCCCCTTGACTACGCGGCGTTGTCTTGACCACTAGAGAACAATGCCAGCTGCAGATGGTCGAGCCCAAAGTCATATGGTGCTTGCAGCAAGAGGAACGTTTGAGAGTTGACAAGACATTATATGCTGACACAGTGTGGGTTTCCGTTCACTGTACTTGCTCACAAACAACGCCTTTGTCATTCATGTTTCATATTTACACAATACCGCATATAACAAAGAGAACTCGAAGAAAAGAAAAAGGCAGCTCCGTTGTGCGGTTTCTACTGGCATAGAACTTTCACTCTCAACCAGCACAATCAACCGTTCAACGCAATTCACGCCCTTCAAAGATCTTTACTCGCCGTTTCTCTCGCACATTCTCCCAATTCTACACGTGTTATCATTCTCGCTACAATTTCAACAAACGCATCACGACATGGCACGTGCCACTATACATCCTAGCTGGTCTAGCGGCGTGGGTACACTAGCTAACGCAAACAGGCGGGCTTTGCATACGGAAATCAGGAATGAGTGGGCGAAGGAGCGTGCGGCGAGAAGTGAAAGATGGGCGGGCGAGGGCATAACTGAGCCCATTGTAGACCTGAAAGACGATCTCATTAGGATTCATGAGGTTTGGGCTGCGGTCGAAACACATTCTACGGAAGATCTTATCGAGCTCAGCGATCCTACTAAACAGGCTACGGGAATTCTGTTCCAGGATGCGAAAGTGATGACCGAGCATATCGACGAGGGTATATCCGAGGGAATTGAAGAAGATCTCATCGATCTTACCGAATCGGCGACGGAAAGCCCGGTTAAGGATGCAAAGTTGACGATTGACAATGCGGAGGAGCTGACCAAGCAGGTTATTGAAGACCTCGTTACACAAGTGATGGTTACCGAAGACCTCGTCACACAAGTGATCGTTACTACGGCTGTCGGGGAAGATCTCATCGACTTAGCGCAGCCGGTGAGTGAGGAAGAGGACGTATGGCTCCTAGGGGTGCTGCTAGCGGCGACAAAGGCTAGAGGGGCGGAGCAGGATACGGCGAATGCGAAGGATGAGGACGTGGAGTTCCTAAAGACGCTGCTAGTAGCGGAGAAAGCAAGGCGTGCCGAAGAAGACACGGCAAATGCAAAGGAGAATGCAGCGTTTAGGGCGATGTGGGCAGAGGAGGATGCGAGGTTCGTAGATGAGGATTTGAAGTGGGCGGAGAAGCGTGTAGCGATGAGGGCGAAATGGGCGGAGGATGATTTGAACTTTACCGAGCAGCACTCGGCGAATGAGTAAGATGACATGATGGCTCAATGAATGTGTTTGTACTTTTCGAAATGCGAGGAAAAAGCACGGATTCCTCGGCGTTGCGCTTCAAAGCAGATCTGGTATTTCATAAGCGACAGAATTTCTGAAATTCGTCTCGAAGAACGCTTATTCCTGCCTTGAGATTTGAAGTCTACTGCAAGCGCGTTGCTGAAATCCTTTGCTCGTTCTGCTTGAACATTGTGAAAGGAAGTGAATAGACCAACGACGCTGCGTGTGTCGGGCAGACCGAAAAGACTTCGTCAAAGCACTAGGTGGTGATGCGTGACCTGGATGTAACACGAGCCGATGATGCAAAAAAGTAAGAGCAGGCGATTACAACATTGAGTGCTTGCTCCGCTGCTTCCTGTAAATCTTTGTTCTCTTCTCTTCTTATTGGTGCTGATAGTTCGCTCAGAGCGCGCAGAAAGTGCCGATGTGAGAAGCAGGATATCCACTAAGTGTCGCATCGAGCGAAATCGAGTGGCTTCATAACAGCGATCGTAGTGGCTTTGTTCCTTCCTTTGTAGTAAGCATTCACTCGACGTAGCCACTGTTGCAAGCAATAAGAAGCCCACTAGGAACGGTCAGAGGCCGAACTCATACCTTCGCGACTCAGCCCAACCTAGCTCAACCAAACGACCATTCTTGAGCGTAAACCAGCGCTGCGAAGAGCCGCTTGCCAACTCTGCATAGACAAAGGCTAGTCGACGACGAGATACATGAGCATGGACCCCCAGACAAAAGGTCAAGCTAGTGCACCTCGACCTCACTGTCGGGGTATGAACAAGCTCTTAGGCAGACATCGATGCCGGAGATCGAATGAAAGTATGGCTGTGATGGAAGTGACGCCCTCCCTTAAAGTGATATGTACACGCTCCAGAAGCCGCGTCCTCAGGCTTTTCCTCAATCTTCGTCAAAACCGTGATCCGGCTGTCCATCTCCAAGATGCTTCTCCGTATTGTGATTGCCTGGTGACGGCGTGGTTGACGAGGCTGTCGTTGTAGAGTACTCGGCCGGTATTGTTGGCATTCTGGCAGTGAGAATGCTGTGTCACGTGTTAAAGCACTCCGGGTTCGACGTTACAGATTGTTGTTGTTTCCATTCCGTCACAAAGAGTCTTGCCGTACATGGGCCTTCTCGTCGTTGGATGGAAAGTACAAGGTCAACGCGTCAGGAAGTTCTGTAACATTCTGCAATCGCCATCAGCTGCTGCGGCGCCCAAGCCCACGAACGGCCTCAGCCATACAAACAACGTCTAGCACGTCAGAACCTGTGGTCGCTCAAGACAAAGGCAAGGGCTGGCTGCCTGTCGACACCACGTCCCCAAGTCAAACCGAAAGGCTACACGGAGAGGGACGCCGAATACGCCGACAGGGTCGGGACGCCAATGTTTTCCTTCTCAAACCCTTCCAGGCCGCCATCAGCGGTCATCATCTACGACGAGAAGACGCACTCGATGGAGCGTCAAAGCCTGCTAGAGGCGTCGGGCTAGGAAGACAACGGCCGAGGAAGAGTCGGTCAAGATGCCGGCCATCATCAGGACTCGATTGCTGTAGAGCGTCTGAGCTGAGCCAGTCTGAACTCTAAGATCATTGTCACTGTGATGTCATCGCCCTGGACCGCTGCCCCTCGCCCGCATCAAACACCAGGCATTTTTTGTTCCTTTACTTATTACACCTCGTTCTACTCTACCTTGCCTTCTTTCATACTCATCCATCCTCACAGCTCGTAAAGACACTTAGTTAACTCACTCCAAACACAGAATGCCTCGCATGGTAGCCCCTCCGCCTAGCGGCGAGTTCAACATCCGCCTCGTCAAGCCATACTCCGGTTAGTTCATTCTGCCTGCTCTATGCGTTGCTTTTCAAGCCATCACCACCTTCCCTTTGTCATGGAGCCACGTACTCTTTGCTCACCAACTCCTCATCTCGTCTCAGGCGAACCAACGCACACGATCGAAGTCATCGGCGAGCCGAACCGGTCTTCTAGCATCAGCGTTACCAACCACACCGGCAAGCAATCTAGCACCAAGAAGGTCGGCGACATACAAGCGTAAGTTGTTTCGCGTCCACTCCCCATCTCCAGTCTTCCCAAACCCTTTTTCATTCTTCGCAAAACTGAAGGTGACCGTATCCCAGAGACGACACGCAGGAGCTCATGAGGCTCGTCTCACAACTCCGCGGTTTCCCCACCAACTCCGGACAGGATATCTACGGCTTGGGTACGAAGATCGAGCTCACTACCTTTGACATCCAGTGGGCGAACGATGAGGACGACGCCGTATCGAGCGAAGCCACGGCCGAGAACAAGGAAACCTTCAAGCGGGTGGCAGACAGTATCGAGGCGCTCGCACGTCAGTCTGCAAAGCAAGATGCTGCTATTTGAGAGAGAGATGGATTTGCTGTAGTGGATGTGTAACAACGGGTTGTCTAATTAAAATTTCACAACACTTTCAAGCCAAGGCTTCTTTGTCCAACCACGCCCGAAACATGCGCAGTGCCTCGACGGGCTTATCCCACGGCACCATGTGCCCTGCGCCGTTGACTCTCGCGTACCTCAGCGGTCCGCTCTCCCACCATAACCCGCCGCTCCATACTCGCTTGTTGTTCTCTTGCTGGTAGCGGAAGTCGGGGAGACCTTTCCACGCTAGGCTGCCGAAGACTCGTTCGTTGCCGACGAAGTTGCCTGGTGTGTTGATGTTAGTTTACACATGTGACGGAGAGTACAGGCACATGGCAGGGCATGACAGGACAAGCTTACAGATCCAATCGTACGTGCCAACGTATATCAACACCCGCACCCCAGAGTGCAACAGCGTGGCGACGTAAGGGCGTGTGTCAATGAGGAAGTCATTGACTTTCTGGAATTCTCGCCCGACTTTGTTGCTGCAGCCAATGAATTTCGGGGCTGCCTCGTCGACACCGAAGGCAGTCCGCACGGCTTCAGTCCGCAGAAATGTCGTGATGGAGCTCATAATCGGATAGCATAGGTAGCCGTCGCAGGGTTTGCTGATGTCGTAGTAGTTCCGCCCGGATTCGACGTATGGCATCTCGAGTTCCGTGGCGCAGAAACCGACGGATGCACGACAGATGAGCGGATCAGGGTAGTCGTGGCACGCTTGCATGAGATATTCGCATCGCGGTACGGCCGCGGCCATGCGAGCGCAGGTAGTGGAGTTGAGAAGTGGCCCTATGCCTGTGACGTTGGTGCACGGGATGTCATAGTAGGAACTTGCTTGCGCCGTGTCGCTAAATACGCCATTTCCGATAATTACGGATTCGAGAGGTATCTGCTCCGAAGGTGGAGCGATGGCATTCATTTGCTTGATGTGCTCGGCAAAGATGGGGATGTAATGCCCGCCGTAACTCTCTCCTGCGATGGAGAAGGGAAGCGATCTTGATGCTGGAAAGGCAGCGTACCATAACCCCATGAACGCATATATGTCTTCGCTCGCGGCAAAGGTACCACCTGAAATGTCCGAGTCGTTGGATGAGTAGGAGAAGCCGACACCGATGGGTTGATCCAGGAAGAAGACATTGGCGGCTTCAATCCAGCTATTGGGATTCTCCCTCGCCGATTGCCCGCCTTCGTTCACGGTACATGGCCCCAGTTCCATAAACAGGCCGGTCATGCTCGAGCAGCCGGGCCCGCCGTTCAGCCACAACACCAATGGATCATGCTCGGGCTGAGAACGGGACTCGAAGTAGGCAAAGTAGAAATGCTTGGAGCCGGAGTTGAGGTAGCCGGTGTAGCCTGCAGTAGCCCCAGGGCAAACGTCTACGAGGGTGAGATTGTGATCGTTGCGCTTGATGGAAGGATCGTAGGCGTTGTGGGCGGTGATTGTGAGGCTGTGGTCTGGGTGGGATTCGTGTGTCAGGATGCGCGTCGAAGAGTGCTTGTGCTGAACCAGAGGGATTTGCGGCGTCACTGAAGCTGCTGCTGCTGCTCTCGTAGCAGTGAAAAGGAGTGCGAGAGAGCGCCAGAGCATGGCGATATTCTGCTAGCAATATTGAACGTTGACTACCTACTGTACTGTATGTCGAAGCTGACCTGTTCACGACTTAGTCTCACATGCAAGAGCGACCATCCCTCCCGCCCCTCGTCATCGGCAGTCCCCACGTGATGTGCTGTGAATCAGGCTTGAGGAAGAGCGTGTCGCAATTGTAGACATCTCATTCGATTCTATGCAGTAACAAACGAGGTAGCTGGAGGTCTTCGAGAAATTAAGCAGAGTCAATCGATCACGGAGGATGGTTGGGCACGTGACGTGGGTCATGCATGGTACGCACCGACATTCATTCATTTGTCGTGATCAGGATACCAACAAGATGCAGCGCACTACATTGAGCTTCATGGCGCCATTAGCAGGAGGCTTTGCAGGAGAGTCGCCTCAATCGGCCGCGCACAAGAGGAGAAGTGGAAAGAATCGAAGACCCAGAGCAGGTTTGGAACTCCAGACCTTTACAACCTCCCACGATTGAGTACGTCCAAGAATAATCACTTCCACCCGCTTCGCCGGCGACCGTAGTGGACAAGGCTACGCACCCATTTCCATCAAGACCCACGCCTTTCAGCAAGGGTCTGGTTATGGACAAGTCAACAACGACCTCTGCTTCAGCGCCGGCTCGATCTTTTCTTGATCCGCCTTGACCGCGGCAGTATCACAAGTAGGGGACCCAATAAGGGTAGTTGACACGGTAAGAAACTGCAGGTACTACCCCAAAACGGTTTGGTTTCTTTACCGTTGCTGCTGGACTCTTAATCTATTCTCCTGCTATGTCAATGCCTGCTCTTCCTAGAGAGACCACTTCAACTCCTTTGACGTTATGGCTGCTTGAACAGAATTCAACCGCTTCGGATTAGCTTGTTTTAGTCATCTGCGAAGCTTACTTTGCCATGCTTCCAAACGGGAGATGATGCTTCTCATAATACTTTAGTACACGAATCCCTTTACTACGAATGGGACCACGCTCTAGGTCCTACTCTCGATCTTTTCCCACGTTACAGCCTACAAGTAGGCGGGTCACTTCGAATGTCATTACGGGTCTCTTAAAGTACACCTACGAGTTAGAGATCGCTCGCTATCCACGCCCTAAATGATCAATTAAGACGAAGACGCCGTCAGATATCATATCCGCGACCAAAATTCAGCCTTCATCTATGTATGACACCCGGGCATGAGCATGTCTAGCTGCGCTATTCAACCAACGCCGTCTCTTTCATCTCCTAAGACCATTCTCTAAGTTTTGGCAACCTCTGCATCTGGTGTAAGAGCATATTTTCCTAAGTGCATCTCCGTCATTATTTATCCATTTGCTTCACCATCAATCCTCCGAAACATTATCATCGTACACGGTCTACGCTTACGAGACTCCGAATCGGCTTCATCATTTACATCTACACTCACAAGATCCCATCTACTTTCTATCGTCCACTCCAGTAATCTTTAGCGTTACTATTAATCGACATACGAAGTCGAGGCTGCCAACTACATTACACTTCCGTTCAAGACGATGAGAAAGCAAAAAGAACAATGCGTGATCACAGCTCACCAACTTCCTCCTACCAATCCTCAATACGGACCATTAGCCATGTTTTCGCCCCGTCAAGCCGTACAGCGGCAGCCCCGTCACTCTCCCTCCATTCACTTTCGTATACAGTCCCCTCCGCCACCGCCTCACCAACTCCTTCTAGTTCATCTGCTGGAGAAGGGAAGGTGTTGGAGGACAAGCCAGACGGGACCATTTACTGTCCTAGCGCGGCTACGACTATGGTATCGACGATTAAGGCTGATAGGTTGGTTTGACATGATCGTTCGTTGCTACTGGTGCGGGCTTACTAAGGTAGAAGGATCAGACGAGCAGCTCAAACCTGGCATACCTATACCGAGATGGACGGGCGCCGGTGCGTATCGCACATTCATGTTTTACTCAATCATCACAATAGATATCAAACCATTCACTCGCCCTTGCAGCACTGGCATACCAGAACTTGTTGTCTTCGCCACTCCCAGTCATGCGCTGTTCTTATCTTCTCCGTGGACTCTGCCTCTTCATAGGATCTTCGCTCAGACCCTGCGTACGCGAGCCATCACCGCTGATGCCGTCGCGGGCTCCTAGGTGCTCTTTCCGCAGGCGGCTTTGATAGTAGAGCTGGTATTTAACCAAGACATGCTTCGCTCCAATATAGTATGTACGTGGTTTCCGGTTCGAGCTTCACTGTCCGATGGGTACCGTCATAAGGTATGTCGTTTTCCACTCTCTAGATGTCCAGAGGTAATGTGTTTACATGGAAAGAAAACGGCTGCATTGGCTGGCCGGCAGCCGGCGGTCGTTGTAGATATGGTACAGTGGAAGGGGTGGAGGACGCGGCGGGTCCCCTAAGGCTTTCTGGCGCGCGAGACCGTCATGGTCTACTCCGAGGAAATATCAGTCCCAGTAGTGCTTGCTCTATTGGAGGAGTCCGCTTGACTCTGAGCATAATAGATTGTCCGCTCTCTTGGAAACGCCTAATCAAGAAGGTCCTCCATAACATACGTAGGAACTCTTTCTGCTTGGGTGTCTTCGAAGCCGCCTCGAATCGCCTATGCTCGCAGTTCAACAACACTCCGGGGAGCAGCAAGCGTTACACTAAAGCCCTTGAGCCGTACCTCGATAAAGATGATTGACGCGATAGCTTTGCGCCAGTTACTTTGCTTGGGAATGCGAACCGCGGTCAGCATTCCCTCAGCACCGTCATCTATTCAAGTCAAGGCCGTGGCGATGAGAGCAGGCGGGTGCCTCAATTTGGCCGTTGAACGGGACGGACCAAACCCAGCGTAGATCTGTCAATTGCAATGTGTACCAGACAGCATCCAAGAACAACCAGACATCGGATAAGGGACTAGACGAGTACGTGATAACGAGCTTGCACAGTGTAGGAAAAGGAGATATACCCGCAGTGCGCTCAGCCTAGCAAATCCGAGAATAACAGAGGCAGCTGGAGGGCATACACTAACGCAGCCACTTCTGTCTACCTCCAACACCCGTAGAAACGCTTAGAATACATAGAAAAGAGTGGGGACGGACTTGATATATCCACAAACAAGGAAGCGAAGTTGGCGAAGACGTGATGGATAAATTGAGACGGTCGATACTGTGGCATCTTGCCGCCACGCGTGCTTGAACCCTCTTGACTCCATTGTCTTGCTTCCATCGTCTAGCTTTATCGTGCAGCTTCCATCGCCTTGCTTCCATCGTCTTACTTCCATCGTCTTGCTTTGTTCTTCTCACTTGCATCGTCTTGCTTCCAACTTACTTCCAGCTGCTTACTTCCTTCTCCTAACGAAGTCGAGGAGGAGGTTATAGTTATGAAGGACCCCGAAGATATTGCTCCAAGACGCCACCTAGCACGAGGGTGGCATAACGCGATCCTTTGTTCCTCCAGTGTATTCTTGCAGTAAGGACTGTGTGGAAGGAGGAAAGATATGACGGCGAAAGTTCGGGTATTCGCGCATACTCACGTGACCAGATCCCTTCCACTCCATAATGGAATGGAGAATACTGCAGTACTTTCGCGCTTGTGCTACCGTCAAGATGGATATCAAAGACGATAAGGTGAGACTGGCGTCAGGATTAAACCTGTATTGTTCGTCTTGGCTGACCATGAATGCCTCAGACGACGCAAGTGCATCATGAGATCCATGCCTTGCCTCCTCGGTTTATCCAGGAGACATATTGGCGATACAACAAGATCAAGACAGTCGATCTCGAGGCAGACCAAACAGTGATTGACTTTGGTCGAGGATTAACAGATCAGCAAAGATGTGTATTGAAGCCAGTAAAAACACTCTCCGCAGCAAGAATCCAAGCAGCATGCAAAGCATTTCGAAATGCTGCCCTGGGTATGGAGAGCGACGATCCTCTACGGACAAAGTCACAGGATGTGGCGGTATACGAGCACGAGCACTTCCCCGGGCTTCAGATAGCACCGAGCGTGCTGCCACCAGAGACACAAGTGCTCTTCGTCTCACAAGTAATGCACAAATACCTTGCAAATGCGAAGCACAAAACAAATGTGGAAGCAGAGTATGACATCAACTTTCCAGAACAAACCGCAGAAACCAGCGACGTAAAGAACCATAGCGGTCCTGAAGACCCTTCCCTCGCGTCGCTTTCCTCGTTCTTTTCCTTCCCGGGTCACGTCAACTCACTCCACCGCAAGCCAGCCACCAATGTTCCCTCACCCCTCAAAGCCTCGCAGTTTCTCAGCAAGAAGCTGCGCTGGCTAACCCTTGGCTCGCAGTACGATTGGCCCACGCGCAGCTATCCGCTTGATGGACCCACTGCTTTCCCCTCAGACCTGCACGCCCTCGTCACCGGCCTCTTCCCGGACATCAATCCCGAAAGCGGGGTGTGTTTGCTATATGGCGGCAAAGACTTCATGCCGGTGCATCGCGACGTGTCCGAACAGTGTCAAACGGCACTGGCGAGCTTCAGTTTTGGATGTGATGGCATATTTGTGGTGGCGAAAGGCGAGGAGGAGGTGATGGGAGGGGATGAAATGGAGGAGGAGAAGAAGAGGAGAACGGTCGCGGTGAGAGTGAGGAGCGGAGACTGCGTGGTTATGGATGGCGAGTCGAGGTGGGCGTGGCATGCTATGCCGGTGAGTTTGGAAGAACATGCAGATGCAACTCGGGATAATAGCTAACATATTCAGAGGATGATTCCAGGCACATGTCCGGAGTGGCTGCGGGATTGGCCACTGGTTGCAGACGACGATGATGAGATCGAGAGATGGACGAAAGAGGAGCGCAAGGCGTTTGCGGTGTGGAAGGGTTACATGGGAAGCAAGAGACTGAATGTGAGTTGTCGGCAAGTATGGAGCTGAGAACAACAGAATCCTTGTAATCTGTCATTCTGCTCGAGACGCCTCAAAGCTTCTTCCCATTCGCGAGAACTGCCGCGATCAACGACCGCTACGTGTTTCTAGCTTCAGTCGATCACCTGCCAGTAAACGTGCGCCTCCAGCCTTCAAGATATAGCTTCTTCAGTATCACCCTTGGAAAAAAGCCTTTCAAGTGTTTATCCCCTCGAAAGAAGCCCACGAGGCTCCGAAACATACTTTCAATTCACAACGACGGCCGTCCACCGCCTTGAGGGCAAATGAGAGGCGTACTCACTGACGGACTCAAATTCATGTCAAAAAGCACCCTCTGGGACTGCCGAACAGGGCTTCGGGCAAACACAAATTAGCAGACACAAAAAACCGATGAAAAGCGAGAGTGTGCCAATAGGGCCTTCCTAGACAGCCTTTGCAAAACTTAGCAGCGCTCCAGTACACCATACACACATATTACGTCGCAGTCGTCCATGCCCTTCGGCCAACGGATAAGGGAGCCGACACACAGCGAGCATGCGGGCATGTCGATTGCATGGCTGAAACCGACAACGCTGATGAACTTGCTGTCCTATCCTGGTATGTCATCAATGTGGTTGCGAGGCCGGCAGTCTTGTGCATCGGGCACTGCTTACAAGGCAGCTTCGGGATGATACAAACATCAATAAGCTGTACTAAGCGTTACGACTGGCTAGTCGCCCCTGAGTGAGCCCCGAAGCGCCTGAGCCTATGAGCCATGTGCATGCTTCTCAGGAGCTCGAAAGAACCTGATCAGGTGGAAGGACCGGCATCGTTCATCGTTACAGCTCACTTGTCTGAAATCAGGAAAAGAATGATTGGCGACAAGTCTAGCAGCAACTTCTTTGTTGTTGGGCGAGGTTTCTTCGTTCTACTCAGTTGCGGCTTAGGAAGCTTCTTATTGTACTGTTCCAAAAAGTACCTGCACGTATAAACAGGCCACCTTCGGGCAAGATGAGTCGTTCAATACATCGGCTCTACAGGTTTGGTCTAGGGGATCTAGGAGGCGGTGTAAGCTTGACATAATCACGGAAAGCGAGCATGACGAGGAATCTATCAGTATTCTTCCTAATCGTTTGGGCATCACGATCACCACGATCATCTCGCATGTTCTGTCTCAAAGTAACCGTGATGTCGAAATCATAACTTTGCGACTTTTGACGGACTGATTGACCTGATCCAAATACTTGCTGCCAGTAATTCTTTCTTTCTCGCTTTCTCTCATCCTCGTCCGCTTGATTGCGAGCATAGGCTTTAGTCTTTCAACCACAATTGTGACACGTCGAGGACAGCAGTACGGCTTTGAAGGAGCTATCTCGACACATGCGTTGATCAACCACAAATATCAAAGAGAAATATAGGTTGGGATGACATCAAGGCTCTCTAACTTGGAGAATGAGTAATCCGTCGACATGCGCCATAGACAGCTTTTTGCATGAGCCCCACCCGTGCCACTTTTCCCTAACCGATAGTAGACATAGTGCCACGCAGGAGTCCATCTCCGTAGTGTGTTGAGTCCGAAGGCGCCGCGAAGGTAACCGAAGCAGTAGGTAACGTGGGAACGGGGAAGGTATCGACTCTAGGACGGAGACGGCACCAATACGGAAAGAGAGGAGGGAGACAGCGCAACAGCCACGGTGGACATCTGGAGAGGCGAGCCCAAAGCCGCTCGCCATCAATTCCCACGCTCAAAGAACGAACTAACGTGTGGACCGTCGCAAGGAGCTCGGGCAGTCTGAGCTTGGGAAGCCAAGAAGAGGAAAGGCGGACAGTATGAGAGCGGTTTAGAGCCTAGAGACGAGGAATACAAGTCTAGACGACTTACCTCACCGCCGTAAGATGATCCTAGACCCCAGCCCAAGCCCGTGAGCAGGTCTCTGGCCCAACTCTTCATCTATTTCTTTAGGTCTGCTGCGAACCATCGGAAGTCTGTCCCAGCTGAAGCGAAGACATAGATGGAATGACCAACTAGCTCTGACTATATCAGTGAGGTGTCAATGTAACTAGGATGCAACGACTGACCAGTGAATCCCAACGGCAGTGGTAGTAGTTAAGATGTCTATTTCGCCCACAAGACGTTGGTTGCCTACAAGCTGACATCGCAGGCCGACCCCTGAATTACCCCTGAATTACCTACAAGCAGACTCACTATGCCCCTGAGTTGCCCACAAGCTGATGTCTGACCACAAGCTGACTTCACTTCAACTGGACAGTTCCACGTTCATTGATGCTTCAATTTTCCCGAATCTTCGCTCGATCGTCTCCTGCTCCGTTCCCAACTTGCTGCTTATTCGTGTGAAGATTCCAAGGTAATCTCAGCTTCAGTGAAGTGTCAGGGTAGAGCACGCGCGTGTACGCAACTCACGTGCGACATGCAACACAGCTAACGTATGAAGGGAGCGGATACTTGGTGCCTCCCGGATAGAATGCTGCTTGCGGCGCAGAAGTCCCTGCTGTGAATAGTGCTTCCGAGAATGGAGACGAGAAGGCTGCGATGAAAAACGCACCGTGAGGTACACGCGGCCTGGATTTTGTGGTGACGAGTCTAGCGATGGGCCAAAGTGAACAGCACTAGCGATGCAAACCCTCTGTATGGCGGATGCTAAGCCGGCATTCACTTGGTTCTGGAAGATTTTTTTACTACCTTAACGCATAGGATGGCGTGCGAGGCCAGAGGTTGGAAAATCCGATTCTGTAGTGATGCTTCGCTTTTTGTTCCCGATCCCTTCTTCAAACGTTTTTCTTGAGGCACGTTCACGTTGTGGTGTGAATGCAGGATCGATACGAGTGTGCCTCAAGCACTGCAACAATAAGCGTAGAGCAGATGAATCCAACATCCGAGAGACCGGGAGCAATATAAATCAGCTTAGCTACCGTTTCACAAGACCATGATAGATGTCGATTGTTTCTCGCTTTTTGCATTGCCGCCAGACTACGTTAAAGTACGCTGGCTGGACACCATATTTGTTTTTTGTTGTCTGCCACTGGGATTGTAATCATGGACGCTTTGCACGTCATACAAGAGGTCATTAAGATACCCTCAATAAGCTTTTTCAAGTCAGTCTGAGTATTTCCGCTTCGGTCCGACGCGCTAGGGTGTGTTCTTGGGTAGCTTGCTGATGGAAGTGGAAGAGAACGTTGTAGTTCCATAAACCAATTGGGCTACTAAAAAAATGTATTGGAAGAATCTATGTCGCCGAGCTGCAACAAGTTGACAGTCCCGTTGGTTGTTTGCTCCTGATACGGCATTAGTTGAGTAGCGAGAATCTAGGAGCGAATGACCTTGGCTGCTGTTTGAGCACGAAGCAAGCTGTGAAGGCCATGCGTGGTCTGTAGAAAGACCCAGATTTAGGTGATCAGGCCGAGTATGCGGAGAGACGGAGTTGGCGCCTTTGTGCGAGGGATCCTTTGCGTACGTTCGACGTCTTTTGTCACGCTATATCTCTTTTGCGGTCTAAGGTTCCGGGTCAAGAGCTGTCTGCTTTGTCTTTCATATCGCAGGCCAGTCGTTGCTTCAATCTTGTCAACCGACTTGGGAAGAAAAGAATGTCCTCACCTTGCTATCATCCAGCCGAGGAGGATGTTATCGCTTTCATATTTTCCACCATGAAATGATCTCCTCTGCTGAGCCAAGGTGTAGTTTCTTCGGATTATCGCTATGATCTGCTCTGCCATGCAATGATCTCATCTGTCGTGTCAAGAGTGGTTCCTCTGGATCTCTGCTTCCTCTGAATTCTCTGCTTAACATGTCATTTTTCCCAAAGCAATGGAACCCCCGACGCCGTCGCAAGCTTGATTGGCTAAACACGTTGGCAACTCGTGGCTGTAGAACCTGTAGATGGTTTCTTAGCAGGCGTAAGTATGTTGTCTCACACGGAAAGCCTGACGAGTGCCGGATACCATAAGGAAAGATTTGCATCTCAAGCTGCCAGGAAGATGCGCGCATCTTCAAGGTGGAACATGATAGTTGTTCTCAGAAGGCACGGGTTCCTCAAGCATGGCGCTTTGGCTTTCTTCAATGATGTGCGGAAACGCTGATGGAAGGGTTTCTCTGCAGAGAGGCAGACATTGGAAGATGCACTACTTTGTTGACAAAGATGAAGGCTCGGGCAGTTTTCGACGACAGAGGCACTCTTGCAGACGGCTACCTGGTATGAACTGTCCCACAAAGTGGTTAGATGAAGAACATGAATCATTGGGCTGTACATCTCACAGCGCTCACTTGTCGAGTAGCTCCTCCGCATTCTCCTCCAAGTGTCAACTCACAACGCCAACTCTCCTTGTTGCATAACCTCGATCAAATCCACCGCCCCAAACACCACCATCGCCCTTCTGCCTGCATCAGCCCATCGCAAGCTTTGCAGCCTCATAGCCTGCTTCCTCTCCGCTAGACCCTCCTCTCCCCCATCTTGATCTTTCTGGAGCCTCACATGGGCCCTATAATCCATGTACTCCTTCATGCACTTCGTGAGTTGTCGCCGCTCGGAATCTGCGGCGGAATAGACGGATTCCGCGTGGGTGAGGGCGGTGAAAGGGGTTGGGAAGTTGAGAGCTAGGTGCGTGTATTCGAGGAGGATTGCTTCGTCGAAAGACTGGACATGGTCAGTGAAGGGATGAGAAGGTGAAGATGCAAGAGGGGGAAGTAGGGAGAGAATAAAGCGGTGGCGAAGGGAGTGAAACGTCGTACTACAAATTCGGCATCCACCTCGTTGACAGGTTTATTTACCTCCACCTCTAATCCCGGCTTCGACGACGACGAAGAACTCGACTCTGACGCTCGACCGGATGGTCTTGGGAAACTCTGTAAGCTCTACATAAGAATCAGAATCGGTTTACACCAAGGCAGGATCCGCTTACGTGTTGCTTAAGCTCTTCACGGCTGCTCATTCGCTTCAGGACATTTTCTTGCGCTCTACACTCTTCCACACGCTGGGATGTCTCACCGACTTTGTCTTCCTCTTCTGCAGAGCTCACTTTGTCGGTCAACTCTGAAGAGATTGCCGTTTGCTTGGGATTTTGATGTCTCTGTTGCACTGTAAGCATGTTTCACGCAAAAGGGATAGAGGCTGTACTTCTAAAACATGGCCGGATCTGCTGGAGCTGCTGCGCCCGTCTGATGGTAATCTGGCTTCTTCATTTTCTGGCTTCTCGCGGGACGTCGCTACAGAAACGGCGTTTATTGCCTCCCGGAGACTCTAAACATAAGTTAGTGGAAGTGTGGGTAGAGAAACGACAAGGAGAACCCTGTCGACTTACTTCTAGATCAACACATTCCCGCCAGAATGCCTGTCGTCGTTCTAGCTCTCCCTCCAGCGAGGTCTGTGCGGAACTGGACGATGAGGCATCATTCTTCATCCTCTCAAGGCGTCCTTTCACCGTATCATCAACTTCTTTTTCCGTATCCTCCTCTGATGAGCTCGGTAAAAAGGCGGAAGACGATGCCTGACTCATCCTCTCACGCCGTCCTTTCACTCCATCATCGCCCTCTTGTGTTCTACCCTCCCCAGATGAGTTCTGCGACATTGGAATCAACGTCAGGTCCCTCACTCTACGGAATCCTTTCTCCATGTCCATCTCATCTTGTAGGTTCAATGTTTCTTCCACAACCGATAGCCAATAATTGATGTGAGAACGTAGCTTGCGCTGGATCCGGTAGGAAAGACTTGGCGGGAGGAGGTGCATGTTGAGCGTTCTGAAGAGTGGGTGCAAGTCGTGTAGACTGACCGGTCGACTGATCGGATGTCGAGACGCGAAGCGGTGCATCTCCATGCGAGATTCTGCGGTCCAGTAAACCTGCCAGTCTGTCCCAGCGGGGTAGTCTGAGACTGGCCTCCCCTCAAAGCTCTGGAATTGTCAGTACGGGGGACGGCATGGATGATGGACGGAAGGGTTGTGACCTCTTCAGTGTTCTCGGCCCTTCTAACACTGCTAATTCCCATGATGAATCGTAGCAGGGAGATATAGAGATGCTTAGGAGGATTGAGGATGTAGAGGCGCGAGGTGATGGATAGCACAGAAAGAAGAGAAACGGTTGCGCACGAGGAGCAGCAGGAGAGCTGACGGCGGCAAGATCATCCAAGCTAAGTGCGTCTTGCTAGCATCGGACGCGTGATCCCCGAAGCATGCCAACCGCCAGACGGCGAGACATGGCGTCTTTGCATCTGTACCTTAGACAAAGACATTGCATTGGCAGTATGCAGATACCCGAGTGAGCAAAAGTAAGCGCACGAGCGAATAGAGAGAAGAAGGCTGGCTGGCAAGCATGAACGCAGACAGGACGAAGTCCGGCAACGCAGCTACGTACTCCACAACATACTGGGAGACGCTTTGCAAGGTAGATGAAATAGTGGCTAAGGAGGAAAAGGCGCTTGCGAAGGCATGATGGATCAATATCGAGACTTACATCACGTGACGCTCCTGAGCTACCCCTGAATGGGTTGCTCTGTTCCAAAATGGATGACACTCATTCTTGCACCATCACAGCAGCCACACCATCCCATCTTCAATACCATTCACCGTCTACATACCGTAGAGTCTGCGATAATCCCGTCTCACCTCTGGCCCCAACGCTATGCCAGGGAAAGAAATATGAACGAAGCTTCAACGCAGTCGCCCAGCGGAGCGGCCTACTAGTCCCGCTTTAACATGGACTCGCCCTACTAGTCCCACAGCGACGTGGTTCGCACTGGCGTTGGCGCTGACACCTCCAGCCTCGGTGGCTTGTTTTGGCTCTTGCCGGTCACGGTGCGAGTATCCTGTATGTTACCCATCCTGTGCTCTGTTGATCGTCCCACCGTCTATACTACTGTTTTGACTCTTTGGCGCCGTCTTATGGATGAGATGTTCTAGGATCATGACACCCATGTCGAGCGCTAAAGATGCTCCCAGTCATGCTCCCCGGGTCTACTCGCCTGCGAGCGCCCGTTCTTGAATGTAGAGAAGATCTCCCTCATCGGAAAAGATTGGTGCGATGGGAGGTCTAGGCAAGTCGGTTTCGGTCGGTAAAGTCGTGGCTGACCCCCTCTCATAACTGGCTGTTACTACCTTGCGAGACCAATCAGGATGCTGTCTAGAGCTGCCATCACAACCATGCTCTTGCTAGCCCACTAACTGATACACCAGCTTAGAAATTCCATCTTCTCGTCTGGCTTTGACCTTCCGATTCTCCTAATGGACCCTTTCCAGCGCATGTCCAACAGTGGCTGTAGTCGCAGGCGTTGTGATACTCCACAGGTCTAGCATGTTCGTCTTCGTGTCGTTTTTAAAGGGCTTGTAAATCTTCGATCTTCTGCAGATGTGGAGTTGTCTACACGGACTCGCCGGCGCTGGACCTGGAAGCTTGTAGAACCGCTGTCAATCACCACAACCATCGTCTGGTCCCTTTTGTTCCGCCAGCCCTAAACTGCCCTGGTCATGCTTGTTTAGCTACTGATAAATTTGCAATAATCCGTGATCGAGCGCTCGGGACTATTGGGCGACGCAAGCCTGAGCGGAGTTCGCGCCTTCAAACAGCTGCACCTGAAGCTCCTACGTGGCGTCCACTTTAGGATTTAGGTCATCATCCGACTCTAGCCAAAGTTGGCCTTGGACTGCGTGGGAATTGTAATGGCGGCCGTGACCCTGGACTTGTTGGCGAGATTTCGCGGATCATCGCTCATCTGCAGTCTCTGCTTCTCTTCTTCTTCTTCTTCTTCTTCTTCTTCGCAATGAAATCAATGGAAGACATCCAATCTGGCCGAATATGCCCCACAAGCTGCTTGTACCAGAGCTTTCAGCCATCTGTGATGAAATCCGCTTTCTGGCTGCGTGTAGATTACTTTTACCAGCCAAACCCCTGATTACGTTGGACTGTCGTTGTTCGTTGAGCCCGTGAAAGGAATTGGATGTTGCACCAACTCAGGTGGCGGAGACGATGAACAGGAGCTGATTAGGTGTAACAATTGCTCAGCACTACGGACGTGGCAACAGGAACTTCCGTTGTTGCTGAGCCCCCAAGAGACTGTAGCTCCTTCTGGTCGGCTGTCGCGATCCGTGCCTTGAATGATACCATCACATATATCCGGCATTGGGACAGATGTAAGCAAAATCCTTTTGCTGGCTTGCTGACCGTAGAAGGCAGTGTGGATGTACACCATGCTTCAACATATCTGGCACCTCAGTCAACCTTAGGAATTCATTGGATGACTATGATGCCGAGTGTAACGGCATGTGGCTTCTCCCATGTTGTACTCCAAATTCAGGTACTCGAGATAATCCTCCCTGCAGGTAGCTCTATCGTCGATCATTCGGGGCTGTAGATACTAATCTGCTCCATGTGTTCCATCTGCCGATAAACTGTGATCCGCACCGTCATGAACTTACAAGCTGAAAGGGACAAGACGAACGATGAAAAATAACCATAGATTGCTACAAACTAGAACAATTAGTTCCGAGCACGTGGAGCTTAGAAATATCATGTAGGTCTCGTAATTGAGAAAGAGATCATAGCAGTAAGGTGCAAGACTAGAGTTGGCAAACCGGACCAACAGTAGGTAAATGCGGGAACGGATGTCCTGACATAAGCAAACTGTTGGATCAAGGTGATGACGCGAAAAGGAGGAACCGAAGTAGGAAACCTCTGGAAGCCGGAAGAAAGTCATGAGACTGATCAGGATTCTACTGCGATCCACTTCTCTTGACGGCGATAATCGCCGCAACGGCCTCCCCAACCAAGGCATCGCTATTCAGATCCAACCACTTCTGAAGCGTCATTTCCACTTTGGCCAGTAACTTAGACCCAGGAACTTCCACATCATCCACCGCCTTCTGGGCGTAAGCAAAGGTCCGCTTAGCTTTGTCCGCATCCTGTCTCAGCGCGGTAGCGTTGCGTATGAGCTCGCTAACCGGCAGGTTTTTAGCCTCGACGCTAGCCAATTGTTCACGGATTGCCGTGTAGAAGGCCTATCGTTTGTGAGTAGAGCAAGGAGAGATAACGATAGGGGAGACTTACATCGCTGACAGAGTCGCTTTCGGAGTCTTCATCCAATGCGTCAGCCACCTTGGGCACGGTAGCAGGTTTTGGCTTGGATTTTGGCTTTGTTGGCTCGAGTGGTGGCGTCCAGTCGCCGTCCCAGTCATGTGCCGCCCATGCCTTTGTGTACGAAGGCCAACGAGCCACATATGTTGCTCTTGAAAGCCTGAGTTGCGGAAGCTCCATCCACTCCTTCATCCAGTAGCGGATGTGGCTAACAACCTTGGGCTTAACCCTCGCCTGAAGAGCAGTGGGGAGTTTGTTGATTTTGAGAACACCAAAGAGGTCGTCGAGATCGGCCACCTGGACAGAGATGGACAGCTCCTTTGCGGCGGCGAACTGATGCATCGCTCTCAGAGATGCAAAAGTCCATGTCACCCTCCAGAAAGTCCCCGGCTTGGCCATGTAAGAGGAGACGGACCTTCCTTCAAACCACTAATTGTATTAGTAAAGTCAGTGTAGGTAAAAGGACTGTTCATACGGTGCTAGTATTCTCAATCGCGTAGATATCCTTCTCTTGGCGAGACATAGCTGCGTTGTTGAGACAAATGTTGTGATGCAACAGGTGAAAGTTATGGAATGAGCTTCAATGAGATGTCTATGATGAGAGAGGTGGGAGTTGCTTCAGACTGGCTGTTGATATTCATATATATGGAGGGCGATAGACTGGCCTCTTCCATACAGGAGTGCTTTGTTCCTGCTGGAGAGAGGCGGCAAAGCTCGGCCCCTTCCAGCTTTCTCTTTAGCGTATGCAAACATGTCTTGGTTCCTTGTCATGCTTCATGTTGCTTCCCGTGCTAGGCCCAAAGGATAGTGCGTAGGTAGATGAATGGACGGAGTAAGCGATATCCAAGCTTGCTTGAAGCTCGAGACATGCGGACCTCTTTGACGGTAGACCAGCACTCACATAGCGCCCATACGCAGTTTTGGGACGAGACACGTCGATACATGGGATCTTGTTGTATTCCTCTTTGTCAGACTGGACAAAGGTCATAGATTTTGCAGATTCACTTGGCGCCCCAAAAGAGCCCCTAAACAAGCTTAGTCAGCTAACCTTGGCGTGAGAGAGGCCGACTTCAGATCTTCAGACTACTTTCCTCTGCTGCCACCTGCTTGCATCATTGCCATGCTACCACCATAAGACATTGATTGCGTAGAGTATCTTGACTAGGCTCTGCGCAGGTCCCTTAACTTGTTTGGGAGGCTTCTAGTTGTAGTCGTCGGGTCCTGCTCAGATCGCTTCGGTCAATGCAGCACTACACGGCGTTCGGAGGGCTTTGCCTGCAACGAGCGCAGCAGCATTGAGAAATGGCGCGTCTAGGGAACCAGGTTAGAAGGAATCACGCGGAGAAGAGTAGAGACGAACTTTCACGCTCGCTATCTCGTTCTATTGGGCTCAGCGCTGAGCTTCAAATTTCGCTTCTACACGCACGCTCCTTTCACTCTCGCACTACCAATCCGCGGCTCGCCTGCTGCCCATCGCAACTAATATGACAGATCTGCAGAGCACCTGTGATATCTGCGGAAACGACTGCGAGCTCAGCACAAATCTACCAACGCAAGCGTGCCAACATCCTAGCACTACATGTGTTTCCTGCTTGCGAGAATGGATCGACACCAAAGCAAGAGGCTCGGATGAAATAGGTCTGAGCATTCCATGCCCGAGTACCGGATGCAGCGAACTATTCAACTACGAGGACCTTCGCGTTGTGGGTCACTGCTTGAACTACCTTAAGAACACTCTCTGACAACATTCATCAGGTCTGCACCCAATCGAAGTTTCACGCTATTGATTCACGCCTACGAACCGAACATCTCGACAATGAACCGACCTTCCACAGATGCAGCAACGCCTCCTGCCCGTCTGGACAGTTTGTCCTCGATCTCTCTGCAACCTGCACCACCTTCATATGCGAATTCTGCGCGACACGCACCGATCTCGCGGCGCCCGCTCGCTCCCTCGAGCTCATCCTTCACACAACCAAACCATGTCCCCGTTGTGGGAGCCTCATCACGCGTAACGGCGGCTGCGATACCATGACCTGCCGTAGATGCCAGTACTCCTTCTGCTGGCTTTGCAACGTGAATATGGTGGAGGTGTACCATCACGGGAATGGAATGCACCTGGAGACTTGCGGTCATCATGAGGCGGTCGTGCTTGGGCCCGTAAGCGAAGAAAGTCGGAGGGAGTATCTCGCGATCTTGGAACCGGTTATGCGGAGGTACAGGCGCAGGATTGCGGCGATCCGCGGGAGGAAGAGAGATTTAAGAAGAGGCGGATGAGTGGTTTCTGATGCGGCAGGCAAAACTTATCGAGCTCGGAGGCTCTCTTTATCCACCAGCCTCATCTTTCTTGGCCAGACCAGACAAGCCCGCGCTCGAATATTGCGCTCCCGCGCATACCCTCCTCCCCTCTTGACGCTGATGACGCATGAAGAACTTTCGTAACGCGTATCCTTACCTCTTGCGCGACAGCATACGCCTCTCAAACTCAACCATGCACGAGGCCAAGACCGACTTGCCCATACTCCTTGACACTTCGAGGTTTATTGTGGACGAACATTAGATGCGCTGATAGGCCTTTTACGTACGGCGGACGCATTGCGATGAGTTGCATTGCGTTCTTGTACACCAAGTAGATTTTCCAAAAAGTTTAGTCGCGTCAAACTCTGTGCCCGTCTCATCGATTGTAATGTCTCGACAAGCTCGAGGGTGCCGTCTGTGCTGGCAGCCTTGTCACGTATGGAATTGGAGCGACGTAGACAGAGAGCAGGGACAGACGAAGAGTAAAGATATCACACCCTGGTGCGACTAACACCACGATCCTTGGTACCACGCACGACGGCACGGATACATACATATGTACTGTACTCATCGCATCCCTTTTCACTGCTGCTACTCTTTGGAACAAAGAAAAACTATAAACTGCGTGACTGGGCGGCAGGTTACATACGCAGACCCCAGAAACACCACAGTCTGCGTGGCTGGTGATGTTCACACACGCATTACCTCCTTTCGTTACCGCTAAATTGTTCGCGACAAAAAAACATCTGACACAAGCACACAGTCCGCATGGCTGGACGACAGGTCATCTTCTGATGGCTACCCGAGACAAATCGCTTCCTGCTGGCTATCCGCATCTAACCCAAAAAATGAGTCTTAGGAGATACACATAGTGTTGTAGAGGAGCAGCGCCAATGATGACTCAGTCTTGTGGACTGTGGACCACGTCATCCCAACGGGCTTCTGCGGAACAGTGCAGTATGTTCTGATGGCTTTTCTTCATCGGACTGGACTTTAGTACCTTGTAACTTGAGAGTGTGGATGGCACGGGCCTGCCAAGAGTTGGAAGCGTAGCAGATAGACATGCTGTTGCTCGTTGAAACTGGGTGGCGGATCTGCAAGTCATGCTCTTACGGCCATCCGCGTCCAGTTCCTGTGGGATGGTTCGCAAGGAGACATGCAGTTCCAGCGAGAAATGCATGGTGCATGGCTCTTCCTCCCACTTTCCATCATTGCTTCAAGTAGCATTTCCAGGAGTCTCACTTGTTCTCGTACTGCCATCACCCGGTTTTTCCCATTCCCTCCATCTCAATTGTTCCTACACTCTCTGGCTAAGCTTCTCTTACTTCGTTCCAACCAGGCGTCATCAATGAGAGTAGTGGGTATGTAAATATAGCAGCTCCCTGACCATCACCGAGACGAGACGCCTACTGCCTCCTCTTACTCACCCTCCTCCTTGCACCGCGTGTTTCCCATATCTCGACCACCAACGTTGTAACCCTCGGCTACAGCAGCACGATAAGCTCCACCATCAGCACACTCGCCTTCTCCTTCACCCCTATCCGCAGCGGCGGCAGTCTCCATGGACGAAAACCATACCGCAAACCCCAGTCTCGCTTAAGCCGTGCCACTCGATATTCATGAGTCTCGTCAGAGTTCCTGCATTGGATAGTGGAGGAAGGGCGCGTACCCGAAAAACGCACCGACGTCCATGATTCCACCATTGGGTCGCAGACGCATTGCTTACAAGACGCCTATATTAATGTATCCAGGAGATCGTCCTCCTCCAATAGAACCGTAGAAGGCGCCCGGTGCGTGCTATGAGTGTCTCTTGGTCTTCCATTCAATCATCGGCCTGTTGGCTTCGTAACAGCTTTCAACTGCGCTTGGAACCGACGGCCTGTTGTGATAGCGTTCACAAGCCTTGCTGAATGTGCTTCAACCGGTTCCCCTCTCTTGCTGTGCAACAGTTGGACGAAGGTCGATATGCGAACACGCGCCTGATCGGAGGAACGGAAAGCCGTCCGGACCCGTGGTAGCCACAAGCTGCGTGTTGCCGCTTGGGTTGTCAAAAGCATTGCGGCAGAGGCGCGCCATCACCAGAGAGCCTTTGCATAAGCATTCAATTTGTTTGGGGAAACTTACCTGGCTTGTTTTTGAGCTTGTTTTGTGCTTGTGGCTGCCCTTGTGACGACACACGTCAACTCCGTACTTGCAAGCAACTGTTCTCGCCCATTCTAACAGCCAAAGGGAAAACGTTTGTGAGCTTTGAGATCCTACATTTTTGAAAGAGGATGCAAACCATGCGTGGGGTATGCAGACAGTAGCCACTATATAGCTTGACATAGAGCATAACACATTCAGCAAAGCATACAAGAGCTTGCATGTATTTTTGTATCCATTTCCACTACCTTTATCATCTTGTCCTCCTGCTTCCATTGTAGCTCATGTCCACAACTCACCTGCCCACTCCCACTATCAGCGGCAGAAGGGATATCTTAACAGAGGCTGTTAGCACTCAAGATGAACACATCCGCCTCCTCCAGCAGGAAAACTCTCGCCTCAAGGATGAGCGCGAGGCTCTCGAAGAGCGCCTGTCCCGCCTCAGCTCCGTAATCGAAACAGGCATGGCCAAAGTACAGAGCGCAGAGGCGAACTGCGCCTACACTGAACATCTCAACCGTGAGCTCCACGACGAGATCGGTCGCCTGGTGCCCGCACATGACGCAAGTATGGCCAGAGCGAAGAAAGCAGAAGCCGACTACGTCTACGTCGAAAACCTCAACCGCACTCTTTATGAGGAGCTCAACACGTCCAACGCTAGGACTGCCTCCTTACAGCAAGAACTCACCCGAGTACGCAGCAAGCTCCAATCACGTCTCGACGCGATATCACTCCAAGAAGAAGAGCGTCGTCAGGCATTGGAAGCGCGACGTGAGACGGAATTCGGGCGGGCGGCGCGGATGAGGGAGGAGAAACGGAGGTCTGTGGCGCGGGTGATGGACATCGGCTTTGGCGTTGTGGCAGACATACATGCGGGGATGCGCAAAAAGCAGGATCGGGAGATGAACACGTTGTACGAAGGTGTGAAGGCGGCTTTGTTGGTATGTGAGCAGCGTGACGATGAGGCGTGTGATGGGTTGGACGGCTTGGGCAAGGATTTGGAGGAGGAGCTACGCATGGCTGGTTACGATGATTAGCTTGTAGGCTGGGAAGCGGCTGGAGGTGGAGAGGCCTTGGGTCATCATTCTCTTGATTATCATCTCAAACGCCAGTGAGTGAGGGATGCCAGTGGATGAGTGGATGAGTGAGTGAGTGAGTGAGTGAATGAGTGAGTGAAGACTGAGAAGGAAAAGAGTGAAAGAATGATGGAACGCAGACGTCGATGGGAAGAAGGAACTTCGGTCCGACGCTTTATCCGAACTCGCAGTCCTCAAGTTGCGTCTCGCCTCTGCTGGGATATCATGTAGTTACATCTACCCGTTTGCACCTTTTCATAGAAATCATCGAGGATTCAGTAGCTTCAATCAATCAATCAATCACTCACTCATTCAATTCATCCACTCAATAATGACCTGCCCGTTTACATGTATCCCATCCCCTCCACACGCCTCAGCTACTTCCCCCACAACCCTCCTCTCTGTCCACTTGATCCAGCTCGCAGCTCCCTCACACCGAAATCAGTATCACCCTCCGCCTCGGCGTTAGCACAACCATGCGCCATCGTCTCCCAGTGCCTCGCCCCTTGCGCCCGAGACTCGAACTACTGCAGATCACATCACTGGTGGGGCGCGACAACGCAACTGGTGGATGCGACGAAGCTGGAGCTTGCCTATGACGAGATTGCGCGGCTGAGAGAGAGGGTTCGGGAGTTGGAAGCACAACAGGATGACTTGTTGCCGGAGCAGATACCTCAAGCAGAGTTGCTTGGACTGGCGGAAAAGGAGGAAGATCCGGCAAGACAGGAGGAAGAAGAGGCGTTACCAGGCGAACCACACAGACCGGAGCTGGCTCGACTGACGAACGAAAACGGTCCGGCTACTCCAAAGGACGAAGAGGAGACATCGCGGCTGACACTACTCACACGCCAAGAGCTGGAGCTGGAGGAAAGAAGCGACACGGAGCTTCATGGACACGAACAGCAGCTAGCCATACTTCAACAAGGCAAAGAGCTGGCAAGAGACATCTATGAGGCAAAACTTGACAAACAACAAGAGGGAATCAAGCTGCTACAAGGACGTCTCGCCGCAGTAAGGCTCCTACTAAGGGACGTACTTAGTCGCTGGCCGGTTGGCGGCCGAGCCAAGCGGCGCTGGAGTAGATGATGAAGATGGTCTAACTGCCCGGTTGGCCTTTTCTATTCTTTGGTTATTACTACTCAACTACTCTCTTTCATGCCGGCTGAATGTCTTTGACAGTTTTGAGACACGGTACTTCTCCAATCTTTATCCTGCAGCTTTCCGCTTGGGTAAAGGCAACCCTCATCGTGCAAGACGCTTGCATGCATGTATGCATTTCTCCTGCAAGAACCCATACGAGGTATTTGTAGAAACCACCATGCCTACCCGCACATGCATCGTGAACATATCCTCATCCTCATGCTGGACCTCCTTCTCTTCTTTTAGTGAAACTCCAACTTTCGTCAACATCATCATCCGCGAAGCGAAGTTGAACTTGAGGAAGCACACCTATCCCACCTTTCTCCAATACTGGTCTATCTCCTCCATCACCCCAAACCGCGCTTTCCTCAGACAACATGTCAGTTTCGTCCCGCCACACCGCTTCATTCTGGCCCAAATCCTCAGAGACGTCGCGAATTGTCGCCGCTCTCGAGGTGAGGCTAGAGGAGGCTGAGCGGATGAAGCATACACTCGAAAAGAAACAGCGGGAGGCGGTGATGAATGCCAGGGAGGCCACGGAGAAGCTACAAGAGATTGATGAGAAGTGGCACACCGAGACCGCGGCTCTCCAAGCGAAGCTTCTTGCTGCCGAGCGGGACAAGGGCAAAGCAGAGAAGAAAGCGCGAGAAGCGGGAGAGAAAGCCAGGGACGCTGAGGCGAAGCTCCAGGCTGCTGAGGAGGAGTTGCTGCTGCTGCTACGACAAAACGCCGAAGCACGGAATACCAGCACCCGCCCGCAACGGCAAGCAGACACGTCGAAGACGCAAATCGAAACATTACAGCGTGTAGTCGAGCACCTCGAAGCACTGAACTCCGCCTTGCGCAAGCAGGTGGACGCTATGGCGAGTCCAGTCAAAACGATACAGCGCGAAACCGATATTTACCGGCAACAGCTGACCCAGTCGGCGGCGAGCCGTGAGGAATTGGAAACAAGATATGAGGGACTTTCCCAGGCGCTGCAGGATTCGTTGCGGATGTACGCAGAGTTGAAGGCGTGGGTCGTGTTGAGGGGCCAAATGCCGGCGAGAGAGGATGGGGTTGTGCTGGCCCGGTCGCAAGGGAAATAGGTGTGTAGATTTGAGTACTACAAACTTCTTGGAATCTTTCCAGAGTGCTCGTCTTTCCCCCTAGAAGCTTGCTTGCAAAGCTGTCTGTCTCGTTCGCTAAAGTAGACAGTTGAGTAAGGCATCACAGAATCAGATAGATGGACAGTCGAACGGTAGGCGTACATATCATCTAAATACCCTTTACACATCGTTCTCTCAAAGCAACCAGTCGGCGAGCTTTACCAGGATGCCATGCCTTGCAAACAATGCTTTTTAAGCCATCTCGCATGCAGGTACTACTGTTTCTTCCCGGCAATTGCAGCCGACAGCGTTATTGACTACACTCTCTGTAAAGAGGGCCCTTCATGAAGGATACTGGGTTGGGATCAACATGCTTCAGATCATGTTTCTCGGTAGGGACAATAATGACATTCCGCGCAATGTCTTACAAGAATGGGAATAAACAGATGTAATCCGCCATCTTAACACTCCAGAAGCATGCTTCTAGATCAAAGCCCCATACCGCTCTCGGTTCTCGTAGTCAGAAGCCCACCATACTGAGATTGTTGACTTGCGTCAATAATGTGTTCTAGAACGTGTTGCCGTAGAAGAACTTGCTCCTGCGGATCAGGCACGCTGTCGTCAAGCTACAGTATGATCTGCAGTTGTGCCAGAAAACAACGAGAGCGATATACCAGGTGGGAGAGCGGGGGAATATACGCGCTCAGGGAAGCCCAGTCGCATCGATGACCTGTAAAGTGCTTGCAGGCCGCGACTTCGTGACGGCCTTGAGGCCGACCAGGTAAAGAGTGCCAACCCGGTGAAGCTGGGTGTGCGCATGGCAAGGGGCGCGATATGCAAGATTTGAATCGGTAAGACTGTGGGGCCGTTGCTTGAGGCCGATAATGAGATGAGATTTCTTTCGTGATGGCAGGTCCGTGTGGGATCTCCTGGGGGAAGCCGGATGCATTGGATGCTGTGAACTCAAAAGCTTTAGAACCACGACGGTACCAACGAGCCAGTTGCAGCCTTTTGATTCTGCTCATGCTTCATCAACAACGCATGATTTCCTCAATTTTTTGGCTTTCACTTCTGCTTTTGCTTCCGCACGTCAAACAGTAGCTGGTGTTGCCTCAAGCCTGGAATTGTGTGCTCCTGATCTTACTTCTCCGTGCCAGATAGCGACAGTATTCGTGTCTCCAGGCTGTGTGACGGTGGTGTTGAAAATCCTTCCAAGGATAACATTCGAGTGAAAACAAGTAATTCTGATGCATGAGAACCGTGGGCTTTTGCTTAAAGTATAAAAAATGAAACATGGCCTTCCGCAGTTTTTCAGTCTTCTTGATCTCCCCCTGAAGTCTAGGGATAGTTACTTGCACGCCTCAATGTCCACATAGATGATTCAGTCTAGGTTGAGAGCAAGAAGGAGATATCTCCAGCAAGACGTAGAAAAGGGGTGTGCTTCGAACACGCTAGAGGGAGGATCGAAGAGGGGATTTGCAGTGGCGGGACTAGTCCCGTCATGCAGTAAGTGAATGAGAGCCAGCAGCCGATAAAGACGTGTGACGCGAATGGAATGCCACAAAGGTGGAGACGCAATTCAATACGACACGCTTCTTCAACTATCTGTTATTGTACAGCCACGCAAGCCAGTTGCTAGCACACATCACTCCTCAAGACGACTGCAAAAGCGCACAGCAGGAAGCCCTCAGAACTACTCTTCCCCCATCTCCTTCCGACCCTGACGATGTGCCACAATCATGTTGAGCACCTTACCCAGCGCCGATTCCTCTTGGCGCCTAGCTTCCAGCCACATTATGGAGCAGTCCGATCCAGTGTGTTTCGCTGACTTGAAGCCCTCAAATCCATAATCGTAGACCTGAAGAGACTCCAACAGCTGCGCCAGGTGCGCATCTGATTGCTGGGCGGTGTGGTGCCAAAGGCGTATTGCTTCGCGCATCCTAGAATCGACAGAGGTTGCTGGAGGTACAGCTGGAAGAGTCGACAAGACTGGCAATGCTTCCTCCTGGTGTGGCATCCGTGGCTTGCTTGTAAGAGGAATGGTGGGAGCGGTAGAAGTGACATGACGAGTTCCGGCGTGTGAAGCGTTACAAAGATTGTGCTTTGGCATGTATTTCTTGTAGCTGAAATTCCAACCACCGTCGCTGCTTTCGGATGTGGCGGGACTGGAAGGTGGAGAACTGAGGTAATCGGAGTTGGCAGGGTCGTCCATAAGACCAAGGTCAATCAGTGGAATTTCGGGAGTGGTGAGTGCGTGGCGCCGAGCAGTGCGAGGTGCTGGCATGGAAATGGTCAGAGCTGGTGTAGTTGATGTCATGTGTTGGTCGGGACGGTCTTCCAGGTGTGAGGTAGCTTCAACATTGATGTCGTGAGTTTGGTGCTCAAATTCTTCTTCGCCTACGGGGATGATGACCGTCTGACGGTGCTGCCAGCAGTAAGGGCCCTTTCTTGTGCATGGTGTACCCTTCTTGGTGATTGCCTGGCAGAAAAGAGTCGAGAAATTCATCGCTTGAGCGGGCACAGCCTCTTGTGGAAGCGCTGCTATCGCATGGAGATGCGGTGCTTGAAAGGCTGGTGCCACAGTCGCTGTCATTGCTTGACCCTGCCACCAATTCGAGGCAGTCGGGAGCGCATTAAGTACCCTCTATGCCCCTATGAGACCTTCTTGCTAACTGGCATGCCCCGAAATGATGGTTTCGGATAACCGCGCAACATGGGATGGGGGATCCACGCCTGGAAGAAATTAGGACACTAGTGTTCGAACACCTGCGTGTGTTGTCTTCATGAAAAGCTGTCGCATGACGTGAGGCTCGGCATTCTCCCATCAAAGCGGCGTGGAGAAAGGACGACTTCCGAAACAGTCCATAGAAACTAGAAGGTAAGCTTGGCAAAATAAACAAACAAAGAAATATCGACTCAAGGCCTGAGACACAGACCTATTTACATGGTTCATAAGTTAACTATACAAGACAGGAGGACAAAGAAGAAGAGGAGAGGAACGGAGTGAGTTTCCATGTCTGTGAAAGACACGGCGACGTCCTCACCCAAGTCGCAGCTGTACATCTCACGATGCGTGCATGTTACCGCTTCCAAGTATTGAGTGAGGCCGTGTGAGAAGAAGCCCATGTCTCAATTATAATTGTAGCATCTTTCTCGAACAGCATTGCTGTCATGGATTCCCTCGTGAGCTACGAAGCAGCTAACATATGTCTTCTAGGCTAATCTAGGACATCCGTGTCATTCGTTTCATTCTTATACCCACTAGAACGTTCGATGACCGAGAGCGAAAGCCATGAGCCTACCTATGCAGTTACGTGATTCTTTTCTTAATATCGGCGCTGCAACAATATGCAGTGGGTGTGGAAGTACTTCTTGCATAAGGGAAAAGCCAAAATCCGACTCTATCAATGGAGCGGAAGATATCGCTGGCAGATGAAGACGTGCAATCGTGAGATCGCGTTGACTTGTTCTTATGGCCAGAAGACAAGGCGGATAATGGTGAGTGATGCGAGACCTGGTATGACTGATGAAGACGTGAAGACAGAGTTGCATCGTGGTCATGCACAGGGCTTGGGCTGCCCCTGAATTTCGTACAAGTTGATCCTCCACACATGGCCGCCCTTAACCCCTGAATTCCCTACAAGCTGACTTTGAGCTCGTCCGCAGCCGGCTACCCCTGAATTGCCCACAAGTGGCTACAAGTATGCAAAGGTCGGCAACTGTCAACTGCTGCTAAGCATGACAGCTTTGGCTGCAACTCACCAGCTATGTTCTACGATTGACGACCGGGTAACATCTTAGAACTACATGGAATCGGTTTCGGGCCCTAGATGGATAATTACGGAAAGACAGCTTGGATTTGGGTGTATTGCATCGGCCACTCAGCGATGCTGGATGTAGGGAATCAGTAGAAGGGATAGGATTTTCAAGACAGTGCGCTCTCTACGGCACTATTAGAGAGCTGGCTCTTATGCGAGACAAATGCTGCCTGTGGCTATCGACTAGAATGCCAGGAGGTATGACAGGGCGGACAGATATGCACCTGCTGAAGCATGTAGCCAAAGGAATTTCTTGCGTTATTGTTCGCGACCACAGTTCGAGTTGTCCCATTCGCCTATTTGGTCAGGGGGAATTGTGGGAGAGACCACGCGTCGAAGCTTGTAGCACGAGAGATTCCAGTGCGGTCAAGGGACAGGTGAGCGCAGGCGGCTTCGTTAAGCATTGTGAAATGGTACACGAAGGCGGGTACCGAGTTCAGCGTGCACGTCAGCATGGTCTCGTAGGCGCTTATTACGAGGCAGAGCTTCGAGATAGGTCAAGTGCATCTATGACGTCTAGCATCTGAGCAGGCTGATGGGTTTGATGAGCTGGGGACGCGGAGGTGTTGAGTTGGGTTGCAAGGGATAGAACCCAAGGTCGACTTGCAGGTAGTCAGCTCAGAGGCGGCCACTAGATCGGGGCTCAAGGTCAGCTTGTACGCGATTTGAGGAGGCTGAGGTTCATTACGGCATCAAAGCAGCAAGTTGTCCAACACCGACCAGCTCTGAACCTTAGTGCCTGCAGCGTGTTCGGCAAACAACATGCTAACACAGACACTTTGCATGGAGCACTTGTTGTGCTACGCCGCCAAACGTGCACGCCTGTGAAGAGGTTCCCTACAAGCGGCTGTAGTCATGTCCTCGCAAATTCATTGCATTGTATCACCGGCCCGCATCTTTCCCATGACGTCGAGCTGTCATGCCTTGTTCTTGACTGGCTCCTAGCGCCCCGAGTAAAGCAACACCTCAAAGTATCTCCGATAATATCTTCTCCCGAAACTTCTCCAATCTTTCAGCGTGTTGCCTCCGATAAGAATCGCTCTTTTGTTGCGCTTCGTCGCGAGCCTTTCCTATAGCAGTACATGCCTTGATAGCCTGCGCCCGCGTTTCTTCGAACTCGCCGTTTTCGGCTTCTACTGTCTCTTTCTGCATTTGCAGTTTTTCGGCTTCTCTTCTTTGACTCGTGATGTAGCTGTCTGTGCTCTCGAGAAGAACTTTTAGTAGATCAGGTAGTGTTGCATATGTCTCACATGTCAGATGACGCCCAGACGCGCATTGTTCGAGTCTCTGCTGGTATCCCGAGAGCTCGTCTACAATCTTGCTGTGAATTAGGGCGGTGTCATTAACACTTGCACTAATGTCCTGCAGGCGGGTAGTAGCAACGGCGTAATCTTCCTCACACTTTTCGAGGCTCTGATCCGCGGAGAGAGTTTCTTGCGCAGATCTGTCGTAGAACCTTCGTACCGCAAGAGTCGCATCCATCTCTAATGAAGTGATATCCGCTACACTGCGAGGTCATTAGCATGTTAGATTCTTTGTGACACCGGATTAAGGCGTACTGTTGGTTCTGCATTTCTTGCGGCTTGCCAGTGGATTTTGGGATATATGTTGATTGTGAAAAATGCAAGAGCGCGTTTGCAGTGACTATACTGCCAATGTCGTCTGCAGAGACGAGGCTATTGTTCTCCTCGTGTGATGAAGAGAGAGCGTCAAACCTCAAGCTGTCCTCCTCGTCTTCGGAACGAGAGTCGAGCCTCAAGTCGTCCTCTACGTCTTCCGGGCCGTTAAAGCTTAAGTCGTCGTCCTTAGCTGCGAAGACGTTGTAGCTAGGTGTATCCTCTTGCGAGAAAGCAAGCGATAAGTTAGGCTCTTCGTTCCTTCCGTATTCCAGACTGCGTTCTCCGTCCTCGAGGTTGTCTTCCTCTAAGTCTTCTAACGAACCAGCTTCACTTTCCTTTTCTTGATCTCCAGCGTCGATAAGATTCTAGCGAAGGTAAGTGTTTGAACTCGAGAAATGGCTTCTTTCAACGCACTTGCAGAAGCTCTTTACTCGGTCTGACAACTGGGCGGATTTCTCCAAGTTCTTGTTCAATGTGACTATCTTGGGGAGTACTAGCGGCACCGGCGTTGGATTGAGTGTCCTGCTGCTGCCTTCTTTGTACTTCGCGAGCCTTAGCGTTCTCGTTGTCGTCGCCGACCTAGATCCAAACAGGTGAGCACGCGTTCTTCAAGGGACTTCTTGTAGTTCCACACCTGTTCAATCCGCCTCCGTTTCGCCGTCCTTGTATCAGACTGCGTGTTCGCTCTAGACTGTTTCTTTGCGACAGGCTGCTTTCCTGCTCCTCCAAGTTCCTCATACGCTGCAATGATATCACACGGTGTCCAGACCTTGGATCTTGACAATCCGCCTTGGAGTTCCCCAACCTTTGAGTTCCGGCGGAGGTCGCGGTGCTTGCGAAACAGTGCGAATGCGTCGTCGACGGAAACCGTAAAGTGTGTGCACGCGAACTTATTCAAAGCGTCCACAAGTTTCTGACTTGGATGAGTTCCGAACTCGTCCGACACTTGCTCGGAGGTAATACCCCAGGGGCGAGCGATCAGGTTCCTGATGCCTGATTCGAGTCTTGACTGGGCTGTCCTCGGTGGTCGAGTACTCTTCTCTGCCGCTGTCATTCTTGGGTCTGGGTTAGCATTGTTGTTTGAGCGCGAGAGACACTTCTTGGAGGGAAAATGTGAAGTGCTGAAAAATGTTGTAAAGTTGTTGCTACGGAAGGATGCCACGGAAGGAGACAAGTAGGCGGCCGTGCTGCGGACACATACAGATCTAGATCTCCTCCACCTGTCTCAAAGTGTCGAAGATTCGGTAGATAGAGATACGATATGCTAATAAACAGACCAAGCTCTTACGTTTTGCATTGATTTCACTAAGCTATGCGCCTTGCCCAAACGTATGGACTTCTTCTTGTGTGAAACGCTCATCTAAGTAGTGCTCGTAACAGCCTTGAGCGGTGTCCGACACAGCTCCGAAAAGAAAGCCAAAGTCCGGCTACAACAGCAACAACGACAACAACATCAACAATAACAACAACCACTGGACTTGCATGATAGATGAAAACGACGTAGCTTCTGGAAAACCACCAAGGTGATGGATATGATCTTTGTGAAGACGTTGTGGCGAGGATCAACATCGTCGTTATGTCAGAGTGCGCGCTTGTAGGCAATTCCGGGGCTGTCAGCTCGTGGGCAGTTCAGGGCCAACAAGCAAGCCAGCTCGTGGGCGACTACAGTACCAGGCCGGGTGACCAGCAGTCAGCTTGTGGGCGACCCAGGGGGCGGCTGGTTAGTCAGCTCGTGATTATTCAGGGGTGGCCAGCAAATCAGCCTGTGATCATGCCCAATATCAACACTACAAACTCTATATCATCGATTCCTTCCGCCCGTTTACTCTCGCCCTCGCTCACTAGATCAACACGGATCATCGTCATGAGATTCCTGATAAGCGACTCGGTATGTCGTGAGTCGCCGCTGTAAGCCCTATGTTGGTTGGGTTGGGCAGGACAAGATAAGGAGGCCGATGGCATTGCTAGCCGGTTCACCAAAGACTCAAGGAAGCATATAGTGTTGACAAGACCCGTGCGTTCAGACAGTTTCGTAAGTAAAGCTGTCTCCCTCATATGTTGAATCAGTCTACTAGCGGGACTAGTCCCATCACTATATGGCCACCACTGCGCTTCGATCACAGCACTTTCCTTACGTCTTGAGTCTGAAAGTCACCTCTTCACGGCTTTCCGCCCAGTTTTGCTTCCCCTTAGCTGATTTTCGCTCAAGCAGCCACGCCGACATGATTCAGCTGCATTGGCTCAAGCCAAGTCCCACCGCAGCGCTTGTACTCATCCCTTTCCAAGTGCAGCTGCTATACAAGATGTCATCATCAACAGCGCTATGAGTCCCGAACAATCGAACGAACCATTGGAGCGCGTATTGGCTTGGAGTCTCACACAAAAGTTCATTCAAAGGTCAGCCGATGCTGAGGACAATGCTTAAGCCAATCCCGCGAAATGTTCAAACTGTGGATTTGAGAATGATGATTATGTGAACAGTATCGAGCCATAGTATGAAGGGAAAATAGACGTCTGTTCACAGCTCATCTTTACCTCCGTTCAGCTCGTGCTCCCACCACGGGTGCTCTGAGTTCCAGGGAATACATTCCAAAGGATCGATCGCGTTCCAGCCCGATCCTTGTTGCACGACCATAACTCCAGTGTCTCTTCGAATTAGATCAAGAATTGTGCGATCTTCGAGCTTGATCATGTAAGACACGTGGTCAAATTCCCCGGGATCAAAGTCGTCGGGATTGTCCCATTTTCGCAGCACGAAGCTTGAGAGATCCCATTCGATACTCGTACAGTGCTCGGGTAAGGTGTATCCAGGAGCGAGGGCAACATGAAACTCTTCTGGTATGATCCAAGCACCGTGAGGGTCATCAAAATTAGCTTCCATGATAGGAAGCATCTCTCCAACAGGGCGGAGATGATAAGCTGATGCGACAGTCGCCATGAGGAACAAGAGCGCAAGAACAGCGGTCTGGTGCGCAAGAACTATGTTGCAGAAGCGAAACAGGCTCGGCGCTGATGTATGTTATGTCTAAGGCGAGGAAGGACTGCCGACAACCATGTCCGAAGGGATTATTGGTGAGCCACCGGCTGTTGTGGTCAAGCTTGTAACTCGGCGGAACGCGATGCACCAGGAGCTTCAGATTTGCGGGACATGAACGTCCCTTCTCGGCGCAAGATCGACAGTCTTCCGCTCATGCGACACTTGTGAAACTGTACCAGATCTGTAGAGTTGCAGCAGTATTGTGTGAACTTGTGGCAGACTTACAGTATGGAATGTGGCAGACTTGTGAAACCGCTGCAGACTTGTAAAACTGCTGCAGACTTGTGGAAACTGCTGCAGACTTCTCGACTGTGGCGGAAGATGGAAGCCTGATAGAAACTGGTTCGTTCCTCTCCCACCGCCGACTTTTGAGATCCTTATTCATGTCGTACGCTGACAAGTACAATAATGGCAACTCTAGGCATTGATTCATCCGACAGATGAATTTCGTGACTCCCCACCCTACAGTCTCCTCGCCGCCTCCATTCCTACACCCAACAACAGTTATGACACTACACCGCCGAAACCCGCCGTGAGCCTTACAGCCATCAACTCGGCACAAGCGTGAACTCAATAACAGCACACGCAATTCTTGCGAATAACAGAGGACAAAGACGGTCACTCCAACGTGCAAACTGCTGGGATCGTCTCTCTACACTGCATCAGAATTGTAGTTGGTACATCAGGTCAACAGGTTAAAGGAGAAAGAGATGAAGAACGGACAGCGTCAGGCAATCATAAGTAGGCCAAGCGTACCAATCCGTTGATTCGCGATCTCGTCAAAAACCGTTCTTACATTCAGCTTAGAGGCGAGGACCTCACTCGACGGGTCGAGCCTCGGTCAGTTGAATCAGCCGGGCAACCAACCCCGTCGAGAGATCTAAAGGTCGCTAAGTCTTGAAGAGGAGAATCTCTACGAAAGCGTGAGCATACGAACCCGTAAGGGTCTCTTTGAAAGTCGTGAAGAGCAGGAACGTCAAAGGAGTTGTTCGGCTGCAAGGAACGACTGGAACAAGCGGAACCAATGCAATGCGTGTTCGGCTGGTGGGGACACTACATCAACACTCTCACATCCCCATGCGAATGCCTATTACCTCGATTTTTAGAAGCATCGGACTGATGAACTACTTGACACGACTTCGACGCTTCCAATTCGAAGGCTAGCCTCCGCATAATCTCAACCTTGAAGGGCAACTACGGAACTTTCGTCGTCTGGACTCCCAGAGATTGCTGCTTCTCCTGCCTGCTAGAATCCCCATGCTTGACCTCTTCGGATGCGATGGCTGTCGTTTGGTTGATTTCGAACCCTGCTGAGCCAGTCATTTGCCTGACTGCGGAGAACTTTGGGCGATCGTTTGCCTCGGCCATACATACAGAGAACTTGTTGTTCGAAAGACATGTGGCGGAGTAAGTAGTGATGAGCAAGGAGTGCCTTGGCACTTTCCGACCTCGTGTGCGCAACATGGCATGCGTCTCAGGCTTCCGGTGGGACTAACGAGATGTAATCTGATCTCGACGCGGGTGGGTCGATGGCATTAACTCGTCAAGAAATTGAGTGGAGTCTGAGGACGATGGCGCTCCCAGTTGAGGAGAGACCAGCCTCCAAGCAAGGGGACTGACTCTGTACCTTCGCGTACAAGTCCCATCATGATCGAGGAGCCTCTTTTGCTTCGTTGCAAGGAGCTGATGCGCGATCGCATTCCCGAAAGGCGCTTTTTTAGCCCCTGGTTTACCCACAAGCTGGCTTGCTGGTTGCCCCTGAATTGCCTACAAGCTGACAGTCCATGAGCCGCCGGCAGCCCCTGAATTAACTTACCCACAAGCTGACAGATGGTACGCACCGGTTATAAAAGTCCTCGGCTCCAGACAACATTGAAGCGAGGAAAACACACAATTATAGTGGCGCGAACGATCACACAATTCCTACTTAGAACGACAAGCTCTGTGCTCTGCTGCAAACGGCACAGCCTAGTAGTGCTACTTCTAATACGAGCTGAGTATCTTCGAAAGCACGACTTTGGACAGATGCGCAGCGTTTACTAAGAGGTCAAAACCCCGTCATTGTACACATCTCAGCTGGAGTTGACAATCATGCTCGTTCCAATCGTTGCTACTGACTTACAAGGACATGACCACAGCATGGTCACTTAAGTTTGACGTCGTCAGCTTTGGGCAACTGCCCCGGGATGGAGGATACCGGGTCCTCGGTGCGACAACAGAGGAGAGTGTCCCTGGGGCAAGGATGACGAGGTCAGTGAAAGAGGAGGACGATGTGACCTCCGTGGAAGCCGTGTTCGACGCATCTTACCGGTGTCTGTGGTGAAGATCGGCTGGGTATAGGTGCTACCAGCTTTGCAAGCGACGATTTGCTGTTGTGAGGAACATTCTGACGCTCCACCGCCATAGAACGTACACTACTCCCAATACAAATAGAAAGCCTTCGTAGACGTCAAGTTCCTCCATAAGACTAACGAAAAGCGAATGTCAGAGCGAAAGAAGACTCGGTTGTTAACAACCGCTTACTGTCAAGATCTGGCTATCCACGAAATTCCTTAGAAGCGAAGCCCACACTCCTTCTAGCTCGTCTACTACATCCCTACACCAAACTTTCAAAGTCAGAATCAACAGATGCGACTGGTGTGAGCCTTGCGAGTATTTCCTCTTCCGTCTTCATCTCAAGCTAAAGCGCCCAGTTGTTACCGCAACTCTGTTATTGCTACGGTCGGGATCGCGTGTCTCAACGATGTTACTCATGCTTTCACCACGCAAGCCGTATAACGAAGCTCGGCCTCTGACCAACCAGTCCAACCTATCTGCACAGTCGGCCCTGCTTTCCGCCGAGTACTACCGCCTAGCGATAAAGCCGGAAAGAAAGAAAAGAGAGGCAACAAATAGGATGTTAAGTAGAAGCAGGTAGGACGGAGAAAGAAAGCGACCAGGCCAATATAGTAAGGAGCGGCGAAAAAAGGTTTCAAAGGTCAGCTAAGCTATATAGGCGATGCGTGGTAGCGGCTGAGAGGTGACTGATTTGTTCTTGGTATGCCTAAGACGAGGGGAGTTCGTGTGTCTAGTATAATGAAGGAACAAGCGCAATATAGTCATCATAGGAGGTATAAATAGATGTAGATCAGCTGCGCGATCACAAATTGGTAGATAAATGCCGCCGCTGCTCTCTACTAGAGTAGATTACTAGCGGCTTTATAGAACATTGGCTCAGCTTTCTACATAGTGAATAGTTTAGACACTAATACCGCTCGATACCGTCCATCCTACCGCTACGTGGACAGGCCTACTCCTATAAGGAGGAAGCTACATCTACAAGAAGGAATCCGGCGTATATACGAATTGATAAACCCAATCTACGACACACCGTAATTGTATTCTCATCCCGCTTGTCATTAGCCTTAGCCAACCGCATTCGCGATTCGACGAGCTTGAAACGCATACCGCCAGCGACACCGTCAATAGAACGTTTTCATAATTGCTAATTTCGAAGCTTCAGTCCTCGGTCGAAGTGCACTACTCTTCATGCAGGTCTCCACTCAATACCAGTAACCACTTGGGTTCTCTAGGATATATCAAGTATCCAGCGCCTAAAAGTCTAGGAGGTTTTGGTAACCCTTTAAACTGGCATATATCTTACTGACTATCGTGTATGGAACTTTAAGAAAGACGGGAAGGAGCCCAAGCGTAGGTCTGATTCCGTGGTTTATATACGAGCTCCATCATTATTCCCGCCGTTCTAAGACTAATCACCCTTGCCGAACAGAAAGAGAAATCGAGATAGCGCGAATAAAGATTGCCGGTCGGAAGCGCTGCCGTTAGGTGCTAAAAATATCAAGCATCTGGGCCATAAGTAGAAATGTTTGCGCTCAGAGTATGAACGAACCGAGATGCCCGGCGTAACTTCTAGTCCGCAAACTATTGACGGGGAACGTAGCCGTCTCCGTGATTGCCTCCTGCCTCGCACTGCAAGGTACACCTACAAGGACTGCGGTCAATGTATTGGCCGTATCATTGAGTGCATTAAGGAGTATTTCCCGCGAGTATTTTCCTTTCAATCAAACGCCCAACGATTTGATTGTATTGCAGTAGGGGGATAAGACGTGGTAGCCCAGCGCGAGGGCGATCTGAATTACACATACCACGAACAACTTCATAGGATACGCTCATATAGAAAGCAACTTAGCTCATGCGCAAGAGGATATTGCCGATACTTCAGAGGTCTTATCGTGGAAGACCTGGTGATGCCGAAGAAGCTTCTGTCTTTGCTTTACTGGCTTTATGAAGTCGCTATTGCCTTCCTCGGCAGGGGCCTGAGAGGTACTCCTAATGACTACCACGTAGTGGAAAAGATATACTAGTCATCGAGACATCAGATAAGCTTTATAATTCGAGGTCTGTAAGGTTTAGGGAGCTCAATGGTAGCGTCTTCCATGAAGCAAGACTGTTTAAGCTCATCCTCACTTGCGCTATTTCTGCCTTACTTGGGAGTTCGTGCTCTTTAATCTCAAAGCGCTATAGTTGTGGTAGTAAGGTTGAGAGGAACAACTACTCTTTACAAGCTGATAACATCGATAAGAGCACTTGTTACTGCGATGATGTCAAGGTGGATCGAGCGATGCCACCTTATAAAGAAATGGCACCAAAAGAGGCGCTAGGAGCTCCAAGGCTTCGTCGACTGAAGCAAATCTGTAAACCAATATAGACAGGAACGCAGGATGCTAGCGTGCCGATTAAAGAAAAGACAAAGTTGAAAGTGCCATCGCCACAACAGTAGCTTCGTCGATAGCTTAGATACCCGGAATGCGAGGAGTTTCCAGTCGGAATGATTGAGCCCTACGATATTACCAACGGCGACTATGCGATAGTGAGCCACGATGACGTAGTTTTCCGAAAGCCATTTCTTGCGTCCAGCGTTGCGCTCTAACAGTTGTCTAAGGCGCTTCTAGAGGGTATATCGAATGGATTTCTCGTTCTCAGCAATGTTGATAGTAGGCGCCTTAAAACTAGCGGCGCCATTTCTTTGCCATGCGCTACCTCCGCCTAGCTACTTCGTTGTACCCAAGGTTCTGTTGACTAGGTTTGATATATAGTCCATCGAAGCAGCTAGGTCAGACGAGTACGCCGCCGTACTAAACGTCACTTTAGCAAGTAGAGCAGCGTACCACATGACAGATACCGAAGTGATACCTGCACTTCAGTGATATTTTCAGCTTTGACGTAATCCCAAGTCAGCTCTGGCGGGACTAGCCTCTGACATTCCTCATATTTCAAAAGCCAGATCATCCATGCCCGCTCACTTAAACCCATCAAGCTATGCGCGACGGTTGTAGTTGCCGATAGAAGGAAGAACTTATGATTCCATACGACATGTTTCTGGTGTTCGACATCGAGCTTGAGTAGTAATGTGTCGAATCACAACTGGGCACTGATTAGCATGATATTTTTCAAGAAGATTTGAGATTTTGGATGTGAGAAGCTCTCAAAGTACTTGACGAGATATTGACGCTCTAATCTTCCGCTTTCGGTCGACAGCTACTGGCAGCTTGGGCGCACAGTGAAATTTGTAGCCATTATGCTCCTTGTGCCCCTCATGCTTCTCGAAACCTCGAGTTACTCGCGTTAATCGATGAGAGGGGGACGATTTGACACTCTCAATCTTTTGGTTTTCGAGAGAATATACTGGTAGCTTGGGGGCACAGCGCAAGGCGGTCATCATTTTACCCATTATCGTCATCCTTCTTAGTTTTGCCATTCTACACAAAACTCTTCGAATGCGTTGCCTTGATCGATGTTTGAAGGCTACCTCCGGTATTGCGCTTGATAACGAAAGTTACTGTCATCTTGGGCACAAAGCAAATGTCGGAACTCACAACCTTCTCTTCCTTACCTGCTTGTAACAAGTGGCAGTTCCAAGTCTTGCTTTCATGACTACGATCGTCCGCACAGAAGTGTGACGAGTTGTCGCCAAGTCTGGCTTGTTGTACTGGGCTGTATTCCATCTCTTGTGGCTGCATTACAGTTGTGAAGTTATGGTACGCTTGTCGTTGGGCCGTCGCAAGCTCATGGGCTGGAGCAAGACTCCCGCATCTGTCGCGTTCGCAGCGATTCGGTAGGTCCTGCTTGGGTAAAGTAGCGGTAGGGCGGGAAGAAACAGAGAATTCCTCGAAGGGAACTTTCGGAGGTTGGAGAGTTATGCAAAGGCGAGCAGGTCTACTCAAAGGATGGGAATATTGGGACGATTGAGGCGGTGCTGGGCATCTCGGCTGTGCGTCACCTCTGACGTCGTCTTGTTGTGGAGATTGAGGTGACCTGTTTGTCGTTGGTCAGGAGGGCTGGACGCGACATGGGTATCAAACATGCGGCGTATGAGGGTTGTACTTCTGGATGAAAACCCCAAGTGAGGTGAAGATAGTACGAAATTCTTAGCAATGGAAGTCTGATGGAACTCTCTGAGCTCCGTTTCCTTAGTAAGATCGGCATGAGTATGATCTAAGTAACTAAACGCTTTGGGTGCCTGGAAGAGCTACTCTCACAGCTTCGTTGTCTTTCTTGGTCATGCTGGACATGCTTGCCACTTGAACCTGGAATGATCCGGCTGGCGATTGTTCATGGCCAACAAGGGAAGAGGCAACAATGAGTCTTGCACTCAAGTAGGGTCGAGAAAATGTACGAGCCGAGAAGTGATGAGGACGAGGATGGTGAAAACGGAACAAATGGCGGCTCGGTGACAAGGCGATTCAGCACGGCTAAGGCGGAGACAAGGCAAGATGGTGTATGAGAAGCGCGCTGAGCCATGTCTGGTGGTGTAGCTGGCGTAGTTCCTTGCGATGAGAGTTGATTGGCAGACTAGAAACTTCCTTGATCGATTAGACACGATGATGAGCTGATAGAGCAAGTACAATGCGATGGAGATAACTGCTAAGCGATGGGCTGACGACAGGGAGAGCGGGTCCCTTGTTGAATCAGCCTCAGCGTCCTTCGAGGCTGGCTGGTCATCGTGCAAGCTTGTTCTTTGTAGCAACATGAAGGAGTGCACGGTCATGTGTGGGCAGACTTGTATGGCAGACTTGTGCTGCAGACTTCTGCGTCAGACTAGTGCGCCAAACTTCTGCGGCAGACTTCCGCCAGACTTCCGCGACAGACTTCTGAAGTTCTGAGGCAGACTTCTGTGACAGACTTCTGAATAGATTTGCGTGTTGCCATGTGGACAGTTTTATGAACAGTCTTCTGTGCAGTTGGAGACTTGCGGGTAATCCTTGCGGACAGATTCGCGGTAGCGAGTAGCCTTGTGGGCAGACCTGCGGACAGCATTGCGGGCGGCTTGCGGACATTCTCGTACTTGTGGACAAGCCTGCGCGCACTCGCGCAGCTCATCAAATCCCACGCTTCCTAATAGCATACGTCCTGTAGTGTTTCGTGTCGTTATCATCTACTCCTATCCATCTTCTCTATACGTCACGGTATTCTTATTGCTAACGGTATTAGGATACGGCGGTAACGAAAGACAACCTTGCTCATCGTTCTAGGGCTACGGCCCGCGCCTTTGACTTTTGGGAGCGAAGTTCTTTTAACTACGCACGCCGGCGCTCGAGACTTGACTCCAAGGTTCTCTTTCCTCCTCTTCGCACCACTCCTTCTTATGCGCAAGGTCGAGAAGAGCCTGGAACTACTACGAACACCTCGAAATCCGCGCAAAACCACGCGAAGCTGAAGCAGGAGAGCCAAGGAGACGGTATACAGGGAGGCTAAAAGCTTGGAGATGGAAAGACAAGAAGACACAAAACTACAGAGGGAGAGTGGTGGGAAGATGGAAAACTCGACACGTGGAACTGATCATCATCAATCTATAGATGAGTAAGACCAACCATTGATTTGATTCGCGAAAGAGATGCAGACTACAATTCAATCAATGGCGTCTGCAGCACCAGAATTTCCACCGCGCCTTCGGCAACTGTAGCACGTTCTTTGTGGTAATACCACAACGCTGCATCTCGCTCGGCGTCAGCTTGATAAATCTTGTCATCGCGGTTCTCTAGAGCTTTCTTCTGGCTCATGACGTATTGTCGGCGTGTCCTGTCGGCCTCCTTTCTGAACTTCCGCGCCATGGCCTCTGCTTTCTTGACTGGCATTTTGTCCTTCTTCATGTCGAAGACAAGGCGTAGAACCGCTTCTCGGACGGTCTTTGCTGACGTTAGAGTGAGAACAAGGCAGGGAACACGAGATGCTTACTTGGCTAAGTAGCTCCAGGGCAGTCTCGGATTCATGCTCCTCCTCCTCCTCCTCCTCCTCCCCCTCCTCCTCTTCCTGCTCACTCACCCCCTGCGAACTTGTCTCCTTTGAACTCTCCTCTTCTGAGCTCTCCTCCTCTGGACCCTCGTCAACCTTCTTCCCTTTGCTAACTCGCGCTCCGGTGGCGGACTAAGCTGGCATCAGAAGGTTTGCGAAAAAAAGATAAAGTGAACAATATACTTTAATCTTTGTGCCTATTACTTCCTCTTCTTCACTTTCGTCATCCCAAGGAGCACTCCAGTCCCCATTCCAAGAAGGTGAGGCCCACTTCTTCGTGTACGCAGGCCAGTACGCCACCCAGTGTCCACCACCGAGACACCTCTGCTCAAGATCCATGGAATTGCTGACGAAACGCTTGAGGTGCGAAACGACCTTCGGCTCGATGCGGCTCCGTAGATTGGCCGGTAGATGTTGAAGACCGAGTGTCTCAAACAGTGGCTTCAAGTCAGCGATCTTCGCAGACTTGGAAAGCTTCTTCGCCGCGGCGAAGCGATGAATTTCCTTGGCGCTCTGGAAGGACCAGAAGACCTGCCACCCGGTACCTTCCGGGTAGGCCAAGACCGGTTTCCCTTCGAACATCTGATGGGGAAGGATGTCAGTTTCGACCGCATGATGCTCTCAGTGTAGTACGTGCATCTGCAGTGTTGGTCACCGTCAGCTTGCTACTAACACCCATGGTGGGAGAAGAGCGGTTGGTGGAAACAGATGTGTAGATGTGAGATGTCATTTCATCACTTCTTGAGCTTGTGCGCTGCCGGACCTTTTCAATGAACATGAACAATTGACTTGCAATGCGAGTTACTTGGTCTCGTTTCTCTGCCCAAGCAACGATGCAGATTCCCGAGACAATTATCTTCGATATCGGTTAGTCCTCACTGTTGCTTGCCTTTCTTTGTCGCCTCACTTATGTGTTGTGTTAAGTTACTGGGACTCCATCCCGTGCCATCATTGGATGTAGTCTCCATGCGCATGTGGTCCGTCTTACAGTTATTGAACGACCTCATGTCTTAGCTTCAGACATGCCTAAAACGTTAGAGTAATGTTTTGTGACCGTGCTTGCAAGCATGTATCATCAGACCCACAACTCGAATATCACGCGATCGTCTATGTGCGAATCTGCTCAATCATCTTTCATTGTTCTCTCGTCTAGTTTCCTATAGCAGAGATCATTATGTAGACCACCGAGCGACTCATGTTCCAAGTGAGAATAATGTTGCATCCACGCATCTTGAAATACGAAGATATGGAAGTAAGACCGTGAATTGGTTTCTAGACATTCATGGAGGCATCGCGCTCACGGACGGAAGTGGAACTCTCACGCTTCTGTATGTCTTGTGTCACAGCCACATGTGCTGAGGTTGTCGACTTATGTTTGGGTGATTTCGGTATGTGCTCGTTCGGCTGCATGACCGATGCCTGTGGTCGTCATCCTTTTGCTCGAGTCTACTTGTGGGCAATTCAGGGGGTCAGGGTGTGGGCAGCTCTGGGACCAGCGTTCAGGGGCCTGCTGCTTGTGGGCAATATTTGAAAGTCAAGTTGTTCACCACGCAGATTATCGCTTCCGCCAGCTTCCTCCAAAGCGCCCATCAACCATTTAGTCCGCAGTGCTTGCTCTTCCCTGTATGGCATGAGACGGACACTATTCACAGAGGCCACGAAAGCGTGACAAGCGAATCTTGCAAGACCAATCCATGAACAATTCTAAGACCTTGATTGATTGGTTCAATCAGTTTGCTGGGCATGTGGAAGACAAAGAAAGGAAAATAACTCAAGGTCAATGACCGACCAACCCACTCATGTAACCATCTCGGGTCTTACATCACCCTCGCACTGCATAGGGCAAGCGTCCTTTCCACAAGGCCTCTCTCCAGTAAAGGTTGTGAGGAAAAACATCTTCAGGTTGAATTGTCCTTGAAGAACTCGCCGCACCTTCAAATACCTCCACTCTGTACTGACAGATCGAAAGCGCCGCCATCATTCAGCAGAAACCAAAGCGACTTCCTGTTTTCGACGCTCGAAGCTATGTATAGCTCTACCCGACACCAACTTCGTAGCCATCCGGAGCCGAAAGACTATCTGGAACTGTGTGTGAAATGCAATATCCAGCATACCTCTGTAGAGTGCCATCCACCTCTACGCTCTCCACGAAACATCAAACTCGAAGATCCCGATAAGAGGAAAGCCAGGCCGGAGTCCGAAAACAAGGGGCAAAACAAAGAAGCTGCACCAGAGGCGAAGTGCAAGCCGGCACACATCATGAATCGTTCGATCTGGATGAACGTAGTAGGAAGCATGTTCGGTATGTTGCTTTTGGTGCTGCTCGGAAGAGTGTTGTTGGGGTCTGAAGGTGGCGAAAGTCAAACGAGAAGTGCATTTGTGCCATCGTCTCCAGTATCATCGGTTGCATCCACGCGGCTCAAGTGTGCGAAGCCCATGGGCTACTTTCGTGACTGTTAGCTAGAGTCTTTTGTGAGCGAGAGGGAAGGCCCGCACTGAACCACACCAGTCAAAATCTTCAACACCCAATGAATCTTGGTGAGCATTGACGATGCGATTTGCTGTAACTTAAAGACAAGCGGCTTGCCATAGAGATGTTGGAAGATTATTCCTCGTCAAAAGCGACTTCCAAACAGCCGCGTGCAACGCCTGACGCCTGACGCGCAGACGCGCTGAGACGCGCCAAGACAGGATCACGTGGGCATGACGGGCACTCCGTGACCATAGAAGCAAGGGGGGAAGGAACTATAGGATCACATTATGCCGACGATACATTGGAAACATGTCATGGAAAGCCCGCAGCAGAAACCAAGGAATGAGAAGTTTGCTGTCATGCCGAAACATTAGATTCATTATTATGGAGGTGATGATTGCTGCGCAGTAACATCATATGGCGTACAATCTTTGACGGGAGACCACAGAAGAAAAGACCTCCTTCGAACATGGAAACCATCCATCATTGCTCTGGCGCCACTTCCCCCTCCCAGCCTAGATCGGTAAGCTTGACGCGGATATGATCGTTGTCAAAGGGCCCTTGAAGTATGCCGTGTCTTGGTCGATCACGGTTTATGCGCAGGAAAGTGTGGTATTTTCTGGCAGTCGCGTTCGACTTCAGCTTCCCAATGCCAGTCTATAGACAAGCCTGCCAAGCCTGCCATTGACTGAATATTTCGTGCTTGGAGAACATCCACGCCTGCTGTGCGGGACCTTGTATGACTTCTCATGGTGAGTCGCATTGCGGAAGTTGTGTCTCTACTAGGTTCCTCAGGCTCATTACTGAGCACTTATCTTGTTAACAGCTGCAAAAATGCTATCCTTGATCCGCCAAGGAAGATACGTTCTTCAGGGGTTAAGGTCGGTTTCTACGTGTGCGACAACGGCTAGGATGACAACGAAGGTTTGGCTATTAATGTCGGCCTGCGTGCGACGGAATTCCATGTAAAGAGAGGGCTTGTGTGGGCAGAATCGATATCAAACAAGAATCCGCTTAATCGAAGAGGCAAGCCGTTCGGAACAGTGGTGGTAATGAGTTATCATTGTTGCTGCTCGATATATCAGCAACGATACAAGCGCGCTATAAGTTGAGGTGTACTCTATTAAGCGAGCAGAATGTTGCTACTGAATTAAAACCTCTTTTCCCGCAAGGCGTAATTCAGCGTGCAGGAGCATGTATCAGCCTTTAGCCAGATGTTATAGACTGAGTGGGATGATGAGCAGGTAAAGGCCCGTCAAAACGTTCAACGAAAATATATTTTGCAAGAAACGTGTAGAGAAAGATGATTGTCGAGGCCAAAGGAATTCGACCAACTCCTTCTGGGAACAGAGCAGCGACTGAAGGGCTGTAGCACAAACTCGCTGGGTTGCATAGCTTGAATCTGAACACGTTCGAAGCAAATCCTTTTTCCCTGTCTATCATAATGTCAGACCTCAGCACCGTTTTTCGCGCTCGTGCAGTTCTGGTCTGCGCTTGCGACTTGAAATCCAAAAGAGAAGTTGACAGAGGCAGAACGATTGTCGCTAGCGACCGAAAAGTGGTCACAGGCTAAGAGGAACTTGTGCAACAAGCCGGAAGAAGTTAACGACTCGATCACATCGCAACGACCCATATTTGAATGAGACTGAAGGAGTGCAGATTTGTGCGACGGTTCGACAATGAGTTTCTACCTGTGTTCACAGGTCAAAGGGTTGAATAAGGCACCAACGAGGGTGTGGTGACGGCTCTTCTACGGTTGGGAGGCGCAACCGGAAACCGCTTCCTGGGTTCACGAGAAGTGCAAGACATGACTTGAGGCAGCTTTAGCGTTCAGCTGTTTCCCACATCAGCACGAGCGCGGGCATTAGTCTCGTTGTGTCTGCCTCAGTGCATTGATGCGGCACCGAGATATGGCTTTGTCGAAGCGATCTTTCATGTAGGAAGCTTCAGCCTTTTCGTTGAGCTTCAAGTTGCGAAGTGTAGTTCCCCTCTGCCTAAGTAGTATAATTCTTACGTTCGTCTGCATGTTTACTACATGGCTGGCGGCACAAGTCTGCCGTAGTTGCTACGAAGGAGATGGGAGGGAGGAATGGGATGGTAGCGCAAACTCGAACATAGTAGGCTACAAGGATTACTTGGTAACGGTTTATCGGCCCGGCTGTATTTTGAATATTCCAGATAGCTGCTGTTGCTGAAAACGTGACGATGACAGTATGAGACAACTGGAGGTCTGTGTGGATGTAGGCGGGAAACAGCTGTATGATCGAAAAGATTAGCAGTCACACAGTGGAATGGGCTCTCCCGTTTGCGACCCGAAGGATTTCTATCCTCTACCAGAACTTCAGTTATGAGAGGCTACTTAGTGGTGACCTGCATGGCTGGTTCACTGCACTGTTCTTGCATTCGCAGGGCAGCCTCCACAGCGAGAGGCCAGTGTTGCGCAGCAGATCACGTCGCAATATGCCTGCTATGTGATTATGAAAACAGTAGCCGACGCGTTGTCAAGCAGTCGAGGTCGTCCACAATGCGTGAGAGCGGAGCAGCAAAGGAAGCAGACGTAGCCAGAATGAGAACCCTCCGGAACAATTGTTGGACCGAAGCTCCGTCCAAGCAAGTCCAAGTCGATGCAATCCATGTCCTTTGCGACAGACTCTGCCTCTTTGATCATGGAGAAGCATCAAGCTGAAAACATCCCTTTATTTCCTCTTATGGCCGCCAGAATCTCTTCTAGATACTTGAAGGTGATGTCGGGAGCTAGCATTTCTCCCCGTATGCAGAGGGGACAGCATGCAATTGGCTGAACTACCGGATACTTGCATAACACTCTGCGGCTGGACGAGTGTCAACATGTACTCTCATACCTTTGTCTATTTGTCGATACCTTTCTCGCTCCTGGTGTCGTTCGAAAAGGTCATCCGCAGCCATCACGAGCGCTACCGCATCCCTCCGCGACTTTTAACAGCAGAATCTCGTCATGTCAAGCATCAATCAACTTCAGACAAACGGTCTTTCTCATCAGCAAGACATCAACGCAGACTCGTATTATGAGGTAATGCGCAGACACCATGCTCAACAGCGCGAGCACGAAGAATGGATGAAAACCGTCGATGCGCCACAAATACATCACCGACGACGGAGGAGGTCTGGATGGAACCTGGGGGTCTCCAAGTTCTGGGAAGAAGAGACCATACACAACGGGCAAAGAAGGGATGAGGGTGATATCTGGAGATGGTGCAAGAAGCTGGTGAAGTCAATCTGGGAGAAGATTTGGTCGCGGATGCGATTGGGCATACTATCGTTAATGCTGCTCGGACTCCTTCTTGCTTTAATTATGCCGTCTTTGCTTCGCGGCCTGCCAAAGCTGACGCTTTTCTCTACCCCTTCGCCTCTACCACAGTCGACGTCTCATTTCACGCAAGCGAAGCAGCTTCCCAGGCAAGACATGTGGTTGAATCTGGACATGCGAATTGGCTTCGACTTTTACCTTGTGCCAGGGCAAATGAACAACATCCGCAAGGACATGAAGACTATCATTCATACTATTAATGTTCCCAAGTACAAGTCTTTTCCTCTGGCCAACCACAAGAACTATTCTTGCTATGCCGAAGAAGTGTTTAAAACGGCGCGCGAGGTCGGCAAAGATCCTCTCAAAACAGCTGTCAACAATACCATCATGCGAATCCGGAGCGCAGCAGAAGAGGTTATCAGGATTCAGCACAACTCTGGCCTGACTTTAGCTAACATTGCACCCTTCCATGCGAATGTCACGACCGAGCTCGAATCCATCAGCAACAAAGCACGCCATCTTCAAGACAATCTCATAGCTATGAAGGCTCCTATGTCCGACCTCCATCGGGCAGTCAACTCTGACTATGGTAACCTCGAGGCTGTCCGATGGTGGCACTGGCGGTCGTCTGAAAAGATTAGGAGTTGGAGGGGGATGCTAGATGTGATATCCGCACGCGTAAACTCCAGCTCCTTGGAGCAAGGGGAGGTCATCCCTTTCTTCGAGTGCTTTGTCAAGAGTGTAAGGTCTTGTCAGAGGAATGCGACAATGAATTTGATGAAGACATTAGAGCATGGTGTAGGGATTGATATAGACAGGGCGCTACTGGAAAGGGTGCAGATTGTCTGGTGGTGTGTGGAAAAGTTGCGTCTTAGATAAGAGCAGGTATGGGGCTCGATGCAACATTCTGTTGTCTGCTCAAGGAGTTCATTTTACAGAAATACTGCTGGTGTGTTTGCTGCTCTGTTTCTGTAATCCAAATAGCACATCTGCATTATCTTGGATTCCCAAGGCACAGTCCTCAAGCACATGGGATCTCGCCTTTTCAACATAATAACCACACAGCTTTCGAGAATGTGTCGGGTATTCATCGTGTTGCTTATGGATTTGCTTGTCTATCAACTAGCTGAAATGGGGTTCTTAGCCCACTGCCCCGACAATCAACTAGAGAAGAAACAGTGTCTCCAGATTTGCCTAGAATCCGACCAACTTCAAAGGATGCATCCACCAAGGCTCCTCTTCGCATTCATGCCGCCGCGACTCAAAGAGGCCGTAGTCCCGCATACACGCCTCCCTACCCTCCTCCCAGACGCTATCAAACCCGCTCAGGATATCTCCAGAGTCGATCGTGTGCAGCCCATGCAGCGAACCTCCCGACTCATCATACTCACGCCGCGTCTCCGGATCTTTCAGAATCTTGTACGCAAACTGCACAGCGCGCCAGACCTTGGCGGCCTCAGCCGCGTGTACGCCGACGTGGAGCGCGACTTTGTCCGGGTGCCAGAGGACGCTAAGGCGTTTGTAGGAGCCGCGGAGGTTGGCATCGAAGTGGGTATCGTTGGATGGATCTACGGCGAGGGTGGCGTAGAGGTCGGGAAAGTGGACGAAGGATAGTGCTGATGGGGGCAGTTGTATTGTTGCTGCTGTGGAATGGAGTCGAGGCGAGGCTGCCTCGGCTGGAAAGGATTTCACTGTTTGTGACGAGAGGAGCTGGGAGTAGAGGTTGTAAACCATAAGGGAGTAGAGAAGAAGACACATTCGCCAGAGCAGTCCATTGTAAAGCAGTCTTGAAGGTGTGGTTCTCAAAGTGCGACGCTTTGTCGTGACAGTGAAGACGGTTTGTCTTTTTGTCTGCACCATTCGGAGTGGAGTGACGAGATAATGTGTAGTTGTGTGTCGAGCTGCCCTATGTGCTCTGTCATGCGTAGCCATCGTCGTATGCCGTAGAGAGCGATAACGTAGGTGGGAATGACAGGAGGAATGACATTTCGCTCATGTTGTTCTTTGTTGACTTCGCCTGCAGGTATCCGGCGGTTGCACAGTGGAATGAGTTCCGACCAGGAATGCATTCAGATGTGACGAACGACATCGTGAGCATTTCAAGGTTGTCACTATCGTAATCCCGTACTCTTCGTTACAATGTTGTTGATCTTCGGAGTCAAGGCAGTTGGACGAAGGCATGGTTCGGCATAGGGGCCCCCTTTTGGTTACGGGGAAACGCATGCTTAGTCAGACACGATGAGTTGGTACTTGACTAATTCACGACACCAAAGGAAAAACACATGGTGAACAACAGTAATATATCACACGACGTTAGGTAGTATGCAGAAGGGTAAGGCGGCAAACGTTTGGAACGACAGGATGGTATGGCGGCACACGTTTGGAACGAGCTCTTCAGAGTAATGGACCAGCTGAAGAAGAACAAGGGAAGGTCGAGGGTCGCATACGAGTTTGAGGTGGTGATGCGCAAGGAGAGAGCTACTAGCCTTAGTGCTAGGGTTGGAAAGAGTGGCAGGGCTTTCCACGATGCAAGACGGATCCGCGGATTGATGTAAGTTCACGAGCGTGCTGACGAGGAAGAAGGGAGCCGTAGCGCCAATCCTAGAGGTGATGACGCTAAGGTCGAAGTCGTGCCGAAGACCACTGACTTCAACCATTCTAGCTCATTGTAAGCGTAATGATATAGCTACTGTGCAAGGTGAGCATGGAGGTGCCATTATCGCGGTTAGATGGTGATGATTGTTATGGGCTGCCGACCGCTGCGTTTGAGCTTGGTCGTCAAGAGAAAGTGGATGAAATGATCGAGGAGTTCGAGGTAATACTTGTTAGTCCATGAGTGCGTTTGCGCATGAGGTTGCGGCGAGCTGCAATTCCGAGGACAATGATTAGGCGAAGATGTCCGAATATGCGGTAAGGATTTCGTAACGGTCGGTAGCGGCGGGTATATTGTCGCAGAAGACGTAGATGGAAACGATACTGGAGATCAGAGGTAAAGCATGAAGCTGTGGTAGTAAAACTGGTGTAGGACTTTTCGTCAATGGAGACCCAAACGCAGTGCTGTTGAAAGTAATACCGGCGAATGTATCGAATGCAAAGAATAATGCCGGAGAATTGGAACGCCTAGCGAGATCCGTTTGTGGTAAGCTCATGACAACGTGGACATATGATGTCAAGTCGGGAGCCACAGTACGCGGAAGTGGATGAGTGCAGGGCTTGACGCACCACCTGCTGTCCTGCAGCGGTTGAAAAGGGTCGTTGAGCATAGCATTCTCCAGCCAGGTGATCATCCTGGGAAAGGGCTGGTACACCGGATTGAAGTCTTGGGAGTCTTCATCATAGAACTGTAAGAGCTTGAAGTTGATCTCGCTGACCGAAATCGGGTTGCTGTATTTGACGAACCGTTGGCGATGATGATGAGGGATATGAAGCCCAAAGCCACGACATTGAGCTAGCATGAACTTTCGGACTCTGGTCTAGGCTTAGTAGATCAAAAGATACCAGGGGCAGAGCAATCTCCACAGACTGTAAGATGTTGCAAAATTTTGGCTGTAGTGATGAACGAACAGTGCCTGTATTAGAGGAGAGGGACGACAGCCAGGTGTCCCTAGAGTGCAAGAATGCGCGTTGATAAGACCAACAAGACGAAAGAAGACTGTTGTATGAGCTAGTCAGTAAACCGGGTCGGGAGAGATGAGGAGACGAAAGTCGCTCGTTGAGACAATATCAATCAACCATATGATCATGGGCTGCAGAGAAGCGGAGCTGACAAGCTGGGCTGCGATTGGCTAGTAACCCGACGAAAGGAAGATCCTCCGAACGGGGAGTAGAACTCGAAACCATGGCCTGGTGTCCTGGGTGCGAGTATGAGCGTCATTTGTCCGGTGACATAAACAAAGCTGTGCGAAAACCAAACGTCAAGTTATTGTTGAAGTTGCAGGGCAGACCTTCGAGCGAGGACGAAAAAACAAGTGCATGTTGACCCCAAGTTCATTTTTCTCGTTAACTTCAAGCTACTGGGATCGGAGGGGGGCCTGCATGAAGAGAAGCGGGTTTGAACTGAGAGTGATAGACGTTGGCTGAGATTGTTCCCGAGCTCTGGACTTGAGCTTGGAGATTGTGGTGATAGGAACAGCGTCGCTGGCCAAGCATGGAAACTCCCTTGACTGTAGCAGGTATGTCTCGTACATGACAACAAGGTGTCTTTAGCTTGTCCGTTTTTGCCGAGGCGAACGTTAGTCTGCGGCTGGAAAGTACGATATGCCGGAGTTCACCGTCGCTGAAGGACGTCTGTGCACTTTCCATTGAAAGCCAGGGTATGTTGAAGCAAGTGTTAGCACCGACTGATGAGACGTCGTTCAGAGAAACGCCAGTGACGTTCTAGTGACGTTATTTGGGCGAGTAGGTCGATACTGCTGTGACGCGATGGCACCAAGGATGCAAATCGGCATGGCGAGGCGGAGTTCAATGTGGAGTTTGAGGATCGGAAAGGAGGTCCGTTGAATTAGCACCAAGGCCTAGGAACGGTAGCTGGACATGTTCGTGCTTAAGCTGATGAATAAGCGAAGGCTAACGATCAACTTCTAGAACAAATGCTTGCGCTTAAGCATTTATGCTGTCCTCCCGCAAGAGTCGAGATACGTGAGCTCGCCACAAAAAGGACCTAGGGTTACCGAAAACGCTCGCCGAGCTCGTGTGGTAATCGGTGAAGTTGAATGACAAATATGACAGATCAGAAATGTGTCGAGATTTTATCATGAAATGCTGCCCGTGAAGATTGACGAAGCCAAAACTTTACTGGGCATCTGAAGAGAGCCTATGAGCATTGCAGTACTGGATGGGTAGCGAAACATGTGTCGGCGAGTCTCAAACCGTTGGCGGCGGAAGAGGGATAAACAGCTCCAGTAGTCTTCATTGTCCGTTATGAAGCCTAGTGTTGAGGACAATAGCTCGCTACACAGTAGACTTCCTCGAACTAGATGGAAGCTTCAAGCATGGTTTGCTGAAACATCAGAAGCGATAGCAGTCCGGGTTGGATTCAGCAAAGCGCCGAGATCCAGGACAATAAGCACGCCCGAAAAGCGTGGTGAATACCAAGTGCCCAGCAGCAGAGCCCGATGCACTTGAGTTCAGAGTACTTGGACTTGACCTACCTTCATAGAAGACATCTGTGAGCGAGACGGGTTGGGTTAGAAAATAGCTTGCGTCGGCGCTTGACGGTCTTCTTGAGGGAATCAATTACCTCGAATGGATATGTAAGAAATGCGAGGGTCGATGCAATAGAAGGCTAAAGACAACATTCACATTGTATGTGTTCCGCGTCGTCGTGACCGTTAAAGTAAATGCCGAGAATTTAGAAGTGTTGCTCTTCTTGGCCAGCGGCTCTAGAGCGGTGTATTGCGACGGGGATAGAAGCGATAAGGCGTGAGTAGGGGGAGTGTCTAGCTGTGCTAAATCGTAGGTAGGATTCAGAAGTGGTGCATAGTATGCTGGAAAGTTCAACTGTGCCGTAGCTAGTGGCGGTAGCCAAGCTTGTTAAGGGCTGACTCTCCTCGTGGAGAGCCTACATTTGCCGAGCATGTGAAGACGCAGGAAGTGTAAGGCTCAGCTTCGATGGTCACCGGCAACAATATAGTAGGAGCATACTACATAGCATAAAAGCCTCGATGGTGATATAGTAAATAGGTTGACGTGACCGAAAAGCTGAAGCCAAAAGCACCATTTGGAGCGGCTTGTAGACGGCACTTTTCGAGGATGTTTCAGATGAACTAGCAAGGTTTCCAGATAGGAGCAAGTGTGCAGTTAGGGGCAGTATGCAGCTTAACCAGGAGCCTATGTGTGAGGGGTCGACAAAGAGGCGGCATCGAAGACACTTGTGGATGGAGTGGGCACAGTAAGAGAGTTGTCGATAATACCGTGGTCTTAGGGTTAGTTAGTTGCGTAAACGGTGGCGATGTTGTGCGCAGGTCAGGAGAAGGCGATAGGCATGAGCATGTTCGAGGCAAGCTTGAGCTCATAAGTCTTACGTGGCACAAGATCTTGGTCGCCGCAGGAGGGAGAGTTGAAGCAGGAGAGCTCTAAGATGGTTCAAGTTCGGCTGCTGGAGATCGTGGTGATGTCGGAGACGTTCCTGCGAGAAGCAGTTGCAGCTCGACAAGTGACAGCACAGCTTCTCAATGTTCGTTGTTGAGTGCGGGGATCCGTATCGAGACTTTCTGAAGAGTTCACCTGATGTCAAGAGGACGATAATCACAAACTCACCTGCTGACGTTTGTTGTCTAATCATGACGTTCAATGATGAATCGCAGCTGCATGTTACGGTAAGACCCCATATTGTCATGTGTTCTTTGTGCTAATCATACGCAGCCGAATCGGATCGAAATTCAAGATCTTGAAGTCGCCAACCTTCAGAAGCAGCTAGAGCTCGAAAGCTTTCGGTCCAACCAAGCCATGTTGCGCGCAAGCAGTTTGAACCCGATGAGTGACAAAACTCGGTGATCTGTCTCAAAAACTCGAGCGGAGCCCGCGACCACCGTTGTCTATGCCCTTCTCTCAAGGTGGACGAAGCATCTCCTAGGCGAATTCTGATGTAAGACCTCCGCTAGGAGGGCGTCGCGAGCAGTGAATGACCAAGGGCTATAGGCCTGGTGCGGACTGTGTCTGGCGATGATGAGTTGCTACCAACCTAAGTGGCGGATGTTTAGTCACTCGAGGAGGACTAGGCTGAGGATATTGTAAGGATTTGTGTGGCTCATGTGGAAAAGAACAATCAGATTACGTGCTGAGTTCGTGATAGCCGGCAACGAGGAAGAACGACTGTCAAGTGGCTAGGCAGAGGTGGCTTCGGAATTGGGCAAGGATCTCAACGACAGCAAGAGCGTTGATGCGGGTGACGGTGGCGACTAAGTACAAAAGCAGTCAGAGTCTTGTGCGCGCACACTTAGAACGCGAATAACTGCCGAGATGGAGCGATCTTGTTCGAAACGTGGTACAGGTGGTGAGTCAGCACCAAAGTCGGGCAAAGTATCCTAAAGACAGACAAGCGCTGTGGTGCTACTAGTGAGAGAACAAGCGATGGAGCGGTGGAGCAACTTTGACGGTCTGTGAGTAGGAACAGTGAACATGTGTGCCACCATTGGCGCTAGTATGGCTGAGTGTGAGTGGTTCCGCGAGGAGAACTTCGAGATTAATCTGGTATGTTGGAGCATGGAGACGACAAGGAACGCTGGAAGCTGACGCCGAAAGTGTGAGGTTTCGAACAAGGAATGGATCCATGGCTCGGTGGTCGAGCAGTGCTGCCAAGTTGTTGGCTTACAGTAGTAGGATGGCGTGAAATGCAAGAGAATTATGAGCCAATCGACTTCTTTATGGGCGTATTGATGCTTTCAAGCATGAGTGGTCGACAGTGTTGAAGATTCACAGCCTGGTTGTGGATGACTGTGTACAGCGTTTGGACAGTGCAACTCCATGGCAGACGATCTCTGACCGTGCGGCTAATTACAGATGTGTTTCCTGTCATCATGATCAGTGGTTCAGGCATACGTCCAGCTGTATGCGAGGACCGCTTTCGCTAAGTGTTGCCGGAAGATGAGTGCCATGGCGTAGCTACCAGCAAAGCGACGGGACGCTGAAGCCAGGACAACTAGAGGTGGCTATCGAGGCACTTCTGGACATGAGAGCAAGATGTAAAGCCAGGTCCACGTCCCAGAGCCAAGGACGGCTGCCGAAAAGAGCGAGAACAGGGGGACTTGGCGAACGGAACTTTGTGCGAGGGCTTTGCGGAAGGCAAGGGCAGGTAAGACTCATTGAAAGTCAGTATCATTCGCAACAGAGATCGTCCGAAACATTTGACAAACTCGAGTGAGCGCAACGCGGTTGCTAGGAGATGATGGCGGTTAGGCATGACAGGCTGATCCGGACTGGTTCTGATGGCGAATTAGTGTTGTCAGAGATTTGCACGCTCAGATGAAGAGTGTTCGTGTGCTAACCAACCTTCAAAAGTTGCCCCGGCGATCTGCAAAGGGTGACCAACGTTTGTGATCGTATGATCGTATGGGTGCAAAGTGTCAAGCTTCGCCGGGCGTTGTGGAGGAAATGTCGGAGGAAGTGAAAAAAAACATAGAATGAGGAGGTTAAAATCAACAAAGATTGACCAAGATTGAGAGTTGACTTGCCTGGCTGACATGACAGCCATAGAGGTCTTGCTCTTGAACTAGACGATGTTGGATATGCAGGTAGACTACGCTGCCAAGGGTGAGTTTGTAGTAAGCAATCAACAAGCGACGAAGTGGTGCTTGTCCCTGTGAGAAAACTAGTCTGGAGACGGAGTGCAAGTGGACTTAGCTGACTGAAGGCGCCTGACCAGAAATGAACAGATGAGTTGTCGAAGCTCCGAAGGTGAGACGCGTCGTAGACAATTGAAAAGTACATCAGGTGTTGGTGGTACGATGACCGAACCATGAGAAAGCCGGGTCTTTACAACCACGTCAAAGCCGCTCGAGAGCGGGGCAGTCTTTGAATGGAGGCACAGACCTCTTCCCGCTTCATCCACAACCTCTCAGAACGAGAGTGCATTGTACCGGCTTCGCGGTGCTCATTCTCAATCGGGCATGCCTGCCTTCTGAACTCGAGTCACTCAGCCCACATGCTAAATGTGTCCACGGGTCCTGAATTGATGCTGGTGAGGCACCATCAAGCTTTCTCACACCCACTTATTGCCCCCAGAGCCACATGTTGTTGCAAAGCCTGTCAAGAGACGTAGAATGATGGTTTGTTGAGGCAGGTGCAACACTGACGCAGGGTGTTAGTTCCATGCCATCAAAGTTGGTATGAGACTGCTCACTCACTTGGATGAGAACAAGCTCATGCTTTTTCTGTTGCTCTTGGAGCGATTGAATGTGTTGGATGACGAAACTTCGACTTGGATGGTACACTGTAGAGAGAGAAGCAAGATATGGTCAGACGACGTGTAGTAGGAACTTGCAATGAGGCTGATGATTGAGTCGGGCTAGGTGGGGAAGAAAGCGAACTCGGCCTGAGATTCTTGATGAATGTTAGCGTTGGAACGATGAGACCGAGGAAGGAGACGATGGATGTGAGTGCGGATGGCTGGCCTGGATCTGAACTTGCTTCTGAGCAGGGAACCCTAACCCTGTATCTGATCGTGATTGCTATGAGGCTGATGACTGAAGGGCTGTGACGATGGCTGGCGACTTAAGGGTTGTGATGATGGCCGATGACGATGTGACTTTGGAAGATAAGCAAGGCAATGCACCTCGATGAAGAAACAAGGATGAGAAAGAGATGATGATGATGATGATGATGATGATGATGATGTTGAAGAAGAAAGAATGATGATGAAGAAGAAGAAGAAGAAGAAGAAAGAATGGAGGGTTATAAACCAAGCGCATGTAAGGAAGCTGCCCTCGGGGCGGACGAAGAAGCTGCCCCCGCCTCTAACGTGGATGAGGAAGCTGCAGCTGCTCACTGGGAGCTTCATGGCAAGCGCGTCACACTCTAAGCCAAGTGCATCAGGGAAGAAACACCCTTCATTCTCGTACAACAAATGAAGGAGAAAGGTGAAGACTGCGCAAGTTTGAGCGGCGATGTTTTGCATGTTTTGCCTCATTCTAGCAGTGCGCTACGCCATATAGTATGCAGGATGCACCAGGTTCTTCCATTTGTCTTTCGTTCCTACTCCGCTGCTACCATTCAAAGCCTTAATGTTGCGGTTACTGTAGCTGTCGCCCATCACCATCGCTCGCATCGTTCAGTGAATATTACTCGCCTGCTTGACTCTCCGCATAAGCAAAAGCTCAGTTTGTCATCCCTTGACTACTATCATCCGCGCTCCGAAATGTTTTAACTTAAGCTATGCCGCACACAGATAAAGCTTGGTCGTCGTCGCGAAAATGAGCTCTCACTTCGTTGTGTACTGCATCGGTTAATCAGCCCTGCTTGTTCTCCGGCGATGACGCGCCTTCATCAAGCTCGACATGCCAGTTGCCCGCCGACAAAAGATCCAAGGCACGACACCGCGCTTGTGTCTCAGCCACCGAGCTCAGCAATGAGGTATGCGCAAACCGGGGAGCTGCTAATATTGTTGATTATGTCGAAGCCTTGCCTGAAAGCGACCGCATCCACGCCGCCGCATCGTTCCTCCTCGAAACCCT
>Ga0160429_1000180_pt1 | contig 79082 bp, 79 predicted proteins | sample SolpanmetagenomR_FD_108199 | JGI IMG/M metagenome (GOLD analysis project Ga0160429, IMG submission 108199) | Solar panel surface microbial communities from Lawrence Berkeley National Laboratory, California, USA - R | ecosystem: Engineered > Built environment > Solar panel > Unclassified ... | reverse complement strand
TGTCGAGACAGATGGCGCAAGCGTCGCCTGCTTCACCATCGGCCAGCGGTACGGCAGCATGGATGTGGTCGTTCTCGTCATCAGACTCATCGTGGTCTTCGTGCGTGTGTGTAGAGTTGTCCAATGGAACGTCTTGAAGGTGCTCGTGCTTTTCTTGGATGGTTTCGGGTACATGACTACTAGTAGAGGCGTGCTGATCTTCCTCTTCCGTGATAGATGTTGATGCAAGATCTTTTGTACTGCTTGTACTTAATCGTTTGTTGGCCGATTGGATATGTTCAGATGAGTCCGCGACCTGGCGCTCAGAGATAGATGGTCTTCCTGCTTTGTCCGCTGCTTTGAAACTTCTTGCACTAATGCTGCCTGCACGACTTGGAGATGTTGTAACGCCACCAGCTGCTGGGAGGCCTTCACGCTCTCTTGTCGCTTTCCATAGCTTGTACTTGGTCAAGGGAAATCTTTCATTCACTTCGTCCAGTGACATCCATTTTCTTTCCCTTCTCCTTCTAGGTCTGTTCAAGGCAGCTAAGTCAATCTCTCCATTCTCGCCATCAGCACCGAATGCAGCGAGTTGTCGAGCTCTTCGATTGTAGCGGAAGCAGTATTTGACACCAACAATGATCCTAGAAGAGTTGATGTCAGCAAGCAGCGACGCGGCTTAGGCGACGACGGCGCAAACACTTACCATAGATTAGTAAAGACTACCCCGAACCCAAGAGCTACGAAGAAGAGTAGGTCTCTCTTGCCACTGCCATTAGCATTGCCGGTAGGTGTTGCTGATGGTGCGCTAGCTGTTGGTGTGGACATGATGGGCAGAGTCTTATAATCGTGCGAACTGTCGTGTGTTTGTCAGAGATCGCCGTCTTTACAAACACACGATCTCGGAGGTTTCTGGTAGAAGGTCGTGAGTCTCGTCCGAATCGTCGTCGCTGTCTCAGTGGTTCTTCCGTAAATGCTGCTCCGGTTTCAAAGGACAATAGAAGCAGAGAGATGAGTAGAATGAGAGAAATGGGTTGCCTCCTGGCTTGCGCGGCAATGAGGTACTTAATGACTTCGTACTGAGATCATCCATGATCGTCAGCCAATCAGGTAGCGCTGAAGCACGATCTATTCTGGACCCTTGGCTCGGCCGTCCATGTTTCAAATGAAGAAGAATTAAAATACGGTACTATTCAGATTGTAGTAATAATAGACAAAAAATATGGCCAATGCCTCTGTGAATGCTGCTGCGGGTGTAAACCCAATCGTCTTCTTCGATTTCACACTCGGAGGAGAACCTTTGGGAAGAGTCAAGATGGAGCTGTACGCTGATGTGACACCAAAGACGGCAGAGTGAGTGCTAGACTAAAGCTAAAGGTTGGTGATATCTAATCAGAACTTCTAGAAACTTCAGACAATTCTGTACTGGCGAGTCCGAGAACTCTTCCGGCAGACCACAAGGATACAAGAACTGCAGAATTCATCGTGTTATCAAGGACTTCATGATCCAAGGTGGAGACTTTATCAACGGCAATGGAACTGGAAGCACTTGCATATATGGCCCACGTAACTTCGCGGACGAAAACTTCCAGCTGAAACACGATGTGCCTGGACTATTGAGCATGGCTGTGAGTCTTGAAGGACAAGGGCAGAAGAGCTCATCATTCTAATAAAGTACAGAATTCGGGACCAAATACAAATGGCTCACAGTTCTTCATTACTTGCGCTGCCACTCCCTGGCTTAACAACAAGCATGTCGTCTTTGGTCGTGTCGTTGATGGTATGGATGTCGTCAAAAAAATCGAATTGGTCCGAACGAGAGATGAGAAGCCCTCGATGGATGTCATGATCGCTCAGTGCGGTGAGATGTGAAATCACATACATGGTATCGTAATCAAGCTATGGAAAAGAGCTCAACCAAGTCTGAGGCACACCACGAAAAAATTCCACACACAGGTGTGCCAAAGCGTACATCGGGCAATCTTGTGGGTCAAGTTTCTTCTCATCCACTCCTTGAGATCCTCCTACAACAAGGTTCATATGGCATGTTCAAGAGCTTGTGAGTGTTACTACGGATTTCTTCAGACCTCTCTTGACAACGCCAGTGTTAGGCCGAAAACGTGGTTGTGGAATTGGTGAGAAAAGTGTGGTATCTGTCAAATGAGCTTGCGGAGGTCACCCCCTTGACTGTGTACAGATAGCAAAAGCTCATGTCGTCGCGGAAACGAGTGCTGATGGACTTCTTGGCCATTGTTTCGATCTGGACTCGTTGTTTCATGTTGTCAGAGATTCTCTTTATGTGCTACCCTGCTAAGATAGGGCCTAGTTACATGATACGTGGCTTGTTGCATCATAAGCTCAACAACAAATCATAAACCAGTTTTCAAATCGGTAAATCATGTCTCTACCTAGTGTCGCTGTCATCTCACTCGGGTCGATGGGCATCGGCGTAGCCAAGCTTCTCCGAGCTCACGGCTACCCCACCCTCACAAGTCTACAAGGACGAAGTGAAGCAACAAAGAAACGTGCGAGCTCCGTTGCCGTGAAGGCACTCAACACAGATGCCGAGCTAGTCGAACAGTCAGACGTCGTGCTATCTATAGTACCTCCAGAACATGCATTCAAGACTGCTACAAGAATCGCCGATGCTGTAAAGTCATCCCAGCGTAGCCGGCCAGGTCCTCTGTACTTCCTCGATCTGAATGCTATATCGCCGAAAAATGCGAGACGAACTGCTGAAGCTATTAAGGCGTCAGGTCCGGAGGTCATACTGATTGATGGCGGCATTATTGGTGGTCCACCACGTCTAAAAGATGACGAATCTTGGCATTGTCCTTCGATCGTGGTGTCTGGTCCCCATCAACTGGACGAGATTCCCAATCATGGTGAGAAGCTCGCCAAAGTCCTGAACATGAAGCATATTGGAGATGAAATCGGCAAAGCCAGTGGACTAAAAATGTGTTTCGCAAGCATGACGAAAGGCCTGACAGCCATCGCAATACAAGCTTTCACAACTGCGCAGAGATTAGGAGTTCACGATGAGCTAGAGGGCCATTTGAAACAATACAGTCCGAAGACGGGAGATTTGGTGCAAGGTGGGTTGACGTCGATGCCGCCTAAGGCGTATAGATGGATCAAGGAGATGCGATTGATTGGTGAGATGATGAAGGATGAAGGAGGGTTTGAATCTGAACTGTTTGCGGAGGTTGCTAAGGTGTATGAAGTTGTTAAGGAAAGTGAGCTAGGCAAAGAACAGACTGAAGATCGTCAGCGTGGGATGACCACCGAGGACGTCGCTGTTGTTGTGGCAGAGCAGTTGGACAAGGAGAAGAAGACCACAAAGTAGTGTTGATATAAGGTATCATTGTTGTTCTCGTTAACATTTGAGCATGTTTTCCGTGATTGCCGTGTGTGACGAACAGTTGGTAAGAAAGAAATGCTCCACCGACTTGGCAATGACGCTCTGGCTTCAGCAGATCTAGATAGACAACGGCTATACTGCTAAAATACTATTAACAACATGCTTTTCTATTCCTCATTAACAATGCTCCCTTGCGCGAAGTCTGTGCTTGTAATGACTTGGTAGGCTACTGTGCATTGTAGCCGACCAACGAGCATGAAATGCTGGATCTCACTGCCCAAAATCTGCTTGAGGCAGATCCTCGGCCAACATTTGTGGTTGAATTGCAGGGTGACAATGCGGCCGACGAATTCGCTATCACTTACTCTAATAAGGCTTTCAACTCAGCATACAAGAGTATCCTGTCAGTAGGGCATGGCGAGAGCGACAGCCTTGATAATGCACAGTTCAAAACATGGGCGCTCGCCACGGATCAGGGGAGCACTTTGAGATCCTTTGACTATGCGGGAGCCATCTGGACATATTTTGATGTGGCAGCTGAGACCTCAAGATATCGACTAGTGAGCGCTACTTCAAAACCTACTCACATTTCGCAACCTATATGTTCGCCATCAACGACATCGCCAACCTACAATGCTAGTCGCTCATCAAGGCTTGTTACAGCAAAGAAATCACTCCGCGAACGCCTCAACTATTTGACTCCCGAACTTGAAATTCATCTGAGCTTGATCGAGTGTTCAGACTGGAGTCAAGCAGGGTTTGGAGATATCTCGGAGTGGCCACCAGAATTACTGGAGACTAGTAGGCTGTGTCTCGTGATGCCGAAGCCTGCAGCAATAATGATTGGGCGCAGAAACGTTATGCTCTATAATGTTGCCTACGCCAACGATATATTGCAGATCCGCCACCCTCAGGCCATGGCTATGCCAATGGATGAGGTCTATCCAGAGGTACTTGTCATTCTGTGCAAGGAGTGACATCTAGGGTGACATCGTACTGACATAATATTTGCAGGGCGTGGAGGATCGTAAGATGGCGATCGAAATAGTTCAGTCAAATGGTTTTATAGATGTTGATACTCCTTATCAATTGTTCTCTACTTCCGGAGCGGTATTGGAGGAGAGGTATGCGACCTGGTCAATGTTTTCTCTCGGGGCCGAACTAAACAGCATTTTCCTATTATCGGCTGATGATACGTCTTCCGTACTGGAAAAAAGAAGACAAGCCACGCTTTCAAAGGTCCGCGAGCTTTGTGTAGGAGCGCCCGATTTCTCAGCTTTCTGTGTGGCCGCCCAGGATGCTTGTTCTGGAAACCCTTACGATATATCATTTCTGCGTTTCTACTCTGTACAGCTTGGAGAAGAGACACGCGTGTTGGACACGACAATGGTCAGCGACGCTCTTGAAGAAGACAATTCTATCAAGGAATTACTACAAAGTGCTTTGACAGCTGAAGTGCCAATTTATCTAGAAGCCCAGAATGGCTCATTACCGACACAGTGGCAACACCTAGCGTTAGCTCATGGCTTCGGATGTCACGCAGAGCGAGCTGTACTTGCGGCATTGCGGCCCAACGATGGCGACACTAACAAAGCCTACGGTCTTGTTGCCATGGGTCTGAATATCAGGCGGCACCTGGACCAAGATCATCAGGACTTTGTTGATTCGATCTTGCATACCATAACAGCATACTCACGAAGTGCAATGAGAAGGTACGAGGAGGCACGTTTCCGTCGACAAACTGCAGAGACAACTGCGACAACTTCTTTGCAGCTGGAGAGCTTTGCGCGAATGCTCGAGATGAGCGACGTGGGCTACTTCAACTATGATCCAGAAGGCACACTTCGACAAGCCAATAATGCTTGGTATAATCTCAGTGGTCATCCTCGCGTGACCGATGTCCCTGCTGGCTTCAGCTTCATGGATATGGTCTACGAAGAAGATAAAGAAATCGTGATGGCGGCTTGGAATCGACTAGCCGTCTGTAAAGAAGTAGTGTCGTTCGAGATGCGTTGGTGTTATTATAAAGATAATATAACGCCCGAAGAACAGGAGCTCGGAGGTCAATGGGTAGGTCATGGACCCCATGTGTTTCAAGACAATATACTGATATCGTGGTGTGCTCTAGGTGGTCGCGAGCTGTCTACCGATGCTTAACAAAGATGGCGAAGTCATCAGTATTACTGGCCTCATGTATGACATAAGTGCAGCAAAGCGATCCACACGGGATGCATTGAAGCGGGCAGAGGCACTCGAAAAAGCAAAAGCATCCGAAGAACGGTTGAGGCTTTTCGCCCAATTCGCGCCTATGGGCATCTATACCTATGGCGCCAACAGGGAGTTCCTATATTGCAATGATATGTGGTTCACGGTACTGGGTGTACCAAAGGCACCATTTCCCGAGGCTACATACGACGACTGGTTGGTGGAGGAGGACGCGCCAGCAGTCGAGCAATCCTGGAACACGCTCATCTCTACAAAGAAGCCAGTGTCCGTGCAATTTAGGACGAAGAAGATCTGGCGATCACCAGATGGGCACGAAAGCCAAGCATGGATCATGGCATCCTCATACCCTTTGTTCGACTGCAATGGAGAAATCGAGTTTGTTCAGGGTGCTTGTTTTGATATTAGTCAGTTCAAATGGGCGGAAAGAGTCGAGAAGGTTCGTGCAGAAGATGCCTTGGAAGCAAAACGACAACAGGAGTCTTTTATTGATACCTGGAGCCATGAGTTGAGAAATCCTCTATCAGCCGTAGTACAGTGTGCCGATTCTGCCATGCAATCACTCCGTACCATGACTATAGTGGCACAAAGATTGGCTGCTGGGACAGAAGATGAGGCTACTCAATACAAAAGCTTGGGAAACGAGATTGAATTTGGTCTGGACTCGATCTCGACCATCGTCCAGTGTAGCAGTCATATGCAGAAAATTATTGATGAGTAAGGCACAAACAGTGAAGGTATCGAAAATCCCTTGCTAACAAAGGAGCAGTATTCTGGTCTTGTCAAAGCTGGACGCTAAATTGCTGTCGAGTAAGTGTTAATGTCAAGAATCATGGAATCTCTATTAATCATCTCTCAGTAAATCCTGCACCAGTACAAGCTGTTCAAGCTTTGCAAGGATGCACGAAGATGTTTCACGCATCAGCACAAGGATCTGATATTGATCTACAATTTGTGGTCGACGATTCGCTGAATGAACTAGGCATCGATTGGGTCCAGATCGACGCAAGTCGTGTGAACCAAGTTGCCATCAACTTACTGACAAACGCTGTGAGTCATTTGTCCAATGTTGTCTTCAGGACTTCCTGGCTGTTTGTATACTGATTGCAATAATCCTAGATCAAATTTACGAAAACCGAGCCTAAGCGCGAAATTAGGATCAGATTGGGTGTTTCAAAAGAAAGACCTGATATAGTGGACAACGTTGAATTTGCTCATGAGACAATCTCGAAAAGCCTTCAGGTCCAAGGTGAAAAGATCTACTTGTGGTGTAGCGTTGTCGACACCGGTAAGTGTTAACATTTTGTCAGAAACGGAACGAGTAGCTAACGTTTAACAGGGAGTGGATTGTCTCAAGAACAACAAGCTTTACTGTTTCACCGCTTCTCACAAGCGTTTGCTCCAAGGTATACTAGAAAGCCACGACCTTGATCTTATCACGCTGACATGGGTTCAGGACGCACACGAAATATGGTGGGAGTGGCTTAGGTATGCTTACTCTGTCATAACTCTGAAATATTGATGCTTACTAGCATAGGTCTCTTCATTTCTCGGTCTCTTTGTGAGCTACAAGGTACGCACGGTTTGCAACTCTTCCTGCACTCAATCTAACATTTGGACAGGTGGCGAGATATCCGTCTACAGCGCTGGACCTGGCCAGGGTTCCACCTTTGCTTTCTACGTTACAGCTTACACGGCTGAGTCACCAGAGGACAGGAGAGATTCATTGACCCGTGTTCTGTCGAACATGCAAGTCGAAGATCCAGCTGAACAGCCCGAGTATTCGGTGTTGATCGTTGAGGTAATGTATCCGTTGTGGAACTGAACATTGGTTTTCTACGATATCTGACGAATCGCAGGACAATATAGTAAACCAGAAGGTGCTTTCGAAACAGCTGAAGAAAAATGGCTACATTGTGCATGTCGCGAACCACGGACGAGAAGCCCTCGATTTTCTTCAGACATCGCGTCATTGGAAAGGAAATGAGGATGGAGTCGACTTGACTGTTATTTTGATGGATGTGGTAAGCATAAAGAGAATACATATCCACCTTGTACCCAAGCTAATTCGTACTCACAGGAAATGCCTATAGTAAGCATTCAACATCAATTAACGCTCATTGTATTCACGATACTAATGTTTTGTTAAAGATGGGCGGCTTAGATTGTGCCAAAGCTATCCGACGCCTTCAAGCCATCGGTGATATCGTGGCACATATCCCAATCATTGCAGTTTCAGCGAATGCAAGACAGGAGCAGATGGATGACACTAGGTTGGCAGGAATGGATGATGCCATCGCCAAACCTTTCCGGTAAGCAGCACATGTTGATGGCTAGCTGTATATCTTATTAAGACGAGTTTTAGCATTCCTGATCTGATTCCTAAGATTGAGCTGTTTGCGAGGAAGTCGAGGATGGCACCTTGATTGTGTGTAGTGCGTCAGCTTCACCAAAGACATCTTCATTTGCTCGTCGTGTGACGACTCACAGAGCCTGTTCATCGTTGGCCAGGCTGGCTTCGGTTCATGCTCGAGAGGAAATTTCGGATTGGGGTTCATGCCTAGCGTGAGAAGAGTCGACTAGGCAATGAGCCGAGCTCGGATATGCGTCGTGGACAGCATTTATCGAGCGAATACCATAGTTCACATCACGACGTCCGAACTAATAGGAACTTGTGGTTCTTGAACACAGCATATCATCTAACAACTTGACCATGAGGTAATAACCACGATGGTAGGTGAAGACAAGACAGCATCCGGGATTATACCAAGCCTCTGCTTGACGGTTGCGCTATAAGAGGCCTCAGGATCCAAGCATGAAGCCGAACAGTTAGAGGACAGAGTGTATGTTGAAATAATGTGGATGTAGGAGGAAAGATTGAAGGATACGCCATTCAAGATAGAAGGGTCCATAAGTACTGTCAGTCATTTGCAAGATTGATAGTGAAACATGAGTAGGGGGTAGAAGCTATGATAAGGCAAATCTTAGTGCGACATTGCATCTCTCTCAGCCACGTGCACTATCAGAAGGTGATGTCATTCGACGCCTGCTCGTTCGCAAGATCTGAAACGCGTGTGGCGGTTTCAGCTTGATTCTGGTGGCAAATCACGTGCACGATGTCAGTCGCAAATCGTCAACCTCATTTCTTATCTTCTTACATTTGAGCACTTCTCGATAGCACAAGTTTCAGATTCCAAACCCATACCAACCGATCATAATGGACGCCAACAAAGACAACGCCAATCCTCTAATCCTCAACGCCTCCGACCTCCCCTCTCGCCGAGCAACGGACATCGCCCGTCCCAGAGCAGACGGCGGCACCGGTCTCTTCGACACCCTGATCAACCCATCCTCCCTCGACCCTTTCACATCCTCCTCCTCCTCTTCCGCTTCAGACGATTCCGACAACGACGACTCCGACCCCGCCGACCCCATCGACGCCCAAGAAATCTACGACCTCATCGCCCCAATCTCAGACCCCGAACACCCTCTCTCCCTAGGCTCTCTCAACGTCGTCCAGCTCTCAGATATCCACGTCCTGCCTCCCACGAGTCCAGATTCCCTTATTTCAACGGTGCTTGTGGAGATTACACCCACGATCACGCATTGCAGTCTCGCTACTGTGATTGGGCTTGGTGTTAGGGTGAGGCTGGAGCAGGCCCTGCCGCCGAGGTTTCGGGTTGATGTTAGGGTTAAAGAGGGAACGCATAGTACGGATACAGCGGTGAGTAAGCAGTTGGGGGATAAGGAGAGGGTTGCGGCGGCGTTGGAGAATGGGACGTTGGTGGGGGTGTTGGATAAGATGCTTGCGACTTGTACGTGATGAGACATGCGAGTTGAAGAAGTCTTGGTCTGAATGATCTGAATGTATCATGGGGGTGGTACTGTTGGTCCGGCATGAAAAGATGGCGACAAGCTATGGCCCCGACTCGATTACTACGACGACTCGGCTAGGGAATCGTGCTGGCGGTGTATCAATATCCGTAATACCCTGGAATATCAATGAGATCATCAGTGTCCGACGGAAGCTACCATTCAGTGCGTCGCCAATAGTGCACTACTACATGAGTTGGGTGGATTGGTGAGTGAGGACGAGGTATGGGAGTGTCGAGAGGAAGAGGAAGGGAAAGGAAGTAGAAGAAGAGGAGGAGGAGGAGGAAGAAGAAGAAGAAGAAAAAGAAGACCAAGAAGTCGAAGAAGAAGAATAAGAAGAGGAAAACAGAAACAAATTAGTATCCCCTCCAAGCTGACCATTAGCTCGAGAATCTAATCCGGATCAAACCACATTGAATGCACTGCTTCACTATCACTCTGAGCGTTGCCACGAATATGTCGTTGCCATCAGACCACTGAGTGTGTCGTAGGTGTAGAAAGACGTGCTGCAGATGTGAGCTCCTGAGATCGATCAGGAAGATTCACCAACCATGCTCAGCCGCCAACCCCCTAAACACCTCCGTTCCTTCCCACATCTTCACGAGTTCACCATGCACATTCTCCTCCGGCTCCCAAACAGGCGGAAAACTCCTCACATGCCCCACCAGCTCTCCGTCCTCCCCAAAACAATTGCTCAGAATACTCGGCGTCTCAAAAGGCTTCTCACCATACTCCCTCTCACGGTCTTCTTCACCATTGGGATGAGCACGTTGATACTCCTCCCACTCCTGGATTTGTTGGCGTGTTGCTTGTTTCTTGGTGATGAAGTCGGCTTCGCGGTCGAGTTTAAAAAAGCGAAGACCAGCGGCGCGCTTCTCGCTCATGATTTGGCAGATGATGTAGCAGTCCTCGACGTTGTCGTGTTGGGTGGTATGGATGACTTCGCGGTGTTTTTCGATGTCTTCTTGTGAAGGAAGGTGATCAGTTGGTTCAGGTTGAGGTGGGCAGGTGAAGTGACTTACCTGACGAGTTTGCATCTCCAGAGCCGAGCACGATTGGACCTTGTGTCCAGTCAATGTAGCCATCGGGTGTTGGATTGGCTAATGCTTCGTCGAGTGAGCGAACAGGACCTTCGAGGCGAGGGATTGCTGGGTTGTTGCGTAAGCTGGCCAGGACTTGGCTCAAGGTTGTCTGGCTGCGTGATGCACTGCTAAGACTTGAAGTCAGCCAACAGTAGTCACAGTCAGTAGGAAGCTCACGAACCTTCTATCGTTCTCAGAAGCAGTGGTGTTCGCGGAGTTGCTCAAGTGCTCTTCAAAGCTAGGTTCGGTGATTTGTTTGGCCATGATCAAGGGTGGTAACAGTGAAGAAGCTGATGATTTGTTGAAGAATTGATGGAAGGAGAAGAAGGATGATAGGATGGAAAAGGTGAAAGTCTTTGAAGAAGATCCGATGTTCGTTATATAGGCGGACGCGTTTTGTGAAACAAGAGTGACGCGTCTGAAACGTGCTCGGCGAAGGTAAAGAGTGTATTCAACTCTACCAACCATTCTCTTCCGCCAGATCTGCGTAATCCTCACTCTCCTCCCACTCCTCGACGAGAAGAACATGGATATTCTCCACAAGCTCATACTTTGGTGGAAAACTCCTGGTGTAGCCACTGATTTCTCCCTCAGCCGTATATGAAGCATCCAGGATCTGCGGAGCGCTAGAAGGAGCTCCGATATGTTCAAGTACGCGATTACCACCAGGATAGTTGCGTTGGTACTCTTCCCATTCTGCCACTTCTGCTTGTGTTGCTTGCCCTTTACCGATGTGATCGGGGTGACGACTGACTTCTAGCCAACGGCCATTTTCGTCTCGCCTTTCACTGATGATGCAATGGATGTTGTATACTTCGTCCTGGTTCTTGTGCTGAGTGGTATGAGTGAGAAGCTCGACATCGACAGCCAAACCTGAAATGATCAGTCTTGACGCGTCATCCAGTTGTGTAGAGGGTCTTACGTCTGAGATCCTCCTCCGTCTTGCAGCTGGCAATGAAGTCGTTGTACGCTTCCGGGTCATCGTCCATATGAGCCAAGGCCTCGTTCAGCATTTGCATATATGTCTGTGGCTGATCAGTACTTGAGATGCTGGCTGGATAATACCGCAATCTTCACCTTCCGAGTGTTGTCGTTACTTGATCCCTGACTGCTTGCTGTTGCGATAGCAGTTGTGGCGCTGCCAAAGTCGATTAGCAAAGAGCACTGCCTACCAACGTAAGATCGACTGACCTGGTTTTGTGCTCAGAGACAGCAGTAGAATCTATCTCGCGTGGCTGCTCTGTAAGATTCGGTTTCTTGGGACGTTTGTACTTGCGACGTTTCGCCATGTTGTCTCGTTGAATGTATTGAACGAAGCTGCGTTCTAGTCGAGCTGTTGAACAGAACAGGTAGAGAAAGACGTGACAGTTCAAGGTGCATCTATTTCTATTGTACGGAGGTGGCGGTCTTGAGAGAAAAGAACATTCTTATTCACAAAACCGGATTGACGCGTTTGCTGGGTCAAGTTGACAGTTTGCAGACGACTTGACCGAATATTGTCTCGATTGCAAGCGTTCTGTTTGACGATCAAACACGACCACAATCGTCGCTGTGCTGCGTACGTTCGCAAAGCAGACGAGATCATACTGCTTCGCATGGCGTAACATTTGTTCTCCACGTTTAGAGAACCCTACTGGCGACATGTTTCCCAGCGTTGCCTTGCCTGCACACTGGACGACAGACCATATCCCAAAGCCTTGGCATCCAATCTTTTGCGAAATCCAAATCGTAAGTCAAAGAAAAAAAAGTTGTGGAGAGTGCTGGAGAAGTTTGTGTCTTGTGAAACCCACGAAATCCGACCGGATCTCAATTCGATCAACCTGGGATGCGAAAAACAAGCGTATCATGAAGAGTGTGCCTGGCGACAACCATACTATCTTGTTGTACTACAAGTGTCAGCACGCAGCAGTGCCTCTTGTTATTCTGCTAACCAACACCTGCACAGGATCATGAATCAAATTAGCATCCAGAACGGTTGTTGTCGATGAGCACGAAGCGAGCTGAAACTCCGCACAGTCTAACTTAGTACAGCAAACTGTCAGAGACAACCAGTAGACAAGCCTCTTCAACGCTTGATAGCACAGTATTCTATTGGTCTACTGCTCACCCTGCCCCACGCATCACGAGGTGCGGCTTGTTGGTCAAGATAGGCAGGATCTGTTCCTACAGCGTCTGGCAAGATGTAATCTGTTTGATCGGCTATATAAGCCTGGTTCGTATGAGTAGATGTCCGTGGGAAACAGATTCAAAAAGGTGACCCGAAGTGGATGGAGCGATCTCCATTGGTGATGGCCACTGTTGATCACCCCAACAATATAGTTAAACTTGATGAGCCTAAAACGAGACGAGACGAGACGAACTCGATGAGCCAGTCAAATTCTGGGCAGAAGTCTGTTCCTTCCGCCTGGAGATCAATGTTGCAGTAAACATTGCAACCTCATGCGCCCAAGCTGAGGTCGGGCTTATACACTTGGACACGAATCGTATTCCTCAAGGGCATGTTTGAGCACAAACGAACGAGGCAACACGAGCAAGTACCTTATGTTCATGCAAGCCACCACTCCCCGCACATGGGTCAATAAGGCGCGCTATATTTGCCCGATCTCCACGTTGGGGTTAAGAAGTAACAACGTCTTCGAGTCTCGCCGCTTCGGTCTCGCCTTGTGCCTGAACAACGACAATTATGTATTGAATTATCAGTCTAAGCGCGAGAGGCGAGCTTCATCTGTACATCGCATAATCCTGCTCTGCTTTCGCGACACTTCTCGGCCGAGGCAAGCAACAAGGATGCTGCAGTAGTCGCCTCGCTGCTCACCATCTCACATCTGGAGCTTACTGTGTACTGGATATTTGTGCACGACTGTGAAGACTACAACCACCACCGTTCGTGCCAGTCGAGTGCTGGCGCCGACATACTCGACATGGAATCAAGATTAGAGCACAACGCGCGTGAAGCCGTCCGCGACTACCACAATTACAACTCTCGCCAATTATCCTGCTTCGTTATTCCTGCCGTCCTCACATTCGTCGCCATCCTTACATTCATTGCAAGAGCCTTCACAAGAATAAGATTGGTCAAGCGCTTTGGAGCGGAGGACTGGGCGTGTCTGGTGGCATTATGCGCATCCATTGTCCTGTCGGCCCTGATCTTCGCAGAGACCTACTATGGCAATGGTGTTCATATAGACCAGATCAATCCATACAGTGCGATGATGATGTTCAGACTATTCTACGTCAGTGTATGGATCTACAACATCAGTCTATCAATGACCAAGATTTCAATATTGCTGCAATACCAGCGACTCTTCGTGGTATCTTCAGCACGTATCGCCTGCTGGATTGTCTTGGCTGCGACGGTCATCTTTGGTCTCTGGTCAGTCCTTGGAAATATCTTTCTTTGCAAGCCTGTCGCCTACTGGTGGAACAAGTCATTGGATGGTCACTGCCTGGACGAGAGGTCGGTCTGGCTTTCGAACTCAATCGTAAACATGGCAACCGATATCATCATCGTCATTATCCCTATACCCGTCGTTTCCAGGCTGTGCATCAGCTTAAAGCAAAAGATGTCCCTCACATTACTCTTCGTCCTTGGAGGTTTCGGATGTATCACATCTGGCTTACGCGTAAGATCTGTTGTTGTCATTGCCCAGTCTGAAGACGTCACATGGGACAACGCACCAGCAGCAATATGGTCATCAATAGAGGTCAACGTGGCAATTATCTGTGCCTGCCTAGCGACGCTCAAGCCCCTTCTTACACGCTACGCACCAAAGATCCTTGGCGCAACATTGAGCATATCAGAGGCCACGCGCGTATCAGAAGGAGGAAGTGTCTCGATGCCCACACAGCCACTATCGACTGCTTCTCCAATTGCACCGCGAGCGGGTGGAAATGTATTTGGAAGTTTTACTTTTGGCATGGAAGACCACGACACAACACCAAATAAGAAGTTGAGATTGCGATCGATGAGCTTCAGTGAACAAGATGGTTCTAGACCAACTACGCCGAAGAAGAACATTTTCGGCAGCTTTTCACTACGGCGTGGTAGTGCTTTATCCAACAAAAGACGTTCTAGTGGATATCCACAGTCGCCTGTGGATGTCGAACTGGGCCGTCAAGTTATACCGGAAGAGGGAACAAATACTGAAGATGGACGACCAGATACTGCAACACCTTCGACGATGGTGACGGATTTCTCTAGTGGCAAGAAGGAATCACTGATGGAAATGCATAGTTATGGCGTGGAAAGCGAGGAGGACTTGTATCATGCCATGTTGAGGACACAGACGAGGGACAGTCGCAGGGGTGGTAGTGTGAGCAGCCCAGGTGGAAGGAGGCCTTCTACTGTGGCCTTCAAGCCAGAGCCACAGTATGACGAGGAAGCAAAACGTCGGCGAACATAATCTGTATAGTACTGTAATTTATTTCCGTTCATAGCTAGCATTTGTTTCTCCTGACCTTGCTGGCCCATTTTATTAATAATCATCAAGATTTACCAAACTTCGCAACTTCAACCAACGACTCTCCACAACTTTCTTGCATGTAAACCTCACTCATAGCATGCTGCGCTCAGTCGCAAGAGCAATTCATACCAGCATGTCATCTTCTACAATGCCCAACACACTCAACCGAGTACCAATTCCTAAGAATGGGGTCGACTACCGAGGTAAGGTTGTCCTTGCGCCAATGGTTCGCTCCGGCGAGCTTCCTTCTAGATTGATGGCGCTAAAGTATGGCGCGGATCTGGTCTGGGGTATGTATGGGAGATGAAGGTACAAGTGTTGATCAATGCTAATGCCCATGTAGGACCTGAAACAATTGATCGTGCTCTCATTGGCGCCTCTATGCGCACCAACCCTCGAAACTCTACTCTCGAATTCACACGCACTCCCTCGAACGGCGGACGATCGAAAGAGGAGTCTTCCAACAACAGTTCCACAGAGAAAGAGAACGTCATATACCGTCTCCATCCCACCCTCGAATCTCGCCGCCTCATCTTCCAACTTGGTTCTGCTTCACCAGCCCTGGCTGTCCAGGCCGCTACGCTTGTTGCACCCTATGTCACCGGTATCGACTTGAACTCTGGCTGCCCTAAACCTTTCAGTACAAGCGGTGGCATGGGTGCGGCATTATTGAGCACACCTGACCTGTTATGCGACATTTTGTCGAGCTTGGTAAAGGAAGTCGGCAACAAATTCGAGATTGGTATTTCAGTCAAGATCAGACTACTATCAACACCCGAAGAAACAAGAGCACTCGTAGAAAGATTGGTGACAACTGGAATCACAGGACTAACCATACACTGTCGGACAAGGTCAATGCGGAAGGGCGAACGGGCAATACGAGAGCAACTGAAGATGATTGGCGAAATTTGTCGAGAAGCTGGCGTGGCGTGTCTAGTAAACGGCGATGTCGACGACCGCGATCACGGCATACAGTTAGCAGAAGAATTCGCTGTAGATGGTGCCATGATAGCCACGGCGGCCGAAACAAATCCATCAATTTTCCGCGCGAAAGCCGATGGCGGGAAAGCAGACTGGAAGGAGGTCTGTGCAGAATACATGCGCGTAGCAATGGAAGTTGAAAACCGATGGGGTAACACGAAATTCCTTCTTGCGCAGATGATGCCTGGTAAAGAGCAAGGGCGACGCGGTTTGTCACAAGCAAAGAACTATGAGCATGTGTGTCGGATATTGGAGTTGGATGAGCAGATGATCGAAAAGGGACGAGCTTTGGATGAATTGCTGGGCATGACGAATAGAGAGACAAAGAGCACGCAAAAAGCGCAGCAACAACAGAAAATGGGTGCCGCTGAGAAGGGGCAAGGAAAGAGAAGCAAAGCCAAGGTCAAAGAGAAGGAGAAGCAGATGAAGAGACCTGCCGAACAAGAGGAGAAGTCGACTGCAGAAATCGCGGACAAAGTTGTTGCTGAGGATATAAAGGAAGATGACAGGCAGGCGAAAAGGCAGAAAGTGGATGATCAGGTACGGAGGAGTCGGTCAAGGTCTAGGACGCCGGGCCATAGTGTTGAGTATGTGGCTGAAGTCAGGCAAGAACCAGCACAATCAGCCGTCACAGCATGATAACTGGAAGGAAATCATTTTATGGAGTCGGACAACGCGAGCATCAGCATTTAAGGGACATATGGAAAGCAAACAGCATGACTGCTGGCATCAGCACTTCAAGTTAATGATCATATAAGCTTAGATGTAGGTGCAGAGAACATCTCTCCCTGCTCCGATGTGGTCATAACATAGAACTTATGAACGGACGTGTTCCTCCGTTTCTCAACTCTGAACTATCTTTTAATCTTAAACATTGTCCGTTGTCTTGTATATATTCAATTATGAGTTTCCGCCTTCGATTCGTGTCAAAATTGAAACCGGTTCTTGATCCATCCTAAAGCCTTAGCGTCCAGACTTGTGCGAAATCAATCGTAACTCAGGTAAAAGAGGTGACGGAGAGTGTGACTTGTAAATCGCACGACTCCTTTGGATCCAATCTGATCAATCTGAGACGTGAAAGAACAAGCGTTGCATGAAGAATATCATCAGCAAGACTGTAAAGCAAGACTCTCACACGACCACACATCATTGAATAGCCAGCAAAGTTGGAAGTCTCACCTACCCACACTGACCTATTCACACTCTACACGGCATGCCCTCTCACGTACGCAAGCAGCTGAGCCTGCTCGCCAAACTTAAGCTCTTCTTTGAAAACGGCAAGAGTGGTAAGTACAGACTGTACAGTCAATCAATGCTCCCCCTCCCTCCCCTCCCTGCCCTCCCTTCCCGACCTCCTCCACCCCGTCCTCCATTACCACATCTTTCGAAACCAGACAGTCTCACAATCAGTTTCCAGCATGCCACGCCATCCTCCGTACCCTCCATATCTGGCTTTGGCGTCCAAAATGGACCTTTCTCCAAACTCTCTTAACAACATTCGTGCAAACTATGAACCTCAGTAAGCTCCAGAGATCAGACATGCTGAGCCTGATCGCACCAACAGGCGAAGCATTACGCGCATACTGTCTGTCTGAAAAGATCCTTTTGGAATCTATCGACATTGATTGCGGCGCGAGTGTACCACGAGCCACACTTCACACCATGACTTTGAATTCGAAAACAGATAGAACACTATTCTACTTCCACGGCGGCGCATTCATGTATCCTTTGGTTCCCGGTCCTCAAATGCCGGGTGTGCGCCGAATAGCTGATGCCGTTCAAGCCAGCAAAATCATCGTGCTAGAGTACACCTTAGCGCCCGCGTCACTCTATCCAAACCAAATGATCCAAGCAGCACATTCTCTGCAGCATCTCCTCGCGGCCAAAAACTTGGCGCCAGAAAACACGATCCTCTACGGGGAATCCGCCGGCGGGAACCTAGTCCTTTCCCTTCTCGCCAATCTCAAATCGCCACATCCAAACGCCCCTGTCATCAATCTGCACGACGGTCGCTTCAAAGCAGCCCTCCTCAGCAGCCCATGGGTGTCCCTGGATACCACGACACGAAGTTTCGCTGAAAACGCATCCTGGGACGTCTTCGATGCGGATGAAGTCACCAATTTCATTGCGAATTGGCAGCCCAAACATGAAGTCTGGGCGGATATGCTGGAGGCAGAAGCAGGGTTTTGGCGTGACGTTCCGGTCGAGACTATGTGTGTTGTTGTGGGCGATAAGGAGGTTTTCAGGGATGGTATTGTGGAGTTTGCGAAGAGTGCAGGTGCTACAGAGTATCCTAAGGTTAGTGCGACAACGCTGTACGTGGGGCCGCATGAGACGCATTGTCAAGGTGGTGCTGATGCGGCATTGGGGATCGAGGGGACGGGGAGTATGTTGGCCATGCTTGATGTCATTGGGCAGAAGTTGTGAGGAATGTTGTCATGAGGTAAGAGTGTGGTTAGTAACACTGGGTTCGCAAGTGTCAAGCCTTGGAAATGATTCTTCCACGACCGAGGAGAAAATTGGCATCCAAGGCAAGCACATGGCCCCTGCTCTTGCTCGGGCGAGGCTTGGGCACTGCCACTTGGTAGAAAATTCTTGATGGCCTCCCTGATGCGCCAAAACCCTGAATTTGACGACGAGATTGCTTGCAAACAACAAATTTCCAAAAGATCAAGCTGTGTCGCTATAACAGACATTGTGAAGGCAGCTGTGTCGGGTCGCCACATGATTCTGCCTGAAAAAGGTAAAATCTTTGTCACGACGATCATGGAAGAATAAGGAAGAAGACTTTGAACGCTGTGATAGACCGTCGGAGCTGCCTCGCGTTTTACGCCTAGAGTGGTGTTCTTTCGCCGTCCTCCTCGTGAACAGGCTGCACCTCTGAGATTTGGCAGTAGGACCAGTTCCATCATGTCGTAGTACACACTCATGGCAAGCTGTGCTGTTTGATCACCCAGGACGGCTACACGGCGTCTTATTTGTTTGTGAGCAGAAGTACAGCCCTGTAACAAGTTTGACGCAAACACAACTTGTTTGACCCAAGTGTGTTTGTTTGCGCTGCTTATTTGCTCTGAATAGATCAATCTCCTTCCAGGAAGATGGACCTCGACAAGTCAGAGAAACCGAAGCTGCAATACCAGTTCACCCTCGTCATCCTTACCACAATTGTATCGTATCATGTGCTCAGCACTACTCTGTCTGCACGAGTAACGACTCTTAACCACCGTCACATACCACATACACCCACACGACACTCCGCACACCCTCTACGAAATGCCCAACCGCTTCGCCGAAATCCACTGGCCCAACCCCACCAACCTCCTCCTCTTCAACTCCACAATCGTAGCCTATTTCAACGAGCTTCGGACCAAAAACCAGAAAACGCAAGAATATCCCGCCCCCAATCTCCACGAACTCGAAACACTCAGCTGGTTACTCAACAATGACCTCTGGTTCAACTACGCCAAAAACCTGATTCCAGAACTCTCAATCAGACAGAACGACCAACGGAGTCACATTCCCTGGATTCGAGCCATGCAAGTCGAATTCAAAGATAAGCTTCGGCCTGAACGCAACACTGGAACACATCGCTATACTGACTGTTTGGTGGAATGTTCGAGGATATTGACGAGTTCGCACCATTTCGTTGTTAAGTCTGTAACGAATGTGCTTGAGGACGTTGCGTTGCGTGTTGGCGATTTCGAAGAGAAGGTTGCGATGGAGTTGGAGAAGGTGGAGGATTGGCATGCTGAGTTTGTGCAGGCAAAATATGTGTTCAAGAAGAATATTGGGAAATTGCAGGATCGGGCGAGTGATTGGGGTGTTTTTAGAGCGGATCATGAGAGGCTTGAGGCGAGAGTGCGTGCTCTGGAGGATGTTGTCAATGATATGGTTGAGGCGAATATGACACGGCTTCCTGGGTAGTCACTCAATCATCAATGGAAATTCTGACGACATGAGATTGAGAAAACAAACACAGATAGGGTGAGGTTTGAGGCTGGGAACATCACCAAGATATTAGATAAGCAGCAACTTTGGCCTTTGGATTTTCCACGGAGACAGCACTCGTGTAAGCATGCTTCATTCCAAGAACTTGGCTTTATTTGCTGTAGATTCTATGTCGAAAATGCCCAACTCTTCTACCACAATGAGCACATCATCGCTCCACCAGACTCGACCAACGACTTCCTTCGCTTTGGCAAGCGCAATCACAACAAGCTCAATCTCAATTTTATAGGACCACCAATAACGCCAACACTGTACCAAATTCGCCATCTGCTTACGTGTGTTATGGTGGTGGCAGTCGACCTGGCTTACTAAGTAAAAGCAAGGAGAATTGACCGGTTACTCTATTCAAGTTACTCATGTATTGATTCATCTCCGCCTGCATCATGTAGATGTTGCTCTGCTCGACCTTTCTTCTATTGGCACGCACTGCATTCAGGTTCCTAGTGCTAGTGCCTCGCGGACGTCGCAAGTCTTTAAGGAGCACCTGCAGCTCAAACAGTGGCTGGCAGCATGCATGCAGAGCCTCATAAGTGTCTTTCCAGAGCTTAGGACTGTTCATTTGTGCAAATTCGAGTCCAGCTACGATTGCAATAACTAATTCGGCCATTTGCTGGATATCTTTGCACTCTTGCGAGAGTATAGGGACACCATTGGTCTGTCTACGATTACGACTGACCAGATCGTAGATTTGCTCCGTACAGCTCCAGGCCATCTTTGCAACATGGCTTGCTAGCATGTCCAATCCAACATCTGCCTGGGCGTCTCGAGTTTCAAGTCTGTGCGTGAGAATCACCTGAAGCTTGTCGACAATTCCATTGACCCTAAGTGGAATCCATTTGTATCATGTCTCGTCTGCATCGGCAAGCAGCTCGTCATAGTAGGCCATGGTAGCATGTCGAGACACTTTATCAAGCTTCTCTATGCCCAGCCAGTCCAAGTACAGCTTTGTGGCGTGAATGGAAAGGTCTAACAGAGCACGATCTAGTCGTTGTTTTGGCTTGTCACGAATGTCGAGATCGGTATCTTGGCTCAGCTTTTCCATTATACCTTCAAGCCGCTCGATTGGAGATCTGTCCAGATCTTTCAGGGACAGACAAGCTTCGAGGGCCATCCGTGCTTCGTAAAGTCGTAGGTCAAACCACAGCACTGTGAGTGACTCGCGTCCTATAACAGACTCGATCTTGGTGTCGGCATATAGAGCTTCAGTAATTCCTTGGACATAGTTGTCCGTCAAGATTCGTCGACTGCTGGTACTGTCTAATAGGTTATATGCCTCTCGATATAAACCGGTTCGTACCAGGTCATTGAAATACGCACAGACCCTATCAGAGAGGAGCTCTAATATGAGGTTGTAATCATGGTCCTCCTTCACCTCGACCATTCGTTCGCAAACGAAAAACAGTAGCATGCTTACGTGGATCAACTGATGATGCTGTCAGTTATGAATGTAGTACAGTTGCTCAAGGAGAGTACTGACATCTATATTGTCTGGCGAATCGCTTAGGAGCAGTGCAATGATTTTCAATATTCCGTCTTCGACGAAGCTGTTGTCTACTTTCTGAAATTTCAATGCTCGGTGAGGCTCAAGAGATCGAGGCATCAATCTTGCCACGTCCTGGAGGAAGAGATTCTCTTTGGAGGAGTATACTTCGTTATGCTCGGTGATGCGCTTCAAATAATCCCGCAGCTTTGGCAAGTCATATATCCGTAGCAGATGCAAAGTGTATTCTATCACGACAGAGAACCAAGCTTCGTGAGGCTCGAGATGAGACTGATAGAGCTGCTCGGCCTCTATGAAATGGCCTTGGCTTGATAGGATAACGAACTGGTCCAGATTCGCCGGCACGTCTTCGAAGATGGGCAGGTCCAACTTGACAGTGACATCGGATTCCGGCATTTCTTCCATTATGAGAGGTCAGATGAAAACAGGCGGTGAGGCGTGATGATGCCTTCCTAGGTCCTCTGTGCCAAATCTTAAGCCCAATCCTAACCAAGTTCACATAAGCACCCTAGTAGTCAAGGTGCTTGGGAGTAGTGTGAGAACAGGCCGTGAAGCGTGCTGATACCGCCTCAGCTGACCAAGTTCGCACGCTAAGAAGCTCATGCAGGGCACGCAGTAGCGCTAATCCTTCAGCCTTATCTGGAGGCGCAGCTCGAAATCGAGTTCAAGCATGACCAGTCTTAGGATTTTGTCTTGAGGAGATTGGAAGGACGACTCAGAGAATGTCTTCTTCACAGCGAAACTTCTCCAAGGCGCGAAGATACCCATATGCTCGTGTCACTAACTATGCCCCGTCCGTACATATAGCTCGGTACGACGACGACCTCTCGCTGGACAGTCGGAACTATGGCAGAGCCAGTATTGACTGCTGTTTAAAGTCCTCTAAATGTGTTCGGGGGCAGTTGTCTGACTTGTCTCAGGGCAATACCTCTTTTCGACCTGCTATTGCCTTCTATTTCGACCTCACCTTTGATCAGCCAAATGACTACGTTTTCGAAGATGCCTCTGTGTCGCTCACATTCAGCTCCGAAACTGCAGATGTCAGCATCACCGAGTATTACGGACCTCACCAACTCGAAGGTGACAGCCGGGAACAACATTTCAACAGAATCCGACAATTGATGCCGGACATCTCTGCACCATTGCCAGGCGGCCCTCTTAACATCAGTGGTATGGGAGAAACCACCACAACTGATTTCGTGCGGGATTGGCATTGGGAATTTTACGGAATGAGGCGAGCTCGTGGGAGCGGACCGCGCCCATATGATACTATAACCTGGAAATGGCTTGGCAAAAACCTCGACAAGACTCAAAGGATTCCAAGACAAGCAATGAAGTGCGCTGTTATCGTCTATCACAACGACCGACCATTCGGGTTGAGTCTGCAGATCGACGGGAAACTCAGAAGCCTAACACACCGCCTTGCACATTACTGCACTAGGTCGCCAAAAAACCAAGAACCTTGGTCAATAAAACCAAGTGAGTTTCAAGCAGCACTACCACCTCACGATCTGGAGACTATCAAAGATACACTTCATACCGAAATGTTGAGGGCCAATACAGATGATTTCTTGAAATGCTTCCAGGTGTCACCAACTCCTCAGACAACGCAGTCTGCCGCACCGACTGCCACGTCGACTGCCACGCCGACTGTGCCAGTCACGGTGTTAACCACACCAGCAACTGCTGTAGACATTAGCGGGGTGGTGCAATCTGTTGGCTCATTTATTCAAGCGGTCCAGGGAGGTGGTGGTGGTGCTGGGACCAGCTAGAGTTTTTCAAAAAAGAAGGATTTGAACTGCAGCCAGCCAGAAATCTTCACAATTTTACTGTCAGCTCGATACCCGTCCTGGGATTGGCAGGACGAATGCTTGACAGCCGCATAGGCCAGGTTGGGGGACTCAACAAGCTTAAGAGGATTTTGCACGAAAAAGAAGTCCCAATGCAGGTAACGACTTCCGTACTGCTATTTTGTTCTGCGTTTGTCTCCTTGAGGGTATTTGTCCAGTAAGACTAGTGCCCAATCAATCAGATTCTTGCATCCTCATCCGATTTCGCGATGCTGATCATGATTACGAGTGTAATATGTGAATCGCAAGCGTTAGCCGCCAAAATTCGTTCTTGACACGCACCTATTGTATGGCAAACGGGTCAACCCTCGTCCTCTTCAACTCAATGCTCAACATGTTCATAATCGACATTGACGGCGTCTCCTAAGACCGTTATTACTTACAGCGAGTCGACTCAAGCCTTATAGACGTTCTACAGCGGGTTAATTTAAGCCTTGTAGACGTTTCGCGCTCTTACACTCTTACACTAAGCACAAAGTGCTAATAGGCCGACTACGGCAGACGCAGATCAAGCTGTCGCAGTCTGGGCGTCCCTCACTGCCGCACAGCTGGACGCTCTGCAACAGCCTTCGGTCCAACCACAAGCTGTTCGACAGGCGCAAGGTCTACCTGTCAATAACACGACCACTCTGGACATCAACCAGCTGCTACAATGGGTACCTCTATTTCAAAAAATCCAGAGCGGCCAGAGTCAGAAAGCTACTTAGGCTCTACCAGCTAGAGGACCTAGAGGTATTGGCACGCCTTCCGGGCTATTCTTATGCTATTATTGAGCACCTTAGAGACCATCAGCCTCCACGTGAATTTGATTCGGATTTGGACTGGATTTGACAGGCTTAACCTCAAAGTCGCAGTCTATATATTGTCAACGTACCACGACAAAATCTATGATGATCGATCTTGAAATTTTTGAGTCTGAGACTACCACAGAGCAGCTTCCTATCAACGCGTTCAACACAACTGGCAATTTACATCGAATTGTGACCAAGCACATAGTGAGTGTAGACTTCGAATTCGTACATTCACATACATACCTATCGATACCTACTTCCATCCTTCTTCTTATACGGCAACGGCTCGACCCTCTTCCTCTTCAGCTCTACACCCACCATATCCGCAAACCCATTCCTCCTCATCACATCATCCATCCACTCATCATGTTCCACCCTAAACAGACTCGCTCCCACAGCCTTCAGCGCATGTCGATCCGCAAAACTCCTCAGCACAAAGCCCTCCCTCTGCACCTTCTCCATCGCCTTTTGCACATCCACCGCTCCATCCGGCTGCTCCAACACAATAATAGCGATACGATGGTACGGTCCTCCTTTGATAGCTGTAGGGACTTCCCATGGCAGTAGTACAGATGCTTGATTCAACTGTGCTAATCTGATCGTTGTTGCTGTCGGACTGATCTTGACATTGCTGGCTAAGAACTGACATCTATAGTCGAACCCATCTTTCTCCAGATTCGGCACATCGGCGTCTACGATTGCGATGGTGACGAGTCTTTCGCCTTTGTTGAACACCTGCACGTCCAGCTTCGGTGGCTGTTCAGCGACGATGGAAGCGACGTATTCGCCTGGTTGCACGGCGACGCGCTGACCTGAGCGTGCAGTGCGTGGGATGATTCGGTTGGACGAGTTGAGCTTGGTGCCGTGGTAGGAAAGCTCGACGGAGGCTGTGAGGTCAATGGATGGAAGGACGTCTGGGATGACGGACATTTGGGTTATACGCTGTTCGGTGATCAGACGGGCACGGGCTCGCCACTTTTTGTCCGCTAGATGTCTGTAGATTGGGCGGCTCATGTCGCCTGTGGCAGAAAAGTACGCATTAGTGTTGAGAAGCGAAGCATGACTTGGTTTCTTTGCGGATACATCATACCTTGATCGTCCTCAAATCTCTTCTTGACCATGGGATCATTGATATCCGCGAAAATCTTCAGCTTCTCCAAATGTCGCTGCATACTGTCCACCCGCCTACTCTTCTGGAACTCTCCACCACTAACGCTCGGGTCTTGTGCTTTCAATCGCTCGATACGATCACGCTGCTGCTCGATAATTTCAATCTTCTCTGCTCGGTCTTCCGCGAGCACTTTCCGTGCTTCCTGGAAACATTGGTATGGTAATTGTTCGAATGGAATGTTGGCGGAATGTTTCAGCGCAGCGCGACGACGGCGAGAACCAATGGGGAAGACGCGGGAGCGGAGGAGACGTTTCTCATCGCGGGCTGAGGTGATTGTGTTTGGGTCGAGAGAGGTCGGTGCTGGTGGAGGTGGTGGATATGCTGGAGGGAGGACAGCTTCTTGTGTGGTGAGAGTGCGTATTGTGGGAGTGAGGTGCTGGTGTGATGGGCGAGCACTGGCACGTAGGCCTGTTAGTATTCGTGAGGACATTGAGCTGTGTATCGCAGAACTACTGCTGCTGGATTGCGAGATTGTTGACCTTGCCGTCGTCGAAACTTTGGCTGGACTGAAATCTTTGGCGGGCCGAGATTGATGCGGGATCTCCCCAAATCTTCTTCTAACATCAGGGCGACGACAACATCAACCACAGCAAGCACAATGGTGTCCAAGAACTGTCTCTCCCATCTGCGGCGCCTCGTACGAGGTGTCCAAGTCGAAGGACTAGCTACTCATATCCCATCCGTACGCCACCTCCATCCACAGCACCACAACCCCCAAAACTAACACAGCCACCAGGACCTCACCCTCCCCATCCGCTCCTCCCGCACAATGGGCACCCTCGCCAACATGCCTATCGAACAAATGACTCTCTCACCAAATCCACACCTCCCGCAACCCCCCTCCGCAACACCCATCTCCATCTCAGTCCCCACAACACCTCTCCCCTCCACCCACATCACCACCACAATCTATTCCTTCCCGACCCTCGAACCCCTGCGCTACGCCTACTACCCACACAACCACCTCTACCTCCCTCTCCGCCGGGACCTCCTCCACCGCGCCGTAATCTACGAAGGCGACAAAACCCGCTCCGGCACCGCCCACACAAAATGGCGCGACGACGTCCACGGCTCGCACAAGAAGCTGTATCCCCAAAAGGGAACAGGACGAGCCCGTGTCGGTGACAAGCAAAGTCCCGTGCGCAGAGGCGGTGGTGTAGCGTTCGGGCCCAAAGCGCGGGATTTCAGCACAAAACTGCCACGCAAGATCTACGATCTCGCGTGGCGCACGGCGCTGAGCTACCGGTACAGACGAGGCGAATTGGTCGTGGTGGACCGGTTACAGAATCAGCGGAGTAATGCGACGTGGTGGCTCAAGCAGATTTTTGAGGGCAATGGATGGGGTAATGCAAGTGGGAGGAGTTTATTGGTGAGTCGGTGGAGGGGAAAGAGTAATAATGCGCTGTATTTGGGCATGGAGAGGGTGGGAGAGGATGGGAGGATGTTGGAGGTGAGTGATGTGGATGTCAAGGATTTGTTGGGCATGGGACGCATTGTGATTGAGCAGAAGGCGTTGAATGCGATGTTGAAGGAGCATGTTAGTGATTTGGTGCCTGGGATTGGTGCGGCGGCGGGACAGTTGAGTACGAGTGCGTCGTCGGCGGTCATGGAGGAGATGTTGGAGGATGGAGAGCTGCTTGATGCTGCTGAGATGGAGGAATTGGTTGGTGAGGAAGCAGTTGATGGCTTGATTCGGGACGACGTCAAGCCTACTTCAGCATGAGCTCATTCGACACTAATAAGTTCAACCCATTTTCTCACGACCATAACCAATCCTTAGACTGCCACTTCTCTCCGACCCTGACCTCAGCGTACTGATACATCCCAATATACCCTACCCTCTCCTGCTGTTCCTCTGCAATACATCACGTCCTCCTACTCAAATGAATCCCTCCTTAAAGATACGTCAGATCGTGCAGTTGTAGTCTTAGACTCATAGCATTTCTGACTCTGCGGTATGTACAGTACCCCGTGGATGATACCGAGGTGGAAACTCGGGCGTTCGTGTATATCACGACGATTTACAGTAATCTCTGTTCTCCTGCCTTGAGGCTGTGATAAGTTGGATAAGATGTCAGATATATCTTGCCGCTATACCCTACTGTCTCCTACTCTATGTAGATACCAACTGTGCCAACCACGCCCTCCTCACATAGACTCTCTCCTGAAGAAGCGTCCGGGCGTGAGGTGGATGGCTTCGAACTCATGGCATTGCTGACCTTACAGTAAGTAAACCGCGCATGGTGCCGACGTTGAAGCTTGAAACCAGCCGCATTGGAGTAGGAAACGGTGTTGAATGTACAACTTCGGCATCGTGCGGATAAGGGTGCGCGAAAGTCAGATGTGTTTGACAGTGAATTCGGTACTTGTGAACCCAGAGTGTCTAGGGCAGAACCCTTTCTCGAATGCGTCAGCGAAGCGAGGGTAGGATGTCGCGGTACTGAACTGTGCTGTCAATAGTCTTGTTGTAGTTCTATGCTGTTGACTTTTTCAGGACGCCATAGCCCGTGTCAGCCTGACAGACGTCGATAGAGACATCGGTGTAGAAGTACATCTGGTACTCGGCTCCACATCGTCGTCTAGAGATGAATAATCGAGGTACTTTTGATGAGAGTGTTGAGACCAATCACGCAACGCTTGCAATTCTGGAGAGCACTCTTCATCAAACTGTGCAAGCTTCGATCGCAGATGCTCAATGTAGCGGTCACTCTCGGCATTGATGTCGTATGAAGCCATCGTCCTGAACTCGTTTCTGAGATTTGTGCGGAAGTGTGTGTTGAATGCCCGAACGCAGATGTTTCTTATTGCAGTCACTATGCCGCGTCTGCCTACCGTGGTATGTGTCAGTGCGTCGTACGCCGTTGTTACGCACAATGGTGCACATTCTTGCCTCAGAGCTAGTATTGCAGCAGCTGATAAATAATACGTGTTTTCCTTGAACGCATCCATCAATGCGGGTGGCGGTACCCGGACAGTGCCCCTAGCATGCGTCTCCGAATCTGAGGAATTCGGAACCGACATTGGTCGAAAGGTGTAGCGGTAGATCCAAACGCCATTGCGGAGTTCTTCATCGTCGTATTCAAAGTCGACGCCAACCTCGTTATATGACGAGATTCCACCACGGTCGATATACCTCTGCAGAAGTTTGATGTCGAGTTCATAAGTCATAAGCTCATACAGAATAGGAATCGGCTCCGGTCTGGCAAGTTCGAAATCCGTGTCCGGCGCCCCAAAGATGTCAAGCTCGATGGACCAGGATCTAACAGCAACTCTGGGAAGCGTTTCATCCACGCTGATATTGATCCGGTAGTCACTTGACCGTTCTTCCCACCTTTTCATTTGAGGACAGAGAACTAGGGACCGTGTTGATGCAGTGTCCCAGATCTTGACCAAGCTCTCAGGTGTGTTATGCAGTTGTCCTTTTGGTAGTAATGATCGGTGAAGTTGCGCTCGTCCTTCCGCCGACGTGGCCTCGAATTCCAAATACAGGGTCAGCCTGCTGGAGGTAAGAGTTATCTCCATTGCATACAAGTGCCGAGAGTGGAGTGATTCGTGCCTAGCCATATCTTGATCACAACATGATTGCTGTAACAGTTCTGCGGCTGAAGATGCAGTGTAGACAGCCACTCTCAAATTGTCATTGACCGGGAATAAAGCCCACTTGCCCACAAACATGTGGGTATCTATACCTGCTTCCTGAAAAGCTTCAACACAATTCTTCAGTGCTGTAGCGGCTTCCTCGTCCTTATTGGCCCATACCAGTTTCGGCACAACATTGGCGGACACAAATGTTTTCCATATTTCAGATGGACCTATCTGTGTTTCATTAGTATCGTTATTACTACGACTGACACCAACTTCGTTGGTGGATGCAGCAGACGACAGAGCGCCGCGACTCATTAGTGCGGATAATGCGTTCAGAAAGCCGCGTACGTCTTTCTCACCAATCATAGGAGCAGAAGAGTCATAGAGGTTGCATGCCCATTGGTTGTACTTGCTAAAGAGTGAGCACGAAGGCACGTGGTCCGATGTTCTCGAGTGATATGCCAGACCACACGCGGCCAGATATAGGAGACAAGTGACGTCTGTATTCTGAGGATGAAAGTCCCTGTGTTTGCCAAAATACGACCAAAGACCGTGAACCGAAGCAAGCTGAAGCGCACTGCAAATTAAACGCGGATATAAACTCATAAATATCCACTTGCAACCACGCTGCTGAAAAGCCGCAATGGTGGCGTCAACTCTGTCAAACATGCATGCTTGTAGGTCATCGGTGATGTAGTCCTGGAAGAGGACTGCCGTCCAATGCTGGCGCACGACGTTGAACCGAGGTGGATCTGATGGTTTGCGGTCAGGTTCCCATGACATTGTGGTGCTGATGGACAGTATATAGTCGACATATAGTTGTGTGATTCGAGCTGTTGAGCAAAGGTTTGCGCTAATAAATTGGAGGACCCCTTCATCCTCTCTGATAAACTCTGCAGCACTGCGATGAATGAATCCAACAGCTTCTGAATCATAGAGGGTCGAGATGGCTTTCCTGTGCTCCAGATCGAGATCGGTTAAGAAACCCCAGGGCAAATCCTCAAAAGAATTGTCCGAAGCTATATTGTCACCATGAGCACGTCCAAGACCGCGGCCACGATCTGTGGTCGTGCATTCTACCAAGCCCAAACAACGACTTCCGACCGTGTGTTTCAATTCGCGAACCCGTTTGTTGGGCTGGTTTTCCAATTCATTACACAGTTCTTTGGCACTTTTCTCGTCAAGATGCTCCATAGCCTTTCGGTTGAATAACCACCTCATGACAGCTATATCAAGCAGTGATAATACACTCCGATGCAGGTTGTGGGCAAGCATAAAATTGAGTAAGAAGGCTGTTTCCGGATAATGGACTTTATCGACCTTACCCATCATGCCCTGGTAAAGCAATTTCAGAGTTGCTGGTAACGCTGTTACTCGTTCTTCCAAGAGGTCAAAACTGTCCTCGGATTCGAATCCAGCCTCGAGGTCCTTCAAGACCAGAGCGAGCCACAAAAACACTCCTTGAGCTTTCTCTATCAAGCCTTCAAGTAGCCTGATGAAACGTGTCTCGTCCTCTTCCATTAAATCCATTGCCCAGTCGTGTAATGAGAGCCGTTCCCCAACATACTGCATCATATCGTTACGAGTCAAGTTTTCTAATTTCAACTGTTTCGTATTCTCATAACGTCGCTGGAATGCGGGTTCCGGGCGACTTGAAACGCAGACTCTGCTACCTTCGCACATTTCCAGAAGAGTGTCTATTAGCTTGAACAAGTCTTGCGTATTATACTGCTCGTCAGCGAACTCATCCAGACCGTCGAGTAGGTAGAATACCTTGTGACTATGCTCTACCCGTTCTAGAGTGTATTTCAGTGCAAGCTCCAGGTTCTGACGACTCATATTCCAGGTCTCGATTGATGCATAGTCGTTGGATATGTAACCTTCATGTTGAAGAAATGTAATGAGTTGATCAGATAACGTACTTTCCGTCTTTATAAGTTGGTAAAGTATTGACCGGAGCATCCCCAAAACTCCTTTCTGCTCGTCAGTACCAGCAGCCCAGAAATAATGCGTGATGATGAGGTAGGTCTTTGGCGTTGCCCAGGCCTCGAGAAGCTTACGAGCACCAGGATGCGTTGCGATGAGCTTCATTAGACTGGACTTTCCTGATCCTAATTTGCCGGAAATCCAGTAAATTCTACCACCAGCATTAGTGCCCAACCACTCGCCAAAATCACATTCGGTCTCGCCAAATTCGAAACTGCTGCTCGAGTCACTATCATCGATACTGATGCGATTCTTGGAGGCATTGAATATCCAGCTGAATGTATCACCATGAGTGTCGTGGATTTTGTCGGCCCTGGTGTTCATGTTTGGGAACTCAAGACGCTTCATAAAAGCTTGACGCGTTTGATCTTGATGTTCTTCCTGTATTCTTTTGGCCTTGTCTTTGTCCATCGCATTGATCATAGAATCTCGATTCTCCACAACTCCTCGAATGATCATATTCCGAGTCTGCTCGTGCTCAAGCGTGACATGCTCTCTGGTTCGGACTGCTTCCACCCTGACAACTTGCACTGTTTGCTGCACGCTTTGTGCCAACCCTTTTAAGCATGAAACATCGCCCTTGACGGTGTGGATGTCTGCAGAAATGGTTGCTATCATGACATCGAGGTCGCTGAGGAGTTGGGCGTTGTCCATGTTCATTTTCCTGCGTCGTCGCTTTAGTACGGAACTAACATCACGGCCGCGGCACAAACCTCACTTACCTGACGCCCGCTAGTATTGTAGTTTGCAACGTCTTTTCGTAGCCCTCTAAACTTTTCTGCATTTCCTCGAGTTTGCCGGTATTGCACAGCAACTTTACAGCAGTAACGAAACTACTCTTACGCCGGCATGAGTCTAACTGCTTTTTGAGCTCTTCCGCAGTCTTGATACATGCTTCTGCCAACCCTCGCTCATCTTCATCAGGATCACTCAAACCAGCATGTGGTTTAGCAGGCAACGACTTCTGCAATTTTGATATCACTCGTTGTAAGTACTCGGAGCTATCTTCAAGACTGATCCATTTCTTGCTGGAGCCCGTTGCGTGCACGGCTCGCAGTATCTTGATGAATTCAAGGCTGAAGGAGATGACGCCTATGATGGCACTAGCTGTATCGAGTACTACCATACTGGAGTAGACAATAAGAAGGTGTACAGGTTTCCGACGTGCGATAACGGTTGAAGCTAAAGCTGAAGTCACGAGGTAGCGCTATAGCTGCCAAGGCCTGTAGGAATATGCAGGTTAGCGCACTAGCCTGCTATTGGCTGACGCGCGCATTTTGTCGGACTACTATATAGTAAGGTAGACGAGACCAGCTTCTGAATATTACACAGGCATTCCATAGACGATGTAAGGAATTTCCAGCTGCATTAAAGATGAAGATTGAAGACATGAAGACGACAACCCGGAAGGGATCCAGCTCCAAGTCAGATCTTCGTTGTCCGGGAGCGTCTGACTTCCGGGAGTGTCTGACTTCCGGGACAGTAGGCTCTCGTGGTCGACATCTCTAGTTTTTCCCAGTAGCCTACAATCTTCACTTGAAATGTAAAGTAAGGTAGGAAAGGCCGAGTGAGTTCAAATAGTTCGACTCTTGTCTGCTGGGATTACTAATCCCAGGATGTCCACGACGACATCCAACAAAAGCTCAATTTTGCATACAATTTTGAGCACATCCAACATCATGTGAATTATCGTTGGATATGTCCGCTCCCACAATGCCTGCCGTCGCCCAGCTCGATGATCTCGGGCTGGCTCTCCTTGTATGCCTCGTCAGCGAGCAGCACTGCATTGTCCGAGCTCCGGAACACTTGATGGAAAATGTAGAGTCTCGAATACGTTCGTTGGCATCGGAAGTGTTCTCTCTTGATTATGCCAATGTCAGATGCGACGTTCATACTACAGGTGACCACATCATGACGGCTTTTGAACGACGAGAACATAACGCCGGACGGAGCGACACACCTGAAACCAAAGTATGTTTTTGTCCATGGGACCAGTGTATTCATTGTGTGCTGGTCTACCTCTTCAGCAAGACTTCTGCAAAGGTTTCGAAATCTGGTTAGGTCGCTAACGTTTACAGGTAATTGTTGCTTGCGATCTCGATCAAGCACAGCCGCATGTTCAGATCGAGGCTCTCGAGTTCATGCGGATAAGTCGTGGAAAAGGCCAACATAGTCAACGTCAAATGCAAGGAACTGTTGTCTTCGTAGCGTTACTGAGGACTACAACACGAGCCCCTCCATTTATGGTGGATCACCTTGTAAGTCTATAAACCTTCAGTTCACCAGTAACATCATACATACTAACATGGCCAAGAATGACCACTTCTTCATGCTTCATGATGTTTCAGAGCACACTCATACATCTGGCAAGATACCACAACAACGTCCACCTTACGCTTCAGCCGACTCTTTCGCGTCACTTTCATCACTATCCTCGGTCATCATAAAGCGTGACAATCCTGCCTTGAACACCAAAAGCCTGACACACAGTCCTCAATCTACAATCTCTCCTGCTCAGATTGCCAATCTTCAAGCGCATGCCAGCAAGATTCGCAGCTCAGCTGAGATTCGTCGGTATATTCACAATATTGTGACCTTTCTCCGGCTGCATCGTGGTGTAGCTGGTGGAGTCTCGGCATTGGCTGCCAGAAACTTGCCAATTCTTGCTCGGTATGTGATACACATGCTTCCAATCGCTCGATCGCTAATGAAGATGTATCTAGCATACTTTCAGTTCTCCACTCGCTCAACTACATACCGCCGAGCTTGGTTGCTCTTGCTGCACGCAAGGTCTTCACACACCGGATCCTAGTTGCTACACCAGAAACAGAACGTAGTATGCAGTGGGGAAGTGATTACAATGCTGTTTCTGATGCTTTGGATGGAATGACACCTGAGCGGATTGTAGATGAAGTATTGGCAAACGTCGAATGTCCATTATGATTGTGGCTACAGTGTTCAGTCTATATCATTCGACAGTCACGACAATGTCAAAGTTGTCTGTATTCCCTGGATCATCACTGGGATTAGCCTCCACCCAGTTTCAGGTTCATCTAGTAATGATGCCGGATTTCAGATCTATGCAAAACAGATTCGTCTCAAGGGTTATCCTGCATCAAGAGACATCGATCTTGCAGGAGTACCGGCAATTGGACAAGCTGATATACTATTTCGACTGCCCTTCGTCTGAGGCGTTGTTGACGACAGGACCGTCCTCGTCGTGCTCACCGATAGCTTCGGGGTCATCTCTATACTCGATTGCCCAAGCGCGACCTCAAACATCCTCTTCATCATCTGCAGACGTAGTACCTAAAGTCTTTCTGCCTTGGATAGCGGAAGTTGATCTTGTCATGACAACAACGACCTGGTCTCAAATTAGTACTCAGCATGATAATGGCTGTGTGTTTGAGACGCACTGTCCACAGCAAGACACCAGCGACGACAGCCAGAATCCAACCACTGACAAACCTCTCCTGGTCGACTTATGCACCCAGACATCCAAAATGCCTGTCATACCTCTGCTCGCAAGCATTGGCGCCATGGTGAGCGTCAGGAAACGGGCAAGCCATATCACGACTACTTCTGAGCCCGCAGCACTGGAAAGCGTCTTGGATTCTGGTGATTGCTTGCGAATCTTTGGATCTGAACAAGGTTCTCCACTTTTCCTCGAGCGCACAATGAAGCGCTTCACGTGGAGCAATGTGTATGCCTGCTAGGGTGGTAAGAACAGTCTCATAGACGAGCAATGCCATGAAAGACAAGATGTTGGAGAGAAAGTAAGGAGGCAGAGTGCGAGTACGAAAGAAGGCGATCAATCCTGGATGCTGGGAGAGGAGAGTGGGGATGAGAGAAGAAAGTTGGAGGATAACACCAGCAACAGCTGGAAGTGCAGTAGTCAGTGCGAGCAGAGTGTCGGCAATCGGGAGCGAGTAACGGTGCGAAGTGCGAAAGATCCATGCTCCGAGAAGAGTCAAACAGAGAAGCCACTAGCAAATGTCAGAGAAGCAAACAGTGTGAAGGAGGAAGGATGACATACTAGGGCAGAGATGATCTTGATGACAGAGTTGTTGGCCATCTTACTCACACTTTGGTCTGATTGATGAAAGGGCACAAAGGAGGTTCTGTTTGATTGAGGTTCAGCTTAATTGTGATAATGCAATGGCAGCAATGCTCAAGATGAGAAAGAAAACAAGGAGAGGAGCAAGTTAGGATGCTGATAGTAGTGAATGAGCTACAAAAGGTGTAGGAATCTTGTAAAAAGCTGTAGTTGTAGAGAGCTGTAGCTGTAGCTCTTTGGAGCTACCCCGCCATATTTAGAGATCCATTCCTCCTTGCTTGCTTCATGCGAGGTGGAAAGGAGGTAACCCTAATAGGCGCTCGGGCCGTGTTCCATTGGCATGGACGACAACTACAACATTCAGCTGTGATCGATGCAACTCGCAAGACTCGAGCTTGGCGAGAAGACAGCTCCGTAAAGGGTGCTGACTGCTGAGTGATCCGTGAAGAATATAAGAAACAAGCTGGACACCGTACCTGAACGCAACCTGCTCTAGCACAGGCCATTGTCTGATCTATACCTGCATTTACACCACTACCTGCTGCATCGCAAAGATGATCCAGGACTTTGCGCTCACGATTGCTCCGCGAACAGACACAAACTCTCTCTCCGACCTTCGCGGCGCCACCATCGGCATTGATGCCTCGTTCTACCTTTCCTTCCTCCTAACCAGTTACGATGAACCCCTGCTCACTGTCCTCGGCGGTCTTCCTCTCGCGTTTCGGCACCACATCAGCATCCATCTCGAGTTTCTGCGCCAAAACGACATTACACCCATCTTTGTCTTCAATGGACTAGACATTGGACGAAAATACATGCCTTTCAAGACCTCAGACGAGACAACAAAGTCAATATCAGAAGGTTGGGATCTCTATGTCAGGGGCTTGGGTCAAGATGCGGTCAAGAAGTTTGGACAGTCGAAGCATGCAGACCCTGAGCAATACAATCGACTGTTACAGTCAATCTTACACGAGAAGAGCATGGAGTTCATCGTGGCTCCATATGACTCTGCAGCACAGCTAGCCTATCTGTTGAAGTCTGGCCCAGAATACGTAGATGCCGTCGTCGGATCACTCGAACTCTTGCTCTACGATATCGAGAAAGTAATCACCAGTCTCGAATTCTCATATGACCAGAGCCTACCTCTGAACAAGATCGATTACTCCCAAGCACAGTTCACCTTCGTCACACAGCAGGCATGCATAGAGGAGCTAGGACTCGCTTCGCATGACCAATTGGTAGACGCCTGTATACTCAGCGGCTCATCCCTCCTCCCCACATTACCCACACTCAGCAATGGTCCTATGAACATGATGTCCAACAAGATCCGTTCGGTAGTTGACATGATGAAACGAGATGGTCAGACCGGATTATCACTATGCCTACAACTGCAGGATGATGAGAGCATGAAGAAGGAGGATTACGTCGACCGCTATCGTCGTTCTCGTATCGCCATTAAGCACCAAATTGTCCTTCAGTCAAGTGGAAGAGTACGGCCATTTGAGGCCGAGCAGATTCCCAGTGACCTAAACGCTCTCATTGGGCAACGGCTTCCCGAAGAACTCTACTACTATCTGTCTATTGCAATACTCAGTCCTGGACCACTAAATCAGCTTACATCCGCACAGATATTCGAAGTGGCTCCCACAGATGGTGGTGAATCTGCTGAGTATCGTTCTTTGATCAAGGATAAGCTCACGGCTATCCGCAGCTCCACTTTGGCTCTCCTGTCTTCACCACTGCATCGCGCATATCAGTTTCGCGATGTTGTGCTGAGGTGCTGGTTCGACCAAAATTTGGAGACGATTGTGGCTGTGAAAGGTATTACTGCTCCAGGCCAAGTAATTCAAAGCTGGCATGTGCGTGGCGAATCACTCCCGAACACTGCAGAAGAATTCACTTTGAAGATGGCAGTAGGTGCGGCAAGGTCGAATGGGTTTGGTACGAGGTCAAAGACTAAGAAAGACAACGCGAAGGTTTGTAGTATATGTCTGGCGGATGAGTTTGGACTGACATATGTTTAGCCTCTCAAGACAAAAGTCGAAATCAAGGCGAACACCCTTTGGCGCTTCTTACACATCCGCGACTACATTAATGACCAGCACGAGCTTACCAGCTGGGGTTTGGTACTCAATGCCGCACTGTCTCCAGGAGATCAGTCGAATGATTCAGACGAAATAAATGAAGCAGTCCTGATTGCAATTGAATTGCTTCGATATGGACTCTTGAATGCGAACAACATGTTCCCTACATATACAGGCGCTCCCATTCGAGGTTCCAGTACGTTAATGAATCTTCTAGCTCGCACCATTGAAATCAAGCACTAACATGCTTTCCTTAGCTTACGACAAGCGTAACACTCTCCTCGTCTCTCGAGTCGCATCGCTCCTGTCACTGCGCCACAAACCTGTCGGATATGTCGGTCCTCTTTCACGGCATATCCTCGGTTATGCCTCTTTGATCAATGCTGTTCGCTCTTCTCTTCGCGATCTGCTGGAAGTCACCTTCACGACACTGCTTCTAAATGGTGACGCTGATCGAGACGTGTTGTTCGCGAACAATGCCAATGACCTCACCGATATAAGCCTTAAACACCTTCCATGCTCTTCCCCGAGTAACTGCGGTCTCGGTGTTGCAATGAAAGATTATCTAGACCACGAAGAGCTCGCTGGACTACCAGATAATGAAGTCACTGATGCAAGAAAACAGCGGGTGCTTGAATTGGCAGCAGGTAAGGATGGTGGCGATGGTGGGTGGTTTAGTGAGGCAGTCGACTTGAGAGGTGATCTCAAGAAAGCTTGGCTCTTGTGGGATAAGGTGAGCTCGGGTCACTTGTTAATGAATGATATTGAGCTAATATATTGGACAGGTTTATGCTGGAGTTCAGGCTGGCCTCAAGTCCGGCCTGGTGAAGGATAAAGAGCTGTGGGAGACGTGCAATGAGTGGACGAAAATTAGGCGCACATAGACTATATGTTTAGGGCATGATCGACGAGCTTGACGACCATAATGTGACGAGAACGATGATATGTGCATGGGATTTGAGAAGAACAAGCAAGGCATAAGATGGCGAATCTTCTCGCATGTGAAGACACCCAGCTCCAAGACAGTGTGCTCATAGAATTAGAGTAGCTTGACCAGAAGCAACACTATGTTTCGATATTGAACCAAAGGGACAAGACAGACGAATGAGGAAGCTGCGGACCACGGGCCTACTCCGGCATCCACCGATGCAGGGGCTAGGTCGATCAAAAACGCGGGGCAAGAGCGGTGACGAAGGTCTCGAATCGAAATAACCGGTTACGCTTGTGCGCCTCCAACCTCCTTCATTTCGTGCGCCAATACATCCCAACATCGTCAACCTCTTCCTCTCTCCTACAAAATAGCGCCTTTTCCCTAATAATCGTACTTTATCCTGCTTCTGAGACCGACAATACACAAGCGACAACAGCACAACCACCATCAACAATGGCGCCTTCAGGCACTAACAACATCGTCAACCTGGTCGTGCGTGGTCTCCAGGGCTTCTTCGCTATCATCGTGCTCGGTATCTCTGCTGGCTGTAAGTCTCTCACTTCCTTCCCTTTAGCTCACCTCCATTTGTCAACATGACTGCGCTTCCCTGCCACCTCTCTCCTCTACTTTCGCACAATCACTAACGCACAACATCACAGTAATCGCCGACTTCGCCGGCTCGCCCTCACAATACGGCTACAACCTCTTTGTCTCCCTCTGGACCCTCGTCATCGTCATCCCCGTATCCCTGATCGCCGCCCGCTTCATCCAATTTCTTGCGGCTCCCATTGTCGCGTTGGTTCTTGAGGCGCTTTCTTGGGTTTTCTGGTTGGCGGCTTGGGCTTGTGCGGCTGCCAGTTTGCATGGACGTGATGGATATGTGAGGAGGCCGACGAAGGGTGCGCTTGTGGCTTTTGGTGTGCTTGAGTGGTATGTTCTTCGTGATGTGATGTGATGTTTTGTTGAGTGATGGTGAGGAGGCGATGTGGATTCAAGGATGATGGCTAATTTGTTGTGTGAATCTAGGCTCTTGTTCTGCTATACCTTGTACGTCGCGGTTATGGCTTTCCTTGACCACAGCAGGGGTGGTGGTGGTAAGGGCAGTGGTGTTTAGATGAAGATACAGTGTTGTGGTGGAGAACGAATGGGAGGAGGTGTGCGCAGACAAGCAAGCGCAGGGTTTGAACTTGAGTAAGAGTCTACTGTGGTTGTGGCGTGGAGGAAGAATGCGTGGAGAAGGAGAGGATACCTATAAAATAAGCTAATACAGGTCTCATTGACCTTGATAATGCTAATTGAATCAGAATCAGTGTGTATAAAGACATCCTGCTGAAGGATATCACGTCTGTGTGTGCCGTCCCATTGCTCCCTAACCCCCTTCCACATCATTAAACCTTTCCTAACCTCTTCTCAACCATCTCATAATAAAGCCCGACTGCTTCATCAATAACCTCCCTAACCTTATCCACCTCCAACTTCGGCTTCCTGTTATAATCGCAAAGCCCATTTACTTCTTGCTCAATGTCCACGAGCTGCGTATACACAAAGCCGCAGATGTGTCCGCCTGATACTATCCCTGTTACCATTGTGCGGATGCGGGAGAGGAGGTCTTGAGGGTCGGAAGCTGTTGTGTAGCCCCAGTCTCTTTCATTATCATCTCCTCCATTCGCACCTCCTCCAATATTGATCCCTGCAAACTCCGTACATATAATCGGCGTGCCCTGCTCATGCCTACATCCTGCGTCTTCTCCCTCAATCGGACTTACAAAAACAGGCCGATTCGACTTCGGCGCCAAAATCTCGTCTACGCTCTTACACGTCTCCGTCAGGACATCACCATCGGCATAATCATGAAACGTCGTCAAATCATTAACCACATGCTCCCACCCACAATTATCATTCACAGGACGACTTGGATCAAGCACTTTCGTGGTGTGATACACCGCTCTGAGATGGTTTCGCTGTGTGATACTTGTGGCGAGATCGGTATACCCCCATGATTCGTTCACGGGCGTCCATGTGATGATGCTAGGGTGGTTGATATCCCGTCTTACTGCCTCTGTCCATTCTGCACTGAAGCGCTCGGCGTACAAAGAGCTGAAAGCGTACGCATTTGCGGTTTCGCCCCATACGAGGAACCCGAGAGTGTCGGCTAGGTGCAGGAAGCGAGGGTCTTCTACTTTTTGGTGCTTGCGGCAGCCGTTGAAGCCGAGAGACTTGGAGAGTTTGATGTCGGCTTTCAGGGCGGCGGTAGATGGGGGTGTCAGGAAGGTATGGGGCCAGTAGCCTTGGTCGAGTGCTAGGGCTTGGAAGAAAGGGTTGTTGTTGAGGCGGAATGTGGAGTCGGAGTTGGACCAGGAGAGGGAGCGCATGCCTGTTGTTGTGTGGATTTTGTCGAGGAGGCGGGTTGAGGAAGAGTAGAGGGAGATGCTTAGCGTGTAGAGCGTGGGGTGGTCTGGTGACCAAAGTGCCGTATTTTTGTGCCACATTCGAGTGTCGGATTGTTGGTGTGAGGTTTGAAAGGTGGTGGAAAGGGTGCTGAAGAGGTTAGGAGAGACGTGCATGGGGAGGTCTATCTTTACAGTGTTAGTTTCTCGGGGCAGGTTGTGTAAGTCAGATAGTACGATTTGTTCGCCAGCGAGTGAAGCTGTCAGTTGCACTTTTAAAGCCTGGCCTGCTCGTCGTCCAAGTATGGCAATGTTTGCATGAAGTATTCCATTTTCAATATCATCAGATCTAATGACTGTGCCGTGACTAGAATCACCAATTCTAGTGGCTGGCACGACCTCGAGCCAGACAGACTGCCAGATGCCGCTCGAGGGTGTGTAGAATATGGATTCGCTTTTTGGCTTCCAATATTGCTTGCCACGAGGTTGAGTAAGATCGTCTGTTGAGTCGAATACTCGTACTGTAAGACGTTTCGAACCGGAAGGCGAGATGTCGAAGATACCAGTAATATCAAGTTCGAAGGGTACTTGGCCGCCACGATGTTCACCGACATAGTGACCTTCCACCCAGACTCGAGCTTCATAGTCAATGGCACCAAACCTGATGATTACACGATCTCCTCGTTGCTTCTCCTCTGCTGTTCGTAAATCGTCTATGTTTCGTTCATACCATAGCACTTCGTGGGCCGTCCTCTCGCCGATACCTGAGGCAGGACATTGGAAGACATATGGCACGATGATTATCCGTTTGTGATTGGTTGTGTTGCTGAGTTTAGTGTGAATGTTGTCTTTGACAAGCTGATCCGGATGAGCCGAGATGGTCTCCATGAGGCTGTCTCGAGCTTGAGGGTTATTTTGGGCATTGTTTTGGTTATCTGTGGTGTTTAAAGTGACTGAAGCAGGTAAACCTTTGTGCTGCCATAGTTTTGTCTGGCCAATGTCATCGTCGTCGAATAAGAAATCCCAAGGACCATTGAGTGATTGCCACCTTAACCGATCGCGCTGGAAATCTGGGCGAGGGTAGTCACCTTCGTCCTTTTCTGTCATTTTGGGTTTGTGATGTTAATGGCATGAAGGTGTGAAGGGGATGAGGGCGGGGTTTTGGCTTGGCATTATCTTAAGCAGGGTTTCAACGTTGTTTCACTTTCAGCCCTATGGACGTCACTTCTGTTCTGAGATCTGTTTCAGATTCTGTAGTCAGATGCAAAAATGAATCATCCGTGAAGCTCTATGAAATGCATGCAGAAAACCACAAAGCAGCAGTCGAACAGTAGTATTGATGGCGAAGTTAATTACAGCAGTAACAATACCTGACCATTTTCTTCCACTAGGCAAGAACAAAGAGCTTTATTACATTTCAGCTGGATTGTGTCTTGTCATGCTGATCACATCGAGAGAATGAGAATCACCGTTATATTGCAGATTCGATCGCGCGAGTCTTTGCTCTGCCAAATGCCAACAATTTGAGACGAAAGACCTAGCCCAGTGTTCTTTGGCGTGCCTTGACAATCATCTCGATACGCGCCCCGGAAGTCTTGATCGCTGAGTAACATAGTATGTTCCAGGATTAGCTTTCTTCTGCCTTGGTCGACCGTCGAGATGCTGATACACTCTGCAGCCGACAGCTAATCGCGTCCCACCCCCGCTACCACAGTGATAGGGTTTGAAACTATACGCTGAGGAAGGACCGATCAGGACGCGAAAGGGGGAAAGCAGCAGTAGAGATGAGCTTAAAGCATTCATGATCTGCTTCTGCCGACCTGCCTCCAACTCACTTGAACGAGTCCATGCTCAAGTTCAACCTCTCTTTCCGTTCTTTGTCCAGTCTATCCTCCTCCTCTTTTTTCTTCGCCAGCCGCTTCTCCAGCTTCCTCTTCTTCTCCGCCTTGTCCTCCTCTTTTTGGGTCAGCCTCTCCTCTCTTTCTTCCTGTTTCTTTGCCGTTTTCTCTGCATTCGCCTGTTTGCCTTGATCCTTGGGCTGGAAGAACATTGTCACCTGCGCGCCAGCCGTTCCCTCCATCTTCTTAAACTCCTCACCACCACCTTCCACTTCCGCGACCGTTAATTTAATCTTCGACAACAACTCGACAATCTCATCCCTCGTCGCCTTTCTACCTCCTCTTTTCGGCGCTATCATAACCTCAACCCGTCTTCCTTCTTTCAAGAATTGCTCAATCCTCTTCAACCGATATCCAAGATCATTCTCAGTGATTGCCCAATTCAGCTCAACCTGCTTACTCGAATCATCCTTGTTCTTTTGTGTCACCCTCGCTTTCCTCTTTGCTGCCAATTCGTCTCGTAGTTCCTCCATCGTTACTAGTTTTACAACGGGTATCCCTTCCTCTGTTTCGCCTACTTTTCGCAGGTGAGAGGTGGATCGATCGATGTCGCGGAGGAGAGATGAGAGTGATGCTGCGGCTTGGAAGCCATTGGGCGTGACAAGATGAGCGCTTCGAGAGCCTATCCGTTCATCGAGGATGATTTTGGTGGGGTCAAAGCTGAGGGCGGGATTGTTCTTGAGAAGAGTTTTTGTGACGCCAGGAGGTGGCGGCTTGTTGTAGACGGATTTGGAGCGGCTTTGGCAGATTGGAGTATAGACTGGAAGTATTCTGCTGCTTTCTGAACAGTAACTTGGGCGAGGTGAGGAGGATAGTAGTGGGCGAATGAAGACACCGAAGAGTGCTTGAGAGGAGGATACTGCGGTTCGAGAACTCATGGTGATTTATGAGGTCGGTAAGAGCTAATGTTGAATGCCAGCTAGTAAACAGCTTATTCACATAACTTTTTTGCCAAGGTTTCGGATGCGTTTCAGCATCACGTGACATATGGTCAGCCTTCTCCAAACTAGCAGCTTTCCTTTGACATCTTGGTACATATAGTCTCTCGACATTGTAGATGTGAAGCAGTTCATTTGAGAAGAGACGAACATGTCGTGATCTGAAATCATCTCCTAGCATGACGACCTCGTGGCAAGATCAATATCTCGCAGCGCTGCAAATTCGTGATCGTCGTGAACAAGCCAACAAGTCCATCTACGACGCCTGTACGTCTAGCTTCCATCTTCTATCCTCGGATCTTCTCATATCTCTTGCAGATACCAAGCTTGCCGATCACACCAGCACTCTCACCTCACAAGCTGTGCCCTCCGTACTACCCAACACCAACCCCAATGCTACCACTTCAGCCCAGCCACCACCAGAAATAGACATCACAGCCTTGACCGCCCTCCGCACCGACCTCGCCACAGCTCAAAGCACTCGCTCCACACTGACTAGCGAACTCGCCGATCTCACGACAACTCTCGCATCCTTGCAATCCACCCTCACAAGCACATCAACCACTGCGAACAGTCTGGCGAGGGAGAAGGCTATCCTGGAAAGGAAATTGAGGGATAGAGATGAGGAGTTGAAGGAGAAAGGGCGCATGTTAGAGAGGGTGCAGGATGAAGTTGCTGCTTTGGAGATGCAGTTGAATTTGTTGGAGGAGGAGAAGGAGGGTGGTTGGGGCAAGGGAGGGGTGCGGAGGGGGAGTGCTGGGAGGTGATGGCCGGCTATGAATTTGGGAGAAGTCCGTGGCCTCGACGCGATCACGTCGGAAGCTTTACTGCTCGTCGCCCTACGATTCATCTGTTGTTGACATTCTGGGGGTTTCATAGACGTTAATACATATTTCGCAGTATTCTTGCTAACAGACGAGGCCTCGGACAAGGTTTGAGGGGTGCTAAGGTGCTTGAGGGCCTAATCAACACCTTCAAACTCGTCGAAATCCTGTAAAAAGTTGTTTGAGATGCAGCAGACAGATTACTAGCAAACGAGCCCAGCCTTAGATGGGTTGTCAGGAGTGCTAGGTACTTGAGGGCCTGATTAGGATCCGAAAGCAACTATTTGCTAATTTACACTGTAGACGGGCTTACCACATGATGTTCACCACGGGCTGTACAGAAGTACCACTGCTCATTATCGTCCACCCACCATTCTCATCGGCCACTCCATCCACTTCCTCCAATCAACGTTGTCGTCATCATTCAGTCTGGATATTTCTCCCTCTCCCCTAGCAAATTCCTGCATTACTGCCTTCACGACACTCTCCCCAAACCCTTCAATCCAATACACACCTGTTACTCTACTCATTAGGACACCCCAATGTGCCAACAGCAACAGTGCCTGTGGAGTCCCACGATCCAGGCAATCAAGAAATGATGTCGGTATAAGCACGGTCCATGCTGCAGCGGCCACGCTAGCTGGGAGCGGATCAGAAGAATCGGAAGCGGCTGGAGATGCCGCCGCAGCGACACGAGCGAGGCTTTCGAGGAGAAGAGTATGGGATATGCTATATGTTTCGCAATCTGTGCTTGTTCTCGCTTGCGACATACTGCCTTCATTGCTCCACAGCTCCAATAATTGAGAGAACTGCTCAAGCATTCGCTGGAAGAACGGATCTTTTAACGCAGATGAAGCTATCTCAAATGCACCAGGATACGTGAAAGCGAATAGCGGACTCTTTTCCAACCACATCCAGCAGTCGGTACCCTGCAGATCAGGAATGGCTCGTAGTGTACGTATCCAATTACTGCTGGTTAGTTGATGTAGTCTGTCTTCAGCATCGTCGTGCAAACGTGGCGAAAAAGACGGGTAGACGAAAAGTGCGGCAATGATAGTGTACATGAAGACAGCTTCGTAATTGGATTGGTCGACCTCTGTTATTGTACTGCGAAACAAGGCCATGCTTGAGTTTTCGTGCTCGGCTGCTTCTAGCACGGCTTCAGTGTGCTTTGGACTCTGGTGTGGCAGCGATAGTGATTTGAGGACTGCAGCACAAGCAAGTATGGCATGCAGAAGAAACGGATTCTTCATGGCAATGTCGACAACTATGGTGCGTGCAAGTTCTGTAACTGCAGGCACTTCGAATATTCGTGATGTGTTGTTCTGCCAATGACCGAGCAGATTGAGCTGTGCTGGGGAAAGAGCACGCACAGGCGAGCGCCGCCAGTCAGCAGAACCTGGTTCGTTGTGCAATGGTGGTAATTGGTATCGCAAGTGTTGTGACTCGGACGTGTCCTGTGCTTGAGACTCTCCTGATGTGCACGAGGCTGTCAGAGGTGTAACAACCTGTGGGAGTCCCACCGAAGGTGACCTCGAGCTGCTGGAAGACGCCTCGTTTCGATTCACATAGTGGCACTCTAGTCTCTTCGTCCTACATCTCGAGCAAGACGGTCTGGACTCGTCGCACTACTCACTATCAGTAAACAAGAAGTATAACACCTGAAATATACTAACCTTAGTTCGATACTGCTTACACTGCACACAACCCGTGAAGGTCTTGTTATGAAATCTCTTCTTTCTGAACTGGAGATTGTATTGCTTGGGCTCGAATTCCATATCTGGATGCTGGATGACGACGCGAAATGAAAGGAGCTGAAAAGATTGTTTTAATCTGAAGGGAGGAGGACTCGCTTCGAGCTAGTTACTTCGGTAAAAGGGTCAAGTACGGAGTAGTGCCGAATTACTACCTCCGGCTCTTAGCGGGAACGCATTCTTAATCGGTCTCTCGAAGTTTATAATTAGCCTTACAAGATAAGAGCTGCCTTTAGCTTAATTAGGACTAAAGAGAAAGCCTTAGGGGAAACGGAGGCCCTAGCATAACTACATAGTAGAAAGCCCTAAACTCTATAGTAGAGTAGTCCGTTATGGGGAGGCGCCAACCCTAGCACAAATCACCAAGTAAGTTTCTTATCGTGATACAATGCGCCGCCAAAAAGAGCCAATCAGAGAAGCTCCGTTCGCTTAGAACTGCCAAGATACACATGCTCTTGGCAGCTCATCCCCAACACTCCACTTGTTCATCAGCATCGTGGCTATGTTTTACGACATACGCGTGCCCTGTGAGTCTGCCGGTGTGCGTGATACTCGTGATTGGACGTCGCTTCGATTGTCGTGGGAGGGCTCTGCGCAACACAAACACAAGGATCAATATAAAACACTCTGGCATCCTCTTCATAGTCTGGGAAAAAGTGTCCTCATCCTCGTCTGCTTCTCACTGCTCTGGTCTCCTCTCTTTCTCGTCTTATACCCTCCACCGTCGTCAACCCCTGTCCTCCAGACTCACTGAATAGTCCTTTTCCCAAGCAGCTATTCAACATGACCATGGACTTCACCCGCAGACAAGTTCCTGCCGACTACCATCCATCTCTCGACGACCCAAATGCTTGGGTTCCCTACCGCTACATACCATCCGTAGCCGCTGCCATCATTTTCATTATATGCTTCAGTCTTGCAACTGGCTTCCACATCTTCAAAATGATTAAACTACGCTCGTGGTTCTTCACACCCTTTGTCATCGGTGGCCTCAGTCAGTAACCATCCTCGCATCGTCTCTCCAAGTAGGGTTTGCTGACTACAATCTCAGTGGAAATCATCGGCTACATCGGTCGCGTCATCTCTCACAACGACATTTGGTCCCTCGGGCCCTACATCATCCAATCCATCCTCCTCCTGATCGCGCCTGCCTTCTTCGCCGCCTCAATCTACATGACTCTCCGCCGTCTTATCATCCTCACCACCCACTACAGCCACGTCCCCTCCAAAACCTTCACGCCTATCCCAATCAAGTGGATCTCACGCATCTTCGTACTCGGCGACGTCGCGGCTTTTCTTCTCCAGGCAGGTGGTGGAGGGATCCAGGCAGCTGCGACTTTGCAGTCTTTGAAGATTGGTGAAGACATCATTATTGCCGGATTGTTTGTACAGATCGCGTTCTTTGCAGTCTTCATGTTCACGATTGTGACGTTTCATCTTCGCGTTAAGCGCCATGGCGTGGCGGTTGTTCTTCCAGGGACGCATGTTAATTGGATGAAATTGGTCTGGATGTTGTACGCAGCGAGTGGTTTGATTATGGTGAGGAGCGTGTTTAGGGTGATTGAGTATCTGGTGAGTTGTGCTGTGCACTTATGCTTCGTAGGACGAACCTTGTACTGACACTGGCTGAACATTTGCAGATGGGGAATGATGGGTATCTACTCAAGCACGAAGTGTTTCTGTACCTGTTTGATGCCACATTGATGTTTGTCACTATGATTGTGGTCGGGGTTTGGCATCCTGGCACTATTGGACATCTTATCAAGGATCTGAAGAATGTGGACCTGGAGATGAGACCGGTGACGAGTGAGAGTGATAGTGGCACTAGCAATGTTGCTTTGACAAACTATAAATGAGCCTGCCTGGACGATACTGACTTTGGGCTCAAGTTTTTGAAAGAGCGGGGCGCATCGTCGATTGAATGACCTCCGTGGTGGCAGAAATGGACGGACCGGCGAAGTATGATCACTTCGTGACGACATGGTATCACATCTTCAAGTCTTGGCGTTCAGACTTCTGACGAGAGCGAAAACGTAAGTCGAGGAAAAGCATTTGTGGAGAGTGCTGGATGAGCTTGTGGTCATAACTTGTACGACACCCGACTTGGGTCTCAGTGGGATGGAAATTGGGATGTGAACATTAAGTCTGACATGAAAAACGTTCAGTCTACGCAGTAACAATAGATGTTTATGGAACAACTGGGAGCATTGATAATTACATCAGTGTAACATTCCACATATGTGCTCTGAATGCCATCATCGCCCCTTCTAGTCACATATCATACAAACTCAGACATGAACTTAACTATTAGATAAGAAAGAAATATCGACAAAGCATCCCTCCTACTCTTATCTCTCCCACATCACGACGAACGACTCACCAACCTCTCTGTCTCCTTCATAATCTCATCCCAACTCCTCTCCCCATCGTCCACACCTCCCAAAGACGCAGTCATCGGCGGTCCACTCGTCACACTCGTCTGTCTCAAACTCCCCAAACTGCCTCGCGGCGTAATCCGAGGTGTTCCGCGCACTTTCCTCCTTCCTAGACTTCCGCCGTTCGTACTGCTGAAGTCAGGAGAGAGGAAGGTCTCGGGGATGTCGTTCCAGTTGTCTGTGTCACGGGAGATGAGCGAGGGTCGTTGTGTTGAGGGTTTGTTTGCGCTTGAGGGTGGTGGAGGGGGAGGCATTGTTGTTGTTGTGCTTGTTGTTGTGTGTGGTTTCGCGGTAAGTAGACCTGCGGTGCGGAAGGCGGCGAGGGCGTCTTTGAAATATGCGGTGTTTGGCGTGTGGGAAGTAGGGAGTTCTAGGGTGTCGAGAATGCGCTCGAGCGAGTTCTGTACTGTGTCGTTCGTTGCTGTATCTTCTGTCGTTGTCGTTGTTGTTGGCGGAGCAGTAATATAGCCCACCACCACACGTCCCACCATCAGCGGATCTGAAAGCACCTCATCTTCACTCATAGAATACCGAGTCTGACGCCACCCGTACGGCTCGGTGTCTGCGGGTTTCAGGCGGTATGCTCGCGTAGATTGATCCTGAGTACTTGGAAGATGCATTTCTAGTGTATACTGTGCTTCTCCAGGTAGCATCTCACCTGATTCACGGGGTAGATAAATTGCCAGGTAGAGTGGTCTTTCATTTGCGTTTGACGTCGTAGGTGGAGGTCCAGAAACAGAACGCGTTGTAGCGATTGAGTTTGAAGATATTTGGTGGGATCGTGGTGGTGGTGGGACAGGAGCCTTGCTTGTACTTGTGGAGCGAGGCGGTGGTGGGTACAAGGATGTTGTTGATGGGGGAGGTTCTGTTGTTGCTGCTGATGATTGTGATTGTGATTCTCCTCCGAGATGTAGATGTCGTGGCGTGACTTGCGCTGATGGAGATACTGCGGAGGATGATTTGCGGCGCTGGGTTTGAGTACTTGTGCTCGCTGCGGGCTGTGATGGCCTGCGGAAGACTGAGAGGATTGATTGCATATTTGTTCGTGTTTTTGTGGTATCGTTGTCCTCCTTTGACTCTGGTTTCGAGTCTCTGATCGAGGGTGTTGTTTTTTGCTTCCTTTTTAAGGTCACAGGTGATCTTTGCAGTCTTTCCTCCAGAGCCCGCAGGTCTCGCACTATCAATGGATAATTCAATCCCACAGACTATCACGGCGAATGTTGTTTGCAAGTATAATGTCCTATCATGTTTATTCTTTCTTTTTACAGCACTTGTCTTCCTCCTCTAGGCGTCCGTAGATTATAATAAGGAAGTCGACAACAAGCACGCAACGTCCTGCCACCTTTACTCTTACTCGGCCTCAACGTCTGACTTGCGGGCGACCAACAAAATAATTCCAGAATACGATATTGGAGTGGCAAATTTCGGGCCGTTTCTGTCAAGAAACACGAGCATGAGCGCCAAGACTGACGACGTGGAAGCAGTAATGACAAATGGCTGAAGTATATGCTTACATGTCTTCACAAAGCACGGGCAGGCAGGCAGTATATGAGCACGGTGTTTGGAGCAGAAGTTATCAGCAGCAATTGAATTCTTCTGATGCTATTGATCAATACAAACAACCCTTTCAAATTGAGCGAGTTTATACATAGAGTGGAATGCTCTCGCATCGTCATCAATAGTGCATGAGTGCTATATAGATACATCCAGCTTTCCAGCCCCTTCAAGTCTTGCAAGACAAGTCTTCCTTCCCAACAACTCCATTGTCGCTCCAATAGAAGGCCCATGCATACCCGCAAGCAATACCCACCTCATATATCCGGCAAACAACTTGTTGTAAGCTTTATTCTCCTTTGCCAAACTCTCACTCTCGGCTGCGACGACTTCTTTCATCTTTGCCGTCAATACACTGGCTTGCCATTCTTCGTGCGAGACGGACATGAGCTTTTCGGCAGCGGAGCGAAGATCGACTGTCGAGGCGGTTTGCGGATCTGGATTGTTGTAGGCTTGCCATTCTGGTTCGGTGAAGAAGTGGACGTGGTCAGTGTGGAAGGCGCTAGGTGTGCTGTAGCTTTTAGCATCCAGCTGAAGAAGTCGCTCAATGTAGACTTGAAGTGGTGCGCCTGAAGGTGTGGATGCTTGTCCTGCCTCCGTCACCACCTTGAGCACTCTTGCAACCATATCCTTCCACTCCATCGATGGTTCCGATACGTCCTGCTCTGTGACCTCCTTTGCAATCCTCGCGACATGTCCTCTTTGCAAAAACCACAATTTCTCCAAACTTACAGTCGTGTTTCCCTTAGTAAACTTCATCTGAAACTGCTTAACCAACTCGTCCAACTCCATCAAATCGCTTTTCTGTCCATGGCTCCACCCCAACAACGCCACAAAGTTCCCCAACGCAGACGGTAGCACGCCCATATCACGAAAATGCGCTATATCGGTGTCGAAATTGCGTTTACTCAGTTTATGTCCTGCTTCGTCAACCAACAAACCCACGTGTGCAAATGCAGGAGGTGTCCAGCCGAAAGCATCATACAGAGCCAAGTGTTTCGGCGTCGAGCTGATCCATTCAGTGGCGCGTACGACATGCGTGATGTGCATGTGGTGGTCGTCTACTACATTCGCCAAGTGGTAGGTCGGCCTGCCATCTGATTTTAGAAGGACTGGATCTTCATATGTGATTTCGCCGTGCTTGTGCGTGACACCTACGGCACCACTGCCTGGCTTACCTCGACCAATACGTCCGTAAATCAAATCGGTGACTTCGGGGTAGTTGTCTGGTGCCAGTAAGCGTATGACATGAGGATCACCTCGGTGAGCTCGATCAGCCGATTCCGAAACAGATATACTGGCGCATTGACGATCGTAATCGGTGGGTAAGCCGAGTGTCTTTCGGCGACGGGCTAGGTCGTCGAGACGTTCGACGCTACAGAAACAGCGGTATGCATGACCTGAGTTGAGGAGTGTGTGGGCATGCTCTTTGTAGAGCTGTGTTCTTTGGGATTGTTGATACGGGCCGTACGGTCCACCTGTTTGAGGACCCTCATCCCATTGTAAACCTGCCCATTGGAGATCGGAACATAATCTTTCTAGTGCGCCTGGGACGGTGCGTCGTTGGTCTGTGTCTTCGATGCGAAGGAGGAATTGGCCGCCTGTCTTTTTGGCGAGAAGGTAGTTGAAGAGAGCGGTACGAAGGGAACCAAGGTGGAGATAGCCGGTTGGTGAAGGCGCGAAACGGGTTCGTGCTGGTGTAGAGGGGAGTTTTGATTTTGTGTTTGTAGTTTGTCGAGATTGTGATGGGCTATAGGAGAAGTCTCGTTGGGTTCGACGACCAGTTGATGTTATTCGTGTCTGTTTTGGTCGTATGCAGAGCCATCTCGATGCTCGCGACGAGCAAATCAATATCATGTCATCCAAAAAAGATGAAACAGCCAAAAATCTGAAACACCTGGGTTGCTGACTAACCTGGAGTTGGTTCCGGAGGTGTGAGGATTGAGTTTGCCAATTTTCAGAGTTTCACATCTCACTCTCCTCAACATCGAACAATCACTTTATTCGAATCATCAGTCTTGAATATTTCACCAACTGTTAAATCTGCAACACTACACGATTGGCTTCATATAACAGAACGAGGCAGCCCACAACCAACCTCTACTCCCACACACCCTTCTCTCTCCCACCATGTCTTCCTCCGACGACGACCTCTACGCAACCCTCTCCATCCCTTCCAGCGCCTCCAAATCCGAGATAAAAAAAGCCTACCACAAAGCCGCCCTCCAGCACCACCCCGACAAAGTCCCCTCCGACCAACGCGAAGCTGCCGAACAGCGCTTCAAAGCCGCCTCACAAGCCTACGAAATCCTCTCCGATGACGACAAACGCGCCGCTTACGACCAATACGGCATGGCCGCCTTCGAAAAAGGTGGCGGCGGTGGTGGTGGGCCAGGTGGGGTAGATATGGATGATATTTTGAGCCAAATGTTTGGTATGGGCGGAGGAGGTATGGGCGGGATGGGTGGTAGAGGTGGACCACCGAGACGGCCACGACGGGGCGAAGACGAGGAACAAGCGTATGAAGTGACATTGGAAGAACTATACAAAGGCAAGACGACACGTTTTTCATCGACGAAATCAGTCATCTGCTCCACCTGCACCGGCACGGGCGGGAAAAAGGACGCAAAGCCAAAATCTTGCGATACGTGTAAAGGCAAAGGCGTGTTCACCAAATTAATGCAAGTCGGACCCGGCCTAGTCTCGCCAACAACAGTGGCCTGCTCGACGTGTAACGGCAACGGCCAGTTTTTCAAGGAAAAAGATCGCTGCAAGAAGTGTAAGGGTACGCGTACAGTGCAGCAGAAGAAGATGCTCGAGCTGTACATACCGCCCGGGACGCGGGAAGGCGAGCGCATCGTGCTGAAGGGCGAGGCAGACCAACATCCTGACCAAGAGCCTGGCGACATTGTGTTCCACGTTCGGGAAACGGCGCATAAAGTGTTCAAGCGAGCGGGGGCGGATCTAGCTGCGGAAATGGAGATTACGCTCGCAGAAGCATTGACAGGATTTAGCAGGGTTGTGGTGACGCATCTGGACGGCCGAGGCATCAGTATCACTGTAAACCAACCCGCAGGCAAAATCTTGAAACCGGAGGAAGTACTACGAGTAAAGGGCGAGGGCATGCCGATTAAGAAGAGCAGCGAGAAGGGCGATTTGTATCTCATGGTCAAGATCAAGTTCCCTGAGGACGGATATATCAAGGACGAGGCGACAGTTGCGAAGCTGAAGGAGCTATTACCAAAGAATAATGCTGCGAGGAGTGGTAAGGCGCCGGAGGAAGTGGATGATGTTGATTTTGAGGCTGATGTTGATTTGGATGAGTTTGGGGCGGGCAGTGATGACCCCAGAGCTGGTGCTGAGTGGGAGGATGAGGATGAGGGACAAGGCGCTGCACAGTGCGCGCAGCAGTAGGCTGACAATTGCGTGAAGCTATATCTATGCTGGGTGAGCGAGGTGGGAAACGGAGAGGTGAGGTGGGAGCGAAGTATCTCTCGCCAGAATTACTGTACACCCTGCTCTTATTAACGACATTTGCATATAGAACATACCCATTCAAACCCATCTAATCATAATAAATCGAAATCTCCCGTTTCCAGCCACAAGAACCATCTCATTCTCTGCAAGTTTGTAATGTCAAGGTTCAATATCAATGTCCTCGTTAGCCTCACATAAGCAGACTCGGTCCCATGATCATACAGGAATCGAGAAATAGAGAGATTGAGGTATTATAACTAGGGGCCAATCATATCTGTTTTCATTCTGGCGCTAGGCTCTATTTTGCATAATGCAACAATGCCATGGATTTGTGGCCGTAATGCAAACACCCAGTGTCATCGGCATGCTGGCTCAGTTCGGGACGACTGATCTCTTGCTACCTGTGCTTTGCTTGTAATATAGCTAATGCTTGGTCTTCCTTCGTTTCGTTTCGTTTCGTCTTGTCAAGCAATGCATCGTCCTATTCAACAGGTTGAGTTGCTATTCATTGTAACAGCTTGTTTAGCCGTAATGCAGTAAGTGATAGTGGAGCCGATGCTCGATGCTCGCTTGTTCGTGCTCAGTCTTTACTGAAAGCCTTTTGTCTCTGTCTCGAGTTCCTGCAGTATACATAGTCGTTAGCCACAGTAGTTTACTCTTACGGAGAAAAGAAACCGAGTAAAGGCGAGAGTAGTTGACCACCAGCCCACGACAATCCATCACCACTGCAAACTGGACATGCTTTCTTCGTATACCCGCAGTCCTAGATGTTAACAGGAAAAAGAAAATCTCCCTTCTTCTTCCTCCCCTTCTCCCCCTCCCCCAGCTACAAACTAAAAACACAAACAAGCAAAAAGCAGAAAAGACACGAAACCAAAACATACCAATTCAGCGTCCTCGAGATACTATCAATCCAATCTTCACTGCCCGCACCCAACGGCAATATCGCAGGAAAAGGATACCTGCTCGCGCTGACAGTGACGTAATCTCCCGGAAGCAGTTCGATGCGATCTTTGCCGTCGAAGGAGACCCAAGGGTTGGTGCGGGCGTCGAAGGGGACGCCGATGCGCAGGACGAGGGTGTCGGGGAGGAGAATGGGGCGGAAGGAGAGGGTGTGTGGGGCTATTGCTGTTACGAGGATGACCTGGGAGGTGTGTTAGTGCGTGGGGAAGGAAAGAGAAGGGAGATGGGGGGGAAGAAGATAGATTGGCGGATGGATGGCTTACGGGGTTGTCTGGATGGCCTGGGGCTGGGTTAGCGTTGGGTTTCTTGTTTGACGTGAGGGAGGATGAGTGGGTATGCTGGTAAGACTTACAAAGTGAACCACCTGCTGCTAGATTATATGCTGTGCTGCCTGTAGGTGTTGCGACACAGACACCATCTGCTTGTACAGTGGTGATATGGAAGTTGTCGCCAAAGACTTCAATCGACGACATTGCTATAAGATAACATGTCAACCAAGAGATCATCATCGCATTCAGAACTGTTAATCAAACTTACTAGCACTCGGTCCTCTATCCATAACCACATCATTCAAAATATTATAGCTCTGCTCCGGTCGATGCGTATGCTCTCCTTCTTCCTCTCCAACCAACTCATCTATCAAGTCTCGATGCTCTCTCTTCCCCTCTCCATCCCTATCAACCGCTCTCATCACAGTCGCCTCCAATCTCAATCTGACACTCAATGTAACACCTTCTGCAAATGCTTGACGCAGCGTCTCCTTGTATCCACCAAAATCAAACTTGGTCAAGAAGCCCAGGGAACCGAGCGCGAACGAAAGAACAGGCGGAACAATACGCTGAAATAGCCAAGATGCGTATAACACAGTTCCATCACCTCCAAGCGCAATCACCACATCATACGCATTCGGATCAAGCGTGCACATCTTATTATTCCAGAATTTCAGCTGGCTTCCCTCATCCGCGCCTTTTCCCAGCTCCGCCGCACGAAAGCCTTTGTGGTGTTGCAGCGTATCTTCGACATACACAGTATGAGCGCCGCCCGATTGAGATTTGGACAGCAGCCATTCAGTGACGTCACGGGTATAGCCGATTAATGTTTCGTCGTGTGCTTTTGTGAGGAGGAAGATATTGTGGACTTTTAGTTTGAGGCGGAAGTGGCTGAGTCGTTTGGTGAGTTCGCGTAGTCCGAATGCCATATCTGAGAGTTCTTTTTTTGTGAGGAGCCGTGATTGGACGGAGGTGTTGTCGATGCTGTCTTCTAGGACTGAGGCGAGGCCGCCGTGGGATTGGGTGTGGTGTTCTTGTTCTGTGTGGGTTGAGGTTGTTTTGTCGGGAATCATGTCTTCTCGTTTTGTGTCGTCTTCGTGATCATGATTTGAGGGGTTTGTACGGGAAGTATCTTGAAGTCGATGGTCATCGAGGAAGCCATGGACGAAGAAGGAGGTGCGTCGGCGGCCGGATGTAGGTCGTTGGTTGTTGGAGGAGGATGAAGAAGCCTTGTTGCCATCGGGAAAGGATGATTTGCGGCGGGAAGGTTTATCAGCTGGGAAGAAGACCTCGAGTGGTTCGTCTGGGAAGGGCGTTGGTGGGGTGTCTTTGTTGTCGTTGTCATTTTCGTCGCGAGGTTGTGACGGCTTTGAACTGTTGGTGAGAGTGATGGAAGGAAGGGCATCCTGGGGAGACATTATGCTGAATTGCAGCACAGCATATATTGATGATGTTTCAATCTGGTTTCATGATGGGCGAAATATCAATTGGCATCCCACGGAGCAAACAGCCGAAGCGTCATTCCTTTAACCCCGCACCCTCCACGTGCTTCGAACCCTTGATGAAACAGAAGCAAAAACAAGCACATCACATAGCGATATTGTGTGTTTCAAGGCAGAGGATTCTAGCATAGACTCAGGTTGAATAGCACGCCTTTGTCGTCTAGTTTGAGTGCGACTGCAAGTTGCCATCACAAGTAGAAACAAATTCGCCCTGAAATACATGTTCCCCGCTCTCATTGGAAGTGGGGAAAGACAGCATCATCCATGATTCTTCAATGCTCACATTCAAACAAGTCCTCGTCTCAACTTTCGTCCTCTTCACCTTGATGAGTCTACTGCGCACCTTCATCCCTCGTACACTCCGTCCACTTTCCACCACCACTCCCATCACATCCCGCCGCAACATGCACATCCAATCGATCCCCATGTGTACGTCTTGATCTTTCCACAACAACAACAAAGCCTACAGGAGCCATATACTCATATCACAACTTCATACAGGGGAAGGTAGCGGCAACAACTACGCCTATCTGGTCATCGACGACAAAACCAAAGACGCAACGATTATCGATCCAGCCAATCCACCCGAAGTCCTTCCTGTACTCAAGAAACATGTTGACAGCGGTGCTATCAATCTAAAGAGTATTATCAATACACACCAGTTCGTGTTTTCATTTCATTACCTCCTCTTACTACCTCTCTCTCCCTCTCTCCCTTTTTACACGACTCGAAAGTAACACCCTACTGACTGACTTTACAGCCATGGCGACCACGCAGGCGGCAACAAAGAAACACTAAAACAATACTCCATCCCCGTCATCGGCGGCAAAGACTGCGATCAAGTCACAAGCACACCATCCCACAACTCGACGTTCAAGATTGGTGAAACTATCAAGGTGACTGCGTTGCATACGCCCTGTCATACACAAGATAGTATATGCTATTTGTTTGAGGATGGTGACGAGAAGGTTGTGTTTACTGGAGATACGCTGTTTATTGCTGGTATGTACAAGTTGATGAGAAAGGGGGATTTAGGAGATACGATGTACAGTATGTGAGATGAGATTGATGCTAATTCATTTTGGTCTTAAAGGATGTGGGCGGTTCTTTGAAGGTACACCCAAAGAAATGCATAAAGCCTTGAATGAAGTATTGGCTGCATTACCCAATGACACCAAAGTATACGTAAGTCTAAACATTCACCAACCCGCCAAATCTCCTTGTTAGCATAGCTTGGAATCATCCAACTAACAACCCCTTGCCCCTCACCTCCAGCCCGGCCACGAATACACAGCCGCCAACTTCAAATTCTCCTCGACCATCCTCTCCAACCCCGCCACCGACCGTCTCAAATCCTTCTTATCATCAAACAAACAAACACAAGGCAAATTCACAATCGGTGACGAGAAAGAACATAATCCGTTTATGCGCGTGGATGATCCGGTGGTGCAGAAGGCGACGGGGGAGAAGGAGCCGGTGGAGGTGATGAGGAAGTTGAGGGAGATGAAGAATGCGAGTTGATGTTGAGAAGGGGAAATGAAAGTGTATGTAGCTGTTGTGAAGTTCAACAATTCTGTTGTGAAACAAGGTTGAAGTATATTTACATACCTGATAACATGCTATTTTGGTCTTGTTACTATAAGGAGATGATCTAATAGAAATCGATGCTCTTGTAGTCATGGTATATTTCTGTTCGAGGTCACTTGCACAGGAATCTTACGTTACGTCGAAGGGTTATTTCTTTGTTCATTTTTACGGCCAGCAGTAAAGAAAAAGCGCGGAAGACATATCATATTACATGGCGGGTTTGCAGCACTGGATAGAGTGAAAAGCCCAAGGCATCTTGTGATCAAATGCCTGTCCTGTTCACTCATGTTGAAAGGCCAAAGCGATGGCTCGTATACTTTTTCAGGATGTGGATGAGGTTCGAAGTTGAGACATGGCGTAACAGCTGAAGCGGTCTGTCTGTGTCGTCAGGTTCGGCAGATTCGAAGACGTATGCGATTGACTAAATGGCAAGTTATGTCGGGGAGCAACCTAGGAATCCTCCTGTGCGAGGTGACGTTTTGTGTTGTTATCGGCCTAAAAGATACCGTAGTTAACAGTACATTGAGTTTCTTTCCAGCATCTGAGACGGTTTGAGACCACGATTGCGACTTTGTATGCTGACACATTTCGTTGGCAGCCTTGGCTTGGATCGGTAGAGGCACTCACCCCAAATACGTCTCGTTCATGCAAGTATCAGTTGTAGCGCTAGCTCCGCTGTTTGCGATGAGCAGCACGGTGCACGCACAATATGCGTCGTCTCCTTTTAATGTGATGGAAGTGTTTGTTACTGTAGTGCGTGACGCGATTACACCGCCATGATAGTAGTGCCGCCCGGATACTCTATTGGGTGGACGCTTCGAGTACCGAGTACACATCGTTTCGTTTCGTGATCGTGTGGTTGTGAGGTTGAGCCAGGGCGGCTATCTTCAGCACTTCCGGGTTCTGCTCAGGCTATATTCAGGTCAAATAGAAGTAGGAGAGAAAGAAGAATGACCAAGGCTTGGAAGGAAATCGACACGCGGTCTCGCCAATTGATACCAGCCTTGTCAATTTTCGACGACTTACTGTACCCCGCATTCGGTACCTGTATTCTGTCATCATTCGCGTTCGTTTGACTATGACTGTTATCATTGTGAGTGCTTCCCGGTAGTCTTTAGCTTAGTTCAGATAGCCGGCGCCATTTAGATGGTGCATATTTGCTTCTAGCGTTCCTTGCTCAAGTTCCAAGAAGTGGTTGAGAGAGAAGTTTGATGCCTGTGCTTGATCGCCGGTAGACGGTATGGAGATCTCAAGGGGCGGATCAGGATCATCCAAGCAGATAAGGCCGAACTGCCAAAGCATCCACATCCACATCACTAAGGCGTGCTGATAGATAGCGAAAGCAGCTGAGCCGAGGAAGCTAAATCGAATACATAATCCTGCTGAAGCCTTGGCCAAAGCACCACGTAAGGTACGAGAGATTTTTCAAGTCTAGACACAGACTCTTCGTGTGCTCCTCTGGGACCCCCTTCAGGCCCCTCATGGTGTGATATGATGTCGACAAACGTTGCGCTACCTTTCTTGGGTCGATAGAGTAGCCCTTCGGATAGGACCGTTTCCACAATGTTCATGTGGTTGGAGCCTGTGTGCCTCATAGCGACAGCGGACAAAACGGCAGATGACATGTAAGATCAGAATAGAACAGAACAGGTATACATGCAGGCTTCCACGGCAATTATACAGGCTGCATGTATATGTCACGATGCATGTAGTTGAGTGAGTAATTGGTGACAACGAGATAACGATCTGTAAACAAACACAAAGAGTGAAGCGCCAAAGCTTGTTGTCATACTCTTTGCCAGCCAATAATAATAACCACTGAACCGAAGAAGGAACACACGGGTTGTGCGAAGGTGGATTACTTGAGAGCGGTCTATCTCTGATCTCGATGTCGATGATTTAAAGCTGGCCGTTGTGAGCTCGTGGTATCACCTTGCCCACGGTTGACTTGCCGAGCATGGCGTGTGTTTTTGCTTTCGAGACTCTTGCCAACTGCTTGGGAGAGTATGGTAAGACTAGCTCACGAGATCATCATATGTCTTAGCCAGGATACACTTAATACAGAGCTGTGAAGAATGCCGTACTTTCAAAGCCTCGAAGGTGACAGAGTCTGGGTATTTGGATTTACAGGTTCGTGTCTCTTGTCAGAAACGTTAGCGGTTTAGAGTGTTTTATTATGTGGGGCATGCAAATACCCCTTGCTAGCGCTGGGTCGCGCAACGTACTTCTTCTTCCACCACCAAACAACACCTTCCCGTTTCCATTTCACTTTCACCAAGATCACCCATCCGAGCGGAAGAGCTGAATCCCTATTGGCGCCCTGTCGTATTCACGGTATCCCTCTGAGCCAAGAACTGGTCACTACCACATCAACATGCTCGAGTCGAGTCTTCGCTTTCACTTCCATACGCGCTTAGCTGAAGCTGAGACATTCCATCTCCTCCAAGCTGATGGTGACACACCTCACGTTACGAATTTAGTGCAACGTCGCTGCCGTGACAAGCACTACCCGGATCCACGATCGGCTTTAGACTCTGACACAATGTGAAACCAAGTCAGGCGTGTGCGTTCCTCTGAGCCCTGCCACGCCACAACCATATGATCTACCTGACATTTCTGAGCCAAGAGCCAACTCTATTTCGACCATGCATATGGGCGGTGCCTTCCTGTTGCATACGGTACCAAATCATGACACGGTGACGGCCCTGTTTGCTTTATCTCTCCAGCCCCTGCCCATCTTGCTGACAATACTTTGCTCCTCTTCGACTTCTGACTTCGCTCTTCCTGAACACCTAACATAAACATCTAGCTACCCCCTCTAGCCTTTATCACGCGGGCTTCTGGTTCTTCACACGACACTATCGTCACGGTGTTACGAGAAAGTCCAAGCTCAGGGTTGTCCATCACTGTTCACAATATCGTCACCTCTCCGCTTGTCAAGAAGGGCATCTCGACATCTGCTTCCTCTATCAAACATCACTCCTCGAAACATCATAAACATCAAACATCGACCACGAACCTTTAACCAACATGGAGTCCTACGAACAGATGCTCAGCCGTGCCTATTCAGCACAAATGAATCAAGCTCAGATCTCACGTCGACGCTCTCAACGAACCATGTCACGTCCTCAACCTTCTTCAAGTCGACCAACGCGTGTAGAAAAGCCATCAAGCAGACACACAAGCCCGAATAGCCTGCTCTTGCGTCACAAGACAGGAGCCTCAACACTATCCCATTCGCAAGAAGTTCCATACAACCAACAATCGTCTCGACCAATGGCAAGAGCAATGGCAAGACTGGATAGACCGCTGAGCTGGCATGCAACATCTGCATCACAAACGATAATACCTACCTACTATCAGCAGCCTGCAACAATGCACACTACACCTTCAATCATGGGAAGATCGTCCTATGACTGGCCGGAAGACAGCAACAACACAACGCTTCCGCAACCTCAGCCAAGTGCAAACTACTACAATGGTACAAGTCCTTACAGTGCACCCGCTACGACGCAGCAAGAAAGTTCGATCGACTTCTCGCATCCTATGTGGGTCAATCCTGCTTTTGACAATACAGCAACATACCCTCATGCACAAGTCAACTTTCCTTACCAACCATACGCCGCTCCTCAGAACTCACAAGCTCTGCACATGACCATGCCCTACGCCGACAATTCGGCACTATGGCAACAACATGAGGTACCTGGCCTCGAAGACGATGCGTCTCCAAGTGTCGAAGATTCACCTGGTGCATCTGGCGGCGAAGAGCTGGTTGGTTTAGGCCTCTACGACAAAACGATTCGAACAAGCACGGATCTTCTGGGTTTGGAAGTCAAGAGCCTCAAACTCACAGAGGGGTGGACGCCACCAGGAGAACAAAGTCAAACAAACAGCGCTCATACCAGCTCATACGTCACACTAACTGGTCATCACAACAACTTGCCTATTGAGCAGCAGAAGCAATCGACAATGACAGCTCAGCAGGCTTATACATTTGATCTTTCGGATCATAGCTTTCTCTTTAACAATGACAACTACGGCACAGAATGGTACGATGTACAGCAGATGGGAACTGGGAATAATCGCAATGGGATGCCTTATTACGGCTGATTTCGAGCGATGGACAACGAATTCAATGATGACGGTACGAATTTACGACTGATGTTATGGGGTGGTGTGGGAAAATAATCACGCAAAAGTCATCATGGCATGCTAGTCTCGGTTATGATCAGATTATGGATGAGAAGTGTTAGATAGTCTCTAGTCAATATGAACTAGCTCTGTAGTTGCTAAAGCTTTTGTCCGTCATTCAATTTCTGACCTTTTGTCCCTCGTTCGATGTGTGACGCGTTAAGTGGCCCACTTCGCGTGTTTGTATGAAGAAGTCGCGACTGGCGCTCCGCAATTCGACACAACTCTGCATTCTCAGACCTACTATCTTCACAGCAGGGGCGACTGCTTCCTATCCAGTGCTACAATACCTGAATCTGCAATAGACTCTTGCTCTTCAGGCTGTGCTCCGTGTCCTCAAAACCTGCTGTCCCACAACGTCATCCCAACATGCCGGCAGCCGTACTACCACCATCACCCTCTGTACTCAAAGATGCACCTACCTCAAAGCGCAACACTCTAAACGCCAGTACCAAGCGTCGATATGACGGCACACCAGTCGCCACGAGTCTGGTTGCACCACCCAAGAAATACTTCAATGGAAAAAACCTAGGCTCAAGCCAGCCTAAAAGTCATTTTGAAGAGGAAGTATTAGAAAAGCTCACTCAAGATATCAGTGGGCTGAAGAAGAAGAACTCGGAAAAGGATCAACAATGGGATAGGCCAGATCTGTCAGACTTCGATGAGAAGCGGGACAATCTTATATTTCAACAGATTGAAGCAGAAGAAGGCACGTTACATGGTGGAAAGACAACAGTCAAGCTGTTTGGGTGTACAGAGGTACGTGGAGTGATTGAGAGAGTGGCGATTTAGGAACTAACCGGGCGCAGACTGGATATTCTGTCCTACTACATGTTACGGACTTTCTACACTACCTCTACGTTGCAGCCCCGATATCATTTACCAAGACTGATTGCGAGCCTTTCAAGGCTTACCTGGAGACTCAACTTTCACAACGAGAGTCCACTATCGCTTCTGTACAGCTACTTTTGAGAGAGAATCTATTTGGGTTTCAAGGAAATCAGCAGAGCCCATATATCAAGATTACTGTTACAGATCCAAAGTTCATCAACAGATTACGAACTTCGATTGAGAGTGGGAATGCCAATTACAAAGGCTTGTGGAAGGGTGCTGAAGGTGGGATTCTGACGTTCGACAGTCTTCAATATGTGCTACGCTTCATGGTAGATTGTGGCGTAAGTCGGTGTATTTTCACTATTTGCTCATTCTCTAATATTGCTTAGATCTCGGGCATGTCTTGGGTCGAAGCGCCTGTTGGAAAGTACCACATGATATCGAATAAAGACCGCCACTCAAATTGCCAGATCGAGGCGTACATCCATTACAGAGATCTTATCGCTCATGAAGCTGTAGGAGAATGGGCAAAGATGGCTCCACTACGAATTCTTTCTTTCGACATTGAATGCGCTGGTCGTAAAGGTGTCTTTCCTGAGGCGAATCACGATCCAGTTATCCAGATTGCGAATGTAGTGACCCGGACAGGAGAGGACAAGCCATTTGTGAGAAATGTCTTCTGCTTGGACACTTGTAGTCTCATTGTCAATACCCAAGTCTTCGAATTTGATGCTGAAGAGAAGATGCTCATGGCGTGGAGGGACTTTCTAGAGAAAGTTGACCCGGATGTCATTATTGGCTATAACATTGCCAATTTTGATTTCCCGTATCTGCTTGATCGCGCCAAACATCTAAAGGTTCAGAAATTCCCTTACTGGTCGAGACTGAAGAATATACAGTCACAAGCGAAAGATACCAACTTTTCAAGCAAGCAAATGGGAAACAGAGACACCAAAGCAACCAATACGAATGGAAGATTGCAACTTGATCTATTACAGCTCGTTCAACGCGATTATCAGCTCAGAAGTTATACATTGAACTCAGTCTGCGCAGAGTTCCTGAATGAGCAAAAAGAAGATGTCCATCATACAATGATCACTGAGCTTTTCAATGGAACTCCAGAATCTCGACGTCGTCTTGCTGTCTATTGTCTCAAGGATGCATATTTGCCGCAACGCCTGTTGGACAAACTGATGTGTCTTGTCAACTACACAGAGATGGCTAGAGTCACAGGCGTGCCATTCAACTATCTTCTTGCGAGAGGTCAACAAGTTAAATTCATCAGCCAGCTCTTCCGTAAAGCCCTCGAACAGAAGCTAGTCATTCCGAACCTTCGCAATGAAGGTACGGACGAGCAGTACGAAGGCGCGACAGTCATTGAGCCCACTCGTGGATACTATGATGTTCCCGTTGCGACACTCGATTTTGCTTCACTATATCCAAGTATTATCCAAGCACACAACCTCTGCTACACCACTTTACTAAACAAGCCTCTGGTTGAGAAGCTCGGCTTGAAAAAAGATGAGGACTATGTTGTTACACCTAATGGAGACTTATTTTGTACTGCAAAAGTCCGCAAAGGACTTCTCAGTCAGATTTTGGAAGAATTGCTCACTGCTAGAAAGAAGGCGAAGAAGGAGTTGGCAATAGAAACAGATCCTTTCAAGAAGGCTGTGCTGAATGGTCGTCAGTTGGCCCTGAAGATCAGCGCCAATTCGGTATATGGTATTACTGGTGCTACTGTTGGTAAGCTTCCATGCTTAGCCATTGCTAGTAGTACAACAGGTTATGGTCGTCAGATGATTGAAAGGACGAAGATGGAGGTGGAAGGAAAATATAACATTGCCAACGGCTACTCACACGACGCTCAAGTCATCTATGGTGATACTGATTCTGTCATGGTCAAATTCGGACCCAAAGAGTTAGACAAGGCCATGGAGCTTGGTACAGAAGCAGCAGACTTCGTGTCAAGCAAGTTCGTCAAGCCAATCAAGCTGGAGTTTGAAAAGGTCTACTTTCCTTATTTGCTTATCAACAAGAAACGTTACGCTGGTTTATACTGGACAAAAACGACAAAGTATGACAAGCTGGACAGTAAAGGTATTGAAACTGTACGTCGAGACAATTGTCGTATGGTGCAAACAGTCATTACGACTGTGCTCAATAAGATTTTGATTGATCAGGATGTTGAGGGTGCTCAAGCGTGAGTACTGACTGACACTTCGAAAAAACGCATTGCTAAAACAATCAACAGATACGTCAAAGACATGATCTCCGACCTTCTCCAAAACAAAATCGACATGTCAAAACTAGTCATCACAAAAGCTCTGACCAAGAACGACTATGCAAACAAGCAAGCCCACGTCGAGCTTGCCGAACGCATGAAGAAGAGAGATGCAGGTTCCGCCCCTACCCTCGGCGATCGTGTCGCCTATGTCATGGTCAAAGGAGCTAGTGGCTCAAAAGGCTTCGAAAACTCAGAAGACCCAATCTACGTCCTAGAACACAACATCCCCATCGACACAAAGTACTATCTCGACCAACAGCTAGCAAAACCCCTTGGCCGCATCTTCGATCCTATCCTTGGCGAGAAGAAAGCCGCGCAACTGCTTACAGGCGAGCATACTCGGAGTATATCTGTTGCGGCACCAACGATGGGTGGGTTGATGAAATTTGCTAAGAAGACGTTAACGTGTATGGGTTGTAAGAAGCCTTTACGTGGTGCGGAAGAGCATGGCGCTGTGTGCGAAAACGATCGACCACGATTCGGTGAGCTGTATCAGAAGACACTATCGAAGGTTAGTGAGTTGGAAGTCAGGTTTGGACGCTTGTGGACGCAGTGTCAGAGATGTCAGGGCAGCATGCATTGTGAGGTTATTTGCTCGAGTAAGGATTGTCCAATCTTTTATATGAGGATGAAGGCGAAGAAGGAGTTGGTGGATGGGAATAAGGAGATTGAGAGGTTTGATAAGGATTTGGCGGCTTGGTAGGCTGATGATTGGGACGAGGGAGGGGATGGGAAGTGGGGATGTGATGTGCTGGCTGTGCTGTGCTGGCCTAGCTGTAATATGATTTTATATTTAGAATAGCATGACTTTTTTTCCGACATCCTGTAGTAGTAGTCATTATACTCGTCGATGGAGCTCTTCATCCGGCAATTCCAGCTTCTCCCACGTTGCAATCGAACGAAGAGGTATGCTAGCTCAATGAGGTCCTAGGAAACCCACCTGTGATGCAGCGTGCTACTGTACATGTAGATGAAAAAACGTCATAGGCCACGTGATGTTTATAGGTTGTATTACCTGCACGTACTATCTTGTGTATCTTTATCTTTATTTGTTCTGTACGTTTACACCCGCGAACAAAAGACACGAAAGACCGTAAGAGTGGCACACAGCAGAAGAAAAAGCTATCACACAGAGCACACAGAAAAGCTCGCCGCTGTCCCCGAGAGCAATATTCTGATCGATTCTTTATCAACACCCTCCTACAATAGACAATGTCACGACCGCCTTCTTCCTCCGTGAGTTGCGTCTTTCGTTTCTCTCCTCTTCTCTTCCACTCACTTCTCAGTCACTCCTCCTCCTCTCTCTCTCTCTCTCACGCTCACTCCTGTCCTTGCCTGTATATGACAACACTTCAGTTCATCCCCGCACGACACCTCCAACAAAGTTCATAATACAAGAAATGCCAACCCAGCCAGACTAACCTAACTTATCATCAAACACCAGAGCGACATCCTCCTCTACTTCCTCGCCCTCTTCCTGCCACCAGCGGCAGTCCTTCTCAAAACGGGATGTGATTCGAATTTCATCATCAATATCTTATTGACGGTGTTGGGCTGGTTGCCTGGTGTGATTCGTAAGCCTTTCTTTTTCATCTTTTGTTTCTTTGCTGCTTTTGAAACAAAGAATTGATGCTGACGACGAGGCTGTGGGGATATAGATGCTTGGTATGTCATTTCGAAATATGAGAGGCCTGCAGCGGTGTCGTCGTCGTCGTACTAGAAGAGTCTACAGCCCAGAGAGGGGATGAAGATTTTCTCGGGAGTGGCTGGAAAGTGTGAACATCATCATCATTGTCAAAATGCGTGGTTGCAGTCGAAGTAGTGAATGTGCTGTTGAGTCATTCGTGATTGATTTCGTATTGTTTGCTTGGCAAGCTTATTGTTCGTGACAGTTTGTATTGTGGAATATCAATATGGCGTCAGGCCTTTATTCATGCTTCACAACTCGGTCTGTTTTCATAAGTGTAGTCATCTCCTACCCTTCCTCTATATGGACCTCAGACTCAATTACCGATGTCCCACTGCGACAGTTCATTCCTACATTCCAGCATTACTTCTTCTCCATCAGTTTCTCTCTCTCCGCACTATGAGAGATCGGAAAATTCTACGAAAAAGGACAATCTTGCTCCCCTCTGATTGTTCGCAACCATGATCGAGGCAACACAAGGACATGACGAAGCGGCACAATCACTTTTGAGTACAACGACCTACCACCGAACTCAGCATCGCCCGCAACCCGCCGACTTTCTCCACTGTCTACCACCACCTTGGGCATCCTGCGTGACCTGGCAGTCTTTAAGACAATTCAGCTGGATCCGGCATATCAAGCTCCTTCCAGCAACAATCAACTGTTCCTATATATATATATATATATATATATCGTACACACAGGCACAAAGGGCCACTCCATGGATTTTCTCGAGTGGTTGGAATATCCCAGGGATGCACCTGACCAGAATATGCAGCTAACGAAGAAAGCATATCTGGTCAATGAGTACTCCATCGGCAAGAGCGAGGATGACATGGATTACTCAACAACAACCATGCGATCCGATCTCTCACACTCGGCAGCGTGTTTCAAGTGGCTTTCTCAAACGAGGATAGCCTCATCTCGAGTGGGGCTTTCTACCATGACTTGTCGCAGGTCGGGCCTTGAAGCGCATCGAATACACCTTTCCTGTGAAGGAGGAATATGCGTGCAATGACCTCGACTCGGACCACACCATTGTTGATGCCGTCGTAGCCAACAGAGAACATGAACGCGCTCAAAATGCAAGGATCCATGTAGTAACGACCAGAGATTCGACACTTGTGCTGCTGAAGAAGGAAGGTAGCCATGAGGTGGTTGCTTTCGTTCAGGACTCTGATAGAAAAGTCACATTCTGGCAAGGAGAATGGACTGTAAGGATAGACCAACAGTCTTGCTTTTTTCAAGGATGGAACCTTCGCCTACTGGAGATGTAGAGATTGTTGCTGGGTCTGTGGGTGAAAGACTGCTCCGGCAAAGTTCAAAGCTAAAAGCAGAGTTGCAATGTGGTCATTATGACTTCTCGAGAGCACTTGGTCTCATCCAGTGACGTATTTCCTCAACATGACCAGTCCCTGCACAAGATGGACCTGCCATCTCAGCGAGTTGATGCAGTCTAAGAAATTATTGTCGATCCGATGGTTGAAAATGCTTCAGCAACCAAACTTCCCGCCGCAAACTACCTTCACTGGGCGAATTTTCCAGACAAGACAGCCATCGACGAAGGCGCAGAAGAAAAGCGCGAGAAACTCGACGCTGAAGAAGAGCGAGCAGAAGAGTTCGCAGCTGCACTTGCTCAAATTAAAGCAGCACAAAAAGCCAGAGCTACCAGATGGACTAGACAAACGCAATCGACAATCGTCCAGGACATGAACGGTTATCGTCATGCTCAGCTAGGCAATCTAGCAGAGGAGGTCACGGGGATTGCACGAAAAGCACTTAATACTGGAAAGTATAGCGAATTATTGGAAGAATCGGCTGAGACGTTCGTGGATGAGTTAAAAGGTGGTAAAGGGTGTGTATACAGAAGGACACGCGCAAGTGCAAGCAGAAAAGGTGGCAATATTACAGCGAAGGAAAGAGGCTAGACGGGCGAAGAAGAGGACGCTTCACAACTTTCGTCGTGAAAACTAGAAGGTGGTCAAAGGTGTGTATACAGAAGGACACGCGCAAGTGCAAGCAGAGAAAGCGGCGAGACTGGAACGAAAGAGAAAGGCAAGACAGGCGAAGAAGAGGGACGCTTCACAAATTGCGTGAATACCAGTCTATGTTCTGTTATCATCTCACAATCAAAATCACGCAACACTAACAAACGCCCTCTTCTTCCCCTTCCCCTTCTTGACCACTTTCTTCTCCTCATCCTCCATCCCAACTCTCCCACCTCCTTCGCACCTCGCCTCAAGCACACCACAAGCAGCCCTCACAAAGCCCATCCTCTCCCTATTCTCCGCCAATCTCCTCCTCATGACTAGCTTGACCTCCTCCAACGCTCCTCTCATCTCAGCACTACTAGCAATCACACCCTTCCAATGCGTCTTCAGTAAAAAAAACAGCACCCGTGATGCCAAATTGACATTCATGTCACGCTCAAACCATATCTGCACGAATACCAACAGATTCGGTAGCAAGCTGAAACTTAACAACAACAGGGCGTCGTGGAGTTGTGGGCTTGGGATCGCTTCGAAGATGCGCAGTAGATGCTGTTCGGCGGAGATGTTGTGGTAGGCGAGGAGAGGGTGGCGTTGAGGGGCTGCAATAGGCGTGTTTGGAGGGAGTGAGGCGATGCGTGCGTTATGTGCGCGCATACTGGCTAGGTCGGCGATGCAGAGTGTCAAGGCTTCGGTGATGCGTTCGCCTGCTGTTAGCGTTGCGGTTGTTTGTTTTGATGCAGCGATTATGCCTGCTGCGTCTTTTGGCTGTTCGACGTCGCCGTTTGCATCAAGAGCGGAGAGCTCGTCTGCTTGGTCTTTCTCGAGCGTGCTGGTGATGTTACGATCGTACATTTCTTCCAACTCGCGTTCGCGTTCTTCTTCAAGGAATAATGGCTCATCGGACTGCCGCCATACCCGCACGCTCTTGTCGTGTGACGCTGTGACAACGAAATCGCCAACACGACTCACCGCCAATGCCCAGATTTCGCCATGGTGCCCTGCTAGTTTTTGAACGTGCTCGAATTTATCGGCATCCCATGTCTTGACCAACCCGTCTTTGGCGGCCGTAAACACCATATGCCCTTCTTCACGAGCATTAACTGGATGCGGGATGAAAGAGCAGCACATGACGGATTCGTCGTGCGCGAAGAAGGATTTATGACAGTCGCCGAAGTCGAGGCCCCAGATGCGGAGGTTTTTGTCGGCGGAGCTGGAAGCGAGCAGTTTGCTGTCTGCGGAAATGGAGATGCTCAGGACGGGGAGTTTATGCCCGTAGAGTGTGAGGAAGAGCTTGAGGGAGTCGGTAAAGAAGACTTTGATCGTGTTGTCGAGAGTGCTGAGGGCGAGGAGGCGGGCGTCGGGTGTGAAGGAGAGGGAGAGGATGTCGTCTGTTAATTTTAGGGTGCGCGTGTGCGTGAGTGCGAGGCGAGGGGTCGTACGTTTTGTGCCGGGGATGGGTTCTTGGATGATGGTGAAATCCCAGAATTTTGCCGTTTTGTCGGCGGAACCTGTCACGACTGATTTGCCATCGGGGTGCACTTGTAGTGTCCAGATTGAGTTGTCATGTGCTTTGATGGTGTCGATGAGGGTGGAGGAAGCAATGTCGAAGAGCTCGAGCTCGCCGGATTTGTTACCTATGATTACGACTTTGTCTCCAGGCAAGAATGAGCAACAAAGTGCGTATCCACAGTCTAAAGTGCGCAAACAGCTACCAGTTTTGACATTCCATATCTTAAGACTGCCACTGGAGGCTGTAGCGAGCATACGATCGTCTGAGCTGAGTGCCAGTGCGCGAATATCACTGCGATGGCCTGGGAGATCGACTGCGAAAGACCTTGTGTAATCGGTTGCCTCTTCTGATTTCGACTTTTTCGCCTTCTCTTGTGCTGATATTGTATATAATTCGACCTGGTTGTTTGTCGTCGACACCATCATTCGCACTTCCTTGCTTATTCTGCCTCCAGCCCAATCTATTGATCGTACTTTGCCGCCTGTTCTTACTATGACATATGGTACAAAAACTTCGGATACAGGTGCAGTAGAAACATCGATTGTTTCATTGTCACCATCTACTATTGCCACATCTTCACTTGCTTCCTGGGCAGCTGCTTTCTCTGCAGCCTTTTCTTTCCGTCTTCGTCGTTTCCTGGCTAGTGCTTTTTGTATCTCTATTGGCGTTCTGATGCGCCAGAGCTCCACTGCTTTTTCAGCTCCATGCACAGCAATAAAATCTGCCTTTGGATGAAAAAGTACACCAATAGTACGGTCTTTTCCTTGTCGGTACAATATGCCTCTTTCATGTAATACTTTCCGGTCTTGGTCCTTGTCAACTTTCTCGGAAAGACTTCTCAACGCTGATGCATCAATTGACCAAATTTTCACTTCGCCATCATTGCCAGCTGTGATGCAACCACGACCATCAGGAGATATACCCAGGGACCAGCACTCGCCATTAGATTGAGTGACATGTGTCTCAACACAATACTGTGCTTCGACATCCCAAATCTTGATCAAAGCATCTTTGCTGGTTGATAGCAGGAACGCAGATGTTGTTGATGTAAGCTCTTCATCTTCAGCGTCTTGAGAAGAAGGATGTATAAAATGCAGTCCCGTGATCTGATCCTTGTGTCCTCTTAACTTGAACAGGCCAGCTTCTGCCACAAGATCCCATACGATTATGTCAGTATCTTTTGCGCCACTAGCAAGTCGAATACCTTGTTCATCAAAAGCCAGAGTAGTGATTGCCGAACGATGGCCATCAAAGTTGATAATGACTGTCGCAATCCTTGCATCCCATAATCTTATACTGCCATCTGAATAGCCAACTGCAACAATATCTGGATCTGTCTTGCTCTGAGCTATTGCTGTGACTTCAGCTGTGCAATCTTTATCGCGCCATCGACTCAGCAGTTCGCCTTTTTTCACGTCCCAGCATAGGACTTCCTCGTTTGCGGCGACATAGACTCTTCCTGCACCTGTAGGTTGGCGAGTGGAAGTGTTGAGTGGAGAGTCGTCTGGAGTCCAGACTGCGTTTGAGGTGGCAGAGGCGACGCAGGCGAAGGCGTGCGAGTTTTCGTACTTGCTGTCTAGGTCAGTGTGGGTAGGATATGTAGGAGGTCGGAGCAAACTCACGTATATGTCCTGACCATGTCGTCGTCGCTGGGCTGCTATACTACTAGAGTCTAAGGACCTTGCGGGATGTAATATCTTTTTTTTCTGCTACGACGGAGTCCATGCCGGAAACACCAACGGCTATCTCCAATGCCAGTGTGGAGGTGTCCAGCTTCATCATCGTCGACGACGACAACGACGACGGTAACAACAACAACTCTTACTACATTGGCCACCATGCTGCTAATCAGTTACGAAAACACTCTTCTCCAATCCTTGTTCCAGGAACGCTTTGCTCCAGGGTGCGTCCCCGCCTCTCCTTCCACTGCTTCCACACTAACAAACCCCACCTAGAGCAACACCCACCGCCATCAATCAGATCGTCTCCGACTTCGACGGCGTCACCTACCACATCACCACCTCCGACTCATCCAAGTCCAAGATCCTCATATCAATCTCCGTAAAATGCTTCCAAGAACTCGTCCAATACGGTGCACACGACGTGCTTCAGCGGGAATATGGCCCTTATATCGTCGAGCCTGAGCCTGGATATGACTTTTCAATCCAAGTAGACTTGGACAATGTGCCTGCAGAGCAAGGTTAGTTCACCATCACTACACCACCTGCCCAATCTACTACACCAATTAACTTTCTCCACAGCCGACCGCGACAACCTCATCAACAGCATTTCCCTCCTCCGCCGCAACGCCATGGCCGCCCCCTTCGAATCAGCCTTCACCGAATACCGCTCCCTCCACGAAGAAGCCTCCAAATACACCTCCGAATCCGCTCCCCGCGGCATCCTCGAAGGCGGCTCCGTCCGCTCCATCCACTACCGCGACGAAGAAGCCATCTACATCAAAGCGTCTCACGACCGCGTCACCGTCATCTTCTCGACTTTATTCCGCGACGAAACCGACCGCATCTTCGGGAAAGTGTTCCTCCAAGAATTTGTCGACGCGCGACGTCGTGCTATTCAGAATGCGCCGCAGGTGCTGTTTAGAAATGATGCGCCGCTGGAGATACAAGGGGAGAAAGGGCTGCCTCGGGGGAAGGGAGAGGTGGGATATGTGACGTTTGTGTTGTTCCCGAGGCATTTGACGCCGCAGAGACAAGGGGATGTTATTAGTCATATTGAGACGTTTAGGGATTACTTTCATTATCATATCAAGGCTTCAAAGGTGCGTCGCGGAGCTTAACATCTGGAGAACTGGGAAATATTTCAAAGGGCTAACATTTCCAATCGTCTAGGCATACATTCACTCTCGCATGCGCAAGCGAACTGCAGATTTCCTCCAGGTTCTCAACCGCAGTAAGCCCGAAGTGGCGGATCGTGAACGCAAGACAGCTAGCGGTAGGACGTTCAAGGTTGGAGCATAAAAGAGTTGTAGCTTGAAGAATCAAAACCCTTGTGGCTTGTAATGAATTAGCATGTTTGCCCATGTGAAGTCTAGGGAGACTGGCTCGTTACATCAGCTGAGAGTGGTTGCGCTTGGAGAGTAAATGTGACGAAGCAACCAAACAGATATCCTCCACTCTACTCTACTCTAGTTCACTCTGCTCTACTTGAGGAGGACAGTACTGAAACACATCAACTTCTAAAGGACCTGGCTGCACGGTATCGGTCACACATCTCATTCAGTAAAACACGAACCATCAGACCCAAAAATACAAACACCATTCTTGAGCTAGGGTCCTGCTCGTAGGAGTTTGATTGTACATTGCATGCTCACAAGGTCTTCGCCTTCGCTCGAATACCATACCAATGCCAGAAGGCGGGTATATTACTTCCCTGTACATCGAACACCAACACTCTTGTTATCTTCTCTCAGCCACTCAACCTTTTATACGTACCATAGGTACATAGTGCTTCGTCTTCGTTGACCAGCAAGAAGATGCTATCCTTCACACTTACACCATCTCAACAACCAACGCACTAGCACCACCACCGCCATTACAAATCCCCACACACCCAACCTTTCCCTTCCTCTCCCTCAACACCCCCAACAACGTCGTCAAAATCCTCGCACCACTCCCTCCCAACGGATGTCCCAAAGCCACAGCACCCCCATGCACATTGACATTCTCATCCGTCAAGCCCAGCAACTTCATGTTCGCCAGCGCAACCACACTAAACGCCTCGTTAATCTCAAAGAAATCCACGCCCTTGACTCCATCTTCAATTCCAGCATGTTTCAACGCTTTAGGGATCGCCAACGCAGGCGCTGTCGTGAACTTGGACGGCGTAGATTCGGCATCGCCCCATCCGCGAATTCTTGCTAGAGGTGTTAGATTGTGTGTTTTTAGTGCTTCCTCGCTACACAGCACAAACGCAGCCGCGCCATCGGACATGGGGCTCGCGTTCGCAGGCGTCACAGTGCCGCCTTGTTCCGCGCTCTTGAACGCCGGCTTCAGCGTCCTCGTCTTCGCCTCGTTGAAATTGCCTGGCTCGTCGTCCTGCTCCACCAGCACAGCCGGCTTCCCTCTCCCCTGCGGCACCTGCACGCCCACAATCTCGTCTTTGAACCAACCCTGCCTTTGTGCCTCTTGCGCCCGCTTGTAGCTCTGAATGCAATAGTCATCTTGCTGCTCCCGACTAAATCCGTGATCCACGGCACACTCTTCTCCCTGAAACCCCATGCCTTGTCCATTGTTGAGTGCGTCCGTGAGCCCGTCGCGTGCGAGTCCGTCGACGATGACTTGGTCACCGTATTTGGCGCCTTTGCGCAGGGAAGGGAGGTAGTGCGGGACGTTGGACATTGATTCTGTGCCGCCTGCCACGACGATGGAGGCGTTGCCCGTCATGATTGTTTGGGCGCCGAGGATGACGGATTTGAGGCCGGAGGCGCAGACTTTGTTGATTGTTGTGCTGATTGTGGTGACGGGGAGGGAAGCGGCGAGGGCGCATTGGCGGGCGGGGTTTTGGCCGAGACTGTTTGGGAGAGGTGAGTATTAGTTTGTGGTGGTTGTGATAGTGAGGTGGTGGTTGCTAGGATAGGTGGATGAAGAGGGGTTGGAATGGAGGGTTTTCTGACTTTGCGCTGCAGACGTTACCGAAGAAGACTTCTTCTACGTCGTCGGATTTGATACCTGCTCTTTCCACAGCGGCTGTGTAGAGTGTCGTTGTCAGCTTGATATCTCCTGCTGTCTTTGCTTGCACGCTTCAGACATACCTTTAATTGCGTACGAACCAAGCTGGATCGCAGTAAGACCTGACAAGGAGCCTTGGAACATGCCCACAGGCGTCCTTGCGGCAGAGACAATGTACACGGGAGGAAGTTCTGGCATCTTGATGGTTCACACGACTTGATTTTGATGTTGTTGTTGTAGGCAGAAAGTTGAGGTGAATTCAAGAGAGTAAACAGAAGGAGGTCTTGGCATTATAAATCTTGTTTAATAAACTTACCATTCGACGACGGTGAGGTACAACGTGAATGTCTCTATGTATTACATGTTTGAAGGTCCATCTGTTTCCTAGCCTTTAGATACACTTTTTCAGATCCACATCAATACTCACCACTACCCGCCACATCACTTTCCACAACATCCACTTTATGCACATCCCCCAACACATCTCGATCAATTGAGTCATCAACATCGTCTCCCAACATCTCACTTGGCAACCCTGTACCTTGCAAGCTAGACAAACCATCAGGCAATGTAGTATTCGCATGATCAACCTGCACGCCTCCAGGAACAAAAGGCTGTGGTTTGGTATCTAAACCACCACCTCGTGAAGCTGGCTGGCTCTGAATAGCTTCTTGGAGGGCTTCGTGTGCTGCTAATCCACTACCTACTGAACCAATGGAGCCCGCACGATTGTCATCCTGTGGGAGGTTGCTTATAGTATCATCGAAGTACATCGAGTTTTGTTGACCTGCGTGTGACTGTCTTCGCGCTGTGGAAGCACTGGTGTGGGGTGTAGGTTGATCTCCGTGTTTCGTAGAAGCTGTTTGTGACTATGAGAGATGTGAGTACATATTTTCTACGACCAAGTGTGAGAGGTAGATACAAACATCACGGTATCTTGATAGATATATCTTCAATGCTTCACCATAATTTTCAAAGCCGAGGGAGGTCATAGCAAAGAGGACATCTTCACCATTGACGGTCTTTCGTTTTTCATGTTGACACTTCTCGGCGGCTAGATACAAGTCAGCGTGAGACAATGGAGCATCACTTATGTTCAGTCACGCTTGAGATGCAAGGCTTACCTTCGCTTGTAATGAACGATATGAATTCGCTGACACACTCCTGCATACACTCTTTCGCCTCCTTTGCAATCTTTGCATTATCAGGAAGCGCAGTCTTCATGATCCGAGCGACTAGATTGAGGTTACCAAAGTCAGCAGGATGTTCTTGACGACGGATACATGAGGAGAGCTCAAGTCTTTTTGATGGTGGAGGAAAGAAATATAGCAGACTGGCATGCCGTTTCAAAGACATGATCATAGTATAGCAAGATAGACATGAATGGATCAACAATACAACATCTTCAGTTCAAAGACGTCGAAAACTCGAGTACGAGTGTGAAATGAGATTACCATACCGTTTGCAATGGGTAGCCACCGATCCTGCTCCTTTACTTCGGTTTCGTACATTGCAACCTCCTGCACAGTGGCGTCGCCGCCTTCGCCGGGGTCTCCTTGCTGATCGCCCCCATCATTCGAATCTTGTGCTACCTCGGGTTCTGCATCTGCATCGGTGTCTCGTGTTGGAGACGCCGACATCCTTTAACGTAGGTGAATGTGTGTTTGGTTCTTGATTCGGGATGCTGCAGGAGGAGATTGATTAGTGATGCTGCTTGGTTTGGTGTGTTTGCAGATTGTTAAGTGACATGTAGGTGCTCGTGGTATCATGCACAGCACTACCGAGCGCGCATGTCGCACAGCATGGCGCTTTGCATTGTTGTGTGCATATTATGTTGAGATCACACAGCAGCCAGCACAGACGGATATTTGTTGCTATGGCACGACAGTCATCGAACTGCGCGACCATAAAGTACGCGACATTGGTTTGCAGATGTGGCACGAATATCCTTCCTGTACATTCACATTCAAAACCAAGCACGCACTGACCTGTTATGATGGATGTTCTTCGTGTTGACCAATAGCAAGTTGCGCTTTGGAGCCCACCTATTAGACCGCTTACCACACTTGCTCTACAGTATACAATCTTGTCAAAACACGTCGAGTGAAGGACTGTCACCTTACACTAAGAGGAAGTCTCGGGCAGATTGGATAATATAGTAAGCATATATTTGTTATGTCATGCTTGTGTTCAATCTGCTATCTATCTTTGCTGATGGCTGATGGCACTGGCGCTTAATGGCCCCACAAAACTTTGGTCACGTGCTTGTATACAGCACAGTTAGGGTCGAGCTCAAATAGCTATCGTACGGTCCTGTCTGCGTGTGGAGTCTTTAGCAGACATGACGGGCGCTAGCAGGTAGTATGGCGACCATATTGTTGTCTATATTTGCCGCCGCGTCTTGGAGAAGAGCATTGTTGTCCCTGCTGTACCAACGTCGAAGATATCCGCCAAATCCGTCGGGCTTCGATTGTTCGAGGCAGGGGATGATCGGTCGGATCGGTCAGTATCATAATTAGCAAGCTGTGATCGAAGCCCTAGCAGAACAAACTGGTGATCGCCACTATTCCATCGTACACCTCGACACTGCTCGGCGTATGCTAACCCTGATGTCTTTTCAAAATCAACATGTTCAAGACAGCATCGCAGCAGGACAGCTGCCTGAGATTAGTTCGTATTGGAGTACAGCAGGCCACTAGCATCTCTATCGTAAAGGTCTTTCATGGACAGCCATATTGGCCCTTTTCCTCGATGGTTTCTTTCTTTGACGTTTTGCTTCTTGCCTTGAAGCAGCTCATTGTTGCACGACCTGCACGTTGTTCGTTTTCTACATCAAGCTCTTAGCGTGTGTAACAGCGGCGCAGCTCTTCTGCACCAATGAGTGCCCGACTTAGTGACATACCTTCCACTTCTCCATCTCATCTTGCGTCTTCTTATATTGTTTTACCAAGTCGTCCAATATCTTCTTCAACCCATCTGCGTTGGTTTGTAATTGTGGCATGACATCATTGACTGTCTGCTCGACGAGGACTCCGTTGATCATTCGGAAACATTTGCGGTCGGTAGGAAGAGGTGTAAGGGTTTCGAGGACGAGTCTGAGATTGGTGGGGGTGTCAATTTCGACCAGACTATACTGCATTACAGCATCTCGCCGGGAAGTCTCTCACTTGTGTTCTTCTGTTTCTTGTTCGACATCTCCAATCTTCTGTGCTATTTGCTGAAGGTTGTTCTTGTAATTTTGGTATTGTAATTGGAGTTCTATATGAGTTTGTTAGGTGGGAGCAACAAATTGTGTCGATGGAGACTCCAGACCTTGCTGCCGCCGTGCGGCTACCTGGGATTGTGCCATTGTTGGTCGGCGATGATGCTGGCGACGGATTGTGTTTCATCTTGACGTTTGACACGGTGATTGCCGTTGTTGATGATCTTTGGTTCGGTATGCGGCAATAGGCTTGGCGAACGCGTGACATCAAAGACAAAACAACACGACTAAGCAGGGATCTTTTATTAGTGACACCCAATAGGGACAAGACTTGAGGGTATTCCTCCTATTGTTTGAATTGGTGATCATGTCGTGCATCCGTCGTGAATCAAGGAGCTCGTGCTGCAACGAATGTCCATTGGTGCCCATCGACTGTCTTTGATCTGACCTCAATCATAACAAACCATTTCCTTTCTTTGTATAGTACCTGTATATTCTTGTCGTCGTTGCTCCTTCCACAGCTCAATCAATTGTATCCAGCAGCCGTCACGTCCCCTATATCAGCGCACATCAACAACCATGAGTCCCCGACCAACCTACATCGACCTTCCCAACCGCAACTTCAACGAAGAAACACCCAATACCCCGTCACCAAGAGATCTCCAACCAGCGTCACCAAGAGATCTCCAACCACCACGATCTGGAGATGTACCTCCGCCACTCTCACCACTAGATGCCTTTGCGTTACAGGGTCGAATGTTAGCGCAAAGACTAGAGCAAGGTGCAAAGTTCGACAAGCGTATCACTCGACTACCACAGTTTTACGTCGCAAAAGAACTCGCAAAGCCTAGACCTGGATACTCGCCGAAAGAGACAGACCTGAATGGAGTGCAAAAGGGAAAGAGGAGCAGTGGCAATAGAAAGGGTAAAGGTTCTTCATACACCTTGAGACAAGACGGGGTCACACTGCCAGCCGTATCACAACAAGCTGTCCGACCACAATCACACTATCCCGTACTTCACATGGATGGAGGAGAGGTATTCGATGACAATGCATCATCCATCTACAGCGACAGATCACGATACACAGAAGATGAAGACGACGATGAAGAGATGCCCGATGAAGCACGGCTTGCAGTTGCACAGGACTACTTCAATTCCTGGCAGAAGACCGG
>Ga0160429_1000179_pt1 | contig 79136 bp, 80 predicted proteins | sample SolpanmetagenomR_FD_108199 | JGI IMG/M metagenome (GOLD analysis project Ga0160429, IMG submission 108199) | Solar panel surface microbial communities from Lawrence Berkeley National Laboratory, California, USA - R | ecosystem: Engineered > Built environment > Solar panel > Unclassified ... | reverse complement strand
TTGCTTCTACCACAGCTTAGCGTGTGGCTATTCAATAGAAAACAAGACAACCAGAAGTTCACTTGCGAGTGCCTCCTCTCTTTGACTTGTAGTCGATCACAACTGACCTGCACATTCTTCATCTCCCATCGTTACCCGTGACAATTGCATCTCCTTCCCTTTCCCTTTCGTCGATGATGAGCAAGCGTGGCGCCGACTTTAGTGATGACAGCTTTCAAAAGCGTTCGCGACTGAGCGACGACTTTAGCGCTTCTGGCGATGTCATGTATCAACGACGAACAAGCTTCACTGCTCACACCCCTCACGGGTCACCAAAGGGTTTATCGTCTGCTGAGATTGCTGCCGATTTCAAAGATGCTCTACAAGACCTTACCACCGCCGATCGATTTCAAATCAGCAATCTCACTCTTATCGCGAAAGAGAGCACCGAACATGCCGCAGCAATTTCTCAAGTCCTCGAAGAGCACATCCGACGTGTATGCAATCAGCACAGCTTTCAGTTCAAGACCAACAAGCTAATTCGACTCTAGACCCCTCCCACACGCAAGTTACCAGCTCTATATGTCCTTGATTCGATCGTGAAGAATGTTGGCACACCATTTACAATCTACCTCGCACCAAACCTGTACAGAACGTTCATGGAAGCATATAGTCTCGTAAACTCAGAGACACGCACGAAGATGGATGACATGTTAAAAACATGGGTAGATCCGATACCTGGATCGATGGAGAATAGGCCTGTGTTTCCTAAAGCCACGACAAAGCCTATTGAAAATGCGTTGATCAAGGCAAAGACTGTGTTTCTACAGCAAGAGCAGGAGCATCAAAGGTCACAGCAAAGGCAAGCACATGCTTTGCCGCCTCGCCCAATGATGCCACCACAGCAGAACTGGGCTAGATCAGGCACCCCTCAACACATGGGTCAGCCATACGCAACTCCTGTGCCTCCCGCAACACCACAATTCCAGTACGGCCTACCCCAATCGCCCTATCCGCCACAACAACAGGTAAGTCAGCATCTTTTAGTCTCAAATAGATATAGGTTGTTGATGTATATATAGCCTCAAATTCCATATGGAATGCAGAATTTCCAACTTCCACCACAACCGACTCCAATGTCAGCACCACCTCCTCCACCATCACACTCATACAATCTAGCGGCTCTACTCCAGGTCGCAGGGACTTATACACCCCAACCTACGCCTACACCAGCATTTGCGCCACCTCCTCTGCCACCAGTCCAGGCACCTTTACCACCACCACCCACAATGTTCGCAGGTCTTGAAGCTCTTTTCAATCTACCAGCATTTCAACAAGCAACTCAACAACATCAAACTCAACAACAACCAATAGCATCACCACCAATATCGAATCTGGCTTCTTATCTCACTCCGCAATCACAGCATGCTGCTCCTTCATTTCCATATCCACAAGCTGCAGCTATGCACACGCCACATCTGTCGGCTGTCGCGCCGAATATTCAGATGAACACAACCATTATTCAACTTACTAGTGTTTCGCTGAAAATCCCGCGACCTGATCTACTTGTATCACTTTACCAAAAACAACCTTCACAATGTTCCAGGTGTGGTCGGCGATTTCCTCTCACCGATCTTGGTCGAGCACGCAAAGTTAGACATCTGGATGCTCATTTCCGTACCAACAAGCGAATGGCAGATGCTCAACGGAGTGGAGTTAGTCGAAGTTGGTATGTGGACGAAATGGACTGGATCAAGAGTCGGGAAGTCGATGACGCAGATGAGGATGTTCAAGCTGCATCAAAGGTCGAGGGTACAGGTGCCGAATTGGGTGGCAGTGCTGGTCATGACAGTAGCGCCAGTAACCTGAATGGTCAAGGACAGTCGGCTGCATCTGCGAAGAAGGAGTATTATGTCAAGGCACCTGCAGACGCAGCTGTGGCTCATCATGCGTGTCCAATATGTCAAGAAGAGTTCAAAACGGTATGGCTGGACGGAGCGCAGGAATGGGTGTGGATGGATGCAATGGCGGTGGGAGAGAAGACGTATCACGCAAGCTGCGTATTGGATATGACTAAGGACTGTGGCAGTAACGGGATCAAAAGTGAGGTGAAGGTGGAAGCATAGATGGGGACCATAACACATTCATATTCTGGAATATCGGGGTTAAGTCTCTCATGCCTATGATGTGTTATTTCATATTAAGCAGGTAGCAATATTGAACACAAATTCATATCTTTCAATATCCTTCACGGAGCTGTGCACGACTAAGACTCTCATTCGTCTGTCAGTTTTGTGATGATCAGTCTTAGTGTGAGTAGGAGAAAGGGACGACGCATCCCTTACGCCGAAAGAGTCTCTTTTCATGACTTTCATCCATCTTCCTCTTCTTCTCTCTTTCATCTTCTCTTTCATCTTCTCTTTCATCTTCTCTTTCATCTTCTCTTTCATCTTCTCTTTCATCTTCTCTTTCATCTTCTCTTTCATCTTCTCTCTCATACTCAGTGACCTTTTGGACATCCCTCATTGCCTTTTGTTTACTTTTGCGTTATATAAAGCAGGTACCGATATTGAACAAAAGCAACCTAATACCGTCGTTCAAGTGACCGAGACTAGGACGACATAAAGTGGTATTCTCTCTACTCTGGAACATCGATTTGAGGTGTGAGAGGATATCATTCTTATACAGACAAACATGTCCCTCACGAATCAGAACGTCCTCATCACAGGAGCATCCCTGGGTATTGGCTCAGCCATAGCAAAAGCCCTCGTCTCCGAATCACCCAATCTGATCCTCCTCGCCCGCTCAGCAGACAAGCTCACCGAACTCTCAAACGAGCTAGAACAAGCAGCTGACGACAGCCAAAACACCATCAAAATCTTCCGTTGCATCTGTGACGTCCGCTCCGCATCCTCCGTAAACGAAACCATCACAAACATCGTCTCCCAAACCGGTCCTATCAACATATGCATCAACAACGCAGGCCTAGCTCTCGGAGCTCCACGACCCTTCCACAAACTCACTCTAGACGAGATCGACACCATGACCGAGACGAATCTATCCGGATATCTGTATGTGACCCACGCCGTGCTCAACGCAGGTGGAATGCTCACCTTACCCACCGCCACCATCCTGAACATCACCTCCGTGACTGGACTCGAACTCCCGCCCTTTCCGGGCGAATCAATCTACCACACCACTAAAGCTGCACAGGAAGCGTTCACGAACGCACTACGCGTTGAGTTGGCGGGGACGAATGTCAGAGTGTTGGCTTTGCGACCGGGCGTTGTGGCCACGCATTTTCATCGGCAGAGAGTCGGGTACGATGATGAGCAGTATGAAGGGTTTATGGAGGGCTTCGAACCGTTGCAGCCCGAACAGGTGGCGAGGAGCGCGGTGTGGATGTTGAAGGCGGAGGAGGGGGTTAGTGTGAAGAGTTTGGATGTGGTGCCGACTGGGCAGAGGAGTTTGCAGGTTTTCGATCGCGAGTGGAATGCGAGACATGGGAGGGAGTCGTAATGTGCAGGAATATGGGTGGGCATTACAGAAGCAGTTTCTTCTTGGCACGATGGTGATGTTTTCAGGCAAGCTTTGTACAGACAGAGAGAGGGAAATGAGTGTAGGTAGATACATGTGATTCAATGTAACATCGCCATGCTAAACAACCATACCAGCAGGTACCTGCTTAAACCTCTGCATCGTCATCCCCTCCAACCCCTTCAACAACTGCCTCAGCGCATCTTCCGTCTTCCCTTGCGCTTCCGTGCGATACAACATCTTATTCTGCACTTTGGTGCTCTTACTATCCCCACCTCCACCACTTGATACAGTACCGACTCGATTTGCGATAACGGCTGCTTGGACGCGCCCGTTGTCGATGTGCCAGGTTACTACGCGGATGTTTGTGATGGGGTGGGAAGGGAAGGAGAGGGAGGCGTGTTCTGGGGGAATTAGTATGTGAGAGGAGAGGAAGAAGAAAGGTGGGCGAAGGTAGGGTAGCGGGGTTATGTTGCTGTTGAGGGAGGAGATGGGAGGGCAAGGGAGTAATGAACCTTTGATCAAAGTAATCAGGTCACCGACAGTGAAGTCGTACGAACGGTAGGTTTGTGGCATTTTTTGTGCCATGATCTGTTTTGGTATTCTTTTTCTTCGCTGACTTGACTTGAGCTTCACGATACTACTGCGATGCTGATGAATGAAATGAATGACGGGAGGGAAGTGGTGCGGTTTGATGTAATATAGTACATATAGAAAAGATATGTATGTGACGTGACGTCGTCTTGCATTCGTGGCGTCACTTGTGCGACCAGGGAACCAAGACTCGAGTCTGATTGGTGCTGGGAGATCGTCAGTGAGAGGGGAATGTTCTTTTGCGTGGAAAGATGTATAGTAGCCGAGCCGTCAAAGGTCTGAGACGTTTCAGAGGAGGGGAGAGGACACTAGGGTTGGCACACGAGCTCTAGTAATCACTATAGTTGGATTTCGAAGTCAATAACCCAATGCGTTGAATCTAGGATTACCGGGATTGTTAATGCTTCGTGATGTGGTATTATTACATGGTATAGGTACTCATAAACGTGCATCTTATGCAAGACCTAAAGCTAGAGCTGGTTCCGAACTCGAACGTTCATCATTCTTTCAGCTTGTCTCGCCCTTGGTATCCTCGATGTGTCGTGGTCGTAAGAAGACAGTAGAGCCAGTCGTCGAGCCAATCGTCCATCATGGTGCCTTGAACATACCAAGTGCCATTGCAGGTACGTGCCCATTATTGATCGTTCATGGGATGTGCTCTCTTCATAGTCTTTCTCTCACTTCTTCCAACCTTCCTTGTTTGCAGCCTCGTTCTTACTCTTTGGCTTGGCGTCCTTTTCTTCCTTATCCTTCTCGCCTTCCTTTTGTTTCGCCTTCTCCTTGTCGTCTCCCGTTTCTTCCTCCTTATTCTCATCGTCATGTCGTTGTTTGTTCTGAATCTTGTTCTCAATCAAGTCGTGGAAAGCAGTGATAGCGCGAATCAGACTTGATAGGTAGATGCTCATCAGCTGGTCATTCGTCTTGACACTCATCGCGCGCGCAAGCTCGTTTGCAGGCTTCTCCAGTGGTGCTGTGGTACCATTCGCCACAAAGCCATTCATTGTCGTGTTGTTTCTCCCTGGTGCAGCTGGTGCACTCAGCCCTGGTAAGAGATTGAATACGTCTTGGAGATTGCCCAGAATAGCGTGATTGACTGGCAGCTCTCCACTCGCAACCTTGCCGAGATATGTGCCAATGTCTCGTAAGCGTAGATGTAGACCTTGTAGTGACTGTAGTTGCGAGGTGATTCGAGCTGATAGTGTGCCAACAGCTACATCTCGAATGTCGCGAAGTAAATGCTCGACACCGATCTCTTCAGCTTCCTCCGCCTGAATCACGGATGGCGTGTGGACGAACGTCTTGGATGTTGTTGTGCCGTCCTAGCAATGATGTTAGCTATGTTTCAATGGAGTTTCATATACGGAAAACAAACATCTTTAATCTCTTCTACTGCAAAATAGGCATCTGTTGGTACTCCGACCTCCTTGGGCTGGACATCAACGATTACCAGCAATGGGTTCGGCGTGTATCTCTTGAACAGTTCGTTGATCTCGAGATCTGATCCTCGTAACTTTGGTCCCGTGTGATACCATCCTATTAGCTTTTCTCGTGCATTGACCTTCTTAAACATGTCGTTCATCGATTCGACATAGTTGTGGTCCAAGAACCAAACTGTTGGATCTCGTTCATCCTCTTCGAAGGGCACTGTGATGTGTTTATGTCAGACTATATCATTATGATGATACTCTTCAAGCCCTTTCCTATATAGCTCTTACCTGCGAAGCAATTCGACACTCTGATATTGTTCCCTTCATTCTGTCCGAGCAGTACTCCCACGACGCGCTTTCTCGAGCCCTTGTTTACTCTGCCGAAGTGATCTGCTGCAGATAGAAGGACGAGAGGGGCGACAGTTACTGTTCTTGACACAAAAGACAGCGTTTCCGCCGTGGTTGCAGGCATGGTGTGTTGTAGTTCGAAGGTGTTGTATGGGGAGATAATAGGTAGTGTGAGATGAGCAACAACGGACAGAAGCTGATGATATAGTGGCAAGGTTTGATGAGTTGTTGCCGTTCTGTATATCGTTCCTGATGTTCAAATGGAGTGACCTTTATCACGTGACGTCTCCTCACGGTCGACTACCTGGCAGGCTAGTGCCGAAGTTCAAGCGCAACATGAGCATCTTTTTGACCGGAGGTGCCAAGCACCGCTTTGTCCAAATCAGCCTGAAAGTGATCACGATGTAGCCGGGCGGCATGGCATTAATTAGAGCTAGGAAACCCTCTTTCTTCTTTCTTCAGTATACGACAAGATGGTCAACCAGATTCTTACAGCTCTGCTGCTGGCAGGAAGTGCTACTGCATTGTTCCCAGACTGTGTAAAGGGACCTATGAGCAACAACACCGTCTGTGATACCACAAAGTCCCCTAGAGAAAGAGCCGAAGCTTTTGTCAAGCTTTTGACGTTGCAGGAGAAGGTCTCACTTACAGGAAACACGTCACCAGAGATTGAAAGACTAGGACTACCCAAGTACGAATGGTGGTCAGAGGGTCTTCATGGTGTAGCTCAAGGCAACCCAGGCATTACTTTTGCCGATTTTGGCAAAGAGTTTGGTCATGCAACCTCATTCCCTATGCCAATTACGATGGGAGCAGCTTTCGACGATGAGATGATCACTGAAGTTTTCAAGGTCGTGGGTATGGAAGCCCGTGCTTTTAACAATGCCAATAGAGGAGGCCTGGACTACTGGACTCCGAGTAAGTCTATATCAGTCATTTCTATAGACAAGCAGCTAACAATGTAGATGTCAATCCTTTCCGTGATCCACGATGGGGCAGAGGTCAGGAAGTAGCTGGCGAGGACCCATTCCACATCGGTTCTTACGTCAAGGCATTGGTCTTAGGTCTTCAAGGACAAAACGAAGACCAGTATAAGCGTACTATAGCTACTTGTAAGCACTTCACCGCCTACGACGTGGAGAACTGGCATGGTATGGAAAGATACGAGTTCGATGCCAAGGTATCAATCCAGGACCTTGCAGAGTATCACGCACCTTCTTTCCAGGCTTGTGCTCGTGAAGCTAATGTTAGCGCCTTCATGTGTACCTACAACGCGGTCAACGGAATTCCAACTTGCGCTGATAGCCATCTATTGGATACTATCCTACGCAAACATTGGAAGTGGGAGGCTGAAGAGCAGTGGGTCACTTCCGACTGTGATTCTGTTCAGACTATCTTCGCTCCTCACGGCTATGCCCACAACCCAGAAGAGGCTGTGGCTGCTGCCCTCAATGCTGGAGTGGATGTAAACTGCGGAATCTATTACCAGATGCATCTGGAAAAGGCCATCGCCCAAGGTTTGACCACAGTGGAAAAGCTTGACAGGGCTGTCGTCCGTCAATACTCTTCGCTCATCAGGCTCGGCTACTTCGATCCCGCTGACAAACAGCCTTATCGTGCTCTAGGCTGGTCCGATGTTGACACGAAAGAAGCACGCGATCTCGCATATAAGGCAGCTGTCAGCGGTATAGCTCTCCTCAAGAACGACGACATATTGCCTCTCAAGCTCAAGAAAGGCATGTCTGTTGCGGTAGTCGGTGAACGGGGAAATGCAACGAAGCAGATGCAAGGCAACTACCTCGGACGACCTGCGTACCTCATCTCACCCTTGATGGCTTTTGAGAAGGAACCTGGTATTACTGTCAACTATGCATTCGGCTGCGGAGGAGGCGCTGATCCTAGGACTGACGAATGGGCGCCTGCTTTGGAAGCCGCCCGGAACTCTGATATTATCATCTACTTCGGTGGTATCGACAACGAGCAAGAGGCTGAGGCTAAGGATCGTAACTCTATCGGCTGGACTCCTTCGCAGAAGGACTTTATGCAGCATCTAGCCAGCCTAGGCAAGCCAATGGTAGTTGCTCAGATGGGTGGCGGCTCGGTGGATTCTGCGTTCATTCGTGACGACTCTCGTATCGGAGGACTTCTATGGGGAGGATACCCAGGTCAATCTGGTGGACAAGCACTTGTCGATATCATGCTCGGAAGAGTCGCTCCTGCTGGACGCTTGACGACCACTCAGTATCCTGAGGAATACGCTAAGCAGGTTTCCATGCTCGACATGGGAATGAGGCCATCTAAAACCAACCCGGGAAGAACGTACATGTGGTATAGCGGCACTCCCACTTACCCATACGGTTTTGGACTTCATTACACAAACTTCTCGGCCAGTGTATCGTTGGACACCAAGACTAGCTCGAACACCTTTGACATTGGAAAGCTCATTGCAGCATGTGATAGCTACAGCCCCAAACTCAACTGGCTCGACTTGTGCCCCTTTGCCAGTCTCAAGGTCGATGTTACCAATGACGGCAAGACAACGTCAGACTATAGCGCTCTTGCTTTTGTCTCTGGGGAATATGGTCCTCTTCCTCGACCTCACAAGAAGCTCGTTTCATATGCACGCCTCCATGATGTTGCACCTGGCAAGGCTAAGAGTGCTGAGTTGAAGCTCACCCTCAACAGTCTCAGCAGAGTTGACGAGCAGGGACGCCGTATCTTGTATCCTGGAAAGTATAAGATTGCCATTGACACCACTCCCGAGCTTGCAGAGGTCGAGTTTGTCCTAGAAGGTGATGAGGTTGTCCTGGACTACTACCCGATCGCACCATCGGAGGATGAGACTGCACCCGTAATTGAGATGGAGAGAGTGCAGCAGATCATGGAGTTGTAATAAAGTAAGAGAAATGTTTCAGGACAAAGGTGGAGACGATGAGTTCCACTGATCATCATCGATCGATGATCTTTAAAGAAGCCAAGGCGTTTCAAAGAGCGCCTCAACGTATCTGTTCCTTGTATTTTATAGATGTATGTGCATTTAATTACACTATATAACATGCAAATTGATCATTCTATACCTCTCCTCTGTCACACGAACAAGGTACCGCGACCAAGGCTGCAGATACAAGGTACGCGATCACCTGGTCGGTCTAGGCCAAGTTGTAAGCATGTAAGCATGTAAGCACGAGGCGCTTGAGCGCGCGAATTTCGCCCAGGATTGTCATGATCGGCTTCTTGGCCTCGAGGGCAATTGTTCTGTCACAGAGTGTTAATTATACTCTGGCTATATATGGGAGCTTATATTAAGCAGGAAAGACGGAATTGAATGATGCTAATTATGAAGACGGATCCGCAGTGAGATGATGAGTGCTTGCCACTTTCCAATGGAGGTAAATGTCTGATCCATGGCAATGGATAAGGTTTATGCGGGCTGTGTGCTTCTCCATCCCCATCGCGCGCCGACAGTCTCCTCACCACCTGAACGTGTGACTCGTCCGCTCGCCTAGTCAAATCACTCTCTCAGTTCTCGCATCTCTCTCTTGGCTTCTCCTCTCAACTCTCCACTTTGTGCGCTCGGCGTACTATTCTTTCCTCTTCAGCCCTGACCGCTGCACTGCACTACTGCACACTGCCGCCCTCTCTGACTTCCTCCCTTCTTCAGCTGTCCCACCTCGTCTAGGTCGACGAGGCAGTGTCCGCATACACTCAAGACAGCATGTCCTCCCAGCCTCCCTCATAGCCGCACAGCATCTGCATCGTTCAAGCACTCGACCACGATCTGGTCTCTGTTAGCACCGAATCCCTCCTCCATCCATACCGCAATTAGTAGACTCGACCGATAACAACAATGGCTTCAGCTTCTGTCTTGACGGCAACTCCAGCACTTCCCACCTTCTATTCTGTCGACCACTTCCGAAAGCCCTCCTCATCATCCACCTCGCCATACCTAGGCAGCCCACCCTCCATGTCCTTCCATGCATCACCAACAATAGGCGGACCTGCTTATAACGACCATTATGAATTCACGGCCAATAAATCTGCTTCGCCTGGCGCGATAGCTGCACCAACGACACCAACGAAACGAAACACATCTACGCATGCAAAACTACACAAGAAAGTCACCGTCAGATCACCACGGCGCGGTTCATCAACAGACGGACAGCATCAGCAGGCTGATCATGCCTTTACACGGGCTCAGAGTCCACCAGCAACTCCGTCTCCCAACAAGTACGCTCTCGAATACAACATACCAATCCAGACGACACAAAAGTCTCCCGCAAAACAAGCCAAATCTATCATCAAGCAAAACCTCCGCAAGTTGTCACACGCCCCGGATGATAACCAAATAGCAGCAATCGATCTATCAAAGACAGCAGAGGAGAATGAGAAGAGAGCAGGACTGAGTCTAGCACCAGGAACGCTTCTTCGTAACTCTCGATCGGTGGATGCCCTCGGGTCGGGAACAGTAGGAAAACAGCATACACGCTCATGCAGCCACGTCTCACAGATCTCCACTACGTCTTTTCAATACCAGCCTCCAACACCGTTCATCCCGCTCCTTCCTTCTGGCAACGTCTACAGCCCACCTGCAACCTATGGCTTCCCATCTCCAGCGTTTCCCACAACAGACTTTGGACCACCACCAACAACGACCTACCACAACATCACCGAAGATACGAACCCCTACACGGGCGGCCGCAACCGCGGCTTGACTATCGACTCTGCCAATTCTGGCGGCGCAGGAAGTTCTCAAAAGCAGTCTTCTCGTGTACATTCCTCCCGCTCTTCTACTCGCCATAAGACTACTACCATTAGCAATACGTCTCAAACCAACCTATCCAGCTTCACTCGCCCACGACGTAGCAGTACAAACCACTCTGTCGACATTGCCGCTAATCCTGGTCGCTCTCGCACTTCCTTTGACCGCGCGTTCACCTTTCGCTCTCACAGCCATGTGGCTGAGAACGATCCCATAGCTATCGATCCAGTTGCTCAACGAGCCGCTACAATCCAAGCAGCCCGACAAGCGTTTGACGACAGGCAAGAAGCCAAAGCACGCAAATACGAAGAGAAAGAGGCACGTGCTGCAGAGAAGCAAATCAAGAAGGAAGAGAAACAACGACGAAAGAGTACAGTGAGCGTTGGTGGCAAAGGTCACGCTAGGACAGGTAGTCGATCGCCTGAACACACAAACGCGCTACCTCGAGGAGCATCAGCAGAAGAAATCACTACCGGCGCAACAACATTCTCCGCCTTTCCTTTGCTATCGACTCTATCCTCACACACGCACGAAACAGGAAATCCTGAATTTGCTTCGTCTGGCGATTACGCGGATATTAGGCCGAGTACGTCTCACTCGGCAAATACGCCGAGTCCATACTATGAGTCGCCGATGCGGGAAGATCTTGAAGGTGGATTAGGCGCTGGTGGAGTTGGGGCAAGGGAACAGACGCAACATGTGCCACCAGTGAGCAGGAAGAGGGCGGCGAAGAGCAGGTATTTTCGCTTCGTGAGCTGGCTTAAGACCAAGATGTTGAATTTGGAGAGGACGGCGTGATGGTTTGTTGAGCGAGAATAAGCTGTCACGATTGAGGAATGGAGATAGACTCACAACTAGGCTTGCGACAGACCTTGACACGAGACGAGACGGAGAATACGACCTACCTAAATGGTTCCTGGGTCATTTGGAGGGTTTATGGATGTCGATATGGCTAGCTGAGTAGATTGATGTGGTGCCACAAGAAGCCCATTCTGTGCTGCTGCATAAATCCAATATCCATCATTGACGGCTTCTTTCTACACTTCCTTCTTGTGGGTTAGGTTACAAGAAATGATAGTCTCAATACCTGGAACACCACTAATCAAAAACCACCCTGTTAAATGACAATACAACTTTGATAGCCATCACGTCACAAGTTGCGTGCGTTAAAATTGAAGTCCAAGTAAGCTGTGGCGACTATGGTGATTTGAGATGGAGAGAGATGTCAGAAAGTGGTGGTACATGGGGTGCGAGTTGATACCTCTACACTATCAGGTTCTTCTCGGGCCTAGTGATCCTTTGTGTGTTCTGCTGACATCTTTTGTTAAGACGTGTCTGCGAACAGCATGCAATTGCTACTAATGGGGTTCGAATATGCAAGGTTATCTTGTTTGCTACGGTTGTCTCTCGTCGAGAGCGTATATGGTCATAGCATGATTTGATGCAACAAGAGGAAAGAGTGATTAGATAGGGTTGACAATCTGCAATATCATCAGGATCTTGGTTAGCTTCGAAGCATGTTACGATGTTATCCTGATCACTCGACACACATACGGAGTCGATAATGGACGAAGACTAGAGTATGCACATTGTGCAGACCTCCACGATCCCACTTCCCTGACACGGCACAAACGCGCATGAAGCAGTGCCTCTGTGTCTAGTTAAAACAGCTTCCAGCTTACAGCCCACAGACATTTCGAGTAGTGAGGCACTTTGCAGTGGACAAGAGAACAAGACGTCGTCCAAAGCCAAGACACGAAACTGCATCTATTTTTAGCATCAGCTGCAAGTGGCAAAACATAAAACACAACAATCCGAACATTAAACACCACCACCACCTTTGCTTCATTGCTTCGCCTCATTTCTTCAACTATGTTTGAAGTATATGTGTGCTGATCCTGTCGCGACCTATGTATAGTTATGTGTGACAAGGCTACAAACGTTGACGTGAGTGTGCAATAATATCGACAATTATTCTCCGTAGCAACACGAGGCTGAACCAAAAGCATGAAGACCGCGAAAGAGCAAGAGGTGATTAATGGCGCGAGATGTAATTAAAGAATGCGTGTTGGTATTTGAAGAGATGTTAGATCCTCCCTCCTCTTTCGCGAAGAGGAATACCGTACACACTTTCTTACTAGCAATCTGTTTGATAAAGCAAAAAACAACCATTTCTTTGCATTCCTCGTCGTCAGCACACTCAAAACATATACACCTCCAGCTTCCTCTCCACTAACCCCCATCACTCTCATCACCCAAACCGTCCACTCCTCTCCTCTCTCACTAACCAAACAACCACAACCTAAAATGTTCTCCAAACCCTCCCTCCTCCTCCCACTCACCCTCCTCACCCCACTCACGCGCGCCGCCCTCCCCGAATTCACAAACCTACCCTACACCAACGTCGCCCTCAACCAACCCCTCACCCTCCTCTACACAGCCGCCACCCCCACCACCCCCGTCACAATCATCCTCCTCGGCGGCGCCACAAACACCACGCTCCAAGTCATCTCGACACTGACATCCAGCTCTGTTGGGGGGAGTTACACATGGACGCCTGATCCGTGCGTGTTGAGCGAGGGGACGCTGTATGGCCTTGAGATTACACAGCAGGGGCAGCCGGAGAATTGGAGTAATGCGTTTGGGGTGGCGGCGAATGGGGCTGTGTGCAGTTCCACCAGCAGCAGTAGCAGCATATCCATGAGCTCAACGTCAACGTCAAGCATGGCCACATCTTCCGCCTCTAGCTCGGTCGCATCCTCGGTCTCTTCCACCACCAGCACGACATCGACATCAACGACAACAAGAATAGTGCCGATCGTCCCGACCTTCCCAACCACAAGCAGCAGCAGCATCATTAGCAGCGGCTTCACCTCCATGACAAACGGCACGTCTTTCATCGCATCGACTCAAAAGCCTACTGGAGCTACCACCAGCTCAAAGCCTAGCTCGTCTGTCGCGCCGTATACTAGCCACAATGGAGCTGCTGGTATTGTTGCTCAGGGAGGATTCGCGGTGGTAGCTTTGGTCAGTGCGGTAGCGGCTTTGTTGTTTTAGTTGTGGAGGTGTGTGTATGAGGCAATGCGTGGCCGGGTTGGATCCTTGGAAGGGAATCTCAGTGGTGGCATGCGACTATGGTAACGAATGGATCTGAAATGGGAAGGATGGTCTTTGGGGCATAAAGGGCATGGAGGCAGGGATCGGAAATACATCGTGTCGTTGCTAAGGAGAAGACGATACAGTACCATATAGTGCAATGAACGCATCTTCGTACTTACACAATCTTACACCTTCCCTTCGCTTCGTCTCAGTCAGTGAGAGTATGATGTCTGCTCTCGTTGTTTTGGCCTCGAGTAGAACAAACCATTCAGTCCCTGCTTTCGAGGCGTACAGTAATACAGAGGTGCTCTGGCCTCTATCAAATAGGCCACGAGTAATACAGTAGCTAGAGAGAGTCTGCAAATTATCTTGCAAATAACCGTGTCAAGCAATCGCCCTCATTCAGCAACACAGTTGCAATATCATGTCAATTTCGTCACGAGGCTATGTGTATTCAGAGAAAACTTCGAAAGTAAGTATTATGTTTGTCAGATTCCGTACCACTATAGTAGTAGGTAGATTACGTATATTCATCATGTCTTCATTACGGTCGTAGTGACTTCTCCTTATGTCTTTCAGACTGACAGGCACACTCCTATTCTCTTCGATCTTTGGATGACAGCCAGCAATTTCCTTATATTGAATGCTTCTCATGTATGAAGCATTCAACAATCTCAATGGCAGTCACTCTTCTTCCTTTCTCTCAATCTCCATTAGCCGCCTCGCCCGCCTGCCGTCGCTCAGTTCTCATTCTTGAGTTCTCCTCCGTTTCTTTCGGCCGCGATAGGTCTTCTCTGGGAGATTACCAGTAGTCTGTCTCGAACCATCCTCTCGACTTCATGATGCTTGCTCTTTTGTGACTCTGCATGATTCCAGATAATGCAGATATGGCAAAGCCGGTGGGTGGTGTGTAGTGATTTTGCGTGTTGATGGCAAATCTTCACCTCCAGGTCAGCGTGACGGACTTTTGTTCAGACTGTCGTAGTCGCGCCATGTTCCGAGCAATAGATCTGAGCTATGCATAGAGTCATTTTCCAATTGGTCGACTAGCCAGTGGTAGCTCTCGCGTGGCCTGTTGCTCCACGTTCGATTCAGCAGCCAGTGCTAGCTCTTACGCGAACTCTTGCTCCAACTTCAACCAGAATATTCTCCAGCGTAAAACGCGGAGTAAACTTCCATCATATCTTCATGATCCTCCCCTTTACTCACAGCCCATCACATCACACACTCGACCTCACCATCCGACATCTTGCACACTTACACCCCGGAATACAAGGCCTCTTATCCCTCCTACTCGTAATCCCCACATAATAAATATCCAACACAGTGTCACTCGTATCACTCGCCGCAGAACTCATCGACGAACTCGAATCATTACTGCTTTTCCGTCGCATTAGGTCGGGTATTGTTGGCCGCCGTACTGGACTGGGACGTTGTGTTGTGCTGGTGGCGTAGCTGGTGGGAGTGATTGTAGCAGAGGATTTCGTGGTGGTATATGAGGGTCGTGTTGGTGTGGTGGGAATGGTGGAGGAGGAGGTAGCTTTTGAGGTGGTCGAGGATGTGTATGCGGTTGTTGTTGTTGTTGATGTTGTTGTGCTGGATGTCTTGTTTGGTTGTGGTGTGGGGTAGCACGAGAAAGGAGAGACTGATTTAGTGTAGGTCGTGCAGGTTATGGGCGGCATGGTGGTGGTGGTGGCAGCAATTCGTCTTAGATGTGATTTCACGTTAGCGTCCTTCTCTTTGCTTGCCAGGCACTAAGAGATGAGGCAGACACCAGGTACAAGTACAAGCACCAGGGTCAGTAGAGTAATCTCGATATTGTTTCAGCAAGGGGCGCGTCCGCGTTCTCGAGCCTCTCGATCAGACTCCAGAACGGTCTGGGTTCGTTGAATGAGGATCGCCAAGTTCGTTTCGCTGTGAAAGTTAGGACTTCATGCCGGTGATCGGGAATAGTGGGGATTTGCTTTGTTTCGAGATAAGTCGCGATGTCCGCAAGAGAAAATTACAGATATAAAAGAGGAGTAATTTGTGTTGCTGAGGAAGATTGTGAAAGAATCATGAGATGGGGTGTGACGATCAGCCGATGTGACAATTCATCGATGAGGGCGTGGCATTAGTTATACCACCAGAACACTAGCAACACTGGCTGCGGCCTTGCATCCCGAACGAACGTTGATTGGTGAATCACAATGAGCCGTGAAGCCACGAAAATTCAGCCGGAGATGCAGGTTTCAAGTTAGGAAGCCGTAGCCGCAACTCCACTACAACGAGCCAGAACGCAAACATCACGCGGCACGCATGCATGCACGGTCCTTAAAGATCGTTTTCAGCTCAAACTCTCTCACTGACTGGCTGGCCAGAACACCGCTGGAAAGCAGCCACCATTTCGACGTCTCCGATTCGCGATTATCTCAAACAAGAAACCTGACGACTAGAACAGATATAGTCTAGCTCGAATTCTTATCGATCTTAATTGTCTAAAAGGCAACAACTGGCGAGTGCGGAGGATACGTGGTCACACTAATGAGAAATGCTGCTGGTGGCTTACTGTAAGGTCAGGTGTGTGGCTTACATGCAACAAGTCCATTTCCTCGTTCGGGTAATGCGGTATAATTGTGCCATGGAGAATCTTCCCTGTTGTGAGGGCAGAGTTCGTATTGCCATGCGCAGCAGAGCTCGTGCATGAGGAAAGAACGATAAACAAGAGAGAAGGACGGTTATCTTATGGAAGAAGGTTGAGCTGGTAAGTCTGCCATTGTATTCTGGTGAGCTTCTATAGCTACGTCTGTATTGAAATCTGGTCATTGTAGTCATACTGTACATAATTAAGATGCATCGCCTGCATCATTTCCAGTGCCATTTCCGAAAAGCCAGTAATTTTGCAAAGAAAGGGTATCATCAAAGTAGCAACCATTCCGTAAAAGCCGTGTCTTGCAATGCCAGCAAGCAAGTCCTATAGCCTTTGTCCCTTGTCGTGTCCTGTATCACATTTGTATCACATCGAGCATCATGCATGACCTATGCGCTCTAAGCACCAGTGTCATTACCAGCACCAAATGGTTCAGGAGCTGCAGCGGCACCACCAGGTGCTGTCGGGTCCAAGCCAAACAGATACCTCAACTCAGCTAGACCTAGTCTGCCTAATCCTTCACCTGCCTTCTCATCAAGAGCAGTGTTAATCAACTCTCGCTTCTTCTCCTGCAAGGCAACGATTCGATCCTCGACGGTGTTCTCCACAAGCACACGGTGCACCTTAACTGGTCTGGTCTGACCAATACGATGGGCACGATCAATGGCCTGCTCTTCGATGAAGGGATTCCAGAAAGGATCGAGAATGATGACTTGATTAGCCGCAGTAAGATTGAGACCAGCATTACCAGCCTTGAGAGACACAAGCAGAACCTCGATGTCGCTGTCAGGTGCCTGGAATTGTTCAACAGCAAGGTCACGCTCAGCAGGACGCATGCTGCCATCGTAACGTCTATACCTGAAATCATTACCAATAGCCACCTCCATCAGATCAAGGAGTGTAGTGAACTGTGAGAAAATGATAGTCTTCTCACATTCACCGTGGTCTCTGATTTCACGGAGAAGCTCGAGTGTGCGGTTCGTCTTGGCACTAGGCACCCACATCTTGCGTAGACGTTTGAGATACTTCTTCTTAGCAGCAGCATTCTTCTGGCCTTCCCGCTTGAGATCTGCAAGAGTCTTTTTCTCTTTCTTCTTGCCCTTGCCCTTCTTGCGTTCGGTGGCTTTGGCCTTAGTCTTAGCAGTGGATTTGGCAGTACCCTTGCCTTTGGCCTTCTTGGTTGTAGGCTTGGCTGAAGTCTGTTTGGAGCCTGCTTCTCGTACAGGGTCAAAATCATCATCATCATCAGCTTCTGAAGCAGTTTCGTCATCGTCTCGGACAACCTTCCTAGCCTTGGATCTCTTGTTCGTGCTCGGCTCAGCCTCCTCCGCTTCAGCTTTATCTTCTCCTTCGGATGCGGTGTCCTCATCATCGTAGACGTTGCGTGCCTTTTTAGCTTTCCTGGATGGGACAACCTCCTCCTCGGCTTCTGACGCGGTGACCTGATCGTCGGCATCCTCGACTTCATCGTCGTCGACCACAAAATCGCGAAGGTCGCCATTGTCGTCAGCTTCATCATCATCTGAATCGTCTTCCGAATCAGGATCACTGTCGGAGGAATCTTCGGCGGCTTCGTCTTGGGGACGCTCGTCCTCTGGAAGTTTCTCAGGCATGTGAACCTTCACAAAGGCCTTCCATTCGACAACCCTCTTCGGATCGATAGCACCACGACATTCTGGACACTTCGCATTGGCAGTACCAGTCTCATTACCAGCAGCGAGACCATTTGAAGGATCTACAAGTTTTGTAAAACACTCTCCACAAACATCGTGTCCACAAGAGAACAGCAGAGTAGGTGCTTCAGTGGCATCATAGCAGATAGGACACTCAAATGCTCCGTTGGCTTCCTTGATGCGGAGAACAACCTTGTCTTCGAATTGGCGGGCGAGTTCCTCCATATCCTCGTTGCTCATATTGGTGACAGCTCCATCTTCGGCAAAATCATGGATGAGCTGTGGATGACAGCACGCTTGCCTCAGGCGAAGCAGACGAACAAGGATGTAGGAGTAATTGCGTCCAATCTTGCCTTGTTCCAGATAACGATTGACTTGCAGTTGAGTCTCGGTCTCGATTGCGCGATAAAATGCCTCTTGGTCTTCGTCGAACTCCGCATGAACAATATCTGTTGATCTATCGGGTAGGTTTTCGATGATGGGCTTTCCGTCGACTTCTGACTTCTTTGTACGACGTAGCATAATGACTTTGAGAGTAGCTTGAACTGCCTGCATGGCCCGCGCCTTGCCTGGCTCATAGCTGCTGGCTAAAGGTCTTTTGATTTCTGTGTTGAACTTCTCGGCGTTATTGTAGGGTGGAATCCTCAGGAAGGAAATCAGAGCATGTAACTCGCCAATGTTATTCATCATGGGAGTGCCGGAGAGACACCAACGATGGAGAGCGTTGAGAGATGCCGCACCCCCTGCAGCCTTGGTGGACTTGTTTTTGATGCATTGAGCCTCATCGATAATGATACGATACCACTTGCTCTTATCATCGATCAAGGTCAAGACATCACTCGGGCGTTGTGTAGCATTCGGATCGGCTTTCTTACGCTCCTCCCATTTCAGCTTGCGTGTGTACTCGTTAGCTAGTGTACCAAAGGTTGTCAGGACCACGTCGTAGGTGCTGAGTTGAGCAAAAGTCGTCTTTTTGGTCTTTTGACCGTGATACACAAACACCTTCAACTTGTGACCTCTCTTCAACTTGGTGTCAATCTCCTTCGCCCACTGTTTCATCAGTGCCACAGGCGCGACGATCAGCGTCGTCTTTCGGCTTTTGTCTTGAGACGGTCGAGCTACTATGAGACTCATGGCCTCTATTGTCTTACCCAGGCCCATGTCATCTGCTAGAATGCCTCCTTTGCATGCCTTGTTCTCTTCTTGAAGCATCAACCACGTCAAGCCAATCTTCTGATGTTCATAGAGTTCGATAGCAAAGCCATGAGGAGTTTGAGATCTCTTGTCTTTGGGAAAGTGCTTGTCGGCCTGGACTGCCTTCATCATTTCCTCGACTTCCTCATTACTCATGCCGCCAGGAGTGAAGCCGCCTCCACGACGTGGGAATGAATCGTCATCGCTATCATAAGTAGGGAATTGGAATGCTGGAGGTGGTCTTGGTCCACCTTGAGAGCCAACGACGTCGAGTAACTCGTTCATATCGACGCCAGGAAAAGAGCCAGGCATGCGAGGCCGAGCTGTAGACTGAAAGCCGTCACCATACATTGGTATATTGTTGACAGTATAAGGTCCAGGAGGAGGTCCACCACCGTAGACAGAAGACCCGCCCATCGGATTGTATCCTGGAAAAGATATGGTCCCACCATTTCGTGCTGCATGCTGCAATGCTTGTTGTGCTGCTTGTTGGCGTGCTAATTGGCGTGCTGCCTGTTGACGTGCTGTGTGTTGTGCCCGTAAGCTTTCGTGCATTTGCATATCCGTTAACGCCTCCTTTTTCGGACGAGGTGAAGAGTTTGCAGCGGCTGCCGCAAAACGCTGAGGAGTGATCTCTTCAAGATCACTGCTATCAGACTCGTGCTTGACAGCTTGTCGATAATTTTGGTGAAGTGCCTCGGCGTTGAATTGGTAAGGAGTTGCAAGTCTCGCGCTAGCAGGGTCTGGCTTAAAGCTTGGGTCTGGTTTAAAACTTGGCGCAGACGAAGAGGCCGTGAGGCGAGGCGGGCTTGGAGATCGCAGTGGTTTTTGAATTTGCCCATCTGATCCAAAGTATGACTGCTGGCGAGGTGGTTCAGGGCGTACGAATGGCGTAGAGTTAGAGCTACTAGCTGAGGGTCCGTCATGCTGGCTCGCTAAGTGTCGTGCCAGAGCAGCATCTGCTCGCTCGCGCCTCAGCTTCTCTTCGTGTAACCTTGATCTCTCTAAGACTTTCTTCATGATTCCGTCTCTGGTCGAGCTAAGTTTGATTCCATGACTCTCCAATGCGAGGTCCGCCTGGTCCAAGTCGTCTGTATTTTGTGTTCGAGAGCTGACATCACTCATTTCGCTTGCACGTCTGATCTTTTTCGGATCTGAACTACCATCCATACCTGCAAACGACCAGCCACCATCATGGGGGCGTTTGTTGGAGCTTGCTGCCAGGTGTGAGGAGTTGGCTGCGGAGGTAATCGTTAGTGAGCAACTGCCAAAGATCTTGGCCGAAATGATACTGACCAGAACCATCATTGCCGTAAGGTCGTCTTTCTCTTTCTCGTGATGGCAGATTTGCACCATCAAAGCTGCCAGTCACTGTGATCTCAGGTGTAGCAGGTCTGTTGCCTCCAGCCGGATTTTCGAGAGCTTGTAGTCTTTGTTCTAGATATTGCATCTGTCCTTCGAGTTCCTGTCGTGTAGCAGCGGCATCTCCAGCTTCATCGTCGATGCTCTCAATCGATACCTGCACGAACGTCATCTCATCCTCAATCTCCTCCTTGGAAGCATGTTCACTTAAATTGAGCATGTTGACCACTGGATGATGTAGTGTGGACAGGAAGAGGTTTCAGCTGAAGCGCGAAACTTCGTAGGCGACACTCTTAGACTTCGATCTGCTTGTCAAACATTCGCGCGTGAATCAAGGTAGCCTGCAATTGCGGTGGCATGTAGTGTCGTGAGACATGGTGATTTAGACAACAGTTGAGTGAACCAGGGCGCGTGCGTGGCGATTTTACGGCAGGCACGCCGGAGCTCGGTCCTATCGTTATCGCTTTGCGTCACCTGTGCAAGCCAGTGCTGTAGCAGTACTCACCGTATTCTGTCAACAACACCACCTCAACTGTCCGACTCCTGCTTGCCTCTGTTACTAATGTGCTGCCTGAATCTGATTGTCTCGTGCACCCGCTAATCCACGTTGTCTGTAGAGCATCAATAAAGCCTTCGACCTACGCCCACTACTGGCACCACCACAGTGCCCGACTACTCAGAGTCAGTCGACTCAAGTTATGACCTGATATAGTCGACAGCCACCGGCTTGGAACCGGTATCGCATATTCCATGGCTTCTTTCTTTATACCTTCTTCGATTCAGAAGCGCTTGCTGCGTTATGCACTTTCACGGGTCGATCTTCTTGATACTGACGGCCTCGACCTCGGACAACTGGACATTGCATGGGGAAAGAGAAGCACAGTCGAGCTAAAAGATGTAGGTCTGAACAAAGGGAAGTTCGGTGCGCTGTTGAGTTTGCCGGAGCAGTTCAGCCTGAACGCAGCTGTTGTCACGTCTGTCAAGATCACAGTGCCTGCCGACATCCACACCAGCTCTATCATAATCACAATACAGGGAGTGAGAGTCGCAGCAGATGTGCATCAGTCTGTTGGATCGAGAAAGACAGACTTAAGCCAAAACCACAAGAAGCATACCACTATACCGTCCACGTCTGCGTGGCCCAATCGTGCAGAAAATCGAGAAGAGATCAAACTGCCAACTAGCCATGACTTGGCCAAGTCCTTTCTGGCAGAAGAACCGTTATCTGAGAAACGAGAATTGGAGGCTGCCCTCGCATCCCAGCCGGCTGATATACGCCAGTCTATCGCTTCTCTGGCAAGCAATGAAAGCGAATTTGAAGAGGGTGTTGGTACTGGCATTGGACTTCCTGGTTTCTTGGCCGCGTTTTTCCGCGGCATTGGTGAGAGACTACAGATCAATATACTGGACGTAGTGGTAAGGCTCGATGTGAGTGGACTATATCAGGAGTCAAGAGATCGTGAGCAATTACCGCTGGAGTTCACGACATTAGGTTTCCAGATTGGTAGTATCGAGGTCAATAACCCGTCCATCGACAGTGCTAGTCAAAAGGACCAAAAACATCATGTAGGAACTGGGAATCGACAAGTTGTTCTGAAAAACATAAGGAGCTTTCTTTCGCGTGATGGACAAGTCTCTTCGTCACCTGACAACACAGGCGCTGCGACAACGGGGTTGACTCTATCAGATGAAGCACGGACTTCTCTCTACACGAGCTCAGACCTCTCCGATCATGGTGCCACTCTCACAACAGCTACAGGTCGAGGAAATGGTCTCGAAGTCTCGTCATACAGCCTTCATGATGCTCTTCGAGATTGTCGCCAGGACAAAGATGCTCGCAGTAAGCAGAAAATGGCTCCGTCTGGTCTGGCAACCCCCGAGGCAGCAAGGTCGTCGGCCACCATACAACCACGCGCAAACGAGGCCATGCGTACATCTTCAATTTCACAATCTCAAGTTGGCGGGCTGGCTTTAGCTAACGATCTTGGTTTCTGCAAAATCCCGTCACCTACCACTGCCAAATTCGAATCGAAGTCATCCGAAGTAGACCTCAGTCGCTCAATGCTGTTCACTTCGGATGAGGCGGAGAGTCTGTACTTGAGCGCGATCGAAACGTCATTGCCCTCGAGGAGCTTTCGAGCGCCAATGCCCGGAGGTTGGGGTATGGAGAGCGAGGACGAGGTTCTACGTGAAAGACCATACTCGCTACCTCGGGGTGGCAAACAGGTCGTCGATCAAGATTCACGTGGCTCCGCCACACTCGCTGCGCTATCAGGAGGCTTCATTCGCACCTTCATGAGCGTTGCTGAGGTGAGCCTGTTGCTGCCTGGACACGACGCACCTTCACCTTCGGTCGCACCGCATTCTGTATCCACGAGCCGTACTGCATCAGGTTCGACATCTCGGAGTATGACTGGGTCATTCTCGACATATGCTGATACACGACACAACTCCTCACGAGACGCCAAGCTTCGACCCCAATTATCGAACGCCACGTCCCAAAAGCAGGACAATAGCACCTCATCTTCGACAGAGGTCGTGATATCTGCTGTATCTGTACAGGCCGATATCGCGACTCTCAAGATTCTCGTTGATGTCGGCATGCGTCTACAAGCCATGACAACCAAAAATGTCGCCTCAGGCACCAAAGCACATGAAGTTTCTGCGCAATATCCATTGCTCAACCTGGTGGTGAAAAGTCTAACTATTGATTTGGTCAAAGAGTTGCGCGAAGAAATACTAGCAACGCCAACCATAAACCATCAAGAACACTCATTGCTTGGCATACATTTGCGAGATGTAACCTTAGCCTCTAGCGAGACCATGTTGATATTGGAGAGTGAGAAGGCGGTGCTTAATGTTAATGATGAACAATGCCTGCTGTTTGATGATCAAGCGAAGATAAGATCATCTGTGCGAGATCTCAGCGAACAAAGTGTCAAGGATATCCGCGTAGAAATTTGCAATGTCCCAGGCAAGCGCGAGGTCCATCTTAAGACTAGAGTCTTGAAGATCGAGGTGGATTTACCGAAGTTAGAGAATGGGTTCGAGTCGTTTGGAGGATTAAGCGCATTTCTGGATCTGGCTGTTTCTGCCGCACCTGGCCTAGTCCCAGAAGCAACACCAGTAACGACCCCGCGGTCAAGGTCAGTTCGTTTCGATGTGCACAGCAAGGCGAAAGAAGCGACAGCTACCACTGGACTCAAACTGTATGCTCGCGTAGATGGCGTCTCTGTTATGGCGAGAAGCTCGCGGCATACTGTAAGCTGCACCACAAGCGCCATGAAAATTACCAGCCGCGCCAATCTCAACGGTGTCCAGGTTGACGATATTAGGATTCAAGGTCCAACCGAGAGCCAGAGTGGGAACTCTGCTCCAGATCTGCGCATCCTCAATCTTCGATTAGTCCATCTAGCAGGCCCAGAAGAACCTGATCTGACAAGACTCATTGAATTGTTGACACCTTCCAAGGACAGGTTCGAGGATGATGACGATCTGCTTGTCGATACACTGATAAGGCAGAGACGTAAAGGTCCTGTTCTGAGAGTCACAGCTTCCAGCATACAGCTGGATGTTGCCAGTATGACTTCCGCATTGTCTGCTGGTGCTGAATTTGTAGAAGATTTATCGCGGCTATCCGCCTTTGCCAAATATCTCCCGCAAGATGATCGTCCTCAGCTCATGACGTTGGCGAAGATCGGGTCCATCATCCTCAACATCGAAACTGAGCATAGTATTGGTCCTTTGACACTATCTCTGGAGGACAGTGACTTCGCTCATGTGGGCTTACCTTCACTTCTTGCGTGTAGTGTTGGGAAACTTGCCTTGGATCGTGATGATTGTACCAACGTCGTTGCGCAGCTTGTAGGACGCGATGCCACTGTCTCCTCGCCGATGCTTATGGCGAGGATGATTGGAGACGACCTAGTGCCGACTATCAAGCTCAAATTGTGGAACGTCGTTTTTGAGTATAGCATTCCACTTGTCTTGTCAGCCATGGGACTTTCCGATTTAGAAAGCACCGGTACCCTGATCGCAGACGTTGCGGCTTCGATCACATCTCTGCTCGGAAGTCACTCAGTTAAGCCCTTGCCTGTAGTCTCACCCAAGCATCCATCGGAATCAGCGCAGCAGCCCTTGAAAGTGCATCTTGTACTCAAGGAATGCGCAATTGGACTGACGCCGAGACGACTGCAGTCAAAGGCTCTTGTCTTATTCTCTAGCGCAAAAGTGGTAGGGAGTCTGCCAACAGATGACTCTACCTCCTGTCAGCTCGATATTCGAAAGGGTGGCATACTCATCATTGACGACGTTCAAAAGTCCTTCTCAGCCACTGTTTCCACAGTCCCGCCATCCTCAAGCACAGACTACGATGCTCTTCTGTGCCACAAGGGCTACGTGTCAATTAGTACAATTTCTGCAGCAGTGATTGATGTAAGATTGCGTCACGGTCAGCATGAAACATTGAATGCTCTCGAGATTGGATTCAAGGATGAACTGTTCGTGCTTGAGACGTGCGCAGACTCGACACAAACTTTGATCGAAACACTGAACGATCTGATGCCGCCACTGCCTCCACCCAAAGGCAATCATTATAGAACTGAAGTTGCTCCAATGGAAGACATGATGGCGTCTTTCTCTGGCGATGCCTTCACTGTCCCGCCCGTCCCAGATAGCGAAGCTGCTTCGGCAAGACAAACTCTCGGCAATGATTCGGACAGCGAACTCGATTTCGAGGATCTTGGATTCGCTGACGTTGGGACAGCCGCAAATGCCGCTTATCCAAGTGTTGCAAATGGTTCTGGGAAACGACAAGGTCGGTTCGGAAGTGCGCCACACAGACTGCGTGGTAAGGAGGACTACAAGCCGGCGTCATTGGCAACGTCGAGAAGACGTGTTACTTTCGCAAAGAAGTGGGACTCAGTGAACAATGTCTACACACCCTTAGAGTCTACTGATCTCGCTTCAACGCCATTACGTGTCAAGGTCCGCGATGTACACTTCATCTGGAATATGTTTGATGGTTATGATTGGCAGAAGACTCGTGACACGATCAGCAAAGCAGTCTACGATGTCGAGAACAAGGCGCAAGAGAGGAGAAGACGGTCTGCGCACGATGATGAGCAGGAAGACGAACCAGTGATAGGAGACTTCTTGTTCAATTCAATCTATATCGGTGTCCCCATCAACGCGGATCCACAAGAGCTCACCCGTCAAATCAACAAACATATGGATGATCTGGTTAGTGAGACGGCAAGCCTGGCATCTACCACAACATCACGACCATCTACTTCTCACCGTCGTCAGCATCCTCAGCGCAAGCTCAAACTCGAGCGGAGCAAGAGGCACAAATTGGCGATAGAGCTAAGAGGTGTTTCCGCAGATATTTTCGCATTTCCCCCAGGAACTGAGACACAGACCTCAATTGATATTCGCGTCACTGATCTCGAGATTTTCGATCATGTTCCAACTTCGACCTGGAAGAAATTTGCTACGTATATGCACGATGCTGGACCTAGAGTTGATGGTAAGCCAATGGTTCACCTCGAGGTCTGCAATGTTCGCCCTATACCAGAGTTGCTAGCTTCAGAATTAGTTATCAAGGTAAGTGTGTGAGTTGGTCGATTATCCCGAGAATGTCTGCTGACCTTCATAGGCTACTGTCCTGCCAATTAGATTGCACATTGATCAGGATGCTCTAGATTTTATGACACGCTTTTTCGAGTTTAAGGATGACAGCTCGCTTGCGCACGAAGCTACTGCTGAAGAGCCTTATCTCCAGCGCGTTGAAGTTCTGTCTGTGCCAGTCAAGCTAGACTATAAGCCCAAGAAAGTTGACTTTGTTGGTCTGCGTTCTGGACGTACAACCGAGTTCATGAACTTCTTTGTTCTTGATGGAGCTGACTTCACCTTGAAACATACTATCCTCTACGGCACTTCTGGGTTCACAAAGTTGCATCAGAGTTTGGAGGATGTATGGATGCCAGATATTAGAAACAATCAACTACCAACTGTTCTGTCTGGGCTCAAAGGCGTGAGGACAGTGGTTAATGTCGGAAATGGTATGCGTGACCTTGTCATGATCCCGATTCAGGAATACAAGAAGGACGGTCGCGTTGTGCGAAGCATATCCAAAGGGGCGCGCGCCTTTGCTAAGACGACTGGCGGAGAACTGACAAGGTTTGGTGCACAGCTTGCGATAGGGGCTCAGAATGCTTTGCAGGGCGCGGAAGACTACCTTGCTGGTGGTTCTGCCGATGTAGGTGAAGACGACGACGAGATTGGCTCAGGAGAGCGTCGTTCGATTAGCAATTACGCCAACCAACCTGCTGGTATCCTTCAAGGCCTCAAAGGTGCTGCCCGTAGTCTCGAAAGAGACATACTGGTTACTAAAGATGCCATCATTGCCATCTCAGGAGAGATGAGGGAGTCAGGTACTGCAGAGGGTGCAGCACGCGCCGTCGTGAGGCATGCACCGACGTTGATCTTGCGCCCGATGATTGGCGCTAGCAAAGCCATTTCTCAGACATTGATGGGCGCTACGAACACGGTTGATCCTCAAAACAGAAGGCGAGTTGAAGATGTAAGTCTCGGATCACTATTTCGTCTGACCAAGCTAACAAGTTCCAGAAATACAAGAAATATTGAGGTTTTGTTGGCATATACTGCATGGAGAGCGTTGTCCATTTGAATGTTTCATACAAGCGCATACATGGGTGGGTCTGCATAGGTCAAGCGCTGGCGGGTATAGATGGCTTTAGGCATTTTGTCAAGGGAAGACAGGACGTAATGGGCAAAGCATGCAGTTGCATGTTGATATAGAATCGTCACTGTTTACTACGAGGTGAAAAGTGCTGTCGATCACTTAAAGTGCCTCGCGTGTCTTGGTGTGAGCGCGTCTTGTGCAACGGCGCTTCCACCTTGTTACCAGAACAACATCGTCGTCAACGTTTCTTTAGTTCTCGACAACAGTAAACTTCTTAAAACAAGCCATCTCATCACCCTTATCACATTCGAGCTCACGTTCAATACTCCGAGACTATAGCTTACTATTATCTTACAAGTAATTGAGCTTTGTTGTCATCACCCTTTGCAGAGAAGTTATCGTACTCACAAGCTCCATCATGGCATCAGTCTTAGGCTCTGCTCCTCGTTCTTCCAACGCAACCTCGAACAAAATGGCATCGACCTCATCCTCGACAGAGAACTTCACCAAGAGGTCAGCTTCTCAGAGCTCTACTCCACTCGTGTCTACCTTTACTAACGCTCCTGCAGACTCCAAACCGAACTAATGACCATGATGCTCTCCTCCACTCCCTCCATTTCCGCCTTCCCAGACTCCGAAAACGATCTCTCCAAATGGACCGCCACCCTCTCCGGCCCTCCTGATACCTGCTACTCAGACATGACCTTTAAGCTCGCCTTCGAGTTCCCAGCCAACTACCCTTATGCACCTCCCAAAGTGCAGTTCAAGACGCCTGTCTATCACCCCAACATCGACATGGCGGGCAGGATTTGCTTGGATATCTTGAAGGATAAGTGGAGTGCGGTGCTGAATGTGCAGAGTGTGCTGTTGACTATTCAGAGCTTGTTGGAGGAACCGAATCCGTGAGTTATTGGACAAAGTCATTGGAGGATTTGTTGATGATGCTAATGCGGAAATAGAGCGAGTCCTCTCAATGGTCAAGCTGCAGATTTGTGGGAGAATGACAGGGAGGAGTATGTCAGACAGGCAAAGGCTAGATACCAGCAGCCTGCTAATAGCAGCGTCTGAGTTGTGTCGATTTCGGATCGATCAGTGATGATGAGATGAGTGACACGCATGAGAGGAAGTGTGTCCATGACGTGCATGAAAGGCGTTTCGTATCAAGACTTTTTCATTATATCATGCATGGACAGGAAATGAAGGAATGGGATTATGGCATGAATATTCATGAACGTCGGCGTAAGAGGCTGTACTACAGAAGCAGTACAATGTATGCCAGAATTGGTCATATATGCTTTCATTATTGCAACCCTCGTTTGCAACCCTCGTTTGACGCCTATATCGTACAGTATCGTGAGATTGAGCCAAATGATGATCTTGCTGACTGTGTCGACCTCGAAGAGAGTGTAAGACAACGCTTCATTTCACGATCCTTTCTTTTGCTTTCTTCTGCTTCAAAGGCTCCCTTGTCCATCGCCGTGATTCAGAATCGACAGGCTCAATACCTCTCACATTGACAGCAGCAGAAACTCTTCAAGCACCGCCTCTTCCTGGAAATTCCGTTCATCCATCCATCCATCCAAGCAAATTAACCACATCATCGTCCAAATATCCCTCCACCCACACTCGGCGCCGCCTGTCCAGCCCTAGCAGCGGCATCCTGCTGCATCTTCTCTCCAATCTTGATATTCGTGCTCATGTACTTGGCGACGCATCGGTCGACACAGACAGATTCGCCCTTGTTGAGGTCGGCCTCTCGGTAGTCCTTGGGAAGGCACTTGCGTGTGCAGGATGCTGCGAGACTGTAGGTACATAATCAGCACATGATAGGCACGGTGGATAGTGTAGAGATATACCGGTTGTACATGTCTTGGATCAAATCAAGCTCTGCTTCTGCGAGGGCGATCTTCTCCTGTGAGGAGGGTTGTGGGCGGCCACCGCCGAAGAGGAAGGACATTCTGGGAGGGAGGAGGTGATAAGGGCTTGAGAGGGTGCTGCCTGATGAGATGGTGGTCTGAATCTGAAACCAGTATGACGCCGCAAAATGTTACAGGTGTATGCCAAGCCTTTGTAGACTATCAGGGTCTCAGACTTGTTTCAAAATTGTTAAGAAGATTGAACCCAGAACAACATAACACTTCAAATCTTGCGTTAAGATTGACATACCTTGCCAATGCAGCTTGGTCTTCAGGTCAGTTCTGCTGCACACAAGTGACACCGTTTGCTGCTTTTGTGATGAAATCCTTTATAACCTTAGAACCGTTGCGATTGACTCTCCTCGGAGAGCTTGATAATAACTCTCATTTTCCTGATCTACGCTATTTTGTCAAAGCTATCCTATCATATGCTTTGGAAGTTCAGTAACTGACCTGGCCAAGCCATTCAAATCATGAGCAGGAGCATATTCGCACCACTTCGACCTTGGATTTGTAAAGACTGCCGAATACGTATTAAAGCACGAAAGTCTATCCTCACGTCTACCAGAGCAGCATCCATCACTATCACAGCACCATCTGCAGCAAAGTCCAAACCACTACCGATAGCCGCACAATCCCTAGACAACCCAGAAACAGTCGAAAGACGAATAACTAGCCTTGGTGGTAGAGAGAGTCTCGATGAACTCTTTCTACGAGCAGGGGAGGCACGAGCAGGGGAGCGGACGATGAGTGCTGCAGAGTTCTCTGCAGGCTTTGCAAGACAATACGATCGGGCTGAGGACAAATCAGAATATGAGAGCAAGAAGTACACAGTATATGGTAGAACAACCACTCGATGACGTTGACTTTATCAAGGACAGACTGACGGTGCTAGGCAGGGTGAAATCAATACGGGGCCAAGGTGCCATTGCCTTCATTGAGGTTACAAGCAGTGCTAGTTCTACCAGCGCTATGGGTGTTGCACCTGTAAAGTTAAGGGTTGCGGTGATGACCAATCCAAACCAGCCAGACCAGCCTGTCGAAGCGAAAGATCTCAAGAAGTTTGTGAAAAAGGTGCAAAGAGGGGATTGGGTTGGTGAGTATGATATGAGCTTCTCAATGGCAGCAAATTAACCACAATCTCAGCTGTAACTGGAAATCTCTCCCATGATAAAATAGGCAAGCTCTGTATCGAGGCAACGGAGCTTCCTAGAATTGTTGCCCCAACACTCCAAACAGTACCTCTGGATATGACAGATCCCGAATTTCGTATGCGAAATAGGCACGCGGATATGATTGTCCACCCATCAGAGCGAGATGTCATCTACCTGAGGTATTGGCTACTGTCCGCCATGAGAGACTTCTTTCGAAAACGACGATTCGTTGAAGTCAGTACGCCTTTGCTACAGGCTGGTGCCGGTGGAGCAGTAGCTCGTCCGTTTGAGACATACGCAACAGAGCTCTCCGACACAAAACTCAATCTGCGTGTTGCACCTGAACTCTTCCTCAAGAGACTAATTATCGGCGGTGTAGAAAGAGTGTTTGAGATTGGCCCTGCATTTCGTAATGAAGGGGTTGATGCAACTCACAACCCAGAGTTCACGACGTGCGAGTTCTACTCGGTCATGACATCACTACAGACATTGATGTTCCTGACAGAAGAACTGTTTCGAGGACTCGCTGTAGCAGCACGCGAGCGTAGGCAAGCAATGCCTGGATTGCCAGACATGACCGAGTTCGAATCGGCAATATCCAAGCGTTTCCCACGACTCGAATTTATTCCCACAATCGAGAATGCAGTACGAAAGGAGCTTCCCGACTGGACTTTTCCCGATCTAGCACAACCGAATGCTGAAGAGCAAATACTGCAAGTCTTCTCGCACTTCAACATCTCCGTCCCTAAACCAGCGAACCTTCCTCGCCTTCTCGACGCGCTCGCAGCCCACTTCATTGAACCCCTCTGCACCACTCCAACATTCATCACCCATCATCCCGAATGCATGTCTCCCCTAGCAAAATCCTTCCTCCAGGACCCAACACCACACTCAGATACCCAGCACCGCGTGTCCGCCCGCGCCGAACTCTTCATCCAAGGCCGCGAATACGTCAACTGCTACGAAGAAGAAAACTCGCCAATCCAACAGCGGCGCAAGTTTGAAGAACAGCTCAGATACCGAAGAGAAGATGATGGAGAAACCCATCGCACTGTCGATGAAAGCTACGTTTCGGCGCTCGAGTGGGGCATGCCACCGACTGGCGGTTGGGGTTGCGGTGTTGATCGGATTGTGATGCTGTTCGCGGGTAAGAAGAGGATTGCGGATGTCCTGCCTTTTGGAACATTGCGGAATGTGGTAGCTTTGGGCAGTGGAGCGAATATGAACAAGGCACAAACTGGGGCCGATGGAGAGGAGAAGAAGAAGGACAAGAAGAAGAGACGGAGTGCAGTAGAGGAAATTACCACGACTGAGACGGAGCCGAGCAGTGAGGAGGCCACGACTGTGCCAACGCCGAGCAGTGAGAAGGCCGCGACTGAGATGATGGTGAGCACTGAGGAGGCTACGACTGGGATGAAGGCCAGCAGCCAGGACGCCACGAATGTAATGAATGAGTAGTGAAGAGGCCACGACTAGGACGAAGGCCAGCGGTGAGCAGGCCACAACTGAGATAAAGGCGAGCAATGAGGAGGCTACGACTGGGACGAAGCTAAGCAGTGAGAGTGCCACGACTGAGACAGAACCAAGCAGTGAGAAGGCCGCACGACAACCGCCATCGAAGATGGCGAAGGAGCTGAGCGAGTTGCAGAAGATGCTGAAGCGGCGACCGAAGGAGTGATTGAGCTTAGAGTTTGACATAGCTTAACTGACAATTTCATCCTAGTGGCATGAATTCGGATTAATTTAATCTTCTTTCTTAATCTTCCCATGCATGTCTTGTCTTGTTCGTTGATCGAGCGCGGGTTGTGCAGAAAAACCATCGAGGCCTATACTCTGTAGTAACGTGGTCGCTAGCTACAGTAGAAGGAATGGGGAGGAGGTACCACCCCATGCAATAAATGTCCCCATACTTGTGATATCCACCTCGTTTAAACCCGTGCACGTAGAAGGACGACTCCTAGTATCAGATCAGACCGAGTATGGAAATCTGGCAATCCGCTATTCTACTGTACGGTATAGTTATGAATGACAGTATATACTCACTATCTCACTATATCGGCGATATCCTACCCAGAAGCCATACAACTACAATCTCACTTTTAGCCCTCTCTCTACACAGCCTTAGCAGCACCTTCAACGAACACAGCACACCCCTCCGCGCCCGGATCAGGACACTCCTGATACTCCTTCCCACCCACATACACCGCCCTCCCAAGACTAGCCGTCATACTCTTCGTCGCCTCCGTCCCCTCTCTCGCCTTCTTCGCCGCCTCCGCCACACTACTCCCCTCACCCAGCGCCTTGATAAAAGGCTCCAGACTATCCATCATAGTCCTATCCCCAATCCTCGCCGGCGTCACCTTCTGCAACGCCACCAGCGCCGCCTGCAACGCGCTCACATACTCCTGCTTGCCAACCGTCCTGCCATCCGCTTTGGCGCCTTGCTCCCTGAACCACGACGTCGCGCCGTGCAAAAAGATACTGTACAATGCGCCGCTCGTCCCGCCCATGCTCTCCTCTGCCAAATCAGCCAGTTTGGCAAAAGTGGTTACGGCGTCGCTGGTGAGTTCGTTTTCGAGGAACTTGAGCACGGCTTCGGCGCCGTTCTTGAGCGTCTCGCCGCAGTCGCCGTCGCCGGCTATGGTGTCGTATTTGGTGATTTGGGGCTCGGCGGCGATGAGGGATTTGCAGCCGGCGGTGATTGTGGTTTTGAAGGCGCTGGTGTCGAGAATGTAGCCGTTTTTGACCGTGGGCTCGGCGACTTCGGGGGCGGAAGTGAGTTCGGTGGGGGGTTTGATTGCTTCGGGGGACGAGGAGGGGGATTTGGGAGCCCAGCCTGGGGCGGAGGTCGGGGCGTCGAGGAGTGGGAGCATGTCGCTGGTTGTTTTGAGGAGAGTGATGCTGAAACCGGGGCCGTTGAGGGAGGTCATGAAGGTTCCGACGTAGAAGCGGGAGATGGTGAGGTTGCGTGAGTCTGTGGAAGGGGGTATTTGTTAGTGCTTCGGATGAAGATTTGGTGCTTCAGGGGCCTGAAAGACTTACGTAGTTGAGTGGCTACTTCCTTTGCAATGGCACCCAATTCAAGAACTGACAGACCACCGAGATTGTTCACCATCAATGCGTACTTGCCGCTTTCAATGTCGCTCAAGTACGCGCGATCCTTGTCGTTTGGATCCAACAATTGCTCCAGCATCATCTTGACAATGTTGCCGAGTTCGGGCACTGGCTTCAACTTCTTGGATCCAGGCTCATTGTGGATGCCCATGCCGAGCTCGAGCTCATCATCAGCTAGGAGACCCTCGTCGTCCTTGGCTCTGCCGGGAACGTGCACATGATCAAGTGATGCTCCAACAGTCACTAGACCATCGTTGACTTGAGCAGCAAGTTGGGCCACTTCCTTCAGCGAAGCACCCTTTGCGGCAGCCGCACCAGCAATCTTATGCACGAAGACCTAGTACCCAGCATTAGCTTACAATCCAGCAACCAACTAGCGTAACACTTCAAACTCACCGTGCCAGCCAACCCTCTCCTTCCAACCCTCCCACTCTTCGCCCGTCCAACAGAGACATCATCACCAATAACAACGACTTCCACTGGAATACCAGCCGTCCTAAGCTTCGAAGCCGCAAGATTAAAGTGAAGCACATCTCCAGTATAGTTCTTCACAATCAGCAAAACACCCTTGCTTCCGCCCTGCACCTTTGATTGCAAATGCGTGACGCCATTCACAATCTGCGCAACGCTGGGACTGGCGAAGATGCTGCCGCTGATGGCGCCGGCGAGCATGCCATTGCCGATGTAGCCAGCGTGGGCGGGCTCGTGACCTGCTCCGCCGCCTGAGAAGAGGGAGACGGTGGTGCTGGGGTCGGAAGTTTGGTTGATGAGTGCTGCGAAATGTGTTAGTACTGAAGCTGTGGAGAATCACTGGCAGAACACCATGGCTAGATTGAGCACTCTTGATGCATACATTTGTTCTTTCGGTCAAAGCCTAATGACGGATCGGCCCAAGCTAGGGCTTCCAAAGCATCGAGAACAGTTTGTTCGGCGTTGGTCACGAAGCTGAAAGGAAGTGTTTAGTACTGCTGCCTTAGAGCTAAGTGGAGGGAGCCATATTGGCTGGTCACTCACTGTTTGGAGGACATTTTGCGTATTTCTTTTTCTTGTCTCAAAGCACAGAAATGTCACTGTGAAGTAGGGGATATAAGAAATAGAAGCACGTCAAGCTGTAAGCGACTATTGGAAAGAGGACGTTGTCGTATTTAACCCCCACCCACCTCTTGCTTTGGGAGGGGTGGTGCGGGGTTCGCCCAAGCCAAGAAAAGCACCTTGAGCACGTACAGTTTTAGGGCAACCACCGTTCGACGTGGGGGCGTACATGGAGCGAGGGTCGACCCTGTACAGGTACGACTCTAGACGCCTGTTCTGCTAGGCGAGGCGTGCATTGTCTGCCATGGTGGATCAACACTCTTCCGAGCCCATCTTCAAGACGGAAGGGGTTCTTTCGAAGAGTGATCAGTCATGATTACTGGGTCATAAGATTCCCAGCTCGTGGTCCTGGGTATCTCATTGAGCATAGCTCATATACTATTAGATGCACATTGGGAAGAGTAGTGTTGAGAGCACTCTCAAACAAGATCAAGCAAAGTACATACACAAGAAAGAAAGGCCAATATTTTTGTATTATCATCAAATCTACTTTGCTGCTACACATTTCACACTCGTGCCAAAGAAAACGTTCGAGATATCTATACCATCATCCCTCCCGCACTCACCAAGACATTACATTTAGATGAGCTGCTGGAAAGCACGGTTGAGAGGAGAGCGGAGAGGCTTGACATCCTTCCAGAAATCAATGGTGGCCATCGCGCGCTTGGATACACCTTCAGGTGTAAACTCGAATTTCTAGAACGCCAAAATTAGTAAATTGACTAGAACCCAAAGTGATTGAATCAGGAAAGAACATACCGCGTAAACCTCCTTGTAAGGCCCTGAAGCACCAAATCTGTTGAGACCAAATTGCTCGTGTGTGTACTTCTCCCATCCCATTGTCGACATGACCTCAACGGAAAGAGATGGAATGCCATCAGGAATGACGGACAGCTTGTAGTCCTTGGGTTGTGCGTCAAAGACTTCTGTGCAGGGCATGGAGACTACACGAGCCTCAACACTGTGCTTCTCCTTGAGGTACTTGACGGCCTCCAAGCAGAGGGACACTTCAGAACCAGTGGAGACAAAGGTGAGAGCAGCGTTCTTGTTCTCAAGAGCAACGTAACCACCCTTAATAGCGTCACCAATGGTGGAGCCCTCGAGTTGAGGAAGGTTCTGACGGGTGAGTGCGATTATGGAAGGAGTGCCGGTTGAGGTAAGAGCAACGTAGTAAGCAGCGCTGGTCTCGTTACCGTCTGCAGGACGCCACACCATCATGTTGGGGAGAGCACGGAAGTGGGCAAGAGTCTCGATAGGCTGGTGAGTGGCACCGTCCTCACCGAGACCAATGGAATCGTGGGTAGCGACCCAGATTACACGCTGGTGAGAGAGAGATGACAGACGGATAGCTCCGGCAGCGTAGGAGACGAAGTTGAGGAAAGTACCACCGGCAGGGATGAGAGTACCGTATGCAGACATACCGTTCATGATAGCGCCCATAGCGTGCTCACGAACACCGTAGCGCATGTAACGACCAGACCATTCTCCAAGACCAGTGCTTGGGGGCTGGAAGTCGACGGCCTTCTTCCATCGAGTGTTGTTGGAGCCGGTCAAATCTGCTGAACCGGAGATGAGCTCGGGAACGGCCTCGTGGATAGCCTCAAGCACAGACTCGGAGAGCTTGCGGGAAGCGATAGCTGGGTCAGTAGGCTTGTAGACGGGGAGCTTGTTTTGCCATCCCTCGGGCAGCTTGTTGGACAGACGGCGGGTGAGATCCTTGTGAAGCTCGGGGTGCTCCTTGCCGTACTTCTCCAATAGCTCGTTCCACTCCTTCTCAGCAGCGGCACCGTCAGCAGCGTGCTTGTGGTACATGTCGTAGACTTCTTGGGGGACGACAAAGGACTTCTCTGGGTCGAAACCGAACTTGGACTTGACCTGCTTGGCGTCGTCCTCCTTCAAGGGGTTACCGTGAACACCACCAGTACCAGCGAGCTTGGAACCGAAACCAATGGTGGTGGTAAGCTTGATCATGGAAGGCTTGTCCTTGACCTCCTTGGCCTTCTTGATGGCAGCTTCGATACCCTCCAAATCGTCGTCACCCTTCTCAACGTGCTGAACGTGCCAGCCGTATGCCTCGAATCTCATCATGACATCCTCGGTGAATTGACACTTGGTGTCACCATCTAAATCATGAGATTAGCTTTGACTCATACGCAGCGCGCGCGTCCTGGCGCGAAAGTTGAATCTTACCGATGGAAATGTGGTTGTCGTCGTAAATGGCAATCAAGTTGCCGAGCTGCAAGTGACCAGCAGTGGAAGCTGCCTCAGAGGCAATACCCTCCATAGCACATCCGTCACCAAAGAAGGTGTATGTGTAGTTGTTGCAAAGCTCGAAACCGGGCTTGTTGAAGGTTCCAGCAGTCTGAGCTTGTGCAATAGCCATACCAACAGCGTTGGCGAAACCCTGACCAAGAGGACCAGTTGTTACTTCAATACCCGGGGTGTCGTGAGATTCGGGGTGACCAGGTGTGATTGAATCGATTTGCTGTAATCCTTTGTTAGTCGTCATGAACTCTTTCTTTTCAATCTCTTGCTTTCACATACGCGGAAGTTCTTGATATCATCCATGGAGATGCCGTAGCCGAAAAGGTGGAGGAGAGCATATTGGAGCATGCAACCGTGGCCGTTCCTGGATGGATCCAGGCATTAGTCTTTGGAATCTCGAGATAGAGCGCTACACGGGCGCGCAAGCATCTGGTTATCAGCGGCAGAAACGTTGGAGCAACGTACGAGAGGACGAAACGATCGCGGTTGAGCCATTCCGGGTTCTTCGGGTTGAAAGTCATGAACTTGTTGAAAAGAACGTGGGCAACTGGTGCCATACCCATAGGGGCACCGGGGTGACCGGAGTTGGCCTTGAAGGTAGCATCGACCTAGGACGAAGCGTCAGTTTATACCAATGGCAATTGACGATACAATTAAAGCTATGTAGTAGCTTGTTGCAAGATAAGGTTCTAAAGTAAGAGCATAGAAAAGACTTACGGCCAACAAACGGATGGTGTTGATAGCGAGGGAGTCTTTGTCGGTGTAACCCATCTTTGCGGTGATTTACAGGGATTGGGAATGTGGTTGGAGAAAAAAGAGAGGTTGTCGTGAAAAAGTCAAGACGAGATATCTAGACGATGAGGGCACTTTCAACAACTGCCCCACCAATGTCCATTGCGGCTAAATGATCGGAGGCGATAGTAATTCGGCACATCTCCAGCGAGAGCAAGACCACATTCTTGTACTCTACTCTCAATATTATCTGTAACTGTGGAATCATGCCCCCAATACCACCTTCTCACTATGATGCCCAGCAAGAAGACCACTCCGTGACTCCCTACCCACGTATAATTGTCTACCACCAAACGCATTTCCACAAAGATGAATACATCTCCATGCTCCCTCTTCTCGAAGACAATACCGGCGTCACCCATATAATCCTGGCGGCAATCCATCTCAACGACGACCCAAACCACATCACCCTCAACGACGACATCTACACAGATCCCAAAAACGATCTCGTCTGGGCAGAAGCCGCAGTCATGCAATCTTCCGGCATCAAAGTCCTCGGTATGCTAGGTGGTGCGGCCAAAGGTTCCTATCAGAAGCTCGATGGTGACAGATTGTCGTTTCTAAGGTACTACGAGCCATTACGACGAATGGTGCAGGAAGTTGGGCTGGACGGACTGGACTTGGATGTCGAGGAGGACATGAGTCTGGCTGGTATTGTGCGATTGATTGATCAACTGAAATCCGATTTTGGAAGTGGCTTCATCATCACTTTGGCGCCAGTGGCGACTGCGTTGCAGGGACTGAGGCATTTGAGTGGATTTGACTATGAGGCGTTAGAAAAGGCGATGGGGAGACATATTGCTTGGTATAATACGCAGTGAGTGTGATTAAACTTCTTAGCATTCACTTCAAGGACTGATAATTAAACAGATTCTACTGTGGATGGGGCAGTGCTGAAGACACGACTGGCTACGACTTCATCATGCGAAGAGGCTGGCCTGCTAATAAAGTCATTCTCGGACTCACCACGAATCCAGAGTCCGCTTCTGGGTGGGTCCCAGATGATATGCTCAGAAATACTATACAGAGGCTCATGATGAGGTACCCTGATTTTGGTGGTGTAATGGGTTGGGAGGTATATATTTTGCTTGGATTGAAAAAGTGCCAACGACTAGTGAGGCTAACTTTTCAATAGTATTTCAACAGCATCACAGTAGCAGAACCATATGGCTGGCCGGAAAGCTGGGCGAAGCTCATGACTAGTATTATAAGGCCTGATCTGGCAAAGCCCAAGGTGGCACAAGACGCGACGGTACCTCCAACAACACAAACACCAATAGTGGGAGCGCCAATAAATTGAATAGAGGAAGTATCAGAAATCTTGGTCGAGCATTGGATCAAAGCCCTCAAAATTGGTATCCCGGATTCTTTACTGCCAGAAAAGCTAGCTCTGCTGCCAACTGCTACAGCATCCCAGGTTGATCAAAACCAACACCAACCACATTCTTATTAGCATATCTATCTCAGCTTCTGCCTGGCGAACGTGGGCAGTACAAAGGCGGCCTCGTGGACCTCCTTGTTGTAGTATCTGCATTTCTTCGTCTCCTCCTCAGGAGACCAGCTCCTCAGGGGTTTCTTCACGTTGACCTTGGAGTCCTTGCAGCAAACCATGAAACCGATTTGGCCGGAGGGGTATGTGGGGATAGTGGTGAAACCGTATTCAGCAACAGGGAAGATTTCGCGGCAAGACTTTTGAATGTCCTTGATCAGGTCAAGGTGGAGCCATTGGTTCTCGGCTAGAGAAAGAAGAAATTGTGGTTAGCTTTGTAGACGGATTTTATTTTCCAGGACAAGAATGGCTAACCTTGTGTAGTGATGACACCGCCGTCACGTAAAGCGTCGTGGAGGAGCTGGAAGTATGGCTTCTGGAAGAGTGATTCGGCGGGTCCTTCTGGGTCAGAAGAGTCGGTGATGATGACGTCGAAAGAGTTTTTGTAGTCTAAGGTAGCATATGTGAGATTGCTGTCCATAACATGCGGTCGAGACTTGGTACGAACCTGCAAGGAACTTGAATCCATCGCCAATGTGTGTCTTCACCTTGGGGTGTTCGTATACAGCGGACATTTCGGGGAGGTACTCTATAGTCTTGTCAGGGCAATGTAATGCTGGCCATTGTGAGACGATAGTCGTACTCTTGGATAGTCTAATCACGGCCTAGTGTCTCTTAGCATAATTGGATAGTCACTAGGTAGTGATCTCCAAACATACCTCGTCGATATCGCAAAGAACAGCCTCCTCAACAGAGTCGTGCTTGACAACTTCACGAAGTACACCACCATCACCACCACCAATGACCAAGACTTTCTATCGCGTAGCGTTAGCGTGACGCCTTCGAGTCGTGATCTATAGCACCAACTTTTGGCTCAGGGTGCGAGAACATAGCCAAGTGTGTGATCATCTCCTGGTATCTATCCTCAATCAGTCCCTAGTCACATCACCACTATTCTCTCTCAACTCACGAGAACTCATCTCTTTCCGTACACTGAATGACATTATCCAAAATAAGAACATTGCCGTAGTCGGTAGATTCGAAGACGAGGACATCCTATGGAAGCAGAAGATCAGCTCGCCGGACCCTAGCTAGTTTGCGGTACCTTTTGCTGGGACGAACCTGGTACTTGGACTTTTCGTGGTGGAGAACGTTCTTGACTTTCAAGGTCATAGCTTGACCAGGCCACATGTTGGAGATCTCGCGGAACCAGCCATCTGGAAGAGCAGGGTGTTAGTTGTTGTGTTGATGGTGATTGCGGGGTTGTATAGCTTGCCCTTGATGGTGGGGTGGGTGATTTCGTTGCTCATGGTTTTGAGTTGATTGAAGAACAGACGGGTGTACCTGGGGATGGATTTGATAGGGTGGTGTAAAGCAAGTAGTGGTAGTCGATGTGTGTTGAATGTTTTGAGCATGAGAAGATTGAACCGACAAAATAATTTCTGACCATTGGACCGGGGCAAGTTCCGTTGAATCGCGAAAGCAATTGGGATGCCATATTTCATCGAGGTTCAAAATTTGTTAGGCAAGTGGTGAGACAAAGCGAATATCGATTCGAGGCCTCATTCCAGCATAATACTCTATCATACTCGGTTTTGCGTACAAAGACGTCCACCGATTTACACACAAATAATGGCACTTAAGCTAGAATATCAACGCTTTCGTTCTTGGGAATATATATCTACAACTCCATTTTCCACCGCCATCTATACCTGAAGACCAAGATCGCCGGCGTATGGCAATTGCCAAAGGTCACCGACCGAGGATACAGTAGCCTTGAACTCAAGCAGTGTCTTGGCAGCCTACAATTAAAGATGATTAGCATTTCATACTGTCCAGGATGATTTTGATGCAGTAGACACTCACCTCTTGCACTTGCTCAGCCGTCACTTCACCAATCTTTTGTGCAGAGTCGTCTAATTGGTATGGCTTGCCATCCGAAACGAGACCGGCACCAGTCAGCTCCAAAGCAGACATTGTGTTCTGACCATATTCTAGCTCCTTGAACTTGGCGGCCGCTCTCGCCTTTGTGAACTGCTCTTGGTCAATCTTGCCATTTGCCAGGTCCTTGATAGCCTTGACAGTAGTAAAAGCAGCATCCTTGACCGATGTGGCTGATCCTTCGAGGGTAACGTAGAGAAGACCAGCATCTGAGTAGATCGCAGATGTGGTGGTGATGTCGACGCTGGGGTTGTTACCTGCGACTTGACCAAGAATGGAGAAACCAGGCGACCACTTGATTGTCGACTTGCCTCCGAGAAGAGCAGCGAGAACGGCAATTTCAGCCTTGTAGTAGCTGCCGGTCAAGGATGAAGAGCCAGGGAAGGCAAGGACCATAGTGTTGCCGTTTCCGTGTGCGATACGCTCCTCACCTCCAAAGTACTTGGTCTGCTCATTTGCCAAAGGTGGAATACCAGAGGCAGCTTCAGTGCGGATCGAGCCAAAATATTCATTTACCCATTTTGAAAGCTCGGAGTGCTCAGCACCGTTTGCGACAACAGCGAAGTTGGATTTGCGGTATGCGAGTGTAGAGTAGGCGCCGATTGCGTCGTGGCTGAGGTACTTGTTGAGTGGTGTCGAAGATGTAGGGTGGAGAGGTTCACCGAGACCTCGGTGGAAAGCGATACCGTGTGCAGAGTTAATGGCGAGTTGCGTTGTGGATCCGAGGACCTTCTTCTGTGCGTCGTGGATCTCGTCAATGACCCTTTCCCTGTACTCGTAGTCTAGTGAATTGTTAACCTCTTATCCAGCTCCTCCAGGTATCTTAGAGAAGGCAAACCAAGGTATTTCGTCTGGCCAGCGACCTCAGCGAGAGACTCTACAAAGTAAGGCAAATCGTCTCTGAAGAACTTGGCACCAATGACCACGCTTTCACGGGTGTGGCTTGAAAAGTATGTAGCACCCATGAGTTCGGCTTCTCTTTGTAGACGAAGACCTGATCGTCTGGCAGTGTTCTGCATGGCAAAAGGACATATCAACATCTTTGTTCCTGAAGACCGCTATTATGAATATTCCCATACCTTGAATGCGAACTTTTCGAGACCTTCTGCAAGTCCGGGCAGAGGTTGATATCTTGTTCCAGCCCTCGACACGACTGCCAAGGTTGTAGTAGGTCCGGCCATATCTCTGCTGGCGAACTTGACACCAGACGCGGTTCCTTGCTCGTATGCGAAACTACCGGAAGCTGGTGCAGCAAGTCCTCGTCGAGTTCCGGGAACAGCTGGTTGGGCGCGGATGGCCTTGGTGGCCTGGCGGCCGAGAGTCTGTCGCATGGCCATCTCCGTGTTTAGGCCGAAGACAGGCTTTGCAATTGGGGATGGGTGTGGAGGAGGAAAGGAGTGGCGGTAGCGGTGATTGAGAGCTCGTCGTCGAAAGTTGCATTGAAGTCTCAAGGTTCCAATTGCAAGCTGACATTAACCCTAAGCATTTGGTCTTGGCGGGCATCACAAGCGCTCAAAGAGTCAAAGTGAATCTAAGAAAGAGAAAAGTATCGCAAGACACGACATGTCGTAGCACAGCAAAAGCAATCTTCCTCTCATTCACAATCTACATATTCTCTGCTTCGTGCAGAGATACACATGCGACGACACCGGTAGCCTTGCTGGTTGTAGAGAAGTGAGAGCCTCTGCAACCGTTCTCATTCAAAAATGTCAAAAGTACTGGAGTCCCTTCCACGACTGCGCTTAAGAGGCAGCACATACTAATGCCCACTTCAGCACCTTGCAGAGCTCTGCGCTCTACTTATAGAAGCAACATATGGAGGACTCCCTGCCGTAAGATTCTCCCTCTGACCACACTCGACCCATCGAGGTGCTTCAGTGAGATCATCTTGGACTGACAAATCAGCGACTTTTCACCATTCTCCTCCAAAATGACCGCCTAATACTTCCTCAACTCACCCGAGCCTCCAAACTTCCTCTTCGATTCGTCCAACATGGGCTAGTCGTGCTACTTCAACAAGGCCTCGCCTTCTACCATACAAACGACGACGGAACAACGTTCTATGAAGCAAATGTAAGGTATGCCTATGATATCGTGAGGGCGGGCAAGCAGCAGCAGATTATGACCGACTACTATTCCGCACAAGCCGGTAATGTGACCTCGACTCTACTTTATCACGGATATGCTGGTGAAGGTGAACTTCTGGACGCAAGAGCTGCCGACGATGTCGACAAACGCATCGCACAAGAACAGAGGTTAGCACGGAGGAACAGCACGTCGAACGGAGCCTTGTCGCCAAACGGGGAGTCGACCAATGGAGAGAACGGAGTAAAAGTAGAGGACACGGATGTGGTAATGGAAGATGGTATGAGTGATGATGCGGACAGTGCTTGCAAAACTGGTAATACGAGTATGAGGGAGCATTCATGCCTAAAGCTATTCACGGAGAGAATGGTGGTCAGGCAGCGAGACGAAGACATGATGGCTGAGTCCAACTTCAATGCTCTGGTAGCCAAGACAGTTCTAGATCAGGAGTATGGCGGCGAGGTCAAGGGTGCGAAGTTGACGAAGGAGTACAATGCAGCTGTAAAGAAGAGATCGACCGAATGGCGCGATGATAATCAAGCTACTAGACAGCAACTCCATGCTCCACGATCTACAGGTAACCCACTGAAACGTGGCCGTGACGACGAAGAACAAGCGGAGGCTGGTCAATCCATCAAGCGACGGAAAGGGAATGTCGGTGAGACAGTAAGCGCAGTCAAGGTTGATGGCAATGCGAAGGATGGTAGTGGGAAGGATGATAGTCCTCCAGTAAGTATTTTACTTGTGCGTACCCAATATGGTGCTTACTCTTGTCACCGCAGACATGGAACGCCTTCCGTCTTAACCACGAAAAATTGGAAGTTGCACAGCGCAGCTACTACTTTCATCAATTCGCTGCTCGATCATTAGGTGCGGAAACAGCTAGTGTTTACCTCAGGACTCTCCGTCGAATTGAGCAAAAGATACCCAGATGTCATGACGAAGTCATAGAGCACCCAGATGGGGACGATGCAGAGGGCGAAAATGACGACGGGCCTGATATTGACGACGAACGACTTCAAGATACTAATGCTTACGAGGTTGGCGCAACCTATGAAAGTTTCGAGGTGGTCGAACCGGTAGAGGATAAGCACACCAAGAAGGTCAAGTCAGAACCGATTGATGATGATGCTACCATGAATGGTATTGATGAGGAGCATGTACCAGCAAAGAAGAACAAGCAAGCACTTGACCAGAAACGGATCAACAACATCGAGACTCACATGCGTCTTTTATCAGAAGATCCCCGCAAGTTTCTTACTCGTAGAGATGCCAAATACTCTTGCGACTACCAGACCGTTACAAGGGCTCTGATACAATTTGAACTCGACAACATCATCTTGGCTCGATTCGGATCGACTGCCAAACGTGTTATCCGAATCTTGTACGACAAGGGCAAACTGGATGAGAAACAGTTAGGCGCAACCGGTCTCATCCCACAAAAAGCACTTCGAGCTAAGCTGACCGCCATGCAAGAGGCTGGCTATGTCGATACACAAGAGGTTCCTCGTGACAACAGTCGCCAGCCAAGTAGGACGGTATATCTATGGTTCTTCGACCAGGATCGTGTTCGCAAGCTTGTGCTCAACGATCTCTACAAGGCAATGTCGAGATTGCTCCAGCGTATCAAAGTTGAGCAGGAAAAAGTGCATACTGTGATTGACAAGGCGGAGAGAACAGACGTGAAAGGCAATGAAGAAAAGTATCTTACGAAAGCAGAGCTTGATGCTCTGAGAACATGGAGGGAATGTGAAGAAAAGCTGTTGATTCAGTTGAGTCGACAGGATGACCTTGTCGCGTTATTGCGAGATTTCTTGCCTATGAAGTGAGCAAGCGATTTGAGCACAGAAAAGGATGGTTTCTTGCATACAAAAGATGGATACGGTCGTACATGATTTCCCATGAAGGAAAGGCTACGCAGTCTTTGTCATTGTGATGATGCATCAAAATATGGCGTTGGAGGTTCGCCGAGAACATTTGTTCGTCAGGACGCAGAACGTTTGTTCTCAAGGACGAGATGAGATGGATAGTTTTCTGTTCTTTGTTTTTACTTACATACGTATACCTGATCGAAGAGATCATGGTATGAATTCAAATACTCTTCTTCCAATACTCCGAACTGCCGCTGTCGTGATTTCGTTTTCTCTCTCTAGTTCTCATTGTCATTGTCCAATGGACACCCGTGCCTCGGTTAGATTGTCATTTAGTCCAAAGTCAACATTTCGTTGTAATCTCGCCAGCTTCGTGACTACTACCCTCAAGACGTGTTCTACTGAATCCTGATTTACAGTCTACATATCCCAGCCCCAAAATCCCCAGAGATCCTGCTTTATCCTCCCAATCATGCCTCCCTCCACCTCATCTCCAACCACAAAATCTCCACCTAAAGCCATCTTATTCGACATAGGAGGCGTCTGCGTCCTCTCCCCCTTCCGCGCCATCCTCGACTACGAAACGGCCCACCACATCCCCCACGGCTGGATCAACTATGCAATCAGCCGAAGCGCGCCAGATGGTGCATGGCAGCGCCTAGAACGAGGAGAGCTCCGAGCCGAGGGCAAGTTCTTTGAAATGTTCAGGGATGATTTGAGACATGAGGGGAGGTGGAGGGAGTTTCATAAACGAAGGAGAGCTGGACATGGTGCTGGTGCAGGACGAAAGACGGGTGGTGGGATGGAAGCGGCGAAGGATATTGGTAAGGCAATGGGTGCACGATCGGCTGCGTTGAGCTCGCAAGGAGCACCGGCTGTGATTCAGGAAGCTGGCGTAGGGCGCAAGACAGGAGGTGATGAGGGTGCAATAACAGTCGAAGCAGCGATACGAGCGAATTCGACTTCATCATCAACATCGCAAGCAGCACAAGATGCACCTCTCTCACAACAAGAAGACGAAGAAAACGAACAATCAACACCATCCCTCCCCACCATCAACGCCGAACCGCTCTTCTGGGCCATGATGACAATAGGCCAAACCACCGACCCTCACATCTTCCCCGCCGTCCTTGCCCTCCGCAAATCCTCACAATTCATCATCGGCGCCCTCTCCAACACCTCTCTCTTCCCATCCTCACACCCCCTCAACACACCACCACGCGACCCCGACTTCAACATCCGATCCCACTTTGACGTCTTCATCAGTAGCGCCCACGCCGGCATGCGCAAGCCCGAGAAGCGGATCTATGAGTATGCGATGGAGGAGGTGAGGAGAGTTTGGAAGGAAAGTGGGAGAGAAGAGAAGGAGGGGGCGTTGGAGGTGGGAGATGTGTTGTTTTTGGATGATATTGGAGAGAATTTGAGGATGGCGAGAGTTGTTGGGTGGAGGACTATTAGGGTTAGATTGGGGGATACGAAGGAGGCGGTTTGGGAGTTGGAGAGAGAGACAGGGATGAGGTTGGTGAGGGAGGAGGGGAGGTTGTGATGTTTTCGTGAGTCCATGTTAGTAGTAGTTGGAAAGCCTACCCCAGTTCAGATGTCGATGATGTCCGCTTTCGACACTAGTGTCAGGAGTGCTGGCGTACTCTTAGCATTAGCTAGACCCGCTTTACCCTACCGCTCTCTTAAGAGGTAGGGCCTAGAATGGGTGCCTATTAAGTACGAAGGCAGCTATATCCTGGATTGTGAAGTTGACCGCTAAGCTATACATGTGATGGGCACTCAATGTTAAACGAGGCAGGAGTGAGTGGGTGCAGGACTTAATTCCGTTTCTATTCTTAGAATATTTTTCTTGTTGATCCATCTCCTCAGCCACAGCACTGCGCTTTTTTCACAGCCATCGATGTGATTGTCAGGCCAGAGTTACACTATATGAATAGACTAGTCTGAGATGAGCGAGTTGTTGTTCATCGTTCGCTGCTGAACGCGCAAGTTCCAAGGCTTGGACGTACAATAAGCATTTCACTGCCGGTCGCAGCTGCGTCATATGCTCTTGGCACACGTGAGGTTGGATAAACCGGCTTGTGGCTTGCGGTTGCCTTGAAACAATCTTTAAATTCTTCGTATTTCTTCTTCTTAGACTTACTTCATCTCATCAATCAAGCCACCTTCGTCCACTCACATACCTCACAAGCTCGCCCTCACACCAAAACAAAACCCATACACACTTCAAACAACAGCCCATCATGCCTTTCACTGGAAGGTTAGTAATCTCCATCCCATCGTCGTGATGCGCTTGACGAACGCAATCATGCAGCGAGCGCCCATGCTATTCGCATCAGCGAACTAACACCATCACAGCGACATCCTCAAGATCATCCTCGCATTCATCCTCCCTCCTCTTGGTGTTCTATTGGAGCGTGGTGTCGGAGCGTAAGTTCAGATCTTGGAGTCTGAGTATACATCGCGATCGTTTGACTGACGTGTTTTGTCAGTGACTTTTGTATTAACATTCTGTTGACCATCCTTGGTTGGATCCCTGGTATCATTCACGCACTGTACGTTTTTATCCTTAGAGCACAAGGTTTTCGGTACGGAAGACTAATAATACATACAGCTACATCATCCTGAAGTATTAGAGGAGTTGGGCTATCGACGCCTGAGAGGAGGAAAGATATCATGATACCCATATCCCAGTCGAGTCAACCTTCTCCATAACATCAAGAATGAACTGGTCTATGACAACAACGGTCATCCTTTTCGATACCTGATGGAAGAGATTGTTTGATTGGAGACGCTTTTTATCTCGCGCTGCTTTTTTGTAACTGTATATTAGAAAGCGGTTTGCTTGCTGGCTGTAATGTTAATACTTTGAGAAAGATTTCTGTCTGTCTCGCGCAGTGTTCGTGCGTGCTGTGGTAGCGTTGTCGTAAAGTCGAGCTAAGTGCCTGAGATACTTATACGTCAGCATTGCTATTGCATTGACCAGACGATGAAGAACTTCTTTTCGTGACTCAGCCATTACTACGCCAATGCTGCATGGTTGGATGAAGAAGAATTTGCCGAGGGGTGGACGTCAGGAGCGGATGTTGTAGCATTCGTTGATGATTTACATGCACTGCACATCACATCCCAAAGCCCTTGGCATCCCTACTTTCACGAAAATAACAATCGTAATTCAAAGAAGAAAAAAAGTTGTGGTGAGTGCCGGAGAAGTTTTGTGATACGTAGAACTCACGATGTTCGGCTTTGGTTCTCAAGTTAGTTGATTTGGGATGTGCAAAGTCTAGCGTCTGGGGGAGGGAAAGGAAAGGAAGTTGGGAGGGCGTGTTGTTGTTGTTGTGGCATGTTGAGATAATACGAGAGTTGCGATCGATATGTGAGAACAGCGCCTTTTTCTACATAGGGGGTTTGTTTGTTTGTGGATGGGAGCTTTTGGAGATTGTAGATGGGGGGTGGTAGTGGCTGTCTGTCGGGTTGAAAGTGTCGTTTGGACATATACGTGCGATGATCTTGTAATTGAAATAGCGAGGTGTTTTGCCTATACGAGCCTGCACCTCAGCATCTTACTGTTGTATCCATGCTGTTTGCCGATTGGATTTGCCTAGAGGATGTGCATGACCTTTTGTGCTCATTTGTTACTCGGACTCGCCATGCTGTCGATAACGGTGGTGTATTGTCCCAGGTTCTGCTTCTGATGGTGGATATGATGTGGATTTGTCGTGGTCGTCGAGATGTGAGACCAGGATCGTGATCATGCTTGCGGATGTTTTATGCTTGAATATATCACAGCTAAGAATCACTGAGTATATACTAAGTAATTTGGTATCAACCATTATTTTCACATCCCAGGAGACCCTGAGTAACCATTCTCGTCGACTAATTCCTCAACTCAAGGTTTGAAAAGGTCTGAAGAGTGCTGGTGAACTTGTTTGTGCGACCTCCTGGAGGGCTTGGTAGTTTATTTGTGAGACAAAGACTTGCTGCGTGCCGCAACTGGCAAGTAGGAAAGTCAAAGTAGCATTTTAGCTCAACGAACATTGTGCTTTCAAGGACCCACCGAGGGAGAGCGGGAACCAGATGAGGACATAGTGTATAAATGTAGTTGACGTGAGAGCTTGTATGTCTTAGTTGTATCGACGTATGTCTTGGTATAAATGTTTTTGGTTGATAATGAAGAAGAAGATGTTGTTGTGCGCTTGTAAAGGTAATGTTTAGAGGTAGAGTTGCTTTTGCTGGCGAGTTTGCTCGTCTTAGTGTTCGTATCGTATACTCATCAAGTCTAAGTAGAAGTCTAGACCACGATAGATAGTAGCCAGCATTCGCGTAGTGAGGCAGCCAAAGTTGATCTCTGCGAATGGGCGAGGTTCCTGAGTCAACGGTGCGCAGTGTAAAAAAATGGCGGAAGAACAACCTGAGGTGTTGAAATGTCATAACCTCAACTTGTGATCGAAAATCAAGGTTACGAAAGCCTCTGTCATGATACGCAGTTTGATACTTCCATAAACGGAACAGGGAAGTGAGATCGAAGTCAAAAAGAAAGGTGTCTCGACGCCCCAGGGCAAGAGGTAACCATCTAAGCTAAACTAATGTAGAGCGTCGAAGTGTGAGCGAGGATCTTCCTAAGAGGCGGGTGATGATGATCCAGTATCACTAAGAGGACTGTTAGGTGAGGGCGAGGTAGTGATAGGCGCGTTACCTTTGACATTGTTACTTTAGCCAAGGCTAGGAGTGGGCTGGCGTTATAAGTGCGTATCTCTAATACTAGGAGCAAGGACCTGCCTCCAACGGTATCGGGTCGATGGAAAAGTGGGTGTAAAAGGTGCTAGGATTGCCACCAGTTACCGCGGGTTAATGGTTGGTGCCACTGCCCTGTGCTTCTAATGGATCTGAGGACGTATTTGAGTGTAGTGGTGCTCGATCAGATGGTAGAACACAGTTGTAGTCGTAGTTTGCAATGGTGGGGAGAGTTGAACCATGTGGTGATTCAAGTCGTGGCAGGATGTTTGACTGTCCGAGACCGAGACGGAGTAGTTTTATGGATGCGCTTGATTGAGGCCGCGCAATTCTGCATTACGATGCGACTCATCGACGCCCGCCAGCCTGATTCTTCTCCTTGATTAGAAGAGTGAACCACAAATTTGTCTTACTCGTTTGCAAGTCGAGTGTTTGAGCAAGTCGATAATGAGTCCTTCGAGAGCACTTGCGAAGACAATGATCGGAAGTCTTGCTCGTTGAATAGAGCAATTGCTCTCAAATTCATTTTGCAGTCTGGAATTAGTCCGCGTGTCAAACTCGAGATTAAAAAGTTCAGAGGCGTGCTGCAAGGAGTTTTCTTAGTCCACTGTTCGACTCCTTTCACGATTTGACCTGTTTCTGGATAGCGATCGTCGCTGCGTGGTCGCATGCAATCGATTGCCTTATCCCGAGGGTGCTGTCGTTAATGGACACGGCTTTGGGATCTTGCCATTTTGACGACACCAATTGAATATTATGGGGACGCTATTATTTAGTTTCTGAGTTGATAAGCTTCACTGCTTCCGATGACTATTGAACGACATTGACGAGATATTCTCGAGTATACTTCTTCGAATTGTTACGACCGGGGTGAAGCAGACTGTAGATCCTGCCAGCTCAGCTCATAGCCAAAAACCTGTGTATGATCTCAGTATATAGGCTTGAAGTATGACTGAGCCACTTACCGTTCGTCTGAGCAGCTCATCTCCTCTATCCTCTTTGAACATGACTTCATCCATGACATGCTCAAGCACCTTTTCAACTACGAATGATCCATATCCATCCTCGGCCATCTTCATCTCTTCCTCTTTCTGCTTCTCGTCTTCCTCGTCAATGCTCTTTTGTTGTGGGCTCCCACGAACCCGTCTTGCTAGATTAAAGAACGCCATGTCCTTCTCAAACAACCAAGGTCTATAAGGTGTGAAGAAGACCAAAGCGCGCGCATCAGCACGCCTAGCCAACGTCCGCCGAACACTGAGAAGAAGCTTGTTATGCTCGGAATGGTTGAAAAGCAGGTCTCCTAGAATGAGGAGATCAAATTTTGAATCGTCAGATGCAGACTTTGTCAGGTGTTTGAGCAAGGGAGCGACATCGGCACCCCATAGATAGCCATCTGCTATGATGTTGCAATCTGATTTCTTTTTTTCCTCGCTCATCAGACGCTTGACTTCCTCCACGTTTATCTTCAGGTTTTCGACTAATTCGGGATCGGGATAGTCTGTGCAGACGACGGTAGTTGCACCGCTGTATGCGCAAACGAGTGAGGGTAGCCCTGCACCAGCACCAAGTTCAAGGACTGAGCGGGTTTGCACGAGACGTTGACGATGCGTTGTTAGGTATGTTGCGAGGACACGACCGGCTTGCCAGAGAAGATGGCCCTGGAAAGCTGTCAGTCTATATTTTGAGCTGAATTTCTCTTTTCACTTCTCAAGGGCTTGAGTGGAGTTTACACGGTAGACAGAGAGCATGCAAAAGTGTCGAAATGCAAAATGATTATTGTACAGAATCATACAGCATCACGCACATATTCAATAGATAAATTTTCACTAGACATACCCACAATGGACTACTTCCGACCAGTCTCAGCTTTACATCTTTCTGCACAATATCACCATGCTTGTTTTTTTCCTCTATTGTGAATGTCTGGTAAGTGCATGGCTTCTCTGGCGGTGTCCAGCCTTCAGGCTCTTGGAAAAGTGCGAGATCTCCTTCGACGTCTATGGTATCTGACATGTTGACAGGTTGTGATTGTGGTTGATCCGAGTTTCAGTTTTGAAGGAAGCTTTTTTCTCTAGGTCACTTTAGGACTAAATTGGTCAAGACCATCGTGGAAGTGTCAATAGATTTACGAGCTTTGGAGAATCCCGCTGTTCAACACATAGAAGCAGCACAATCGCAAATGCTAAAAACACTCACATGCAGTAGTGGTTCGAATACCTTACTCGGAGTCGGTCGAGCTCTTGGCGTATGGAATATCCTAGACTACCCCGTTTCAAAATTGAGTGTCCATACCTAACATGTATAGTTTTGTAGCAGTCATCTTCACACCCCAGGATATAGCTGAATTCGTAATTTAATGGGCATCCGTCCTAGGCCTACCTTATCAAGAGTGTAGCAGGGTGGAGGGGGTTTAGCTAACACTAAAGTATCCCAGCACTCCTCACACCAGTAGTATCGACATCGGACACATTCTGCGGTTGGGAGCTGCCGATAACTTTAATCCGTGCAGCCGCGATACATGTTATTGTAGCTTTCACTCACCACTGTGTCGTCTCTATTTCTTCCCTTTGGCCTCAATGCGGGATTTCGGCTTCAAAAACAACAAATAGGCGCGCCGCCTAATGTGGAAAGAATGCCCAAGGAGTCTTGGTTGTTCCGGGGCCCCAAGATCTTATAGATTAGCCTAATCATATCCGAGTCCGCCACTACTTCTTGACCATCTGAGCGCAGACGTGGGGGACATTCTATCAAAAACAATGTCATCTATCTCTATTTCTTACAAGCAATAAGCTTCGTGACTCTCGCGCTGTTCGAGCGCTTTGACGGCAATCAATGGCTCAAACACCAGATACACCATCATCTATTGTGCCGAAAGTGTCCGCTCTGCTTCATCAGCAGACCTCGGAACAGCCGCAACCGCCATCAGAATCTCCTGCGCCTGCGCCAGCACAGACAACAGAACCCAAGAGAAAAAGGCCGCGTGCAGCACAGGCTTGTGATCGATGTAGGGCAAAGAAATACAAATGTGATGAGAGCTTCCCATGCTTTTTCTGTCGAAGTACGTGTTTAATGAAGCCGATCTTGTGCGCGTGCTTGAGGACTTCTGGCTAATAGAGATCACACAGAACATGGTCACGACTGTATTTACCAGGGCAGCACACCTCGTGCCTGGGAAAGGACAGTAAATGTGAGCTATGTGGAGTCACTTGAACGGAAAGTTCAAGAACTAGAAGCAACGTCCAAAACTCCGAAGACGTACTCGCCAGGACCAGCGCCTTCGCCATACCAGCAACAGTCACGGAGACAATATGCTCCACTATCGACGCGACCGGAAGACCAGCATCGTATAGAGCAAGGTTCCTCGACACAGTATGGCCCTATATCAGCTAGTCCATATGAATCTGATTCCACTACGAACAACAATCAAAACTCAGCTCGAGTAAGGCCACATTACTCGACTGTTGGTGACGAGTCACCAAGCGAAGTACTTCCCGAGAACGAGATCAGAGATGTCAACTCATATACAAAGGTAAAATCAACCAAAACGTCAATGAAGTGCCCATATTGACACGCCTTAGAGCATCGAATACTATGGTCCTAATTCTGGTATGTCTATTTTAGGCAATCTACAACGCAAGAATCATTCTCATGAGCAGCTACCGTCTGTTGTATCACTATTACACAATTCTGCCTTCGAACCGCAACCATTCGGCCGGACTGGTAACACATCAAATGAACTCCACGTAGCAAACAAATTTTACTTTCGCGTGGCACACACATTTATGGAAGGCTATTTCGACAGTCTTCACTCGATCCATCCGATTATTGACCGTCATGAGTTCACGGTCCGTGCAGAGAATTTATGGTTCGGTAGACCAGAGAAGACTACGTTTAAATGCCTTTACTTGACGCTAATGGCGTTGGGCGCACTAATGAGGATATGGGACGAAGAGAAGATTGAGGGACTAGGCAGAACAGAATGGTGTCGCAAGTTATTCGATGAAGCACAGGTCTACATGCATCAAAGTGCTATGAGTTTTGATGTTGAGACTGTGCAAGCCTTCTTCTTGTGAGTGTTCTACTCCCTTCATACTCGTGTGCCGATTTCTGACTATATCATAGGATGGCTCAGGTCTGTCAGAACCAGCTCGCACCACAACTCGGTTAGTACAGCCAGAACCATTACTCCGTGCACGAAACTAACACAATTACCAGCTTACATGTACCTTGGTTTCGGTGTTCGCACCGCTCTCGCTGCCGGCTACAATCGATCTACTCCTAAGACATCATCACCCTCTCCAGAATCAGACGCAATAGCCCGAGCCTGGTGGGGTCTTTACTCTCTCGAAGTCGAAATGTCCTTCTCTCTCGGTCGCCCCGACTCCCTCGGCGTCGACGCCTACCACAATCAACGCCTTCCTCATTCTCGCACAACTTTGAACACGGAATCTGAGATCGCAATCATCGCTCACGCCCTCCCATTAGCCCGCATCACTCGTCGCGTCAGCGTGGATATTTATCACTCCTCCTCTAGTATCTCTCGTAAGCTTTCTCTCGCAGGCGACATCCACGCCGCTCTGTCTGCCTGGAATTCAAGTTTGCCTCTCTCTATACGTGCAGACGGCGCAATGACCACATTGCGCGAACCCAAGTGGGCACGAAGGCAACGTCTGGTCCTGGGCATACGATATCGCAATGTCCAAATGGCAATGTATCGACCTTTTCTCGCTTACTACACTCGCACCAATGCACAGTCTCCGGCACTTCGCGATGCAGTGAATCGTTGCGTGTCGGCTGCGATAGAAACCATCACGTTAATGCATCAAATCTTCTCGCAACATACCTTCTTCCGTACTTGGTGGTGGAATGTCACATACATCAGCTTTCCAGCTAGCGTGCTGCTGACATATATAGCGCGACATCCACAAGTAGAGGACGAGGAGAGACGTAGACAGATACTTGGAAGTGTGGCAAGAGCTATTGAAGTTCTGGAGGCAATGGACGAATGTGTTGTCGCTAAGCGTGCTGCACAGTTAATCGGCACGAGTCTAAGGGAAGTCAGTGGTGGCAATCAAGATCCTAATTGGGGCGCACGATCTGCTACTGCGCCCACCGCACAGATGGACCTTGGAGCCCGGCCTACGCAAGACGAGCTGTCTCTCAACACCGACCAGGATCTCAAGAACATGAATTCGAGATTTTCAATCGAACACGGGTTGAAGATTCGTAATGGCGTTGGCGGAGATGAACGGATGATGCCAAGAGCGGGTGGTGCCCCCACGCTGCAGACGTTGACAGTGGATGATTTCAATGATGACGACCTCCTGCTCGAGGAAGGATGGAGTACTTTATTTGACGACTTTGACTTGAATACTACTGTGCGAGCAATGTTCTAGATGAGAATAGAGATGCATGATTTGATGTGGCGCTTTGGTTGGGAGGTATGCTGGGAAGAAAAAAGGACAAACGCAGACATGGCATGTCTAGCGCGCCTCGGGTTCGCTTTTTGCTATAAGAAGGCGTTCTAGCTAAAGCTAGGAGTTGGAAGACGAGTGTATACAAATACGGATGGACACACGAGTCTAGATAATCAGTGCTTCTCGAAAACGCGCAAACACACACACCAAGTATAGATAGGTCAAACCAAAAGGATTAATTCTTTTATTCCTTATCTCCGAGACCCTTCTTGCGCTCGTATGCTCCCCTAAGGTCTTTCCTTTCACAAAATTCCTTCCTTCTTTCTCTAGACTGCCCTCTTCTGTCTAAACGAATCCAATCTACTAACCAACACCCCTCCCCAATCCTCACCTCCACGCCACACCCCTCGGCGCCGTCGGGTACGCAATCATCCTCCCTCGCTTCCCCAATTCCAACTCCACATCCTCTTCTTTTTCTTCCTCTTCCGGCGTAATCTCCAAATCGCTCCAATCCTCCTCTAGGAAGGTGACTTGACTGCGTCGTTTCTGCTCTTCATACTTTGTCAGAGGTCGATGATGCGCAAGCGACTGCGTGGTTGTGTCAGTTGGTTTCACTGGAACGGAGCAGGGCGTGGGCTTTTTGGTTATCGGGAGCGGTTTTCGCGGTATATTTGTCGTGGCGGGGAAAGCTGATAGTGTTGGGAGGCGTAGCAGCATTGCTGGTCTGGTGGGATTGCTCGATCGAAGAGGTAGAGGCGAGAAGCCTGATCCACTAACGTCGACGTCCTCATACTTGGAACCTCTGCTGACGCTGGGAATGGGTGGGACGGGTTTCATGCACAGTTCTTGCTTCGATAGGCGTCTTCGAGTCTGCGTAGAAGGCGAACTAAACGCACTGGGAGGTGTCATTGTCGGCTCGAAGAATATTGGACGGGTGGGTGAGTTCCATGCGGATGAATTTGGTGAGGTGAGTGGAAGGAAGTAGAGATCTTGATTCGGAGGTGAGCTCGGTGTTTGTGCTGTATCCGATATCCTGGGTGTGTAGGGTAAATAGGAAGTGGGTGGTGTCTGCGAGTATTGCAGTCTCGCGAGGGGTGTCGAGCTTTGAGAATATCGAGTGCCGGCATCGGATATGAGAGTCGGAGGCGACGGCATCGGTGATGAAGAGTTGTTCTTCTGTGGTGTCCATAGTGGTGGTCCAGCACCCTTTGCTTCCGCTTGTCTCAACGTCGAAGCTGGGTCGAAAGGCACTGCATTCGCAGATGATTTATCCTGCTTCTGTATGATCACAGAATTCGACGAATGTGTATGTGCCTGCAACGTCATAGGTTTTTCAAAACACCTGGCTACTCCAACCGCCTTCAACCACTCCTCGTCACCTTTTGTGCTCTCCATTGCTCGCAATCCGCCACAATCATCCTTCGGCTGAAAGACAGGCAAAGGAGGAAGTGGTCGAAACTTGCGCATAGTATGAAGAGGTAGACTGACTCTGTTGGTAGATGGAATCATTCGGAAAGCTGGTGTATCTGGACTCCGAAGTGGCGAGGAGAAGATATTCCTGGTTGGTGTGTGAGGAGGTGTGTGGGGTGGCAAAGGAAGCAGCTTCGTTATTGGAGCTGCTGATGGTTGAATTGATGCTGAGGTGATTAGGTTACGTGTCTCGAACTTTGCAAACTTGGCAGCTAATGTAGTGTTCTTCGGTTCAGGAGTTGACTGGAATTTCTTTGCTGGCGAAACAGACACAAAAGCGTTTAGTGGGTGGTGCTGGCTACTCAGCACAGCTTCCGACATATCCACAGGCACCGACTCTTCCTTACGAGATTTAGTATGAGACATCCAGCTCGAAGCCGGCGCCAGAAAATGTCCGTCCGGTAGTTGCGGGGTTGACGATAGTGGCTGTCTCACAAAAGTGCACACGCTTCTCCTTGTTCCCAACTCAGTTGTCTGCCATTCATCTTTTGTCGTATCATTGTCAATGTCGAACTCCTCCTTTTGACTCTCGCCTTCAGATAGCGCGGCCCAGTTTCCCCTTCTGAGCTTTCTTTTCTTGAACCACTCGATGATAGTACCGAACAACAGCATGATCACAATAAGAACAAGGATGACGAGTATACAAAGCAAGCCAACAGCTTCAGTTGAGGTTCTCAAAGAGTCGAACATGTTGATAGAAGACTATGCCACCTTTCATATACGACGGAGAAGTGTACGGAGGTAAGATGGAATGGACATGAGGAAAATAAGAATAGAAATACAATAAGACAGGCGCGCGATTGTATCACATATATTGAAGGATAACAAACGCAAATCAGCAAACTTAGTGGAAACATACTTGCGTACTACGTCGCTTTCGGTGGAGTTCCACGCCCTGGCCGGCGCTTGACAACCTCCATGCAACCGGAAGCGCTTTGCTTGTTTCGCCATTGCAAATCAGGTCGTACAAGCGCGTGCAAGCCGCATGGTCACGTGAAGCATGTTGACACTGCTCCTGAAGCAGAGATGAGATCATCCGGCAAAGCGATTATTATGTTTCAGCTTGATGATGAGGAGATTGCTGTTGTTACTTGTATACGAAAGGATGTTAGTCTGGACTTTGCGCCAGGGTATCACGTGATCAATAATCTGAATCAGACATGAAACTCTCAAGAACTAACTACCCCACTCTTACTCTGAAACACCTTCTGAAGCACTCCAAACCCCCACCATGTCCACCAGACTTCTCCGCCAAAGCGTCAAGCTCGCCCTCGTGCAACTCGCCACGGGGGCCTCCAAATCCGCCAACCTCGCCTCCGCGCGTTCCAAAGTCCTCGAAGCCTCCCAAGCCGGCGCCAAAATCATCGTCCTCCCCGAATGCTTCAACTCACCCTATGGCACCCAATTCTTCCCCAGTTACGCCGAAACGCTCCTCCCATCGCCGCCGTCACAGGAGCAGTCCGAGACATATCACGCCCTATCGAAGCTAGCAGCAGAAGCAAAAGCGTATTTGGTTGGCGGCAGCATTCCGGAATACGAGACGAAGAGCAAGAAGTACTATAACACGAGTTTGATCTTCTCGCCGGAAGGAAAACTGCTCGAGACACATAGGAAGGTGCATTTGTTCGATATCGACATTCCAGGCAAGATCTCGTTCCATGAGTCGGAGGTGCTGAGCCCAGGGAACAAAGTGACGCTTGTGGACCTGCCGGAGTATGGCAAGATTGGGATTGCGATTTGCTATGACGTGCGCTTCCCCGAGCTTGCTACGATTGCGGCGAGAGATGGTGCGTTTCTGCTGTTATATCCGGGTGCGTTCAACTTGACGACCGGGAAGCTGCATTGGGAGCTGCAGGCAAGAGCGAGAGCCATGGATAATCAGGTATACGTTGGCTTGTGTAGCCCTGCTAGAGATATGGAGGCTACATATAATGCTTGGGGTCATAGCATGGTGGTGAATCCGAATGCGGAGATTATGACGGAAGCTGATGAGAAAGAGGGTATTGTGTATGCTGATTTGACGGGTGAAAAGATTGAGGAGACGAGGAAAAACATACCGATATACAGTCAGAGAAGGTTTGATGTGTATCCAGACGTGTCAAAAGGGAAGATCCGGTGGGAAGAGGAGGCAAAGCTTCAAATTCATGGACAATAGACACTTGCCATTACGGACATCGTATTCCAGGCCTTCGGTAATCGTGCAATCCTGTTCAGAGTTATTAATGGCCACGAGAGGCTGCCCACACCTTGATGCTTCTACACTATACGAAGCTTGCTTAGGAGGCAGAAATGGACCGCGGACTTAAAGCACCGTCTCCAACCGTGCAACTCGAAGAGCGCCTTGTACTACAAAGCGCGAGCGCGGTACAAATGACGACAATAGCGTGAAAATATTTCGATTGTGCGGAACTGCGTATATAGCCCTGAAAACAGCTTGGGAAAGGAATACCGTGCTAGTCTTGCTTAATAATAGCAGATCTTTACGCTCCTGATGCAAGCTGACGACAAGCTGATGAAACATGGCAAGTAATGGAGCAAGACGAAGTACTAATAGATACACGTTCTTCGAATAGATGAGTATATAATGTCCCCAACCAAACCTTCATCGCCGATGAGAAACCTAATTGTTCAGTCCTCTTTCCTCCCACCGACATTACCATGCGTACTTCTTAGAAAAAGACCGAAAGCCCACCCATATACTCCCTTCAAAATGCCTTCCTTCCTCCACGTAGCCACTCCCCCTTTAACCAGCTCTGCAACCCTCCCTTCCACATACCCGACCTGCCTTTCAAAATCCCTAATCGCGCCTTCCGCATCCTCGACTTTACTCTCAAGCACTCTGACTTCATACTCGGCCTTCTTCACCGCCTCCTCGACCTCCCGCACCGCTTCCTCCAATTGGTGCCGTTCCTGCTCCGTCAAAGCTGTAGTGGCGTCGCGAAGGGCATTGAAGTCTTCGCGACGTGGTTCGTACAACGTCTGCATCTGTTCGATATCCTGGGCGGCCATGAGATGGAGAGCGGCGACTTCACTGACTGAAACGTCGACCCAGGGAAGATGAGCGTGCTGTAAGCTACATATCGATTGTCTTTGCTGACACAACGAAAAAGCGAGACAGAGTTCATGCTGGAGATCGCGCTTGGCGTTGGGGTACGGGTAGTCGCTGCCATTTGGGTCGTCTGGAGGACTTATGTCGTTGCGTTGCAAGTGGGTCAGTGGAGACTCGACGATGCTGAAGGAAAGGTGGCGCGGCCAGTGTTGCTCGTGTGGTCGGATGAGTGATAGTGTACGCGTTTCGTATTCGCTGAAACTGTGGCGGTGACGGAGATGAAAGCCGATTTCGTTGTCGATGCGGTCGATGTCATCGACTGGGACTTCGGACAGAGGCTGATAGTTTTCGGCCATGGAACGACCTAAGGTGTTGATGCTTGTGGCAGGCAGGATCTCTTCTCCGAACTCGAACGGCAAACTGCTTCGTAGTTCGAGATATTGGTCTGGGTCGATAGAGGCTCGTTTGGAGTCGTATGCGTTGGATAGACCGTTAGCATCTTTGTCTTTGGAAGAGCGTGGACTGTGCTTGCGATGGATCTTGAGTGTCTCTTTCCGTCGTTCAAGGAAACCGCTGATTCGACCTTCGTGGTGCTCCGTTGAGAAGGGAGCGTGCGTGCCTGCATCCGCACTATCTATACTGTCTATACTCCGGTTGTAGGTTGCATTGCTGTATGGCATGTGGTCGTCTTGTGAGTTTCCATGACCGTGCCGTCGATACCGTACGCCCTTGATCTTGTCCTTGGCCTTGTTGATAACATTAGACCGTCTCTTCTCACCATCTTCGGGAAAGTCGAGCGATGTACGCATTTCTTGCTGTGTCTCGTCATTGTCGTCGTAAGATGCTCGCGGTCTATGTAGCTCTTTACGAACCACACCAGTCGTGATATCAGGCGATTGTTTATCCTTCACTCGGTCATCACGAAACGCGGCAATCTCTGGACCTAGCGTTTCGCTGAATGCATCGCGAGTAGTCCTCTTCCTAGACTTGCCATGCCAAAGCCATCGTGCTCGGTCGCCTTTTACAAGTTGCACAAATCGATCATAATCGACAGTTTCAACATCAGCGATTGTGACCTTGTCGGCTCTACCTGCTATGTCCATCACCATTTCCCCGGCTTTACCAGTCAATTCCGCCACTGTAGACTTGACAGCACTTGGCATTGTCCAGCTATCTCCTGAAGCTTGTTTGAGAGTGATTTTGTGCAATCGATCAAGGGTTTGACGATCAAGCCGTCGTGTGCGAGGCGTGATTCTATAAGCTTTTTGAAACCAGCTTATAGACCTTTTTGTTTCCTCCAAGTCAAAAACATCCTTAGTCACTGGAGCACCCAGAACGCTCAGCCTGCTCCGAGCACCCATTAATGTTCCTATAATTGCCGCAACTGACGTAGGTCCGAGTATACCATCGTTGGGTTCGACGTTGTACAAGGAAGTGCCAGTCTCAGCCCACCAATCGTTGATGGCTCTTTCAGTCACGTCACACAATAAACCGTCCGCATACTCAGGTTCCAGCTGACCGAATAGCATCAGTGCAGCCTGACAAAGCTTAACCAACTCAATAATAGAGCTGAAGAATGGTATCTTCTCGCTCACTTTGTAGAGCTGGTAGAACTTTGCTCGAGTGGGCGTGCTCGGCTCCGCTACAGTCAAACCAGCTCGTCCGGAACATCCAAGACGTTTCAGATCCTCATTCACAAAGAAGATTTCTCGGTGCGCTTGAGGATCGCCATCTGGCACATGAACAAGCGTAAGTGACGAAGGAAAGCCACTCAAGTTCGTCACCATCAGTGAACCAGCAGGTGTATCTCGCCGTCGAGCATGCAATTTAGTCAGAGCTTTAAAGTACATTTTGAGCTCCGGCGACCATTTCTCTTCGTTTCCAGGAACGCTTAGGACTGCAACTTTGATTTTGTGTTCGGGATTGCCAGTATGCTCTGCAATGATGAAGGTAGGATCTCGCCTGGAACATGCCCATTGTTCGATCAGATAGCACTGGTACCCCTGTAATTCGCGTTTCCGTTCGAGAACAGTGGTGGATGGATCTTCGGCGAGATATCGAAAGGCGACTGGATCAGCAAGCGCAAAGCGTTGATGCTGATGTTGAATTTGCTGTAGAGGCTCTTGTACTGTGGGTGATTGAGATAGGGGAATGTCTACATCATAGCGACTGTCTGACGGATTACCGCCATCTAGCTGCATACTCAAACGATGAGCCGCTCGTGGTTCCCGACTGTTCTGTGTGCCGCTGCTTGCAGCAAAGTCTTTTTCCATGTTGGACATATATCTCGGTAAAGGTTAGCAGGCTAAAGGTATTATAAGACCTCAGCCTTTATCGTCTTCAAGCAAAACAAGTCTCGAGCCAGAACATGACATCGTGGTTGCGTAGATCAAGCAGAAAGGTTGTACATAGAGAAAAAAAGACACATCTCTTATTACAAGTATTGAAAATGACAAACGAAACGATTGCGAAACACTAGCTCGTGACTTTGGAATCATTACGTAAGCGTTTCAGGTTCACGGGTCCGAGTTGGGGACTCACACTTCGAAGCATGCTTCACTGCACCGAGCAGACAACAACATCTGCATTGCATTGGTTGGCGGGTGGCCTGCTTTTCACTAGTTACCATAGCCTACCCTTACTTTGTGTCCAGGTTGTGCCACTGGATGTCTTTACTCAGAAACACTCACTTCACTTACCAGCCAGTATCCCGATACTCTCTTTAAGATGGAACAAATACTCAAGGAACAGGAGAGATTGGAGAACAAGGCCAACCTGGGCAAAGCTATCGACGATGTAGTCAGAATCATAGACCAGCTGAAAACAGCAAAAGAGCAAGTAGCAGCAGGTACGAGTCGCGCTTCCTCAACAGCACTCTCAAAACACATACTCACGAACACTGCGCTGTCACAGACCCCAACAATGCAGCCGTAATCATGGCAAAGCTCCAAAATCCAGTCAAGACTTCATTCGAAAAAGTCAACGACGACCTAAAAGAGATCCACTCAGGCCTAAACAAATACTCCAAAGCTCTCGAGAAGAAGTTCAAAGACCGCCCTCTTCCTTTCGCCGACAACGATGCTCTCACCACGCAAACCCCCCTCGTCGACCGCGCAATAGCAATGCATCTCCTCCGCGAAGGCCACTTCGACGTCGCCTCCACGTTTATCAACGAAGTCAACTCAAAACAGCCATCATCATCAACATCACCAACCCATCCCTCCGTCAAGCCTACAACAGCAGCAAGCTGGGAAGCCGACTTCGCCCCAACCGCTCTCAAATCAACAGCCTTACAACAACAATTCAGCTCAATGTACCACATCCTCCACGAAATGCGCAACAACAGCAACCTCAGTCCCGCTATAACCTGGGCACAACAGAACTCCTCCGCCCTCTCCGCGCGCGGCTCAAATTTGGAATTCGATCTGTGCCGCTTACAATACATCTCCCTCTTCACTTCCTCCTCAACTCTCGCGGCAATCGCGTATGCCCGCCAAACCTTTCCCCGCTTCGGTGCTCGCTACGCCGCGCAGACAAATTCGCTCCTCGGCGCACTAGCATTCACACCAAACATCGCCACAAGTCCTTACTCCTCACTCTTCACCCCCAACGACTCACCAACATCAACACCAACATCAGCACAATTCAATCCCACCACCCTCTCCACAGCCGCCGCCGCATTCACCTCCGAATTCTGCGCCCTCCTCTCCCTCTCCAGCGCCTCTCCCCTGCTCACAGCAATCACAGCCGGCTATCTCGCCTTCCCCACGCTCTTGAAACTGAGCCTGATCCAGGAAAGACACCATACATCCTGGACAACAGCGCAAGAACTCCCTGTCGAGGTGCCGCTACCACCATCATATCAGTTCCACAGCGTGTTTGTGTGTCCGGTGAGTAAGGAGCAGAGCACGGATGCGAATCCGCCGGTGGTGATGCCGTGTGGCCATGTTATTGCAAGGGAGAGCTGCGAGAGGATTAGTAAGGGTGGTAGGTTCAAGTGTCCGTATTGTCCGGGAGAGAGCCATTTGAGGGATGCCAAAGTTGTTTATTTGTAGGTTGGTGATGGAATTTTATGATGTTATGAATGACTTTGCATTGGTTGGAGTTTTCATGTTGTGGGATAGAGTGCTTTGATTTGGGTAAGGGGGGGCTTTCATGCGTTTGTACAGCACAGCATTATAGACAGACCTTCGTGCTTCACATCTGCACAAATAGAACTGCGACGTCAAAGAGGCTGCATTGATACATTTAATAAAGGTTGAAACCATCACTAATAGTCATTAATCGTCCGTCCCATTATGCAGCAGCGCAAGCAAGTCGCCGCCCATCATGCTCACAAATCCCACCTCAATCAAAGTCCTTCACAACTGTATCTATTTCAAGCCAAATCCTTCACTCTCCGTAACAGCCCTCCAGACCTTGTCCACCAACTCCTCCTTGCTTCTATACTTCCACAACATCAACTGATTAAAGCAAGTCCTAGCAATAGGAAACCTCCTATAATCCTTTCCAGCAAACGCAATCTTGATAACCAGACTCGCGGCACCCATTGCAGGGATCCGATCACTACCAGTAATGAAGCCGAGTATTCGTCGTTGCGACTTTGGATCTGCCTGTTCGAAGAATTCCCAGAACCATTGAATGTGAATCACTTCGTTTAACGGGTCGAGAATGTCTTTTTCTTGTCGGCGCCAGTTCTCATATACTGCAACGGCTTTCAGAGCGCCTACGTCGAGAGGCTCGTCAGAGCCACGGACGAGGAGTTCAATCTCCTCTGGCTGGAAGAGGGATAATGCGTTCCCGCCACAAACAGTAAAAAAGCCACGTTTAAAAGGCTCGAATTGTTTCGCCACCTGTGTGTCTAGTAGGTAGCGGACGTAAGAGTTTACAAAGTCTTGACGATTCTCGTTTGTGATTGGTCTCCTTTCGCCGTCGCTGGCGAGGACAATCTCTTGCTTGACGTCGTAGATATCGACGACTGCAACATTGTCGAGACCCAAATCTTCTATGTCTCCCTCATACTCAAGTAAACGCTTCAGACCTTGTGCTAGGGTGGGATGTAGTTCTGCAAGGTCATCCAAGGTATATTGAACTGCTGTTCGATTGACAGATGTCTGGGCCTGTGTAGCGCCTACTGAGCCTGATGCTAGGAGTTTCTTGAAGGTGAAAGGTGGAAGAGCCACATCGAGAATGGTTGAGTTGTAGATGGCCAGTCCCAGCAGGACTCCTACAAGGTAGTACTTTTCGGAAAGCTCGAATGAGTAAGGATTGAAATAGCAGAACTGGGACTCTTCGTCATACACAAATAGACCTGGGCCTGATGTTAGCTTGAAGTCATAATATAGCATAATTTGTACTCGCCATGGGAGGGATCGAAAATCTCCCGAACAAGCAAAAGAAACCACTCTTTCCGAAGTCCACCTGCATCTACACCTTCTTCGCCTACAAACTGAACACGAAGTCCTTTCTTGATCTCCTCTTGTCCTGTGCCCACTACTGCACTGATACTCTTCAAGGAATCTTCTGCAAGGCAGTCTCTTCGTACTTTGAGCATTATATGGCGGTCGAGATTCTGGTCTCTGAGTATACTGTTGAAGAACGCTTCTCTCTCCTTGACTGCCATCTGTCTTCGAGCATCGTGTTCCATGATTTTTATCTTGGAACCTACTGAGAGAAGAAACGGATACTGGCAGAAAGTAAACCTATCGCGTGAAGTTTCCCAGGCATCAAAGTCGATGACCATATCTGCTTGATCGACCATTGAATTGTAGAAGTCGGAGGTCGACAATAGCTGTCCATGATGCTTCATTCCACGACGAGATATTGCGTTTGGATCGATGTCTTGAGCGTCAAGAGGACTAGAACGCTCGCCATGAAAGGACTTGTTTGCCGAAAACAACAATGACATGATTCGAGCGGTCGATTTGATCTGCCAATCAGCCGTATATGATGGAAGCTTAGAATCAGCTTCCGCTTGCTTAACCTGAGGTGTGAGTCCTAGAGCTGCATGCAGCTGGGCTGATGCCTCAGAGTTGTTAGCTAGTCCTGGTATCATACTTGCTGCGCCATTGTTATTATTGTTACTACGCTTGCGAGTGTGCTGTCGCTCAAGTCTATGGTTGACGAATGCCTGTAACAATCCAATCAACTCTCTGAAGGGGTTTTCATTATACCTTGAAAACCACGAAAGCAGATATCGATGACAGTCATTGGATAGATTTGAAAGAAGACCCATGATACGTTTCACAATGCCATATGCAGAACCTTGTTCCCAAGTACCCACCACTCTCTTCTTGGTTGGGCTTTGCGGTACTCCATTCACACCAGGTGTCTGCAAAAGACCAGCTGCAGGATCGGCCCTCGCAATATACGCCGACAGTGGTGATACTGAAGTTGGGTAGAGCATCGGATTGGCGAGAAGGATGACAAGGAATCTCATGTCGCTAGTCTCAGATAAAGGTCGTCCTGGTCGTCTCAAGAGGTTTTCTGACGCCTTGAGTATTGTCCTCTGCACATGAGCACGAGCTTCCGACAATGATGCAGTTATCTCATCACGCTCTGGTGGGGACATCCGAAAGCCTGGCGGCAACCGCTCTTCCCAGTTCATGCCAACCAAAAGTACCAGCTTGTACCACGCGTTAACTTCGTCCCAGTTTATTCTAGGAGATTTTGAGTTGACTAGATCGTTCTGGGTTTGTTTCACAGCAGCTGGCTTGGAACGATGGGGCTTGGTAGGCTCCATATTTTCTTCCTCGCCTGCCCACCACAGTGCACTTTCACCGAGGTCTCCCATTAAGAGGGTCTTCGCATCGAGCTCCGGTAGTGGCGCATCGTCAAGCTTGGCCGGAGCTGGTGGACGTCGAGATGATGATGTTTTCAGTAGCGGGTCGGTGTTTGCATGTGTTGGTCGTAGCCGTGGTCGACCTATAGTGAAAGCTGTATTTAGGCCTTCGAACTCTCCGAATGTGCGAATAATATAATCCTCCAATGACTTAAATATAGACTTTGTGCTCGGCTGATGTACTTGGTCATCCATAGCGACATCTTCATCGGTTTCGGCAAAGGGCGAGAAAGGCTGCGGTCCTGGCGAAGGTGTAGCTCCATTTTGTATAGGTATGCTAAATGATCGATGAGGTAGTTGGAGAGGGCCTGGTGCAGGTTGGCGTGGAGAGAGAGAAGCGTTGTTTCTAGATTGTGACGCAGCATGTTGATTTGCTGTTGACGGAGAAGAAGGAGCAACAGGTGGTCTTTGCCCATAAGAATGTTGTTGATGAGCGTGTGGTCGTGGTTTTGAAGATCCTGGCAGGCCGTTCGATTGTGGTTGCATGTTCTGAGGTGATGGATACGGTCGAGCCGGCCCTTGTCGAGAGAATGACTGATCCTGCGGTCGTACTGGATCTGTTGCTCGTTGTTGTATAGCATTTGGTGGCCGGGTTGCTCTGTTAGAAAGCACGGACGATGATGCTGCCCGTGGGCCGCGCCGTGAGTATAAATGGTCGTCAATACATTTATTGACGAGTTTCTTCGTCTCCTCCAAGGTAAGAATGATACCTGGGTTCATCGTCAGTACTTATGCCCCCTCTATATCTTCTCGTTGACCAACCTGTAGATGTGCTGTCATCCCTCAAGGACTCTCCAATCGCTGCTTCGCCTCGCCTGACATGCCTAGGTGGTCGGATCTTCAGGTCATTCACCATCAGACAGACAGTGCATCGAAACTCCAAGACGTCCTTTGGGTAGCTGACTTTCGAGCCACACGTTGCGCATCGACCAGCCGAGTTATTTGCATCATCTTGCTTCTTCGTACTTGACTTCTTTTTAGGCGAGAGCGGGTCACTAGCATCATATGGATCTTGAGGACTCGATCTAGACGATTCGTTCGCTGACGCTTTTCGGTTGCCTCGAAAGATTGCAGGGAGTGTTTGACTCAATGACCGAGTATGCGAGCCGGGCGGGTTGTTGTTGGATCCAAATGGCATCGGACGTGGTCTCAGGGCAAGGTCGGTGACATACTGTGCTTGTTCTACACTGACTGGAGGTGGCGACGCAGGTGTGTTTACTGTTTCGGGTGCGCGCGTGCTTCGATCAACAGGTTGCGGGGTAGGTGCGAGAGTGGTAATCCACGAATTGGTATTGGAATCATAGTTTGTAACCGTCTTTGGCGCCCTGAGGGTCTGCCGCATAGGCATCGCTTCTCTCGTCTACTGGACTCAGCATTGAAGCCATCTTTCGCAGTCGTGTCCTGAGGTGCGGCATAGCGCCAAGACCTTGGACTTCGCTAGACCGAACGCAGATGTGGTAGTAGCGAGGGAGGGGACTTTTCACACTAAGATATCTCGATGAGCCTCTGTATTATCGACCGTACTCAGCATTTATTGTCATAACGAGTTGTTTTGTTCGCCGACTGAACAAACTCAATACGGCTTATGCCTGTCTCCTTTCCGTTTCTGTTTCTTCCTCTCTTCTCTGTCTATTTTTCCAGAACTTGGCTTGACCTCATTCGATCCCTCCATTTCTACATCAGTATCTGCCACCGTATTCATTGGAGCTACTGGATCAACCCACAGCCTCACATACCCATCCTCGCCACAAGTTAACATGAAACCCGCATCCTCGTCAAACCAGATATCCCTCACAACATCCTCACCATGCGCCCCAACCAACCTGGCTACACAGGCGAATCCCTCTATCTTTCCTTCCTGCAGTCGCGGAGCTGCAGAATACAGCGCAATTATAGGTTTGTCCACTTCTGGTGACCGAGCTAATGTTTCGGGACGATAAGCTCCCACAGCTAGAATCATTTCATGCGATTGCTGTTTCGGTTGACGTGGTAGGAGGCGAATAGCGTAGTCAGCAGCCAATGTCTCACGCAAGTCCAGCTCGGGCCAAACTGGTGCGAGGTTGTCCTCGTCCTCAGCTTCGTTTTCATTCTTAGCAGAAGTGGTATCTTCGATTTCGTACACGCTGAGCTTTTCGTCATGCGATATAGAGCAGAGTGCTGGTACTGAAGTGATTGCTGGTTGAGGTAGCGAAGGAGGCATTTGGAAAGGACAGAGATGTGAGACGGCAGCTTTATTGTTGAAGACAGTTAGGAGAGCGTCGTCCTCATCGTCTTGCGTAGGATCGGAGATTGATATTAAAGAGTCGGTGGAAGCGGAAATAAGAGTCAAAGCAGGCAAGGACGTCGATACTGTGAACGGTGCTGTATGATGGAACTGCAGGGAAGTGATGGTGTCGGTATGAGATTCGGTGAAGCTGCGAATAAGCTGTGGAGAGTCTGCATTGGCGTAGGACCTTGGATTGACATTCAGTACATTGGAGAAGCATAATCAAAAGTGCCGTTTCTGACATACCATATATAGATGGCAACATCACCGAGTCCTTCCTTTTCAGATTCTGTGCCAGCTGCGATGAGCTTTTGATCTTCATCCACTGCTAATGCCGAGATACCTTGACCATTGGCTAATTCTCACAGTGTCAGTATTCCAGCTCAAGTACTCCTGTCATGGAGATGGTAAGACTCAACGGGTAGAAACATGAAATGCAGACTGCCAATTGTTCCGGTCAGGATGAGCCCTCAAGAAATTACGAGTCTCTGAGGTCCATAGATTGACCTCGCCATCACCGCCAGCTGTAAAGACTCCAGGACTCTTTTCCAGAGCTGCAAGACATGATATACCCGGATGATGCGCGTTTGGGACAACGCCTGCTGAGGTTATGGACGGATTTGATGGTGGAGATGTGACAGAAATGAAGCAGAGCATACGATCAGATGCTATGTATGCGAAGTAATAAGCTGTGGATGCGGTAGTGCCGCCCAGTCGCACCAGATTGAAGATATATACATCTGATGACAGAGTACGATTGAAAGAGCACGCTTCTCTAAAAGTACGCATTTGGGACATTGCTGAGCCAGCTGTCCTTTCTGCTACAAAGCAACCTCGCGTCATAGACAGCACAATAACAGTGTCACAATGCTCCTTCGTTGATTAAATCAAGGTTTCTCGATTGTTTTGTTTCCCAAATGTCATTATTTGAGGACTTCGATATCACGTGATCCAATGGTGTCGGCGGAGGGGAGTTCCGGAGCCAACCTCGGACTTGGCTCGTTTATCCCTCTTAACTCTTTCTTTGAGACATTTCTTTTGTACAACATCTTCTCCCAACGCAGCAATGGCACCCATTACCGACGACGCTGTCAATAGCCTCAAAGATCTCATCACGAAACTTGAAAACAGGGTTCATGAACTCGAAGGCAAGCTCTCTGGTGGTGGCAGCAGTGGAGAAAGCGCCAACCTACCTCAGGCAATGAGAATGACCATCATGGGTCCTCCTGGTGCTGGTGCGTAACAGCAAGAGCCAAGACTGTGATCTGTGCTGATTTGCGAATAGGCAAGGGTACTCAGGCTCCCAATATCAAGGACAAGTTCTGCATCTGCCATCTTGTATGTCCTTTCGAATTGTATACAAACCAAGGAAAGAGCTGAGAATTACTAGGCTACTGGAGACATGTTGCGCGCACAAGTAGCTGCTAAGACCGAGCTCGGACGTGCGGCCAAGAAGATTATGGACCAGGGCGGTTTGGTCAGCGACGAGATCATGGTTAACATGATCAAGAGCGAGCTTGACAACAACCAGGAGTGCAAAAATGGGTACGAGAACAAGCAAAGCATGCCCAGTCCGTGAAGCACTCTGGCTAACACCATTCCCAGCTTCATCCTCGACGGTTTCCCACGCACAGTCGCTCAGGCCGAGCGTCTCGACGAGATGCTCAAGGCAAAGAGCAAGCCTCTCATGCATGCTGTAGAGCTCCAGATTGACGACGGGCTCCTTGTCTCCCGTATCACAGGACGTCTCGTCCACCCTGCCTCCGGACGCAGCTACCACAAGGTCTTCAACCCACCTAAGAAGGATATGACAGATGATGTGACTGGCGAACCTCTAGTTCAGCGCAGTGACGACAACGAAGCCACATTAAACAAGAGACTCAGCACATACCACGACCAAACCGCACCTGTTGTTTCTTATTACCGCAAGACTGGTATTTGGAGGCCTATTGACGCTAGCCAAGAACCTGGACAAGTGTGGAAGAGCTTGTTGGGTGTTTTCTCCAACGATCAGAGGTCGATGGCATCTACTGGAAGCAGCATTCTTGCCAAGGTCGGCCTAAAATGAAGAACAAACTGAAGACTTGAGGCAATGCAGAAATGTGCAGGATGAGTAGGCAGAGTGTCTGGAGTGTATCAAGAATTCTCGAGAAGCTATGGCAACCAAAGATATCTGGAGTATGTATATCAAGATTGTGCTGAAAAGAGCTCTTTCTGGCGAGCTGTACTTGATAAATAGGCGTACATTTTGCATTTGCATTGGGGGTCATCGAAACCTGGGCAGACGACCATCAAAAGGTAAAGAAAGGTACAAAAGCAATCAAATTCGAAGAATTCCAGATAAGTGACACCTCGCGTGCCTTCCTCGATCTGAAGCCATGCTGAAACACGTCGCGTGCCTTCTACTTTCGTTTCAGACATCAACGGTTTCTTGACACCTCATCTTCCGACAGTTTTTGCATCCTCTTTTCATCACACCTTTGACTACACTAGAACCAAGACCCGCGCTAATCGTCGCCGCGTTGGCTGAGTACGTCCGTAATTGATGACCACGCACAAGTACTCTTTGTGATAAAGCGGTGCACAAGACAGCTTCACCTAGCAGCAACACGTCCCAGCAGGGAGTATCGCCACCGTGCCTTCACTACATTCATCAAGCTCGATCATTGTAAGTGTCTTGGACCGTGGCATCATACAGTGGCTGATAATTCTATTCAAAGCTTGCTCAGCTGCAAGAATCATCGGGCTACGACCCTGCACCATATTACGAGTACACAGCTACTTTCGAAGCACTACCAGACGATTGCGCTCTAGACGTGCCCACCACATTCAATACAGCTCGACCTAAATTCGTTCGCGTCATGACTTCCATCACTGAAAGATCCCAAGCCATCTCAGGACTCTTTTATCAGATCGACGCAGAATCAGGCAAGTACTGGATGTTACCATATCCCTGGGCCACAGAAGCTGTGGATCGCTTGATTTGCAGCTTGGATGCTGCTGGAGCTGAACCTGCTGAAATGGTTCATATGGTCAAGAAGCGATTCCCAGAGCTTGCCAAATATACTATCTCAGCATATATACTTGAAAAGAGAATTCAGATCCTGGATCAAAGGCTTGATGTCGACTATTTCAAGGTGGCTCAAGATCAGAATGATGGTGTCGATGAATATGACCTCTCTCCAGGGACAACCACTCCACAACACCAGAACAATAACAGCATAGTCAAGAACATCAGATCAGGGAAGGAAATGCAAATCACCGAATCAGCAAAGCCCAGCCTAGATGGAACAGCAGATCTTGACGTCCCTGAAACATCAGTCATAATCGGACAAGCCTTTGGCGATCCTGGTGAGGAGCGCCGTCTCACGATGACTACCATTCTGTCGACAATGCCCGGTACACCTTCGGATAGCGTTGACGTCGATGCGGAAGGACTGCTTTCCGCGATCGAAGAGAACCGTGAAGCAGAAGAAGATGAAGACGATGTGACACTCCACCCTGATACTGTTGGCGCCAAACACGGACTAGCTATACACAAAGACAAAGGTGAAGCCTGGGAGACTGTGAAGCCCGACAAGAAATTTGCTCGTGATCGCAGTATCAGACGTATCATCGTTGAAGAGGACGAAGCCCGTGATCGAGCCATCAAGCATGGATTAGCCATTCACTCCAATCACGGTGAAAAGTGGGAGAGGCTGAGACCTGGCGACGTGAATGCTGCTATCAAGAAGGTTGACAGGGGTAAAGGAAAGGCAAGGAGACATTTGCATAGTGTCGATTTGCAGGTTAGTGGACAGAACGTAGCAGAAAATGAGCAAGAGAATGATATGCCTACGGCTTTGAAAGTCAACGGAAATATCGTGGGCCTTGCACCATCTGGCACCATCAAGAATGTACACAGCACTAGGTCTGAGGTTCCTACTGAGCAGAGTCAAGGGCGTAAATCGAAGAAGGTTCAGGCGTCAGCTTCGAGCTTGTTCGAAAATGCAAGAGTGGCAAGTGAGATCAAGATGGAAGCTTATGGCAGGGCTGCAAGGGAGGACTCGAGAGCAGCATTGCCAAAAATAAAGTCGTTGTAATGGCAGTAAGTATTATGGATTATGATTAATTAGAGTATGACTATGTCTGAATAATGAAAGCAAGCAATCAAAATACATATATTTTGAAACACCAAAGGAATGAGAAACCCAAATATGCCTGACTAACAACCAATCAACAGATAGACTAGTAGTCTTAATGAGTACTCGTCGCCGATACCACACCTCACTCACAGCCATGCCATCTTCCATCCCTGACCTCACCTCTGTCGGCTCAGCCAACGACTACCACCCTTGGTTGCGAAAGCACGTTTCCTTGTCAGGAAGGAACACCATTTCACCAGGTGAAGTTTCTGATTGACAATAACATACGTCTTTCAGATCCTCCCACCAGAGACAGCGCATATCCTGATTGATACCGCGGAGCGTGCACTTCACGTAGTCTCTCGGAGGCTTTTTCCAGAGATTGTCCCACCACCCTCTTGCCTCAAGAGCAGTAGCTAGGCTCACAGGCGGGGCACACTCGTCTCCCTTGCAAGTTGTTGCAGTCGCAGTGATTCTGGGTTGAAGGGCTTGATGAGTCGCGCCGTTGATATCCGTGCATGGGAAATGAGGTCTGCGTGGAGGAATTCCGAACCAGGGGTCGTACCGGCATGCAGGAAGAGTGGAAGAGGCGGTGGTCGTAGCCGCAGAATTGGTGGATGTGGCTGCATCTCCAAGGACGAAGGAGAAGCAGAAGAAGGTGAGGAGCATGCCAACGAGACTCAAAGTTCGAGACATCTTGACTAAGTCTAACTAGATCCTAATTAGCTATAATTCGAGACATAGTTTGTTCAAGTTCGAAATGAGTAGCTGAGTTGGTTTGTGGGAAGTGCTGGGCATCATCAGAGGTGCTTCAGGATGCTTCTCCATTACAGATCCTGAACAGGAGTTGATGGGAACATTCAATTGGGGAGAACGACAACATGAGTAGAAAATCGAGTGTGTGGAGTGCTGGGATATGATGAGGGTGTTTGATCATGATAGAACTCGATAGATCCCAATAAGACTCGAAGGGAGAAGAAGAGGGGACGAGATATTGATAATGTTAAGAAAAGGAATGGTGTGTAGATTGCTGGAGTATATTTCCAAGTGCTTTAATAGGTCATGTTTCGATCCATCTCAGGAAGATATTTTCGGCATTTTTGAAAGGAATAGGAAATGCAAATGTACGAAAGTAGGGGTGTGAAGAGTGCTGGATAAAAGAATATCTTTGTCAAGTGCTCACGCCTTTTCAATATCCCTAACACAAACGATAGAGATATTCAGCACAGACTTACCCAAAGTGAGAACCAAGCAGTGGTGTGAGGAGTACCGTTGAGAAAAATTGTTGAAGATAAAAAGGATGCAGCAGATGAAAAGTAGATGCAGAAGGAGCACACTTTATAGTCGAAGTCTCTCATTTTCGAACTGCCCACAAGCACAGAGTTTCAGTATGGTCACATGAACTTCCTCTATAGTTTCGGTACTTACCGTGGAGCATTCAATCACTACATTGCATGGCGTATGCCTTGTCAAAGGACAATGGAAAAGTATATCACCTACTGCTGGGAGGCCATATTGGCGGTAGTATTTTTGCAGCAAGACAGAGGATGGGAGGGTATTGACATACCTTACACCAACCTCCCCAAACTCAGATCCGAACCTAGTTCACCATCCAGCGACAGACAAACACTTCGGTACGCTGCTACGAATCAATAATGATGACAAGGACATATCACAGCTACATTCACTAGGCTTTGTTTCTAGTGCATGGTTCGCGATATGCTCTTTTTGGCTGAGAAAACAGAGTGTTGCTTGACGGAGGTGAGGTGTGGCAGAGGAAAGAACGTCCCAAAGAAAATAGAGACGCAAGAATTGAATCCTGTCCTTTCGGATCGTCGCAGTGACAACCTAACATGGCAAGTTGGGCGATCAGCTTTGACTTTGTTTCAATTTGGTGTGTGCGAAGTAATGTGTGGGAGAGAGGTAATATCGAGATGTGAAGAGGCTGGTTCCACTTTAGTTCTTGGCAGAAGAGGAACAAAATAGGTAACCTACAGAATGCAACTCCGTCGAGGACATTGGTACCTTATGCACAGCACAGATTCGGGAAGCAGAGAAAGCGAGTAGCTGAGGCTGACGCGAACACTGATCGAGGTCACTCATTGCTAAAGTGGTACTTGTGTTTGGTCATCAAATGTGTGTCATAACTGAATTGTCGACAGTAGCATTGCGCAGCGCCGACCGACGCCTGCCACAAGCTCGCTAAGATTGCTACGTTGTTTCCATAGCCTCTCCAACAATCCCATTTTTCCCAGTTCCATCCTCTCAGGTTCAAACTTTCCTCTACCTGTATCTCCAGAGAGACAAGGTGTTCTGTCTCTTCCAGGTCTTTCTCCTTCCGGCCTTGGTGTTGTTGTATCTGTGACCCTTGTTGAGACCACGGGACTTCTTGCCAGTAGCAGTAAGACCACGCATTTCGCGGTGCTTGTGGACGGGGGCAACGATCCAGTTGATGCGGGGATCCTTGCGGATGGCCTTGTGCTGAGGGTCGACGAGGATGACCTCGAAGTACTTGTAGGTGGAGTCCTGGTTGATCCAGTAGGAGTTGAGGACACGGAGGTTGGCGCAGCGACGACCGACACGCTCCTCGGCGACGGAGCGGAGAGAGCGCTGGAACTTGAGCTGGTTGATACCCTGGTTGGTGGGCTTACCTGCATATTGGAACAGAAGTCAGTCTTTTTGTTCTTTCTCGCATCTTGATGCCGAAGGTATTGCAGATTTTGACTGACCGTAGGTAGCACCCTTGGGAGCTTGTCGCTTGCGTCCACCTCTTCTTACACGGACACGGTAGATGACATATCCTTGCTTGGCCTTGTAACCGAGACGGCGAGCCTTGTCGGGACGCGAAGGACGGGATGCGCGGTGGATGACATTGAGTTGGCGAAGCTATAACGTCGAGGTACCCTCAGCAAAGTTCAATGGGTAACACTCAGACGGGGAGTAGTAAGAAGTTGTTTATCGTACCTCCCAGCAGCGCACGCGGAGAAGGAAGCGAAGGATATCGCTCTGCTTCTTCTTCTGGAGCTCTTCGACGTATTTGAGAGCACCCATCTGTAAGGAAGGAGTGGATGTTAGTTTTCTTCAATTCTTTTTGCTCTTATTTTCTTTTGGTATTAGTCCAGTAGAAGGTATGGCGCAAGATCTGGCGGACATCCTCTTCTTCTTAGACTCATGACCAGCATAGAGTACGCACCTTGACTTCTTTCTTTTATGTCCTGTCGAGGTTAGTTGATCGAGGTTGTCGTCGTTAGATGGAGCGAAGCACAAGAGAGGATTTTCCAATGTGTGCGGAAAATGCGGAAAGGACTCCACAAGTGTCCCAACAGGGAGGTCTAGGCAACGTCGCATTCTACAACATCAAGCAGCGAGCGTCACTCGACCAACACCTTCATCCTCCTCCGCGCTCAACAATCAGCAGTATGATGGCATACATTGATCACGATCTAACTTGTCGTCGTCCTGCATACTCAAAAACGCGCCCAGACACGTTGAACACCAATCCAAGTGATGAGCATCCTTCTTGACGCGTCTTTGACTTCATCCTTTCTCGTATCACTGCAAGTGAGGCCTGTGATGTGTGACGGCATGCTTTCCAGCCTCCCTACATATGGATGCATGCACATAGATTTCACCACGCTGCGCATACTTGGAGGTCTCATGCAATCGTCGTACACTAAATTCATTTATCACGTAGTCGAGCTGTCTTGACCGCGAGCCTTTCTGCCACACCAAATTCTGCACTATTGGAAAATCAACGATGAAGTCTCTGCTTCTACTGTCTACATGCTGTGCACTGTCTGTTTATGCTCAAGAGTCGACATCATGGACGACAGTCACGATATACTCAACCACTACAGAATATCAACGGAGCACGTCAACCACCACCGTGTCCTCGGTGCCTCAAACTACGGCTGCCACTTCGGTCCTCCTATCAACATCACAGGATGAGATGACGACAGCGAGCGCAACGCCGTCCGTAGAATTGAGCTCTTCAAGTGCTATCTTCAGCTCAAGCATGGTACTCTCTGATGCGACAAGCACCATCTCCTATGTTCAGAGCTCGACTAGCTTGGCGTCGGGCAAATCAACGCTATCAATCGACTCCAGCACTTCAATCGTCTCTAGCGCTTCAACCGACTCCAGCACGAACATCATGAGTACTACGATTAGCAGCACACCAGAGACTATATCGTCATCTTACAGCCCAGTATCAAGACTGTCAAGTTTTATAACCAAAGTCGTCAATATGCCCTCCAGGAGCATTGTCTCCATGCCATCCTTCACCCCTTCGCCAGCATTAGGAAGCACAGCTGTGCCGGTACAATCTACGACATTGTCCCGCCCATCGGCATCATCATCCTCCTCTTCCCTAATACCAGCAAACGTGGGTTTCAATCTCAAAGTGAGCAAATCAAACTCAAGCCTTGATGGAAGTGTCCTCATTGCTCGCAATACACGTTTCTATCTTGGCCTTAACGCGAGTAGCCCAGCTATATTCTCTGGCGGAGATGAAACGCTGAACATGACACTCAGCAGGCTCAGCAATCGAGCAGTCTTTATCGGGCGACTTGGTGGTCTGCGTTACACAAGATTAAGTGTGAACTACTCTTTACCCAATGGGACGGTCACAACAGGATGGGAGAAGCAGGCAGCTGCCGACGGTGACTCCGGTCTATCGAATGAATCAGGCCTTTTCCATGCCTGTCCTAGAGTCATGATGGGTCCAGGAGTCTATCAGGTATATGTTGATATTGCCGGATTTGCAAGTAAGAATTGTACAGCCTTCGCTGCCGTTATGATTGCAATCAGCGGGATCTGATTGAAAGCGATATTTATTGGGACGATGATAATGAGAGATGTGCTTTCAAAATGACGAGGCAAGGACATTGCGACGACCACGATGTACTATGGTGTCTGGCACACCTCGGAGCTGGCTCTGAAAGTAGCAAACGATCTTTTGTACATATATAGCAGTGCTGTTTTATATTTCTCGTCAGACTTTGCGCCCTTTGCAATGGACGTTTCACATTTTCGTGAGCGTTTCAGGCTAATCATTCCGTCCGACGATCATGCTTATTCAGAGGTGTATCACCATGTTTCAGAGTACCACCAACACCCGACCACATCCCAGTCACCTGTGTTACCTTGCTCTATTATCAATGATTGCTATATGATCAGGCCTATGTAGCCTCCAACACATTGACAATCCATCACAGCTCGACAAATCATACTACCACTCCAATGGCATACAACGACAGACCCAACTTCGGCCACTCTAGCGCTTCAGAGAGCAACAACCACCCTCGCAACCTCTCCAATGCCCTCAATGGCCTCTCTTTCGCGGATCGCCCTCCGTCACCATCACCATCACGCTTCCCTCCTTCCTCGTCCTCCATACGCTCGCCAAACCACGTTGCTGCACCATGTCGATTCCACAAAAGACTCGAATCAGCAGTAGATATTAGCAGTATCCTGGAGGAGATCGCCCAGGATGAGTCCATGTCACACTCTCGGCTCGTACAGACAGCAACCGGTATAAGAGAAGCTGCAAAGCAGCTCCAACGACGGCCAATGAAGAGATCGGTACGGACAGTGTGTATTATTACAAAAGCAAGAGACAACAGTCTGGTACTGTTAACAAGAGAATTGGCACAATGGCTTATGGGCACGCCGCGGTACGGCTCAGATGTAGGTGTGACAGTATATGTGGACGCAAAGCTGAAAGACTCCAAGCGATTTGATGCCAATGGACTTATCGCAGAAGATCAACGATTCTCACACTTGCTACACTACTGGACTCCAGATACTTGCTGGACGAATCCGGAACGGTTCGATCTCGTGCTTACGCTAGGAGGAGATGGTACAGTGCTCTTCACCTCATGGCTGTTCCAGCGTATTGTTCCGCCCGTCTTGTCGTTCTCGCTCGGCTCGCTCGGTTTCCTCACACCATTTCGCTTTGAGAACTTCCGCGAGGATCTGGACGTTATCATGGGCGGTATTGATGCTCAGGGTAACAGCCGGCGTGACTCCAGTAGTTCCTTCACCTCTTCCTCCCCAAGCATATCAAGAGCGTTTCCTTCTGTTTCTAGCATGACCTCCTCAGGTACCATGACACCATTCGGCGCACATGGCGATGCAGGCGGTATGAGGGTTAACCTTCGCATGCGTTTCACATGTACTGTTTATCGAGCCATGCGCGGCTCGAG
>Ga0160429_1000178_pt1 | contig 79451 bp, 91 predicted proteins | sample SolpanmetagenomR_FD_108199 | JGI IMG/M metagenome (GOLD analysis project Ga0160429, IMG submission 108199) | Solar panel surface microbial communities from Lawrence Berkeley National Laboratory, California, USA - R | ecosystem: Engineered > Built environment > Solar panel > Unclassified ... | reverse complement strand
TTCTACTTTCACTAAGGCATATCGGTATTGATACCGTAGATTCCTCTTTTACAAATCTTTACCTTTTACCTTACACCTTCCTGTCTTCTCTTCTATTCACGTCATCACAATATATCTGTAACATAGTTATTCTAGATTAGGAGTAAAGCTAAGAGCTTTAATCTCGTAAAGCTACGAGCCTAAAACTAAACGCAGGATACCCGGCCGCCCCTGTATCTAGGCTTAGAGTCGTCAGATTAGATCGCAATCAACTCCGACATCATAACATTTTTCTTATGCTCGAGTGTCCAAGGTGTGTTTCACATCCTTTGTGCTCTTTACGATTCGTATCTCTCTTCTTTTCACAATGACCGACGTCGACACGCCTCAGTCCTCCCCTTTCCTTCGCCAACTTGCCTCTTCCGACCTAGAAACCCGCACAGAAGCACTCGAAACCCTTCGTATTTACCTCTCCGGCCACTCATCATTCACCTCTCTTGAGCTCCTCAAATTATGGAAAGGTCTTTACTACTGCATGTGGATGTCCGACAAGGCTCTCACACAACAACGACTTGCGACCGAACTTGCTGGGCTCATTGAAATTCTACGTGCAGAGAATGTGATACCTTTTCTCGATGCATTCTGGAAGACAATGGCGAGAGAGTGGAGCGAGATAGATGCATTGAGAATGGACAAGTTCTTGCGTTTAGTGAGGTTCTATCTGAGGGCGACTTGGGTGTGGTTAGCAAGAGGGGAGTGGAAGGACGCTGAGGCGAGGAAGAGGTTTCTGGAGGTCTTGGAGGAGACACCGCTGAGCGCAAAGGATATGAAGATACCGAATGGGCTACGGTATCATGTGCTGGACATCTATGTGGATGAGTTGGAAAAGATTATGCCTGAGGAGGAAGAGAAGAGGGAGAGTGTGCCACTGCAACAGCTTTTGGAGCCAGTCACAAAATTGGCGAAGCAATCGCCGACAAAACCTGTGAGGAAACGAGCTCAAGAGACACTGAACGACGATCGGCTCAAGGAATGGCGTGGTGAAGTCGTGGAACCAGAGAAAGAGGCTGAAGCACAAGTGTCGAAAATCGACGATGACTTCGAAGGTTTTGACTGATCTACGCACTGGTACACGGCGAAGAGAAGAGCAAGATAAGAAACACTACGTGTATACTCAATGTACAGCGTTCGACAATTAGGCAGTTGCGAAGCATGCTGGCGCAAGAAATGCCGCATAGAACTCGAACATGCATTAGGCCCGGACGACGCGGTCTGATCACAGTTGGTGAAGCTATTCCAGATCCGACGCACCAGCTCAGTCCGACCAAGACTACTTGACACTGGTACGAGCACGTCACGAATCTGACAAAGCTTGCACAAGAGCTGTCCCAACTAATCATCGAACTCCACATCTTGAGGTGTCTTTACAAAGGTCAGGTCGGTGTTGACACTCTACAAGCCTCAAGGTCCAGAAAGATCAATACCATACTTAGCGATGCTGATCAGTCAGCCGCGAACGAGGAGAAGCAGACTCGAGGAGAACAGTGTCACTAAGAGATGTAAAGGATGTGGCGCCTTTGTGCAGTCTGTACTGTCTCGAGCAGTACATTGGATGCTATATATAGGCAGTAAGGATCCCAAATACAAGAAGGCTTCTTCATATTCCCATTTGATTGTCGTGTGTCGTCGCTGCATCTACCCGATTTGGCCAGCTAAAACTCTTGGCGTTTCAGGATGTCTTGAGTTTTTCTTTCGACGACTGCTATCAGTCTCGTCCACCTCCTAATGATGCTCCCCGTGATACGTCTCTAACATGTTCCTTGACTACCTTATATCTGGGACGATTTGGCATTGTTTAATTAGTTGAGTGCATTACCTCAACCAAGGCCGCGGCACGGGAATGTGTATCATCGACGTGATTGGTCAATGCATAAAGTGCACAACTCAGTCGTAATCGACGCTGACTGTGCTTACCAGCATACGTGCGTAGACTGTGCTTGCGGCCGTGAACATACTGCTATACTATATAAGCTATCTAATGTTTGCATTTGAAGCTATATCAACTAAAGAGATACCAACCAAATGGAAATACACTACCCGATAACCATGACCACGTCATCCGAAAGCACCGGACTTCTCGATGAGGCAACGTCGAAGACACACATCACTCAAATTCCATCACCACCAGGTTTACCCGTCATTGGCAACCTTCTGGATATTTCTGGTGACACACCTGTATACGACTTCGCACGATTATCGAAGCAATATGGAGAAATATATCGGCTGCGGATAGCAGGCCGTGAGCCGATCTTCGTGAATAGTGTTGCTCTCACAGATGAGCTATGTGATGAAAGCCGCTTCTCAAAAAAAGTCGGTGGCGCGTTGGACGAGATAAGAAATGGAGTCCACGATGGACTGTTCACAGCTTATACAGGCGAAGATAACTGGGGCATTGCTCACAGAGTGCTTATGCCTGCCTTTGGCCCGTTGGCCATCACACATATGTAAGCCGCACGTGTATGAGTGTTCGCGTCCTGAAGGCTCCAGCTGAGATTGATAATGCGCCACCAGGTTCGATGAGATGAAAGACATTGTCTCACAGATGGTGCTCAAGTGGGCAAGAGACGGTCCTCAGGCTGAGATTGCAGTGACTGATGACTTCACCCGCCTCACCCTCGACTCAATTGCTCTTTGTGCCATGGACACTCGTTTCAACAGTTTCTACCACGAAAAGCTTCATCGTAAGCTGCAAATCGAACTGTATTTGACTGAACGATATGTCTGACCACTTCCAGCTTTCGTTGATGCAATGGTCGGGTTCCTGTCTGAGTCCGGACACCGCGCCAGACGGCCCAAGGCACAAAAGGCATTGATGCAAATGCTGAACACAGGATCACATTACCATTTCGAGCAGGACATAAAATATATGCAGAGCGTTGCTATGGAATGTGTAGAGAAGAGGCGGAAACAACCAAGCGATAAAAAGGACTTGTTAAACGCCATGTTGAATGGCGTTGACCCACGAACGGGGAGAAAGATGAATGACCAGAGTATCTGTGACAATATGATCACTTTCCTGATCGCGGGGCATGAAACGACGTCTGGCATGCTATCATTCTTATTTTACTATCTGCTGAAAAGTCCGAAAGCGTATCAAGCAGCGCAGGAAGAGGTTGATAGAGTAGTGGGGAAGTCGCCCATCACAATCGATCACATGGCGAAACTACCATACCTTACTGCATGCCTGAGAGAGACATTACGCTTGTCGCCAACTGCACCAGGTTTCGGTATCACGCCCAAGGATGGCAAAGGGGATGTGAATGTAAAGAGTGGAAACAAGGAGTACACAATCCCAGCTGGCGGTATCGCTGTTGTTAGTCTGCCACAAGTCCACAGAGATCCTTTGGTGTATGGAAATGACGCAGAAGAGTTCAGAGCAAGTAGCTGCACGTCACGTTTGGTGGCCAAAGTTGCTAACATTGATATCTAGCCCGAAAGAATGCTTGAAGAGGAGTTCAAGAAGTTGCCAGCAAATGCTTGGAAGCCCTTCGGTGAGTGGCGCATCTAAGAACATCTGCGACCTAACTAACAATCGCAGGTAATGGCATGCGTGCATGCATCGGTCGTCCTTTCGCATGGCAGGAAGCTCTACTAGCAACAGCGACACTCCTCCAAAACTTCAACTTCACCTTCGTACAGAATTATGACCTCAAGATCAAGCAGACATTGACTATCAAACCAACAGCAGACTTCAAGATGCATGCTACTCTACGCCCTGGAATTGACCCTGTGCATCTCGAACATACTATGTTCGGCGGCGTCACTCCTGTCCACAACGCTCAACCTGCTATTGGCGGTCATCCTGATAATGGTGAAGTAAAAGCCAAAGGTAGACCTATGACTATTCTTTACGGATCTAACACTGGTACATGTCAAGCGCTCGCACAAGGTCTAGCATCCGACGCAGCGTCTCATGGCTACAGTGCTGAAGTGCTTGAGCTTGATGCTGCTGTTGAGCGAGTACCCAGAAACCAGCCCGTTGTCGTGATCACAGCTAGTTTTGAAGGAGGTGAGCATGAAAAAAGCACTGTTTGAAATTCTCGGCTCTAACTTAGAACAGAACCACCAGACAACGCCGCCCGCTTCATCGAATGGATGCGTCATCAATCAGGCAGTCCCTTCAAAGGCGTCAAATACTCTGTCTTCGGCTGTGGCCACAGCGACTGGTCCAAGACATTTCACGCGATTCCTACTGAAGTCGATCGTGCATTCGCCTCCCTCGGTGCCGAAAGACTAGTTGATATGGGCTCTGCCGATGCTGCAAAGAATCAAATCAATGGCGAATTCGAAGCATGGGAGCCTGGGTTGTGGAGCGCGATTGGAGATGAGTATGGCGAGGAACATGCCGTGCAAGCAGAAGAATTCGAGATCGAAGTTAAGACGGAGGCAAGAAGCGTTGGATTGAGACAGAATGTGAAGCAGGCCAAGGTGATCAAGAATGAGCGGATAAGTAGAGAGGATGCGGAGGATGAACGACATCTTGAGCTGGAGTTACCAGAGGGGATGGAGTATAGAACCGGTAAGTCTTCGAATAAATCCCGTCCTGAACACAGCTCTAAAACGGTATACCAGGTGATTACCTCGCTATCCTGCCACTCAACCCTTACCCAACAGTCGCTCGCGTGCTCAAGCACTACTCTCTGCCGCGCGACACACTCATATCCGTCAAATCAGGTCGTTTCCCTGGTATACCAACAGGCAGTACAATATCTCTCCACGACCTCCTATCAGGCTACGTCGAGCTTTCCCAACCTTGTACCCGCAAAACGGTTGAAGCACTCGCAAAACACGTCTCCTCATCCTCCTCCACTTCCGACGATGCAGCCTCCCTCCACGACCTCGCCACAACATCATACGATTCTCAAATCATGACGCCACGAATTTCCCTCCTCGACCTTCTGGAACGCTACCCCAATAGTCTGAAAACCTTCCCACTGGCAACCTTCCTCCAATCACTTCCTGCAATGCGGATCCGCTCCTACTCAATCTCCTCGTCCTCTCTCGCCTCACCACGCACAATTTCGCTCACCATCTCGGTCCTGACAGCACCTTCTGTATGGAACACTTCAACGCGTTTCTTAGGCGTCGCATCGAATTACATCGCTAGTCTAGAAGCAGGAGACACCGCACAAGTTGCAACGAGACCTTCACATCAGGCTTTCCATCCACCTACAGACGTTGAGAATACGCCTGTATTGATGCTATGTGCCGGCACGGGCATCGCGCCTTTCTTTGGTTTCTGTGCTGAACGTGCGCATTTGCTAAAGAGTGGACGAACGTTGGCTAAGGGCGTGCTGTACTTTGGTGTTAGAAGGGAGGTGGATGTGCTCTATGCGGAGAAGCTTAGAGAATGGCAGGATATTGGCGCGATTGAAGTGCGGTATGTTTTCAGTCGTGAAGCACAGAAGACGAACGGATGTAAGTATGTGCAAGAGCGCATGTGGGAAGAGAGGGAAGAATTGGTTGAGATGTTTGATGCTGGAGCAAAAGTGTTTGTTTGTGGAAGCTCGAAGTTGGGTGAGGGAGTGAAAGAGGTGGTGGAAAGAGTTTACGCGGAGACTGCGGAGAAGAGGGGAAAGATCAAGACGAAGGAGGAGGTTAGGGAGTGGTTTGAGGGAATCAGGAATGAGCGGTATGCTGTTGATGTGTTTACGTGATGGTTAGGGAGACCGATGTAAATGCTGGTAAGTCTATCTTTGGTCGACGACTGTGTTCTTGCACTCAACTCCGTTCTTAATATGTGCAGTGAAAACTGTACTTCATCTTCATGCACCGGTATTGTAAAGCTATTTTGTGCATCTCTTATGTCGAGATGTCTAACCAGCGGTGTGCACTTCGTCTTGCATGACTATCTGTAGTCGGGTTTCACTGGTGCGAAAGGATGGATATCAGACACAACGACCTCGAATTCTTCAGGCGTCGAAAATGAATGTTTAATATCCGCTTCGCTACACTCCTCTTCTCCAGGCACATGCTCATGATAATCAGCACAGATATTGCTCTGCAAGTCATCGTTGAGGTGCTTGCAACTAATGTCATTATCGCGCACGCTCTCCAGAAGACGCGACATGGACTTCACAAGATCCACAAGAAGATCAGCTGGCATTTGATAGTCTTTCTCATCCAGCCATTGGTCATGCGTATGGACCGCGAACTTCTTGCAAGCAAGCTTTCTAATCTTAGAGTCTGCTGGCGACAGATTGTATGCTAGTATGGCGGCTTTCATATTCTGTGGATAGCTTGTATTGAAGAAGCGCCAATCGTGATTCAAAGCATTCATGATGACGTTCTTGAAGCGTTGCGCTTGTAAACGATCACCCAAGGCCCAGGCCATAACGAGCATTTGATCCAGGTCGGCGCACGAATTGACCACAGCAACGTGGCTGGTATAAAGCCAGCGGAGAAAGAGCTTGAAGACCTGCACGTTCACATCTTCCAGAGTGTGGACGCGGCTGCGAGCCTCGGCCCATTCTCCTGTAGTTACTCTCCGAAAGTAATCGGAAGCATTCACCAAGAGAGTCTTGTGAACTGCGAAGGATTCTTTGTGAGGTCCGACCAGCAGAGTAACCGTGTTTGAGAAGTCTCTGCAGCTTCGTGGTCAGCACTTGAAACAATAGATCTTGGTGATACAGATACTCACTGAGGTAGCTCAATAGCGGCCTCGAAAGTCATTGACGCAAGCTCTTCAGAGGACATGGTACGTTGTGTGAAATGAGGAGTCCTGGACGCGTTGACGCGCTCAACTTTAGTGATGTCGACGAGATCAAGAGCCAAGCCAGGAAAGATGTTGTGAATGTGATGGTAGATGGACGTGTAATGTAATGAAGGAAGCAGAAGAAGAAGAAGCAAAGAAGCTGATGAAAGAACAGCAGAAAGACCCTTAGACAAGGCTGAACAGTGAAACGCGAGATCTGAAACACAAGCGTACAAACAAACACAACCACAAATGTCGCAAGATACTCTCCGTCGTACATCATTCATGTCATGCTGACGACACCGATCTGTATAATCGTGACTCAAGCTCGCCGTCCTGAATATGCAGTGCTCTTTTATATTTGCTCGTTGAAGTCGAAGGAAGACCAGATAATGTCTCTGTGGTCGTAGAGAAGAGATCAATGAGGCAACTGAGGCAACGATGGAGAAGACAATCCGAGGGAGATTGGTGGTTGATAGAAGCTTAAGATATGTTGAAGGAGGAAGAAGTTGTTGATGAAACAAACATAGAAGGACCCTTGGACAGACGCAACTGCCAGATCTGAAACACCAACGTGAATACAAACACAAACTTCACAACACTCCTCCATCGTACATCATTGATGTAATGTTGATGGTCTGTTTGACCAACTCTTAACTCCATCGTCCTGAATATCCATTGATGTGTTGTATTCGGTCTTTGGAGCCCAGGGAAGAACGGAGAAAGTGATGTAAGCGTGCGTCGAACTGTCCATGAAAGAGGCTTGCTGGTGGCGCTGAGATGTGAAAGCCGAGGAAGAAACTCGGTGGCCAGATAGTAGGAAGATGAGAGGTGAAATAGTCTGTCGAGATCCGTCTATTTTAGGAATGTGAGGGCTTCTTCCAGTTCGCCGCTTTTTGGAAAGCAGAAAAACCGGTGAAATAAGTTCAGAATGCATCGGTGCATTCACGTTGTGGCACATTCCAGCACAGTCGACCAGAAAGAAACGAAAATTGGAATTGGTATATCTACATCTAACGCAATAACACAAGAGAAGTTCAAGACCGAGTCTCTACCAATGGTCAGGCTACTAGCAGTACAATATATGCTGCGAGCTCATCCACCAACATCTATGCCTCGTGCTCACGCGCTGCCTTCTTCTCACGAGCACCATCGGACCAGGGGAAAGGAATGGCAGTAACTCTGAAGAAGAAGTTGCTGTCGTCCGCAATACCGGCAAACATGTTGTACCAAGCAAGAATAGCAGCGATGATACCGAAAGAACCACCAGTCTTTCCCAAGCTGGCAGCTGTGCTGACGTTCGTGACCTGGTGTTGCAGAGCCAAGAAGAAGAAAGCCATGTCAAGGGTGAAGAAGAGTAAGAAGAACATGACAGTTGAGCGGAGAGTGAGTAGTCTGAAAGATTGTTAGCTATATTTCGAAGCAGAACGCAGAAGGGTGAGACGAACAGAAGCAGCGATGTGAACAAGAACCAAGCCCAGAGGTACAATGCAAAGGCGGCGTTGAAGGTACTTGCACCAGATGCGTTGGTGTACGAGCCAGGAATGTCGAAAGCAGGAGTAAGCACAATACCGAAGGAGATCCAGAAACCACCGTATGAGGAGAGAGCAGTAGCACCGAATGTGTTGCCTACAGCCATCTCCCACATACCGGCAAGGAGTTGAACGAGACCACCGTAACCAAGAGCCAAAGCAATAACGAGGTTGGGCTCGGTGATGTTGTTTGCGCTAACATTGATCAGGGAGAGGACGAAGGTGGTAAGAGCGAAGGCTCCGAGACCAAGAGGAGCAGGGTTGGCGAATCGTCGCTGAGCAGCGACATCCGCATGACGACCGGGGTTGAGATCACCTGAAGAGAAAAAGTGTCAGTGTGGTTCTATTTACGAATGGGTCGTGGTGGTGCTATGGGAGCCACACGCAAGGTGGCGTACCTCCGTAAGCAGCTCTGAGCTGGTTTGCGGTCTCGATCTTGATCAGGTTGTGGATTTTTTCATCCTCGTGGTTGAAGCTTGGCTGAGACATGCTGGAGGATTTGATGTCGTCGTGTTGGAAGCGATCAGTCATGAAGTAGATGTGGACGAAGTGATGAAGATTACAAGAAAGAGAGGACTTTCAAGATTGCCAGGCCAGATGGGATGCAGAAGGAGTCAGGAAGAGTATGGGGGACATGAATAAACTTATATTCCCCAGGCTGAGGGTCGTTTCAGCACGCTTGGAGCTCCATTCACCCGCAACCAGTCACGCGCAAGATCGGTGACCGTTCGTCCATTTCTTTGGTCACGGATGTTTTGGCGAAATGGTAATGATCGGGGTGATCACGCCAAGGCTTGCATAGTTTCTGGTATAGCCTGTCCGTGTTGCATGGTGGAAACTCTCGATATTGATGCCGAAGCAGCAACAACACACTTGCCATACGCTTTCTCTGGCAGCAACACTTGTCCTCTGGCAAAAGACATCGGCAGGAGCAAGTATCAATGGACGTAAGGCACGGCGTCTATGTCTGTCACTGACCATTATTCAAGGACATACCTACCAACCACTTTAGAATTTCAGGAACACATCAAACGGTGGCTTGCAAGCCCGGGGTCCCCGCAGGTCTATCAAATCATGGTAAAGCACACAATTGTTCTCAAAAGCCATTTATCCGGCCAAGTCAGATTAAGCAAAACTCCAAGCGAAAACGGGACGCCAGCTATGTGCCATTTGGTGGCGTATTCGAGACAATGACGGGAAGGCGTTACTTGGCTGGCATGTACTCGCAGCCTTGAACTTGCTTGTCCTGCTTGGATTTGCTTGTATACGTTGGTGGTGGCGACTGGACATAAAATGCCAATTGTGTTTTGTCAAATCCTTGGAGAAAAAGACAGTCATCTGATCTGCTTCTGGGGACAAAGTTAGCGGAGGCTGGAGACGCTGGTGGATAGAATATCCACAATCGCGGAGAGGCGTACCAAAATGGGATGAAAAAGGTGGAATGGAACGAACATTATTAATCACGGCGGATACTCGTCCAATTTTCGGATTTCTTGTTTGTCACTGGTCTCCTTTCGTCCTTTGTCGAGGCCGTCGCAGCCGTGCGAAGCCGGCGACGACATCGAAAGCTGCTCTATCCACTATGACAAAGGACGACATACCAAGCAGGTCTGTTATTGCTGGGTAGTCTCTTTTTCACGCAAACTACGAAACAGCGCTTAGGCAGCGCTAAAGCGGCTATTTACAAAATACCGCAACGCACCTTCTCACGTTCTATATCGGCTAACTGAGTCGGGCAAAGCAAAAGTCATGGTGCGACACGTGCAGAGGTCGAGATGTACTGTATACCTCAGAGCCTCATGGTGTTGAACAGGAGGACAAGGCTACACGTCTGAGCTCTGAGTATCTCAATCCTCAAGCGTGGTTCGCTGGAAAAGCAGCAGAAGCTGAAAGGGTACGGGACCTCGAGCTTCACGGAGGTACGGAGGTCAGCATCAATAGTCGCATGGCCAGAAACAATTTCCACGCGATAAGACTGCAGTATTCGTATCGACTCGAGACGCCCTCTTCACTACATAGTTCGTGTTGAGTATGCCTCACATCTAACAGTGTTGCATCTAAGAAGTAGTTTACACCGTTTGGATGTGAGGTAGCTTAGGTCGCACGTCCACTGACAACCAAGCAGAAGAGTATTGGAAAATACCTCGAGGTTTAAAGAGGTCGAGCATGATCGGCTGGAACCAAATTCGCCAGCGGCAAGATCGCAATATTCATGATGTCGACTCGAGAAGCCATCTTAGCTACACGGTCCGTATAAGTTGTTGCAAACGTCATTGCAGACAACGCAGACATGCGAAGTCGCCAAAATTGCACCGCAAGAGTCATCATCATCATGAATACCTATCTTGCACAGAATTACTGCTAAGGAAAGGTAAACAGAATGTAAGAAGTGCGAGCAAAGCAGCAGTGAAGTTCGTATCAATTCGATCATCTGAATACATAAATATCCGAAAAAGAAAAAACTCCATCATGTTCCAATCCCTGTGCTCGGCTCGACCAGCAAGCGTTTTGTGTATCTGTCCTCCACATCATGATCTCCATCCTTTCATCGTTGTCCTTCTCAACACTATCACTCAAGACATCCATCATCTACCATCTAAGCACCAGTGCTCATGGGCATCTTGCTGTGATGCGACTTCGTCTTGCTGTGGCTCTTGTGCTCCTTGTGCTCCTTCTTGCTGTGGTGAGGGTGCTCAGTGTGCGTACCATTGCCATGGTGTCCAGAAACAGAAGGGGCAGCTGTAGGCTTATGGCGCTTATCCCCCTTCTTCGCGCTCTTGTCGTGGTGCTTCCCATCCTTGGACTTGTGGTGCTTTTCCTTCTTGCCCGAAGCAGAAGCAGATGCAGAAGCAGAAGCAGAAGAGGTAACAGAGGCAGCTTCGTCACGCTTGCTATGGCTGTGCTCAGCAGACTTAGTCACGGAAGCGTGGTGAGAAGAGGCAGAGTGCTCGCTGTGGTGGGGCTTGCTGACGGAGGTGGTCAAAGTGGTGGCAGTGTGGTGGGTTGAGTGGTGTGGTTCAGCAGTGGCGGTGCCATTGTGGTGGTGGCTCTCGGTGGTGTGGTGGTGCTCCTTCTTGCCGCCCTTCTTGTGGTGCTTGGAGGTTGATGAGGAGTGGTGCTCTGAGGCGGAGTGGTGGGCGGAAGCAGAGTGGGTGGCGTGGTGGCTGGATGTGCTGGTGATGGCCGCAATGTCGGTGCTGGAACTGTGAGAGACCTTGGGAGCAGCTGAGACGAGAGTGGAGGCCGCGAGGACGGCGATGATGGAGTAGAACATTTTGATTGAGTTGTTGTTGTGTTTGTTGGAATAGTAAGTAGTACTGTCTAATGAATGTGCTGATTGATGTATAACTTGATTATCTTTTGCCTAGCGAGTGGACGATGATGAACTGTAGAATAGTATTGTTTGCTGATGAGTATAAAACATCAAAAAGAGTCAAAAAGAGCAGAGGATATAGAGACTATTTAACCCTTGGCATACGTGAAGTCTAGAAACCCAGGATCCACGTATGCACGTATGTTTCAGGACGCGTAAGGATGTCATTTCAGCAACCCAAGCTTTTCTGCCCATGCAAACCACACACAATTAAGCTCCGCTGTCCGCTGTGACGAACGCAATTCACAAAAGCACACTATACTGCTTCAGGCATGTCACAGCACGAAATTGGCCACAACGGGGAGCAAGGCAAGCACGTTGTCGTCGTTGAAAGACACATGGACGTACGCGGCCCTCGTATCGATGTGCGTAGGGTCAGATTATATTACGTGTGAGGAAAGCGTTGCTTGGTGGACATGTAAGGGGGGTTCCGGTCTTGCATGAAGCCTGACGCAAGGCATACTATGCATACTATCCCCAAAGTGGGTGAGGCCGCGAGGGCGATGTTGTTGTTGGGACGTTGCATTTGTGGAGCCGGTCGACATGTTTTTTCGGACAATTGAAGTATCACCCAAGTCCGACGACACATCAGTGCTACTTTAGCCGGCTTACGCGGCAGACTTTAGCAGGACGATGAAGCCGCAGTCAAGCTGTAACGCATCCCTCGCTCAGACAGAGTCGCACTTGAGCTCATCAGAAGCTCAATCAAGCTCAAGCAAACTGTCTAAGATAGCAAAAAGTCTGATACAAACACGAAACGCAGGTACGACAAAAACCGTCGATCTCCCGAAAGCTTAGCAAGTCGATCGTTCTCGAGCAAAAGCGTGTGTGGGGTTTCTTCGTATTTATTTCTCCTTCTCGTCACCATCATGCTTGTGATGATTAGGATCTGGATGTCTCTCTGGCAATTTCGCAGGTTACAGCAGAGTTTTCGCACGTCAGCTGTGATGATTATGATGTGTGCAGGGGTGATATCATTGCTGTTGTGTCAGCATGGTGGCTAGGGATGTGAGGATGATGCATGCTTTCCGTCTCGACTTCGTAGGCCGACGTGGTTCACGGTCCCGCGCATCTTGATCTGAGTAGATCGAAGACGACATCGTCCAGCAGCAGAAAACTGCCCGGCGCGAGAAATCCTATAGGTCTCTTCGTTCACGTTGTATTATCGCCTCAAAGGTTCTTTGCAAGACTGATGCTGCTAGCTCATCGCATCCTTGTGTGATTGTGATACGTCAGCATTTTTCGTGAAGAATGAGAAAAGCACACGAAACACGGCAAGACAACAACAGCACCTACTGCACATTATTCAGTTGACTAATTATGTTTTATTACCGTTGGCTGATTTTAGATATTCTTCTCGTTCTTTGTCAGCAGGACATTCGCGTGTGGTGCTAGTTCAGATCATGAATCGCGAAACCCCATAAACCTACCACCCTGGCCATCCCCACGATCCACCACCAGGCTTTCCAGGCTGTCCGACCGGCTGTCCAGCGTCACCAGGTTGAGAGACAGTAGGACCAGTATTGCTGGGATAGTATTGACCATCGTCAATAGCTTGTCCATTACCTTGGTATCTCCAGTTGGAGAAGTAAGCAGGTGTGCCACCCTCACCGTTGCCGTTCGTAGTAGCGTAGATACCAGCGAAGACACCTGGAAGAATTCGTTAGCTTATCAAGCTCGAGGACAGGATTAGATAGGCCTTGAAAGGGGTATGGGGAGTGCTAGGGTATTACTAAAGGCGTGACGGGACCGGCAGCCAAGTCGAGATCCCTGTACTAAATCGTCGGAAATGCAGCCTTCCAATGCACTGAGACACGAGGCCTTGGAAGGGGTGTGGGGAGTGCTAGGGTATCACTCGACTACGGACGGGACCGAAGACAAACTAGGGACGAAAGGAAGAACAAGCTTACCAGTGAAAGACATCGACATCATGGCATTGTCCACAAGTGCAATCTGCTGCATAGGGCCATTGCCGCCCTTAGGTCCAGCAGAGAAAGCATAATGTGTAAAGTTGACAGCCTGGACCTGAAGTCTGACTCCGCCGTCAATCCAAGCTTGTGGCATGGGCTGAATGACAGTAGCGGGTGCATTAGCGCCATTGGCACGGAATCTGAGACTGCGTGTTCCGTTCAGGTTCACTACACCAAGCTCTGCATTGGCTTCCTGAACTTGGAAAGCAGTGATACCTGCCTCTTCCTCAGTCTTGGTGGGAGAAAAGTCAAGATCGACGTTGAAGGTGAAGAGTGTATCTGTCTGACGACGTCCGACAAAGGTCTGGCCTGAAAGTGGTTGGAAAGCGGGGAAACCAGTCAAGTTGGCGTTCGACGGAGTCAGCTGGAGAGTGTTTGGGTGGCCAGGAGAAGAAACGACGTAGTTCTCGGTGTGAGGGAAGCGCCAGAAGGTGAAGTGACGTGGGAGTGTTGATCCGGGAGGAAAGGTGTAGTAATCGGGGTCCTTGACGAAAGGTCCTCCAGAAGAGGTGATTGGGATATTGACATTCCTTGGAGGGAGAGGTCCGGACATCTTTCCGTGGACTCTGTCACAGACTGGCCACTGGTCTTTGGGCCATGACACTGGGAATAGGACTATGAGAACGAATGAAGGTTAGCGAGATGTCACTTTTCGAGAATAACAGAGGTCATTCTGGGCTCAAGTAGAACAGGAAGACTTGCCAGTTTCTCTGTTCATAGGCCAATGCACGTATTCAGGACCAGAACTGCATCATAACTTAGCAAAAGGTTCCGACTACATTTCGCGTTAGAACTCACCGTGTAGAGAGTGCCACGCCCCAGTAATTTCCGGCCGCATCCTGAAAGATATCTGCATGTCCTACAGTCTGGAACAAAGAAGTAGTGTTGATAGCGGTCTGAATAGGGTTGGCAGGATCTGATTCCCACGGACCCATAGGACTCTTCGATCGGAAGAAAGTGACCTGATGGTCGAGCGCAGTACCTCCTTCAGCCAACAGTAGCCAGTAGTAATCGTCCTTGAGGTAGATGTGAGGACCCTCAGGAGGCTGATGATTGGTGCCATTGGTAAGGAAGTGTCTTGGCGTCACATTTCCAGAAGGCAGGGAGATGGTAAATTGCTGGATCTCAGTGGTAAAGGGGTCGCCACTGATCGTGATAGCAGCTTGAGAATAGATGGTGCCATCGGTATCGAAGAATATATCTGGATCGTAACCACCGACATTGACTGGTAGTAGGTTGCCCCACGCGGCATTGTCGTAAATGTCTGTGGTGGTGAAAATGCCCGAATCAGGTGCGTCAACATCAGCGTTGATGACATAGAAGGTCCCCTGGTGGTAGCGTAGAGTAGGAGCGTACCAGCCCGCAGAGTTTCTAGAAATGTTACCAGCAGGAGGATACTGTTCAGGACGGTTTTGAACGTGGCTGATCAGCTTCCAGTTGGCCAAATCCTTGCTAGCATGGATGGGCATAGCAGGAAAGGCGAGGAAGGTTGAAGAAGCACAGAAGAAGGTGTTGTCAAGCTCCTTGACGAAAATGCAGCTGGGATCTGTGGTATCTGATCAGCCTGCATTCCAGCACCTTAGATATCGCCACTTGTACTTACCAGGGTGGAAACCGGGAATGATTGGATTGTAGTAGGTCGAGTTAACTTGAGCAGGAGGTTTGGATGGTCCCCATGGTCCATTGCCCCAGCCATTGCCCCATCCACCAGGACCTCCTCCTGAAGGAGAATTGGGAGCGGCGAGAGATAAACCTGCCAGAGTGGCTGTGGTGAGGAGAGTTTTTGACCTCATATTGTGCAGATTTGATATGAGTGCTTGAAACCCAACAGCTTGTAGTGCGGATCACTCAGGATACTTGTACTGCACATCACTGTGAGACCAAGCAAGATCTGCATGTGGTGATGAAGAGTACTACAAGCATTACCCCTCTTTGCCTCCTCTTTCACCCCTCTTTCCTCTTGTCACTGGAGTTCATCCTCGCTTCCTTCACTGCTTCTGGAGCTGAGCTCCAAGCCAAGCCGGGAGATCAAGACATCTAGTTGATTTGGGGCTTAGTGTCATGCTGTCTTACTTAATGACCAGGTTGTGAGTGAGGAGAAGTGCATTGGCTTTTTGTCTTTAGCCTGAAATACAAAAAAGAATATCTCGCGACGAATTGTCCCGGGGCGGAGAGACCACGTTGGCTAGTGTTTCATCAGCGTCTCGTCGTTGCAAACACTCCCGGAAGAATGCCGCTCATGGTCTCGGAGCAGAAAGCTGAAGTTGTTGACCTGCAAACCCCTCATGTGTTCCGAGCTGATGCTGCAACGTTGTCGGTATGTCCAGTATTCCGATATTGACACTTTGCAAGAAGAAGCTCAGTCACCAGAAAGAGTCATCTTCTGCGTGTCGACACGTATTCGAATATACCACGTCCTCTTATCCACTCTTCATACCACCTGATCCATCCACTTTCAATATTCATATAAGAGAACCATACATGCCTTTCACAATCCATCCCATTAATCCTACCGTAGACGGTACAGCCCTCGCCATCGCTACGGTGATGGTCAGCAGTCGCTGGTCAGACATCCACTGGCGCAACCTCTTCGAGCCAGGTACTACCGAGAATGAAGCTATCCATGCTAACGCCGCGCGTGTACCGTGGAATCTGATTTCATATCGCGATGCAAAGCGAGAACAAATAGTTGTCGATGAAGCCACTGGCGAAATAGTTGCGTACTGTCGATGGGTGCTGCCCGACAGTCTAGTTGCAGCTGAAGTTACAGGTGGAGCTACAGTGTGGTGGGAGGCGCAAGTTAAGGAGGTCGACGAGGAGCAGAAGAAGGCGTATGAAGTATTACGCAAAGGTGGTCTGGACGAGCAAGGGCGGATTAAGTACATACGGCATGACTTGTTGAATGACAGGAGTATACCGCTCGAGCAGGAGGATACGCAGATACGAGATGAGCAGGGAGAGATGTTAGGTGAGTCGAGCTGGTCCGCACCTGCCACACAGTGATATAGTGAACAGGCGATTTGACGTGTATTGACCTCTTCTTATAGATCTTGACTATTTATCGACTAAGCCCTCGGCTCAGCGTCAAGGTATCGGTTCAATGCTGCTAGAGAAAGGCCTCGATATTGCTGACGAGTACGGGCTAAAGACCTTTGTGACGGCCTCGCCTATTGGCCTGAGCTTATATCTGAAACATGGCTTCGAGGTCGTGCGGACCATGAGACGCGACTACTCGCGATTTATCGGTGATGGAACGGATGAGTTGGTGTCAGTCGACCATTTCATGATTCGACAGCCTCGAGACATGGCTGGGGCGTAGATGGGCGAGGTTATAGGAAGATTAAAGCAGGACTTTACTTCACTACAACATCTGAGGTGCGTATCTTGCATATCGACGCGAACGATGTGCAGGCTTGCGAGGGTCTTTCTGTGGAGTACTTAAGGTAGTACTACCGCTTTGTATGTGGTCGTGGTGAGTGGTGGCGACGAGGCATGTTGATCAAGAATCCCATTAGAGTCGCACCTGCGTTCCCAATTGGTTTATGTCACTCCTCTTCTACAGCATCAACTGAACTTCGACTTTAATAACCAGGCTAGACCTGCTGCATTTGCGATGGCATTGTCTTTACTTCACGCTAGCTTATGGAACTTGACGACTGGCAAAGACCAGCGAATGCTCCATCATCGTTCTCTCCTTGCGCTCATTTTGGAAAGTCGCCTTGGTTTGCACTAAATGTCCTGTACCACACTTCTTGAACAAGCTCGACCAGTCTCCGCTATGTACGAACAAGCTCACAAGCGCTCAATTCTACAACTCTATTTTTCAGCTTCAGCGTCAGCATAAATACACCAAGGTATCACCATCAATGTGGCACTACTCAAGCTAGTCAAACGAAATACAATATGACCGCTAACCCAGATTTCAAGACGTAAGCAGTCCACCCTCTGGCACGATTCCCAGCCGAGACCTGCCCGGCCATCAAATCTGCGTCGTGTGTGAGAAGTATCATGAACGACAACACGTTCAGCCTCGCTCAAAGCCTAGGGCCTTACAAAAGCTTTGCAATGAGTTGTGCTTGTGTACAGCAGGCATCAGACTTAGCGCTGACAAAATTCTGTGCCAGTGCTGCTGGAGCCAGCTTCTGCTTGGTAGAGGAGATCATACTTTACAGGGCTTCTTCAAGGAAGCATGGTCACACGAATGGCAAGTCCGCGAACGCCGAGCCAATTTCATGCTAATAGTGAAATCAACCATGAGCGAAGATGTCTCTCGGTACAGGTATGACGACTGGTGGGACTCTGCTGATGGCGAAAAGAGTTTTGCTGGTGTCACATGGTGTGGCTGCAGAAGACTGAGGGTCAAAGAAGGCTTGTGTAGAAGAATCAAATATAAGCTGTCGCGAGGACTTATGACTACGAAACAGCTAGATCGTTTACCTCTATTAAGATTTCCAGATCTACGCACTTTCACTAGGATGAATACGGGATGCCTGAAATATGGATCAGTCTACATCTTCTCGATACAGAGCCGAAAGGTAGTGGTTACACGCTTCCTCAACTTGAGCAGCGCTTCGGTACTTGCGGCACATCTGGACATGCCGCATCCAGAATCTCAAAACATAAGTGCTCCTCTGGCAGATGACTATTATAGGATGATCCCTGGAGGCCGTGTCGCTGATCATTGGAGAGGGCATGGGAGATTTCATTTTATGAAGAGTCCTGACCTCCTCCGCTACAGCGATATCGGTCCATATGTGTATTATAAGCGAAAATATAGGTCGCTCAAGGTAAATCTTTACCAAGCAATGTCACGGTTGCGCTTAAGAGACGATGAGAAAGAAGTTTAGCAATTGGCGCTATCATTGGAAGAACTTTACCTTAGAGTCCAGCGTGTTATTTGCTCTATCTACCTCCTTCCATTAACGTCGAGTCACCTTCTCTGAATCATTGCGTTGGTGACCGCAACTATTGGTTGGACTCGGAGTACTAGATCGAAAACCATGCTCCCAACCCGTCTGCTAGCTCATCGCCAAGCGGTTGTGTATTGAGAGAATGACGTGGAGTGAAAATAGGAAGGGGAGGGACGGTTTCGAGATGGAACGAGCTGTCGGAGGAAGTGTGGCGTAGGAGGCGGCATGCTCACGTCATAAGTCTGCTCCTACAATCACTCGTTATGCTTGACTTCCTTCTTGATCTCCTCTTTCATCTCCTTCAATGTGTCCTTGAAAGTCTTCCGAATTTGAGTCACTCGGCGATCCCAGGTTGCCTTGTCCTTCTGCCTCTCGGACTCCCTCATCTCCTTAAAAAATTCATCATCTCTTGCCTCCCCTCTTTTCTCCCCTCCTCTCTCCCATCCTCCCTCAGCTTCTCTTTCGCCTCCTCAGAGGCAAGCTCCTCCTTCCTTCTCGCCCTACATCTCAATCTGTCCAGCTTAACCTCCAGCTTCGCTCTCTCCTCCCACTCTGCTGGGTTCCACTTCGGACTGTGGCGGGATGTAAAGTCCACAAGGCTCAAAACGCGTGTCTAGTACGAGTAGATGGTGAGTCTTCATACTTCAGCAGTAACATCCGACGAGGTTCTCCTTGAAGTAGCGTTGTTGCAAATGGATGGTCCATGACCATTGCCAATAAGATATCAGAGTGCGGAACAGTATATTCCTCGTTTTGATCTCAATGGACTGGCAGCTGCAGGACGGCGGGGTAGAGAAACCTGAAGTAGCGCGAGTTGGTGCTATGACTAATGCCTCTAGCTTATCAGAGTATAGAAAAGTACATGCCTCGTCTCTGTATTAATAAACTAGTAGCTACACGATGGCGAGGTGAAGGAATCCGACGGGTCTCCAAAGCCATGATCGTCCTCTCCATCATTCTGGTTACTAGTTGTTAGGTATGCTCCATTGCCTGATATGCCTACATTAACTCTCTGGCTTGCAAGAAGTATTTTGTGCTGTATGGCCTCTCTTAATGCTTTTCGAAGCTTTTGTATTTCGTCTTCGTAGCCTTCTTCGTCGTTCAGAAACTCAGAATAGCTTGGCAAGTCTCTGCATGGACAACATAACAAGAACCTCCAGCAAGCCCTGGTGTCTTCCAGCACTTAACCAAGATATCTGCGGCACCACTAAGTTGCCATACGAAAAACGAGCGCTTTATCTTGGGTAGTAGGCGACAGCTATACTTTCAACAATTGAAAGGATCCGCGGCTGTATCTTTGTCGTGTAATTCGAATGCTAGAGCACTTAGCGCATCTTTAATGTAAACGCTAAGTTGAGCTGGTATGCTAGAGAATCTATATGTGACGGCGTAGTAGTCCTCGGCTGTGATAGCTGTGTCGTCAATTGTGTCTTTAGAGACAAGGTTCTGGATGCCAACTTTGCTGGCTACTTCCAGGATTTCGTGCTGACTTGTGGTGACTTGTAAATATCGTCATTGGCTTAGCATAACTCAGTGCTGTGACTGTTAGTCTTCGGTGTCAGACGATATGATAATGACTTGTTGTTTGTCTGTGGCAGTCTGATTTCTTCGGGAGTTAATCTCTTGAAACTTAATCCTTGCTGACGTGGTAGAATCGTAAGACCTCGTCCTCTGAATCACTCTTGTCCTCTTCGTCTGGGTTGATATGTCTTTCTCCGTGATCCGACAGATTCACCCCACCCACTGGTACTCTCGCTCTCTGCTGCCACATTGTACGCTGCTTCTGTTGTCAGTGGTAGCGACCAACATGCGTTGTCGTCTAGTCCACAGTCAGGGAGCCAAGTGTCAATTGGGTCCTGATGGAGCTGTCCGTATTAAAGACACTTCTCTCCACCCAGCGATACCTGCTTGCCACTCCATGCCGGCCGACTGCTCCAAACAAAAACCACCTAGATATATGTTAGCTAAATTATTCGTGTATGTGCGCCTAATCAGAACGATAGGCTTTCTTACCTTCCCAACATAGGCACCGGAGGCGAGTTCTTTGACCTTATAGGCCTCGAAGGTGGGCTTGACACCAGAGGCCGCGCGCCTGTCTTTGTACACAGCCGACCTAATCTGCGCGAGTTTAACCTCGGGATTAACGATCGGAATGATCCAGACTACAGAGCTCTCCTTCACGGTTGTGCCAAACTTTGCTGCCGTCACCGCCGAGCTAGGGTTACCCTCCTCTAATAGGTCTCCAGGAGTCACACTTAACAAGGCCCCCTTGACTCCGGGGAATCGTAGGTAAGGACCAGGTAAGATAGACTCCCGGCCACTTTGGCTGTTAGGCCCTTCTTCAAAGAGTCCTTGCTCTTGACGAAGGCACCTAACTTGTAGAACCCATTTAGGTTGGACTTTTTGTTGTTGCTGGATTCCAGCAACCCTCCACGCCAGGGTATGCAACATCTAGTACCACAGCATATCTGATCAAGATGTACCTTCCCATAAATTTCAGTCGCAAGAGCAGCTTGTACCAATACAACCGGAACTATGAGTAGGCATGTCGTTCAAGAGGCTCTTGGTATTGTACGAATATATATAGTGTGAGTCCTGCCATCTTACTCCGAGCCGTAGCGTCTTTGCCGTTATGGCAGTTCTCTTCTCGAAGAGCCTCTCGAGAGATGCGAAGAAGTTGTCACACATGATGAGGCTGATCGAGGAGATGAGGGACTTGCTGTGATGATGAAGCCTAGTCGTATGTTGATGAGAAGCTTTCGTGTTCGGAGACGGCTCAAGCCGACAGCAAGAGATTGTAGGCATCTATGATTTTCTTTCCTGACGGGCGTCTTTGCATCTTGCGTGTATCGTTCTTGTTTAAAACGCGTCCAAGATACAAGCTGTTATACTTGGGTTGAGGACTCGTTCATCGAGGGTATCATGCCAGTCGTGCAGAGATCCTTCTGGGTTTGCTGGCTTCGTACGAATGTGCTCCAGAGCATGCCAGATGAATGAGTATTCATTCCTATCGGGATTATGCAGATCGGGTATGCCGTCCAGTGTTTTCACAACTGTGTCGACTTGAGTTCGTTTGTTATTGAGAGGGAAGAAGCTAGCCCAGCCAAAACACCTGAACTCTAGCAAAAACACCTGGAAGACCAACCACAAATCAGGCAGCACTATTTTCACATATCAATAACAAGATCGCATGAATAACCAATGGTTGTCATAAACATACCTTGAAGAAACTTCTTGTGCAAAGCACAGCCAAGTACATATGAATTGCTGATAAAGCTGCTGACTTCTGGTTTGTACATGAGCTCCCAATACCGCTCCCCCAAGCCGTCACGAGACTACGATATCATTAGCAATCGTCCATGCACGCACATATACCAAGCAACAACTCACATATAGCACAGATTCTGCGATCATCGACTGGACCTTGAATGGTAACCCAGATACGTAAACCTGGGTGGCAGGGACATTGAGAATCAAGTGGGTTTGATTGTAGGTGTTGGCCGTAGACATGTTGAACGAGATTCTAGAAATATAGTTGAGTGAGTGCCACGACAAGACGATGATGAGATAGAATAGATACAGTAGGAGTAATAGTCTAAGTTATATGTGATAAGGGGGATGACTTACCGTGATCGTGAACGCTCGCAGGGGCATTGGAAACCAGGTGGGTTTAGATGTGAGAATACACTAATATCGCCAGGGGCGTTGGGGCGGCGTTCTTGGTAGTGACATTCACTGTCTCTTATTGTTCTTGCCCCAGTTCGATAGTGTTGGAATACTTCACCGTGTATATATATATATATTAATGTACTGCCATAGCACGACGTCTTTGATTTGCGACATGATGTCAGTATGATCAAGGTGAAGCCAGGTGGTAGCGGCAAGTAAGGACCTGCTGCACAGGAGATTGGCAGTGTAAGAATGGGATGGGGTAGGCGATTGATCCACGTCCCGGACACAGACTCTAGACAACTCAGAACCGCATCTGAGCTGAGCACAGGTCAAGAGTCCGCACATTGAGAAGCATGGCTGAACACCTGGAAGTTTCGACAGCCCACACACGGCTCTAGGCATCGGACCTTTGTCAGCGCATGTGCCACCGGCAAAGCCACAAATGGTGGCAGGGTCGTGCGAGGTCGGTTTGCGTATCCGAGGAGTAGTTGGCTTGATGGTTGAGTGTTTGATAGTGTGCGGGATGACTGGCTTAGGAGATCCCATGGCTGCATATGAATTGGCGATTATGCTTCGAGTGTAAGAATGACTGTAGCAACTCCTTCAGCTTATAAAAGAGCACATGCTCGTATCCAACTCGAAACCTCATCTTGTAGCGTAAATACCCGCTCAAAACCTCCACGGGGAGAGAGGAGGAGAAGAAGAAGAAGGAAGGTTCTCGGCGCCGTTCTTCATGACTGGCGAACCAGGTAGCTTATTCCTTTCTAAGTTTTGTGCAGTAGTATCCCCATTGCCGGTGTCTTTGTCGTCTTTGGAGGATTCCTCGTCTCGTAGTGCTGAAGTCGGCGTCATTAATCCTTCGCGTGTTTGACGATCTCCTCTGCAAGCAGGAGTAGCTGGAAAAAGTAAGTAGTCTTATTCCTAGTACTATCAGGGAAGACAATTTGAACGATAAGTTGGAGCTGTCGTGACAATATGGTGACTTGGGTGTCCAAGGAAACAGTGGTTGGAGCTGTTCGAGCTGCAATGCCGCGACTGAGCTGCGAACGGTCTTCTCTTTTCGCCTCTCAGCATGAGCCACACCTTCCTAGAGCCTTTTAAAAGATGGATCTTGAGCTTGTTCTCGAAGTCTCTGTCGATCAGCCTCTGGCAAACGTATGACACGCAGGATATATGTGCGATAATAGTAGACGCGCTTCTCCAATGTCATTTTTAAATCTATGTCTTCTTTTACCTCTTTCCAGGACGCTCCACCGAATTATCACTACTTTCGCTCACTGCATCACGTGTGCGCTTGTTCCCGCCTTTGAAAAGACTAGGAATACTAAACCACCCAGAGTCGGCAACACCAGTGGTAGTAGGCGATGATGGCACAGGACGTTCAGGGCTGCCTGCTCGTGTCCGGGGAGAAGCTGTGGTGGAATGACGAAGCTGCAGCTCGTCATCGCCTCAATCTCTTTCACGTCCTGGGTAAGGACACGCGCGATTCAGTCTGTGAGTGTTCGGTTACTCCACTGTAAATATACTGTACTGTTAGATTACGTCGTATGCGACGTCGTTTCTCTGCGGCGTGATGTCAGTTTGACACCAGGTTCATGGCGTTCAGCAGAAAAGAGTGTTCCTTTAGGGTTCTCCAGGTGACCGATTGAAGTATTCTTCACTTTCGTACAAGAACGAGCAGTCTGGGAGAATACATGTGGATGATTGTGCTGGTGGAGATCTTCACAACCCAAAATGTGTGGGCATCAATACGACTCACCCCAATAGCATCTCAGATCCTGCCGCTTTGACATCTCCCACTGTTGAGGAGGAGAAGGAAGAGGAAAAGGACTCCGGTAATACTCACACCGATGATGAATGGGATCGAGGCTGCCGCAGAGTGATGATCGGACGTTTGCTTGGTCCGAAAACATTGGCGAGGAAATCAATCAAAGCACTTCTAGCTCATTCGCTCAAAATCCACTCCTTCCACTACCCAACCCACCCCCCATCCCCATCCCGACCTCCCCTTGCACCTTATGATCCTCCGGCCTCGCCGCACTCTCGTAAAGCACACTGACACCCTCCCTATTCAGTCTCAAGAAATCCCCCTTAAACGCCAACCAACTCAACCTCGTCACATCCTCCTCGCCATCACCATGATTGCTCTCAAAGAACAACGTTAGACTCTGCACGCTGTTGAATAATGCTCTCTTGACGCCAATGTCTTGGACTTCGTTCGTCAGGCTGAGCTCGATGGATTGTGCTGGTTTGGAGGCGGAGGAGGTGATGTTGTCGAAGTCGAGATCGTCGCGGTTGATGTGGATGTGTAGGGTTTTGGGGGCGGACGGGGAAGGGGAGGAGAGGATGTGGAGGGAGTGGAGGCGGATCTGGGATGTGAATCTATAGATATGCGCGTATTGTTAGGTCGGTTACCACAATCACATCCCCAAGATCACATTCACATTCACATTCAAACAATTATATCAAGCGTTACGACGAGCTGCGGAAAGTGCGAGCAAACATACGGAATATGTAATATAATCTGCTCATCAGCATCGCTTTCCAGCTCTACATCTCTGTTCCCTCGATCCGCCCATGTTTTCCTGACTATGGCGCGTCCTGATCCGTTGACGCGCTCATTGAGAGTGCGGATACCGTCGAAGTCTATCTGGTCATAGAGAGTGTTTTGTAGTGCTGGCGTGAGGTCGTCGGTGTGATCGTGAACGTGGTTGTGAGAGTGCGAATGTGAATGCTCGTCGTGGCAGTTGTGTGACATAGTGTGGATTATGCTGATGCTATTGAATAGGAGGTTTAATGGAATTACGAAGTGATGATGAAAGTCGTTTGCTAATTTGATTGAAATGATGTCAAACGGAGCGCAGTCCGGTGAGCGATGGCGAGGTCGGTGGCAAAGAACATCTCAAAAGCTCCACATAATGACTGAGGTAATCAATGCATTGCTATATACACACACGCTATGGCCTTGTTCTTTACTACGCAGCTATATAGCTGCAACCTTTTTGTCGTATCTTTCATGCTTCATGTTATCATGATCTTCATATTCACTTGCATCTCGGTGCTCATCAGCAAATCAAGCCAAACGCCATTCACCATGCTGTCAGTAACCGTTTTTCAGCGAGACACAATACCTCTCACAGGTCCTTCAAGAACGACATTACCCTTGACTTTGACATCCTTGACATTCCCTTTAGCACCACCACTCAACCATTTCACAATCAGATCATTGCTCTCCTTGGGCTTGATGCTGTCCGCAGCAGTACCGATAGTGATGTGAGCATGTTCGTTGATACTCTTGAAAGCGCCCTTCTCCTTGTCCTCAGCATCTGGAAGTCGCACGAGAATGGTCAGAAGTCGGTCATCCCACAACAGTCTTTCCAGGTGAACACGAACAGTACCCAAAGAGATATCACCATGTCCTCCGCCTTCAACTTGCTCGTCACCGCTAGCGTCTCGCCATCTGTCGTTTAGCTTGCTCCAATAATCGCCGTGCTGAGAGCTGGACGCACGGTGTATGAGAGTCACGTGGAACTCTTTCTGAATACGGCCATTGCCTTTGAGCTGATTGTAGAAATCGCCTATCTCCGCACTTTCTGAGTTGAAGACTGCATTCAGTATCGCGTTGATGCGAGGGGTTGGAAGCTGAATGCAGAAGAACTCGACAGGTTTCTGCTTCTTAGCTTTTGGTGCGGTGTCATTGTGCTGAGAAGCACCATTTCCGTTTGTGGCAACTGCTTCTGAGCCGCGCTTATTATTGTTCTTGTTCAGGGTATGATCTCTGTCAGTCCCTTTAAAGTTCTTGCTGAGATCATGTTTGATGTCAGGCTTGTACCCGCTCAAGGCAGCTTCTACAGCAGCATCCATGGCGTCTTCAGTCGGCATCTCGAACAGCTTTGGATACTCCTTGTGAAGGGCCTCGACAACAGTCTGCAGGTTAGCACGAGTATCTGCAATCGGGTCGAGGTTGATCACCAGATCGAACTCGTCGTCAGGAGAATCAGCACCAACAGGCTGGAAGCGATGGAGGAAGCCTTCCATGATAGTCACAAGCTCTCCAGCTTTAGATGCCGCCTGAATTGTTTGGTGATTATCGCCTCGAGAAATTACTCTATCACGCAAAGGTTGACGGACAGCATCCAAGTTGGAACGATCATGAACATAATGCAAGGCAATAAAGCGAGAATCCGGGATGACCTTACGAACATCGTCGATGATTTGCTGCCGTTCTCGCTTTTGGTGGTTGTTACGGTCAGCGATCATTACGGGATGCGTCACCAATGAATTCACAGCCGCCATAGCGAATCGACCTGGACGATTCTGTTTGCCAGTGATATTGTCATTCTGCTCGTGTCCCCAACCAAAGAGCTTGACTAGAGACAATGCCAAGGTAGTCTTGCCACATCCAATGGTAGCTACTGGTACTAAGACGATGTTCTTGGTGGGGTCATGCTCATTGGATTCGCCTGAATCCATCTCAGCTTTAATGATGTCAGAACCTTTGAGTCCCTTTTCAGCTAGGAAGCCATTTCTCATTGAGATAATGCCGTGGTTGAGGTTGTACTTCTTTGCAAGATCGGGATGTTTGGCAAATTGACGCCTTGCGTACAAAAGATATTCCTCGGTAATCTTTTTGTGCTTCTTGACCTTGGGTTCTCTTGCTGCTATAACAGCTTTCGTACACTCTCGCCATTGTCGGTACATGAGGTATGGTTCTTCGAACTTGTACTTGAAGAACCAATCCTCCCATGGTGCATCTGCAGAGTCGCGTGCCTGACAGCGAACAACAAATCCTTCTGTGTCTCTCCCATCGTATGCTCCTGTCTCCGCAACCTGCTCCAGAAATGGCTTCACCTCTCTGATAGTGTCCTTCACCACAAACATGACCTTTCTGAATCCCCACTCCTCTGCGAATGCTCCGACTTGATTACCAGAATAGGTTGCAAAGTAAGGAAGATTAAGGTTGATACCGTGCAGATACAGGCCCGAATTTTCAGGGGTATATTCCAGGACATGCTCTTCAAACGCATCATCACACAGCTCCGCCACAGCAGTAGCATTCATCTTGCGCAGCCGTTTTGCTAAGTCCCCTCTTGTCTTGCCAATGCTCTTGAGCTGCCTGTCAATCCATACCTCTCCAGTCAGAGCGTGGTTAGCACTCGGATCAGAGTCTCCACGAGGTCCAGTAGAGTGCTTGCTCGTGACGATGAGGGTCTCGTCGTCGATACCAGCAATGAAGATGATGCACCCATTTTCCTTAACACTCAGCTCATATGGCCCCCTTGTGTGCTTCTCCACGTTGTCCCACTCTGTCTTCCTGACCTCACCAACATTGAAGAACTTGTCATACCCTCTGACTGCGATTTCCGGTTTGCCATTGGCCGTTGTTGTGAAGAGTCCTCTAGCATATGTAGGCAAATTTGGCTTCTTGTAGTCCCAGTCTTGAAGCTGCCAGGAGTCGACCTTCTTGCCTCCGCCATTGTTGACGTTGTACGTGTGTTTCCTGACGCGAAAGCCACCAGGACCCTTGCCCTTGGCTGCATGCTGGTCCATGACAAGAAGGAGCTCACCAATCTCTTTGGGATCCTGCTCCGCAAAGGGAGCTGTGCTGCGGTCGTTCATACTTGACTGAGGTGGGTTGAAGGAATGGAGGGAGGTTTGAGTAACTCAGTGAAAGAGCAGCATGCAGGGTTAGAGATCAGGGCAATTGAATAGACAAACAAAGGAGTGAGGATATAGCTGTACGACGAAGAGAATGAAGTAGTAAGCTTACTACCTCATGTAACAACAATTTGAGTCAATGATCGTCATAATTGTCACGTGCTCAGCCAAAATATTGATTCTGAAACACATCGAGTAGCAACACCGTCAACAACAACGGCGGCAACACATAGACTAGCTGTAAACCGAGTCTCACGCGCCATCGATCATGCCCTCCGAAATCGATACCCTCCTCCGCTTGGTTCCCGACCACTCTGACCACGTCCTAACTCATCTCTCCTCCCACCCTGATCTTGCTTCCGCATCTGACTTCAGTGGCTACTCTCTTCTCCACGCCGCCGCTTCGTACAAACAGCTACCACTACTACGAACACTCGTGCAAACATACCACGTCGACGTCAACATTCGGGACTCTGACGGTGAGACACCGTTGTTCGTGGCGGAGCATGTAGATGCGGTTAAGTGCTTGGTAGAAGAGCTGGGAGCAGATGTAAACGTGCAGAATGGAGAGGGTGTCGGAGTTGTCGAGAATGCACGAGAAAACGTAGAGGATGCTGGAAGCTGGGCAGACGTGCTCGCATATCTCGAGGGCGTGGTTACGAAGACGACTGGTACAGGATCAATTTCGCAAGATGGCACAGATGCAGATGGTCAGGATGGTGGGGTAAGCCTAAGTTCAGACGACTCCGAGCAACGAGCGCCACCACCATTGCCACCAAATGTCAAGATCAATATGGGAACCATGGATGAAGTGCCTGTGGATGGCGAGGAAGGGCCGGATCCAGAAATCAGGAGACGGATTGAGGAGTTGGCAGCCAGAGATGACTTTCAGACGGAAGAGGGTCAGGCTGAGCTGCGCAATCTAATTGCACAGGTTGTAGGCGGCATATCGTCTGAAACGGAAGATCGAGCAGTCAGGAGAAGAGTGGACTAAAGCTCCACAAGACACTCGGTATATTCTGTGATGCTCCATCAGGACTCTACTGTCCGGGGCACGTTCCATGACTTCACGGATGCATAATCAAGCTCCAGTCGATCAGGAAAGACGATAACGTACTAGAAATACCTGCTCACCTGGCTCTCCACTTACCAATGTCTTACAGTACGAAGGATACCCAATTCGCCAATGAGCTGCGACAACATCGGATTTAACACCTTTCGTTTCATACCCTCACGCAGTGTAATCTCCTCGATTGCGTGCTTTCCATCAAAATACTTCAACAGTCTAGGCCATGCTTCTCTCAATGTCTGGTCTGACAACAACGAGCCAATATGCTCTAACCACCTCGATTCCAGCACGTTGGCTTTGTGCGGCGAGGTTACGATTGAAGGTTCGAAGTCACTAGGCTCGATTGGTGTTTCTGTCTCGGCATCACCTGGTCCAGTATACAGTATCCTCGATTGAACACTAACACTCGAAGATGATAGACGATGTCGAGAATGATGCGTGTTAGCGCTGCTGGTCCGGCCGGTGCGTAATGGGGAAACATCATGCTTTGTTCGGCCACTGGCTATCCTTAAAACAGTATGCGCACTGCTTCCACTCCCAGAGTCAGAGATTCGTCGTCGAGGTGATGAATTCAGATATGCTCGATGTGGTCTGAGTCTCGGACTTAGGATGGACTGTGGGCCCACTGAGCTGCCAATCGATGAATGTCGTCGTGGTTTAGCTGCTGCTTCGCCATCTAGCTGTTGTGACGACGAAGTCAGCTCCTCGACATCATCATCTTCCATTTCATCTTCCTCTACAATCGCCGCAGCTGCGTTTCGTTGCCTCTCTTCGACACGAATCTGCCTTGCGACTTGTGCCTTCACTTGGCTGTTTACTTGCACCCAAGCAAAGGTGCGAAGTTGCGTTACCCAACCCCCACGTACCAGCCACTCCAATATCTCCATGTACGGCACTTTGTGATCACTACTCGGTATTAATGTCGCCCATGGTTCTGGACCTTTACTCGAAGCAGCAGAAAGCCTTCCAAGCAGTGATACAAGACTGGGAAATGCAGCAAAGCGGGTTGAGAATGCATGAGAAGCTTGGGCCAGTTTGCGAAAGTCAGCTAGAGGCGAAACAATATAGGTATTAGTCGGGTGTAGCGGCGCTATTGGTCGGGCTCGCCGCCAATGTATGAGGTGAAGGGAGAGTAGTTGAAGGTCCGAAATGGAAAGACGTAGCTTCTTAGATAATTGCTGCAAAGACTTTGTCGGCGTTGTCCGCTGAATATATACAGTCAACGCTTTTGCGAGTGCAGGTGCCATGTGTTTCGCCATGATGATCTCTTTCAACAATGTAGAAGGAGGGACTAGTAGCATCAAGGCGCTGTGACGCGAGATTGCACCTGTAGCGTGATCGTTGTTTTGTGATGATGTATCATCTTCGATCTGGAAGGCATCAAAAGTCGTGAGCCATAAGTCAGTGTGTCGTTGCCGGCCAGGCGGCGGCAGATACGGTGTCGAAAAAGGTTGAGGTATCTGTAATGAAAGCTGAACATTGGAATCCAGCGTCAAATGAGCAATACGTGATGCCACTATGCTCTCATATGTCTCTGCCAAAGCAGCGGCCAAACTCGATGATTTCAGGATGAATGGCAGTGTCTTGCTGTAGTAGGCGTTTTCCGTTCTTGCTTTTTCTCTAATTTGTATAATCGTACGCATTTCGGACCAGATATAGTCGGTGCGTTTCTGCCTGTCTTTGAGCGCTGCGGCGAGTTTCTTGATGACGTGCGTGTACATTGTCTTCACATGAGCTTGATGTTCGAGTAGTGGCGGAGAAAGAACAAAGACGACGTTGAACATTGTCAGTGTTTCTGGCAGTGGTGTATCGCCATTGGTGGAACCGAGGGAGGCTGGATCGCTTCCTTCTGATGTCCAGGAAGAGCCTACTTTCGGTATTGGCTGTGGTGCTAGTCGTGTTGCCCTCGTAGCTGTTGGTGAAATCTCCTGGTCTTCATCTTCTTCGTCATGTTCGTCTGCTTCGGTGCTCTCGTGTCCAGCATCCTCGTCGTCGGCTATCCTCTCGTCGCTGTCCGTGATGAAATGCATTTCATCCTGATCTGCTGTTGGTTGATCTGCCTGAGGTGACTTTGCTACGGACTTTGTCTTCCTCCTCCGCCGCCGCCTCTTCCTGCCCCAACCACCCTCTTCCTTCTCGAATATTGGGCAGCCCAAAAAGCATATCCCTTCAATACACACCTCGAACTTCTTCTTATGCCATGTTCGACTCGTCGGTGCTAGCAGCTTGCCCAAGCCAGCAAGTGAATGTCCATGTACAAAATCCCATGACAGGCGTGCTCTCTCTATTTCATTCTGTTTCATCCCACCGTCTGCAGCTGTCGACCTATTTCTCGCTCCTGCGCTACCACCACCACCTTGTCCTGCAGGACCCTCATTCAGGCGTCCAGTATCGTTCCCTTGAGTAGCAGGATCCGCATCACTAACCTCCTCATCACTACTCAACGGGAACCCTTCCTCGTCTTCTTCCGTACTCCTCAACTGCACAGAATCCTGCTTGCCGTGTCTATTTCGTCGTTGCCGAGGCCTTTGTGAAGTTGACCATAGCTGAGACGCGCCAGATGTTGACCGCGAATCATTGTTGCCTCTTGCTCGCCCTCGCAGTATTGTGCCCACATCGTGAGTGGACTCGCCGCCTAGCTCCGAGCTGTCGGTGGTGTCAGAGGCGTTGTCGAAGTCCGTGTCGGTGGCGGAAGCCGAAGAGGGTCGAAGGGAAAGCCGGAGCCGGTTGCCTTCGTTTGGTGGTGGGTAGTGGAGGAGGAGTCGTGGACCTGCGCGAGTCTTTGTGATGAGGAGGATGGAGAGGAGTGATGGAGTGGTGATGAGACTTGCGGTTGGGTCCATACTGCTAAAGTCGTGCTTGAGCTAGCATGATTGGAGCTGCGATGTCGATATACTATCGCGAACGGAGTAAATGAGTTGCATGTTTCAGAGTTGTTTTAGATGTTCGGGTCAATGCTAAGCCGAGATCAAAATAATGTTTTGGAGGATTTCCTTAAATGCTTGGATTTGAGCTACATTGGGTCTGCAACAGAAAAGATACCTGTCGCACCTATACTCATGCCTCTGGTCTTGTTGAACAGACTACGAGATTATAGCTTCAGCTCAATAACAATATCCATGCTATGTACATCTTACGCAAATCATGTATTTTTCCGCCCCTCGATCAACTTCACTGGTCCTTCGTACACCAATCTTCCTCTCAACCAAAAGTCCACCGCAGACGATACTGTGACCCCCACGAACATGACACTGGCCCAATTGAACTTGTCCGCCTCCCACTTCCGTTCAATTGGCCACAAACTCCAGAAGAAAGCCCAGGAGCTGTACGAAACACCCAGGACATTCACAATCACTCCCCATCGTCCAAGTGACCATCGTGCAAGCGGCAAAGTTTCCGGGTGCTTGATGCGACGCCAGAGAACGCAGCCAATGGAAACTGTGTACGAAAGCATGATTGCCGATGTGTTGAGAGATATGATCGCATTGAAGGCTGTGTCAGAGCCAATATTGACGAGAGACAAGGCAACCGTTATGCCAAAGGTGAACAAAAGAGCATTCCTAGGTATACCGAGGTCGTCATCGATTGTTCCCAGCCAGCCACTGAATGGGAAGCCTTGATCTCTTGCAAAAGCAAAAGACTCCCTTGCAGTTGATGCTAGATAGCTCACGTTCGAAGCAAAGATTAGTATAAGAATACCTGAAGTCAACACCGTTGGTGCTGGTCGGCTGAGACCGTGTCGCATAGCCCAGAGGAAGGGATAACCAGATGGATCATCGAGTGCGGCTTGCAGATCTGGGATGGCAAAACACACAGTGACGATAAGTAGAATGCCTAGACTGGTGTTGACGATGTAAGACCAGAACATGGCCTTTGGCACCGTGATACCTGCATCTTTGACCTCTTCGGCCATGTGAGCAGCGGCATCTGATCCCAAACACCCGAAGATAGCTGAAATCTGTCCCACCAGCACAGACAGGCCAACATTTTGCCAGCCGCCGCCATCATAGAAAGTAGCGAATACATCAGTGGTTGAGGCGTGCGGCGCCAGAAACCACAGCGGGACGATGACTGTCCCCAGTAGGAGGATGTGAAAGCAGAACAGCCCATTCTGTACGAAAGGAATGATGCGAGAGCCCCAAATATTGAAGATCAGGACTATACCAGCATTGACAATGACGAGCAGGGTACCTTGCCACCGTGGCGATGTATACGAAGGGTTGTTCTCAAATATCAAGCCTTGTATTACAGTGCCAGTAACAAAACTACCGGCAGCGTTTCCTGCTTGCCATGCCTAGATTGTTATTAGTTTGATAGCTTGATGATCCAGCTTCGAAGTACGCACAAGTGTGACAAGCCAACCAACAAAATAGCTAAACGTCCTTTGGAAAGATTCTGGCGCAAACTCGGACACCCAGTGATATTGTCTGAAGTCTAACATTAACGTTTGTCTCTCGTCGCTACCGCGCGACTTACCCGCCACTAGTGGGAGACATCGAAGCCATCTCGGCCAGACTCGCAACGATCGGCAAGAAGCCGATGGTGGTTAGTATGAAAGAGTATACCATTCCCGCTAGTCCTCCATCATATAAACCATTATACATCGAACTATCAAATATTATTAGTCTCTTCCGCTCTGCAGATAGTAGTGATAGACCTACACTAGAACAAACTCCCAGGTTGCCTGTACCACGATAGTGAAGCTAAGCATAGAAAGTGATCGATATGATCTTCTCATCTGCTGTGTTTTACCAAGTCTCTTCATATCTCTCTTGTCCCAAACACTCACACGTCGACTATCATCAGGATGTAATGTTTTACCATCCAAATTTATGCCAAAGTAGCTTGATGTTGCACCAGGACTCTGGATGGCCTCCATAAAGCTGATGTGTGAAGTGTCCATCGGTGAGACTACATCTTGCGAATTGTGTGTGTTCGAGGGAGCTAGGGTTGTGGGTGACACTTCGTCTGCCATGCCTAGAACTCATGCAACGATGTTGTCGATATTTGCTTGATATGGGTTGAACAATATTGCGAGGACTTATGCTGTGAGTGAAGGAGGCATTGCAGAAATCAGTCAAGTGGCACACCGAAACAGAACACATTCTTGCTGACGGTGCGAAAGCTTCTCTGGTCGACATGGTAGAGCCAATGGGTGAACGTCTTTGATGAGTGTATAAAGGTCAATGTACGAAATATGGTCAAGCATGTTCTGGCAAAAGTAACAAAAGCTTGGACATCAAGCTACACAACAGTACAGATCACAACCGCCAAGTTGCGTTTTCCAAGTGCTCAAGATGATGAGGTGAAGTGGGAGATGAGGTGAAGTGGGAGATGAGGTCAGGTGCATTTGTTGGCTTCTTGTTGCGTCCTCAGAAAATGTGCGGCCGATGTCGGAGGTCGATCTGATTTGCGAACTCAACTTCAACTTCAACCTGGAACTCTTCTCTCCAGATATTGTTCAACATGAGGGAGACATCATGTCCGGAAAGCGACCTTAGCTGAAGCTCATCTGCACCATGCGCCTCTGTGCTGTCGCTAGACACGAGTACATAGGCTAATCCCAGCTTGTGATCTATCTTGTGCTGAAATGTTTCCTAGGTTCCAATATATGTGCTTAACCTTTTTACATCACGTCTAGATCAGTCAAAGAAACAGCAGTACCAATGAATCCCTGCATGCTTCGTAGCCTTGTCCCCGTGCCTCCCCTGAAAGAGTTCCGTGATCTCATCTCCTTCTCATCAGTTCTTCAAGTGTCATATATCTCTCCTACATACATTTGAAGCAATCCACACGCTATGCCCACCCCTGGTAATCTACACATCAGTGAGGGTCACCATGGAGGCTACATCGCGATTACTACGGCCTTGCTGACCACTTGGATGCTTTTATTCTATCTAAGTAGAGTCTATGTCAGAACCCACCTTACTCCTTGGGGTTCTGATGATTGGGCACTGACAGCAAGCACGGTAGCACTCACATCTAGCTAGAGGTGGACCGCAACACTAATCATTTTGGCATAGGTATTGTCCCTCTTTCAAGTGGCAAACGTGTTTGCAGCTGTTCACGATGGCCTTGGATTGTGCGGAAGGTTTTTGACTGCAGACGAAACAGAAGCTATCATGCAGGTATGTATACCTGATTAGCCATATCCATTTCACTCTGACCAACGATCTAACATCAACAGTTCATCTACATCTCTCAAATCCTCTATATCGCCACTATCTGCGCATCCAAGGTCTCGACCGCTCTATTAATTTCTCGCCTTACAAGAACCGATAAACATCTCAAAGCAGCTCGCTGGATAATACATTTCACAATCTGGTGGAGTGCTGCCGCTATTCTGATGATTGCTCTTCGCAAAGAGATTCATCATCCGTGGCTGGAATGGGTAAACTCAAAGAACGGCTTGTATCAACGCTGGGTCATAGTCGAGGTGGTTGGAATGGTCATTGAAATAGGACTTGTGGCACTTGCTGTGACGTTGGTTGGTTTTCTGGCTATGGACAACAAGATCAAGTATGTTGTCGTAGGAGCTTTCAGCATCAGGCTCTTGTAAGTGACAGCGTTCTTATTATGGTGTCTTGTGTCAAGTGGTAACTTATATTCTCTAGGATCATCCCGCCTACTATCCTCCGACTTGTTTATCTTGAACCACAGCGCAATGCGGCAGATCCGACCTTTCGTACTGTCATTCCGGTCTGCTTGACCCAGATTTGTATGCACGTTAGCCTCATCACTGCAACCGTCCCATGCTTGAAGCCCTTCATTGCACCTTTCGAAGCAGACTACGATGAGGATACTCATGTCAAAAACCGATGTAACATAAACAACAATAACAACCATCAGGCCACACCAAGTCGAGCAGGATCGGGTTTATCAGAGACCATCCCCGGCTTCATGTTCCGCAAGCCACCGTCGAGTCGGCAGACGAGTGAAAGAGGCAGCAGTGTGCTATACTACAATACTGAGAAAGACTTTCGCTTATCAGTGTCACGCGCGATAAGTAGGCAATCTGTACAACATCGTCGGAACATGAGTAAAGACATAAATACTGCTAGACAAGCATCTCCTCAGCAGCAAGAGGAATGGATGATGGCATTAGCAAATCCTGGTGTTGGACGACCACTAATGATGAGGCCGGACACATTAGGTTTCGAGGTTACGATAGACTCTGGAAGTCCAATTGCAAATTCTCCTCTATCGCCAGCAGAAACAAGAGTAGGCAATAGTATTATTAATGTTCTTGAGGGAGAGGAGGCGGACGACATGTACATTCGGCGGGTCAAGGAGGTGTCGGTGGAGTATTCTTGCAGCAATAATGTATAAATAGAGGGACCATCTACGTACAATACAACAATGAAAATCTAATATCTTGGTGTCGATGGTGTCAAGACTGCCGCCGCGCTTCTTGGCCCAAAAGGGGCTGTTGCCCGCATCGTCGAAGCTACATCTCCACTTTGCATTGAGCATCAGTCAGCAAGCATCAGACGGCAACAAGACGTCACTTCCCATTCTACTCCATCCTCCCCGTCGTAATCCTGGCACTTGTTTCAGTTCCTCATCTGCCCGTGCAGATTCCCCCTTCGCCTCCTCAGCCTCGTTCTTCCTACAAATCCTCCTCCAACCAAACCACCACCACTTCCTCATCAGCCATGTCTCTCTTCTTCGGCCCAGCCGTGGACATTGATGTTGTCCTTGAAGACGCTGATGAACGCCAAATGGTTGACATGAAGCTTGATAAAGGCAAGCGCGAAAAGGCACCATTGTACATGGATGGGGAGAGCGTCAAGGGTGCTGTAACTGTGAGACCAAAGGATGGAAAGAGGTTGGAGCATACTGGTATCAAAGTGCAGTTTATTGGTGTCATTGGTATGTTCAATCGAAGCGCGTAGAGTAGCAGCAAAGCTGTGTTTTGGGTGTGTTCGCATAGCCTTGTAACCACCAGCCGGACTGCTGCCTGGTGCTCTCCCGGCTCCGACCACATTCACTTACTCGTTCTCTTCCCAGAAATGTTCTTCGATCGCGGCAACCATTACGAATTCCTCTCCCTCGTCCAAGAACTCGCAGCCCCAGGCGAACTTCAACACCCTCAAACCTTCACCTTCAACTTCAAATCCGTCGAAAAACAATACGAATCCTACAACGGCATCAACGTGAAACTGCGCTATTTCATCCGCGCCACCGTCTCCCGCCGCATTCAAGACGTCATTCGCGAAAAGGATATTTGGGTGTACAGCTACCGTATTCCGCCTGAGATCAACAGCAGTATCAAGATGGATGTGGGTATTGAGGATTGTTTGCACATTGAGTTTGAGTATTCGAAAAGTAAATACCATCTAAAGGATGTGATTGTGGGGAGGATATACTTTCTGCTGGTCAGGCTGAAGATTAAGCATATGGAATTGAGTATCATTCGACGTGAAACGACTGGAGTTGCGCCCAATCAATACAACGAGAGTGAGACATTAGTCAGGTTTGAGGTCAGTCTGGATGCATCTTCTTCTACTAATGCACATTCGCTGACAACATATCATCCACCCACAGATCATGGACGGCTCACCATCACGCGGCGAAACAATCCCCATTCGTCTCTTCCTGGGCGGTTTCGACTTGACGCCGACATTCCGTGAAGTTAACAAGAAATACTCGACGCGTTACTACCTTAGTCTTGTACTCATCGATGAAGACGCACGTCGCTATTTCAAACAATCTGAAATCGTCCTGTTTCGACTGGCACCTGAGGGCATGCCGCTTGCGCAAGAGCAGAATAAGCAGATTGCTGTGTCGTAGACGAGATGATGAATGTCTGGGGCTCTGCCCGAAGCGATTCGCGGCTTGTTCGCTTCCTCATCATGTTCATGGCGGTTGCTTGAGCAGCAGGAGGAGGCGCTTTCACCGCGTCAATCGTGTCCCAACGGCAGTTTCTGGAAGTCCTCTTCGAGCTAGTAGCAGAAACCATTCATATCAGCAATGAAGCATTCAAGCTCGGACGAGTCGCCTTACCCCAAGCACAGTATCTCCCAGAAAGTGGTGCACAAGCTGTCTATCTACACCACACCGCCCAAATCAACCGCAACTCAAATTGCCCAATCTTTGTCATCCTAGTATCTTCTGGATTGCTTGGTTCATGACTGATCCCCTTCTGCCACCTCTGAAGAGATTACACTGTGTTAGACTTGGGTTTTACACGGCGTTGCAAGCATACACATATTTCACCAACTCAAGAGCTCGGCCTTATCCATTCGCTTTCTTGGCTCCACATGCACACACAATCTGCGATCGCGCGAAACAAGTCAACATGGCAGCAAGCAGTAAGCAGCAGAAGACCCTCCAGCGCATAGTGCGAATGCAAGCCACGCAGAATGACATATCCTAAATCGTATGTCTGCTAAGACTTGGAATACAAAGTAGGGTTTTATTGCGTCGAACTCGATCGGACCGGGCGAGTATGTAAGGAATCCTTTCAAATCATCAAAATACTCGGGCTTGTACTTCAGATGAGATTAGGAATGAGATTGGGACTCGGACTTGAACTTGAACTAGGACGCAGGTTCATCGTCTCGATACCAGACAGACTAGCCACAGGAGAAGCAGTGCAGCCAAGAGGATTATGCGCTTAGTTACGACCATCGAACAACTAATTGTAAAGTGTAGTCATATCCATATCAAAACACGTAGAATATCAGAACAGCTGCTTGTGCACGATTCCTCTCTCTCACCACCGTTGCGTCTTCAGCACTACCTATGTTTTCTCCTTTGCCTTGCTTGCTCATTTCTCGAGCTAATAGAACAGGAATGTGCTTGCTCATTAAAACAGGATTCATTGTTAAGTCATTACTACGTTATAGAGTACCATTGAGTATTGACTCGGCTCAAAAAGAAGCAGCCGAAAACGCCTCATTGGAGAACCATTATCATTGACAGGGTCGTTGCATTCTCATATCCATTACCATGTCCAGCTGCACCACCATGAAGAAGGAAAGGAAGATTCGAGAAAAGAGGCGACAGCAGAAGAGCACAGATCGTGAAGCAAGCACATCAACGGTATCCTCCTTGACCACCTCCAGGAGGTCCATATCCTCCGCCATACCCACCACCACCACTACCACCACCACCATATCCCGGTCTTCCGCCCCCACCCATCTGCATCTGCTGCAACCTCTTCTGCTCTCTCTTCGCTCTCTTTCTCTTTCTTTCCTCCAATTCTCTGATTTCATGCCTTTGCTCATTCATCTCCTTCCACTCCGAATACGCACCCTTGATACCCAAAGCCGCGATACCAACAGCCGCCGCATCTTGCAACCACGCTTTACTACGTTTCTTCCTCGCTTCTTCGGGCGACAACTCTCCAGCAGCGACCTGCTTGTGGCGTTTGTCCGAAGATTCCATAGATTGGTAAACACCGTGTGCGGCGTGGATAGTGGCAATGGAAGCAAGAGCGGCAGTGACGTATTCTTTGCCTCGCATCTTTTTGCGTCTGTCTTCGAGGTCTTCAATTGACGTGGCCGAAGAGCTGGAGGAGCTGGATGAGGAACGACGAGGTTTACGATTATCTCGCCCGCCATCGACTTGAGTACCGCGTTGGGAGCCACGACCGCCTCGGTAGTTTTCTTGTCCACCTTGCGCAGCGACAGCACCAGCGGCAGAGCCTGCAGGACCAAAACCTCGTTGGCCTTGATTGTTGTCACCACGACGGTTATCTCGATCCCTGCGACCTGGAGGAGGAGATCTGTCAGAACGAGAAGAGGAACGTGAACGGCCGCGTGACTTTGAGTTGTTCACACGATCCCAGATTGCTTTGCCAGCTGCTGCTAGTGCACCGCCTGCCAATAGGCCTTCAATACCACTCGCGTTGTTCCCACCTCGGCCTTCACCAGATCGGCCACGAGACGTAGAGCGGTTTCGACCTCCAGCAGACTGTGAACGAGAGCGGGATCTATCTCTTTCTTTTTCACCAATATTGGCGGAAGGACCATTGGCAAGTCGATTGGCTGCGAGACCTCCAAGTACAGCTTCAACCAGATGGCGTTTTGACTTTTCATTGGGGTTGCGATCGATCAGCTTGTCAATACCACCTGCACCAAAGGCAGCAGTTGCAATACGCTTTCCTTTTTCGCCAGTCCATGGTCCAGGCTCGTTGCGTGATTTGATGGCTTCAACGGCACCGGCAATAAAGGCAGCTTGAGCAGCTTGGGCCCATTGACGTTGAGTCTTACCTTCCCTATCACCTGACCCAGCACGACTTCGGCCGCCCCTGTCTCTGCTCCTACTTCTTGACTTTTGTCCAGTAAGTGCTCCAACTATTCCGCCAAGTCCAAGAGCTTCTGCCGCAGATTCGAGGCCGGACTTACGGTCGCGGCGTGGCGGAGGTGATCTGTCGTCGTCGGAGTAATAGTAGCCTCTATCATCTCGAGGGGGTGGCCGTCTTTGGTTGTTGTTTCTTTGATTACGTGCGCGTCCAGCAGCATATCCAGCAGCTGCCCCTGCGGCAGGTCCAGCATAGTCGTCGGAATCGTCATCATACTGGGGCTGTTGTTGTCGTCTAGGGCCGGCTTGTGAGCGAGCTCGGCGTGGGTATGGTGCATCATAGTCATCATTGTTTCTGTTGTTGTAGCCTCCACGAGGTCCGCGTCCGCTTGGTGGAGGGAAAGCTCTGGGTATATCTTCGATGCTGTCCTCGCGTGTGCGGAAGGCTAGATCACGAGGTGGAGGACCCTTTCCACGCTCGACAAAAACAGTCTCCTCGACGTACTCCGGTTCGTTGCGACCTCGAGGGCGAACGCGGGTGTTGTAAGAGCGTCGCGGACCATTGTCATATGCGCCGTAGTCGGACATTTGTGTGATTTGTGTGTTGCAAGGCGTGCGGGCGGTGAAGGCTGATGATGGAAGCAGGGAGATGGGGAAGACGCACGAGAGGCAGGTGAAGTGCAGCTTGCTATGTTGTCAATGTTTGTCAATGTGTTGCTAGTTAGGGTGTCTTTGATTCGTAGGTCGACAGGCGAGATAAGGCTGGTAGGTTGTCGCTGTGAAGAAGAAGAGGCCTTGAGTTCAGATGTTAAGGTGATGACTATGTAGCGGCCTGATAAACCCTATCAAAAATGACTGAAGAACGAGAGTCGGTCGAGACTACGTCTAGTGTTTTGGCGATGAGTTGACGCAGGACGAATGTGTGCGGCTTTAGAAAGAGAGATAAAAGATGAGAGAGAAATGGGGGGCGGTGTGAGCTGGTCGAAGAGCTAGGAGGATCAAAAGGCTGAAAGGTTAGATGGAAGATAGACTCTGTCGCAGAGTGTTTTGAGATTCGGTCGCTGGCTTCTCACGGCGGTTGCGCTTGCGCTTGCCAGCCAGCAAGGCGGGGGATGAACGTTCGCTTGGCTCTGGCACGTGCTGCTCGTCCAAGGTTGACGGAAGGTGACGTGCTGTGGCTGGAGCTTGTGTCTACATTATTATCTTGTATCTTGTATGCGTTGCCTTATATGTATTGCATTTTAATGGCAGTGTCAGGCACCACAATGTGTGCTATCCGCCTTCAACCCTTGAGTTATCTGCTTTGTCCTTTTCGCCAGCCATCTTATGCAGACTGACCGCCATATTCTACCCATCATCGTTATTCGTCTATGCCACTATCTCACGTCTCATCCACACCATTGACCATCTGATCCTTCTCTACCACCTTGCCATCCGGATCTATCTGCTTGCCCATCGTCTTCTCGCCTGCATTGCCCCTAAGTTGCATCTTGTCGAGCATTTGCAATACCTCCACCTCAGCCAATATCTTCTGAAATATCCGCGGTCCGTCCTTACCCAACGCCGTGCCTACTCCTACCGCAACAGCACCAATACTCAGGAAGCGTGCATAACCTGGATAATCAGCCACGCCACCTACACCGATAATCTCAATAGGCGCAAGCCGAACATGCTTGTCCAACATCATGCGGATTGTGCGGACATTGCCAAGGGCAATGGCGTGAAGAGCAGCACCACCAACTCCGCCAATGCCAGTTCCTGAGGCTGATGCAGCTGCTGGGACAAAGCTACCAGGTTCGCTCGAAGGTGCCAGGAACTCTTCGCTTTCTGAAAGGACAAGACAGCTTCCAAGCGTGTTGGTGGCTGTTATAAAGTCGACTGGACATTTCAGATTGTCTGCAGTAGTGGCTAGGAGTGCGTCGATGAGATTCTGAAATTGGTCATGGTACGTGTACGGCGGTGTCTTGATGCCGACTAATACGTGAGCATCTGGATCCTGTAGTATTTTGTTCCGCTGCAGAGCAAAGAGGTATTCTTGGAGTGCAAAGCTTGAGTAGGCTGGCGGTGGTTTGTTTGGAATGTTTGGACAGGAAAGGTTGATCTCCATGTGGAGCGGGTGTGATATACGCGCACGACATTCTGAGATGAGCTTGTGACATTGGATGATTTCGTCTGAAGTGCCCGTGACTGAAACGATGAAGGGTTTCTTCCTTTTGTTTGTCAAAGGTTTGTTGGTAGAGACGATGCGTTCAATGATGGTGATATACTCGCTAAGAGGTGTTGGGCTGTATCCCAATGTGTTGAGAGTAGAGTTTGCATTTGGTGACCTTTCGTCTTTGACAGTGTTGAATCTAACGTCGAAGTAGATGTACTGGTGAATGTTTGGGTCATGAGGGAAGCCTTTGAGCAGGCTCGTGCGGACTGTGACTGCGCCTGTAGCAGGAGACTGATAGAGCTTAACCAAATCCTTATCACTCGTTAGCTTGCGCGTCTGATCTGAGCTGATTGTTGTCTCACCTCCTCAGTAGATGCCCAAGGATTGGCACTATTTTCGTGAACAATTAGCTCTTCTTTCAACAGAAAACGCCAGTTTCACTCACCTATTCAAGAGCGGAGGTTGGATATTGAGAGGCATGGCTTCTGTGATTTTTTCTCTGTGCGCGACTCTTTCTCGGCTCTCTCGGATGGTACACACAGTTATGGTCAACAAAAAGATGAGAGCAGGTCACCGCAGCGAATCTGTTACACCAGGCACGTCACAAAATGAGTGTGTATCATTGCTCGTGGGAGAGGAGAAGACCATGCGCATGTCACACGGATGAGAAGATGGACCGGAAAAGGGCGCCTCTCCCTTTCGTTTATGTCCAATACTTGCTTTGCTTACGGGACGCTCTCCGGTGATTATGACGGACTAGCGGGCATAGCTCGTCTAATCGCTGCCTTGGCATGTGTGTGCACAATGGCCGTTGAAGCTAGCGCTTGAACGTCGGTCGCTTCTCTAGCCTTGAAATCATTAGTCGAAGTAAGCTGTGGTATAAATGCTAAGAGTATTTGTATGTAAAGGAGCAAGACCAGGAGAGTCCCGTGCTGTCTAACGCACAACTAGGTCTTATTTCTCCTCTTGCCTTGATTTCTTGGCCTATCAGTAACCATGTGCTTGTTGATATTGCGCTTCCCACGAGTCTTGTATCCACCTTTGGCCTAGAAGAGAAAGAAAGAGTTAGCATGGTGTTGACAATACCCGGTTCGGATTTACATACTGGAGTACCCCAAGGACTTTGTGGGATGTTGTTACCCTTTCCTTTACCACGACCACCACCGTGAGGATGGTCCTCTATCATTGGGGTTAGTCTTCTCTGTTGTACTTGATGGAGTTGATCTTCAACTCTACTTACTTGCGTTCATTGCCAAACCACGCACTGTTGGTCTAATACCAAGCCATCTCTTTCTTCCTGCCTTTCCCAGTTGCGTGAAGTGATAATTTGGATTGCTGGCAACGCCCATGGTGGCACAAGCTTCTGGATCAACTCTCCTCACTTCACCGCTCTGTAATCGTACAACCACCTCCTTACACTTCTTCCTGTTCTCTTCCTTGGAGATGACGATAGCATAAGTACCAGCACTTCGACAAAATACTGCTCCTTTGCCCACTGTGGAGCCCACATTGTATATCTGTGTACCAAGCGGAACCATTCGAATTGGGAGGCAATTTCCTCGAAGAGCAGTCTTGGCCGCAAGCATTCCAGGATCGACTGAACCACCCATCGACCTGATCAGCTCCGATGGTAGTCCAGACCTATAACTCTGAATCTTGTCCCCTTCTCGCATGCCTTCTGCAGCAATGATGTAACTCTTCTTCTTCGTCTTTTCGCTGGTGATAAGAGCAATGTGTGCGCTTCGATTCGGATCGTGCTCGATTCTGTCTACAATGTGGATTCCTGGTGCCATACGGTGAAAGTCGACCATTCGTATTCTTCGTTTATGTCCTCCACCACGATGTCTGACGGTCACTCGACCTGTGTTATTTCTTCCACCTAATCCCATACCTTTCTTGGGAAATGTGAGTTTGGCATATGGTCTTCCTTTCCATAGATGGTCATTGATGGGTCTTCGCAGATGTCGCACACCAGGTGTTCGAGGTTTGTATGTTCTCATAAAACTGCCAGCAGTGTTCTTTGCTTTCTGTGATAGCTTTCCTGCTCCTGCATCATTACTCTGCGCTAATGCTTGACTTCCATCGGTACTGCTGGAGGCCTTTAAGGGGGTCTTGGTGGCAGTGGCATAGGCTCTTGTAATTGTCCACGCACTGTTGGCGCATTGTGTCGACCGGCTCCATATCCGAGGTTGCAACATCTTGATGTCCCGTAACTGAGCTATGTAATCAGTCGAGAGATCACTTCAGTACATCATCGTCGTTGGACCTTTGTCGAGACTTTTGAAAATCGACGTCGAGGCCGTTCTTTAGCAGGGTCGGACCAAGTTTTGGAATTCTGAGATTTTGAAGTCTGGATGACCCAAAGAAAGTTGACCATCTCTCTGGGCAACGACATTCTACACCAAGCAACAGCGGCAATTTCGATGTTGATATTCACCATCTATATACAGCTGTAGTCGAACGTCTTTTCTGCTAGACCTGTCTACTGTATCGTAGGCCATCGTGCGACACACTCCGCTTTCAATCGCACCAACAAACTTCTCAATCGCGCGGTTGATTGGCGCGCAGCGATCGTCATACCTTGAACACGAAAAACCTAGCGCGTCCCATAACAGCTTCAATTCCCCGCTTATTACACACCACTTCTCTACCAACCTCCAATACAAACCCAACTTCTTCCGCTACAACTGCTCCTCTTCCTCCAACATCCCTCCAGTCAGAGGCGTGGTCGTCGAGCTCGAAGGCACATCAACTTGTCGACTTCACCACAATCACTTCCGACCACGCACCGTCGTAACTGCATTTTCCTGACGCGTTCCGGACTTCTCAACTCTCTGTCTCTCGCCCACCACAATCGCTCTTGCCTTCTCAGATACTCGACGACTCTAAACAACAGTTCAGCCGCTGGTCGCTCACTCTTTGCACTCGTCTTAGCAACGTACAACATCAGGCGTCCGTCATCTCATCAGCAGATTTACTAACGTTTAGCGTAGCAGTCATCAACAAAGCATAGCAGCGCCTTCATTGGACAACATACTGCACAATAACACGACTACTTTATCTCTCACTAGCCCCAATCAAACCTTTATAGCCACTCGCTATCAAGATGCCTCCTGTATGTCGTCCAATCCAGCCTCGTATCCATCACCGCAACATCATGCCATCATCAGCAACTCACTAACGTTTCATCTCAATTACAGGCACGTACTGTCCGAAGGACTGTCACCAATGAGAACGATGAAGTCGGTACTACGCGTCTTACTCGGGCCAAAGCTAAGCTTGCTGGTGGTGCCACCGATGCCTCGATTTCAACTCTTAAGAAACCTCTCGCTGCAAAGAAGAATGCCACCAATGCTGTCATCAACAACGAGAATGCCATCTCCCGCAAGCGGCCAGCGCTTTCCGATATGAGTAATGGCGGCAAAGACCTCGATATGAAGAAGCCTCTTAATGCTGCGGCCAAGCCTACTATCGCCGATCTGCAAAAAGCTACTCGTACTGCTTCAACACGCTCAGTCCTCGGCAGCAAGGACAAGAACTCGACAGGCAGTGACCTTAAGCGACCTGCTAGTGTTGTTGGACACACGGCGCCACCATCCAAGAAGAGAGCAACTACAACCTCTGTCCGAAGATCAATCAAGGCAGAAGATGACTTGGAGGAAAACATCGAACCTTCTCACAACGACAACGTCAAGATTAAGGTCTCACAATCAGTCAAGGTCATTACCAAAGCTGAGGATGGTATCGAGTATGAGAGGGAAATCAGGAAGAGTGAGAAGATCATTGAGACCAAGGCCAAGACTCAAGAAGATATCCGAAATGAAGAAATGATTGAGGCCATGGACGATGAGGACCACGGTGATCCATTGATGGTTTCTGAATATGTTTATGACATCCTCGACTACATGAAGGAGCTTGAGCTGAAGACCATGCCAAACCCCAACTACATTGAGCAACAAAAGGAACTCCAATGGAGGATGCGTGGTGTTCTCATTGACTGGCTTCTTGAAGTTCACACCAGATTCCACCTTCTGCCGGAAACTTTCTACCTCACTGTCAACATCATTGACCGCTTCCTCTCCTGTAAGGTCGTCCAGCTCGAACGTCTTCAACTTGTCGGAATCACTGCCATGTTTATTGCTTCCAAGTACGAAGAAGTCCTGTCACCTCATGTAGGCAACTTCCGTCACGTTGCAGATGATGGCTTCAGCGAGCAAGAAATCCTCAGCGCAGAGCGATATATCCTGGCGACTCTCAACTACGACTTGAGCTTTCCCAACCCGATGCACTTTATGCGCCGTATCTCAAAAGCAGACAACTACGACATTTCAACACGTACTCTTGCCAAGTATCTGCTTGAGATTACTCTTCTTGACCACCGCTTCCTGGCCTTCCGTCCTTCCATCAACGCTGCTGCCTCGATGCACCTCGCTAGAATTATCCTCGAGAAGGGTGAATGGGTATGTTTATGCTTACTCTCCTTTCATTTGGTAGCACTACTAACGTCTACACAGGACGCCATCTTCGATCACTACTCTGGATACACTGAGGAGGAGATCCGGCCGACGTACCAAACCATGATTGACTACCTTCGTGCTCCTGTTGTGCACAATGCGTTCTACAAGAAGTATGCTGCTAAGAAGTTCTTCAAGGGTATGTTGTGTTTGATGTCACTGTATTAGCCATGTACTAACAATTATCACAGCCTCCCTCCACGCTCGTGCTTGGGCAAAGAAATACGAAGGCGATCTCAGCGAGGTCAATGGTGTCCGAAGTCCTTGATCAATATCAGGCACGGACACTGCTGCATCTCAACAGCCAAGTCTACCAGTGATACCGACATTCTTTTGACAACTTCACTTCCCTGCACTGGTTTTTAGACGAGAGAATATGTTCTAAAGGTAAAATATCGTAAATGAGGATGGTGAAACATGAATATCTGCATCACGGCGTTGGGTTTTGGTTATTGTGGGTGGGAGTATGAAGCATTCTTGTTCTAGTGAAGTGAAGCCTGCTGTAAGGTGGTGACAAGCATGGCGTTTGGGTCATGAGGGAGTAGAAGGCCATTTTCTATCGGAGTCCTGTTTCCTTGCGCTGGATGGTGCTGGCGACGAGGAGGTGTTTGTGAACGGACAACGACGACGAGTTGGATTAATGATTCAAGACTTGATGTACTTGCTCTGCAATATTGCGGAGTCAGTCGACATGTTTTAGAATGGAGCAAATGCTTTCAGTATGTTTACCAGCAATATATCATCATGTCTACTTTTCGTCTCGTCTAATCACTCATCCCGTCACTCGGCCGATACCTGCTCTGCTCGGGCCCGACTTGTTTTAATGCCTACCAAACCGTCGTCTTGTCTTGTTGTTTTGTCCGAACTAGCGGTAGCTAAGCCTCGTTTCTGACTAAGAAGATCTGCGACTAGACGCAAGCACGCTGGCTGCCTGCTCTCTTTCGTCGACTTGATTCGATGAGTCACCTTCCAAGTGTGCCCTAACCAGTTGTGGGCAACCACGCGCGCGGCGACTGCAGGCAGCTTGGCTTTGACTTTCTCTTTTGGACAGCTGGACTCTGCTTGTGAATCCCAACCTACCTTCAACAACAATACCCCTCCTTGAAGCTTCTCCACGCGGACCATCCGCTCGACCTCCATTGTATCCCGTGGTCAACAATTCATCACTCGATTGTGACTCTTTCACACAATTGCTCAAGAACCTTGGCGAGCTGGTCTCGTTCACCTTTCCGCCCTGGCTCATTCCACATCTTCATTGCGACTAGCGACCACCCCTCCAAAACAGCAGCATGGACCACGACGAGAATGAGAACGCTCTGAACGAGCCTCTCTCTAGACTCAAGAGAACGGCATGTGGACTATGCAGGAAGAGGAAGCTCAAATGTGATGGTACTAGACCAAACTGCGCAACGTGCTCGAGATTGGGACACGATTGTGTTTACGAGGAAGCACGCAAAAAGAGCGGACCGAAGCGCGGATATGTCAAAGCATTGGAAGCACGACTTGCTCAGGTGGAAACACAGCTCAAGAAAACAGACGCTGATGGAAGTATTATGCTTGTGGATGCCGAAGGAAACATCACTGGTGGCCTGCAAGGCATACAAGGCCAGGGCGTGTTTGCGATCCCTCCACTAAGCAAGACCCAACCTGGAGGATTTGGTTTCCCTGGCTCTGTCAAGAACAATGGACGGCCTTTCAGTACTCCTGGTGACCCTATGGCTGGAGCACCAAACTTCAACCAAGGAACCCCATTAGTCAATCCTCAGTGGAATGCTGGAGACATCTCTGATCCAAAATCTGCACCTTGGGATCTGCTGCCGACTGGTCTGGAGGAGCCTCTTCCTACCATTCCAATCATCAATGAACTGTACGAATCCTGCCAGGTCTATGAAACGATCTCAAGCTAATCATACCGACAGCACCGACCTCTACTTTTCCAAGATACATTCATATATTCCCATAATGCATCGAGCTCGATTCCTCATGGCATTGGCGATGCCACCGAATCTACAACCTCCTGTCGCTCTACGCTACGCAATGTGGGCGTTAGCATCCGAATCAAGTGATCGTCACGCTTCAATGTCAGACATTTTCTACCGACGCTGCCGCAAATACCTGGAACTGGATGAGATGCGCGGGTTTGGCGAGTCAATTGTGACGGTAGCACATTGTCAAGCATGGGTATTGATCTCAATCTACGAGTTCAAAAACATGTACTTCCCACGAGCGTGGATGTCCTGTGGAAGAGCAGTGCGTCTAGCGCAGATGTTGGGTCTGCATAGAGTGGATGGTGGCACGACAGAATGCAAAGAAACATTACCTCCGCCGAAAGATTGGATCGAGAAGGAGGAAAGACGAAGAACGTTCTGGATGGCATTCTGGGAAGATCGATGTGCAAGTATTGGTACTGGTTGGCCAATGTCGGTCGAGGAACAAGACATACATACGAATCTGCCAGCATCCGAAGATGCTTTTCAATCAGGAAGACCTGCTCCAACACAACCCTTACCGGAAGCTTTACGATCATCAGGAAGTGATCTTTCTGGGTTTGCTGGAGCCATCTTATTGGCAGCCATGCTAGGACGAAACCTGGAACACATGCATAGAACCACACCAGAAGACAACGAAAGTGATCTGAACGGGAAGTACTGGACTCGACATCGTGATATTGACAACATCCTGCTCAACCTTACCATGGGCATGCCGGAAATGCTGCGGATACCAATGGGTCTTCCTGATCCGAACGTCATCTTTATGAATATGTGTATTCACACTGCAGTCATCTGTTTGCATCAGTCTGCAATGTCTCGAGCAGACAAGCATCAACTGACTGGAAGTATCAGCTCTGAAAGTAAAATGAGGTGTGTTACTGCAGCTATGGAGATTGCTTCGATCATGAGAGCAATAGCACATCTGGATCTCAGCCGCATGAACCCATTCATGTCATTCTGTCTCTATGTTGCGGCTCGAGTCTTTATACAGTACCTGCGAGCAAGACGAAACGATGCACGCTTTCAGTCTTCTCTGTCGTTTGTGCTCAATGCAATGAACGCGATGAAGAAGAAGAATGCTCTTAACGAGGCGTTCCTTGCTCAACTGGATGTCGAAATGGAGGCCTGTAATCTACCGAGGCCGACCTTCACGCCGTCGCCTAGTTTCACGCAGGTATGCATTTGAGGTCAAACTCAACACGATCCGATGCTAAATCTATCTAGATACAGTCTTCAGTAATGCACAAGAATAACGACCGTAATACAGGTGGCCATGGTATTGCTGCTGGATTTACTGGAGCTTCGAATACAGGGCCTAATGTTTGTGACATTGGCTTCCTCGGAAGTGTCGTTCAGATTGAAGAAATGGCAGATTCACCAAATGGTACCACAGGTTCCTCTGGTAACTCAGAGTATCAATCCCGGATCCCTCCACCAGGACCGTTTGACCCGTACATGCCCGATGCCAGTATTGGTCTTTCACCACAAGTGTCTGGACATTCGCCACCAATACTAACACCTGGATCTACCAGCAACAGTGATTCGAATGCTGGCAATCAAGCTGCATATGGACAGAGTAGGAATGCAAGCTACAACGAGCAACGGCAGGCACTTAGTGATAATGCTCCATCCTTCATGTACGATGCTGGTGCAACATCACAACCGAGCATGGATAATAAATACCCTGGCGCTATTTATCGGCAGCAAAACCAATCTATGAATAACAGCAACAACGTCAATATGCCTGATCCCGCTAAAGCGTTTACCGACATGACTGCTTTATTCGATTTGCCCACTCCATCCGAATTCAATACGGCAATGACACCAGGTGTACAGGATTTTGGTAATATGACATATGGACAACAAACCACCATTCCCATGCGGCACAGTGGCGACACATCAACTCTTGCAGACACTCCAGGAAGCTGGAATATGAACATGACAGGAGGAACTGGCATGACACCGAATTTCAACGACATGAGTGGTGTGACTGATTGGGACAATCTGATGGATGGACTGACGGATTGGGACCCTTCGCAAATGAATGACGGGTTAATCCCTCCACTTGATTGAAGCGGGAGGGATGAGAGAGGGCGAAAGGAAGTCTACAAATGATGATTTTGATATGGCGTAAAAGACTAGGGATATTAGGAGACTCTTGGGGACTCGGATGAGGAGGCGGAAAGCGGATATATTTTGTGATACCCTCGGGGGGATATCTTGGAGGAGGAAACTCGAGCTCGAGACAGAGAAAGGGAAAGAGAGAGAGGGGACACTCATTCCCAACTCCTATCTCCATAATGTATTATATGATAGATTTCAACTCAACTTCACTACGGTAGAGTATTACTGGCAATCTTCATCTTCGCATGAGAAACGCTTATTGCTTCGGCTGTTCGCTTCGTCGTCATCTAGAACTACTCCGGCTGTACCTGTGTATCTTCCTTTGACTTCGTATTCATCCTGGATTTACTGTTTTGTATATTATTGTCCTGTAGGTTTGTTATGCATTGTCAATAAAAGAGATTCCTTACTCCAAAAGTGTGCACGCTACGAGTACTACACCTACACATTATGGTGAGTCTATCTTGGTGGCGAAACACCCCGCGCTCTACTCTCCATCGCAGCATTTCATCTCTCAGGAATTGCAAGGCTGACCACGCTCCATTCACCACACTAGGGCTGCACATCCTCCCGCGACGCAAATGCCAGCACCGCCGGCGCACCAACAACAATAGCACACCCCTCCTCCCTCGACCAACCCCAAACCCGCACCTCAACAACATCAGCCTCCCGCTCCGCCCTTCCAATCCCACGTACCACCACCGTTTCCGACCTTTCCACCCAACCCACCACAACCGCCACACGCACCCTCCGCCTCAAGACACCCCGCCCCTGGTCATCAGCAGACCACCCACCCCCCTTCAACCCCTCCTCCCTAACCCCCCTCACCTCCTCAAACCGCTGGACACAAAGCGGCCTCACCCGCGAACGCATCGCATATTTCGACACTCGCGTCACCGGCTCCCCACAAGTATGGCAGACGATCCAACTCGCGCTTGAAATGGGCCGGGATCAGGGCGATTGGCGCGGCGCGGGCAGTTTTATTGAGGCCGCGGGGTGTAGTGTGCAGAGAGGAAGGCTGGAAGAGGGAGTGTGGGATGAGAAGGGCGTGTTTTATGCCGTCCCCATTTGGTGTTGTAGTGCCCCTGTAGATGTCGTTGGAGAAGGAGAAGAGGAGGAGAAGGCGGAGGTGGGGGATGGTGATGTTACGGAGGCTGAGGGCGAGGAGGATACGAGCAAGGGATTGGTGGGGATACAAGATGTAGAGGGTGATGTTGCGGATGAAAAAGTGGCGGTGCTAGGCGGTCAAGAGGTGGGCAAAGGAAAGGGCAAAGAGAGATCGAGTCTACCAGCCAAACCAAAGGATCCAATCAAGATCAAAGCGAGATTGAGTGATCGAGGGACGGATGTCGTTGTTTTGGTCGATAAAGAAGATGCGGTTAAGCTTGTTGTGAGGAAGTTGGTTGAGGAGGCTGATGTGAGTCTTGCTTACGATGCTTTGCTTATCGTTCAAGGAAGATCGAGTTACCACAAGAATCCAGTTGTGCTAATTCACATGGTCTCTGTAGATGCCCTCGACCACGAAAATCAGACTCTGCTACATGGGCAAAATGCTTTCACCTGATTTCTCACTCCCTTCACAAGGGTGGCAGCCTGGGCATGTTGTTCAGGCACTGGTATTTGGTTGAAACGAGCTTGGTCAAATGGCTTCTCCACATGAATCCAGTGTGCGACTTGCCTCGCAAGCACAGAACAGCAGGAGAACGCAACCTTCCACGCTGGAATGCCAAAGTCATCCACGCTCCGATGGAAACCATTTCCAATCAGTCAACGATGCTGTACGAGCGAACCGCGCTATAGCTCCCTCATACTTCTGGCATCACCCTTTGCCCATTCGAAGAACTCTGGAGATTGTCGACCAATCCTCAACAACTTGCTAGCAACAGTCAAAGAAAGTCAATGCTTCAATCACCTCCTCAACTTCTTCATTGAGCCTGCCGCCTAACACACACTGGAAGTTTTTAATTACAGCGTTGTGAGACGTGCTGTGCGAGTGGATCGCCCGTCTCAGCGCACGCAAGCAAAGCACCCGACTGACTGGCTTACTTGTCGTCGTGCTCAAACCTCTCTCCGACCCCACCACGATAACCACACGTCGGCACCCATGAATTTAAGTATTCTCGTCCACTTGGACTCACCTCAAGTAGCCCGAGACCCTCGACCGTCTACAGTCCTTCTGAAGAACAGCTAGCCTTCACATAGATGGAAATGTAGGACGACAATGTTACAACCCTGACCCGCAAGCTGGAATGTTGGATGAGAAACTAGTCCGATCAATCGATGCTGTTACGATTAACCTTCGCCTCCATACACAACCGGCGAACCTGCCAACTAGAACGCCAGCAGACTGCACCAAGAAGTGTTGCTCCCTTTCTGAGGCTACCCACCAGCACAGCAAGCAGCAGTCGAGACTCGAGGAAGGTGGCTCAATTGACGGGAAGGAGAATATGATAAAGTCTACTTTACTTACTTCCACTCACTGCTTGTGCTAAGGAAGTGTTAGAGTAACTTTAGAGCCCTAGCCTAATCGGCAACGTTTCCAGGTCGAGTTAACGTAGGTAGTAAGGCATTGTAGCACATAGCTTCGGTAGGAAAAGTATTAAAAGTATATAAAAGTACAGAAAAGTATAAAAAGTACTGAAAGTGCAGAAAGTGTAGAATTTGTAGGATATATAGAATACTATATGTAAATATTCAGATCGTTAAGACAACCTAAGAAAACAAAGACGAAAACAATTCGAAGCCGACTATAAAAGGTCGTTTAGTCTTAGCGCGTATACCTACCTTATTCTTCCCCGAACTTCTTTCCCGCTAAATCATCGCCGCAAGTAAAACCTAATCCTTTAAACCTATTTACATGGCCTTGATGTCTCCCTGAGCGATAGCATCCGGGTGGCTGTGTCAATTCCTTCGTACAGATAGAGTAATCGCTTAAGAAGGCGGTTGCTATAGTGAGAGCACCAATTCTAGTGCAGCTGTATCTTGGAGCTCGATTTCTGCAGAAGATTAATTGTTGAGATGATTGAGATGAGATTTTGGTATCGTATTCCGTGGGTTTGCGAGGCAATACAAGTACATCATGGAGACCACATCTTCGACACTTGAAGTCGAGCTTGAAGACTAGAATTCCTCAACCTATTTTAACCCTTCACCTCGTCTGATCTGAGCTCCAAAGGACAATCCTCCTGCGCCTGCCAATGGCCCCTTTGAAAAGCCTCAAGTTGCATCAATTGATCAAACACCCTCATCACATTCGGAAAGGCACTCAAATCAACTCCATATCTCTGAGCATTCCAAACGGCAGGTGCAAGACATACATCCGCGCTGGTCAATTGATCCGAGAAGGAGTATCTTCCTCTATCGAACCGACGGCTATCCAACGTGGCTTCATAAGCTGAGATGCCTTCCGTCATGAGTTCTCTGGCCCATTGGTTCGCATCTCCACCCGTCGCAGTCACGCGCTTCAAGATCTTCATGTTTGTGGTCGGCTGAACGTCGCACGCCAAGATGTTGACCAATGTGCGCACAAAGGCAACATCTTCAGGACTGGTAGGGAGTAAGGCTACCCGATCTGGGTAGGCTTCCTCCACGAACTCGATTGCGGCGATGGATTGGGTGATGTTGAATTGCCTGGTAGCTAACACCTCCTTGACTTGTAGCGTGGGAACACTGCTTGAAGGATTGAGATTGCTGTATTGACTTTGCAAGTGGTGAGAATTTTTGATGTCAACGTAGATGGGTGTGAAGGGTATCTGTTTGAGATATAGAGCTAGGCGGACTCGTGCAGAGCATGAAGAACGATAATAGCCGTGTAATGTCAGCTCATACTTTGGCTTGTCCATCATAAGAGCCAGTACTTCTGTGTATCCTGCTCGGTATGCCTCAGGAACAAGCCTAACCTTTAAGAAGGGAAATTTGAGCCAGTATGGTATGATATATACCAATGGAACGGTCTAGGTAGATAAAAATTGAGCGTCGGATATCCACATCTTTTCAAAGATGCCAAATTTCGAGCATGCTACACTTCGCTCTGCTCGTCGAGATCCCGCCTATGGCTAAGACCGGGACAAAAAGTGAATGCGGAAAGCTCAGGAATCACATAATAGATGGAGTAGAACAGGAGAGATACGGCTTTGTTCGATGTCACGAATCGTGAAGAAGGCGGGCCACACTTTGATCTGGTTGATGGGATTGCGGATCGGGCACACCTAAAAACCGGACCGTATCTACATATGAATTCGACTGTCGCAGGTATTCTCAAGAGAGACTATGGAGTAACAGCGCGCTCAAAGGTGTGCCTCCAGGAACTCCATTCAGAACTCCTAGTAAGAGTTCATAAACAATTTTCTCATACTAGAAACCGTTGGCAAAAGTCGTGCCGTTCGCGCCATTCTTGACGATACCATCAGCATTGTACTTGTACTTCTCCTCGCGTTCCTAGTTGCAACGTGTCAGCTAGCACAAATGATGATCAACAAAGGCAACATACCCAATACTTATTGAATCCAACGCCTTCACAGACTTCAGAATAGCTTAGTATCATTGGAGGAGCACCGACAGTCATGCTTGTTTTCAAGGCCTCTAAGGTCTCCCGAATGGATTTGAGCTTTGCGGCCACAAGCGTCCAAGGGTATGCCACAGCACAAAAGCCGAGTTCAGCAAGGTCCTTGGCAGAAAGGTTTTCCGTCTTACCACCTTCGATGATGTTGGCAAACGTTGGAAGGCCGAGCTCTTCTACACATTTTCGCATGGATTCACGATCCGGTAGAGCTTCGACGAACACTGCGTCCACGCCGATACGCTTGAATTCTTTCGCTCGTGCCATGGCCTCGTCCCAGCCGTGGATCAAGGAGTCGGTGCGGGCAAGTACGAAGATGTCCTTGCCTTCGTCCCTTGCATCACAAGCAGCTTGAATACGTGCAAACGCCTCGCCACGCGATACTACGGCCTTTCCCTTGGTGTGTCCACAACCTGTGCTCACAATCAGTATGGAGTCTCAATCAAAATCGCGACTTTACTCACGCTTCGGCCAAGTCTGGTCTTCGATCATGATACCGGCGGCGCCCGCGTCCGCATAGCACTCAACCGTCCTTTTGACGTTCATCGGACTGCCATAACCAGTGTCCCCATCAGCCATGACAGGCACGTTCACCTGACGAACTACTTCTTGTATCTTATCACACATCTCCTGCATTGCTATGTAACCGGTGTCGGGAAGGCCATACGCGGACGAGACCGGGTATCCTGCGAGGAAGACCATAGGGAAGCCGGCCTCTTCGACCAGACGCGAAGACAATCCGTCGTAGCTGCAGCAGTGCGCCAAGATTTTGGCAGGATCTCGGTGCGCTTCGAGCATCATAGTCCTCAAGCGTGAAGCTTGAATGGATGGGATGCGTCCTCTGACATTGGAAAGGGATAAATTGACATCCTGAGTAGCACCACGCTTGCCCGGTTTGTCGGTGTTCGGGACATCGAATTGGAATGGGTAGGCGACGGTGTTTACAATGTTCTTTGACATGGTGGCGGAGGTCGATGATGGTTTGATTTGACTTTGTTTTGTGTGGTGTATAGTGCGTAAAGGCAAAAGTATTTTGTGTTGTTTAGTTCATCAACATCCTACCTGCTAGGTCACAGCGATTTTATACACAATCTCCATCTCGATCACCTGAGCGGTGCGGGAACCAACGGCAAGGTGTGGTGTGTGCAAGATATCCCTTCCAACTCGGTAAGTCGAGGACCAAAGGCTAGTTGGTGTCAATACGTGCTGTACCGCCAGAAGAGTGGCCTGGAAATCTGCGGCCTGCGGAGATGAATGGGAGAGAGCGGAGGCGGAAATGAGCGGAGTGTTGCCAATTGAGCCCAGGAGCCAGGAGCCGGGAGCCCCAGAAGAACTTCCGGGCGGAAAGACGCAACGGTGAGGGGAACAAGCCCGACCAAGCCTGACCCCGACCTCAGACTCTCCGCAATCTGGTGCTAGGCATGCATTCCTTCACTACTGGTGCGGGGTACTGTAACGTAATCCTGGGGTACTGGGGTACTATTGCAAAGTTAGGCTGCTTGCATAAAGTCTGGCGGACGTCTTGTGTCCTGCTATACTCAATCGCACTAAATCAACTCTCCCCCGAAAAGCAGCTCTTTGCGGTTTGCTCAACATGACCAGTACTATGCATAACCCCAAAGATATGGAGCTAGACATTGGTATCGATACCGTCGAGTTAGCGTCCGACAAAGACAATGCGAACGGGACTACACCAGTCTCGACTTACAAGCAGACATACATATGCAGACAGGTCGGCCAATATCGCTCAACTTTGCCATAACACCCACTTTTCTGACAAGCAGTAAATAGTTTGATCGACGTGTCTTACCTATCGTCTGTACTCTATACATTCTCTCGTACTTGGATCGAGGTAATATTGGAAATGCCAAAACAGCAGGAGCTCAAACAGATCTGCACTTGACTAGCTCACAATGGGCGTGGGTCCTCAATGCCTTCTATATCTGCTACACTACTATGGAATGGACCAACATGCTTTGGAAAATCTATCCTGCACATATAGTAGTCAGCACCCTTTGCGTCCTGTAAGAATGGTCCTGATCTTTCACAATAGCCGCTTCGCTGACATACACATCTAGCTGGGGAGTGGCGGCAATGTGCTCTGGTGCAGTTAGTAACATCTGCGGATTGCTTCATTTGTTCCGAGTACTGAATTTCAAGCAGGTTCACAACATGGCAGGCCTGGTAGTCTGCCGAAGCTTTCTGGGTGTCTTCGAGGCAGCGTTTGGTGCTGGTGCACCGTACTACCTTTCTATGTTCTACTCACGACGTGAACTTGGACTCCGTGTTTCGATCCTGCTCGGTTGTTCTCCTCTGGCAAATTGCTTCGCAGCAGCTCTCGCATATGGTATTACGCAGATCAAGGGCTCCCTTGAACCCTGGCGACTATTGTTCCTCATTGGTAAGGCTTGCCAGACCTATTCACCTTGACAAAGTCGTAGGTATGCTTTATCCGAGCTAACGCATAGTGTAGAGGGGGCGCCAACTATAGCTTTTGCAGCAGTCGTATGGTTTTTCCTACCGGATGGACCTTCTTACGCAAATTTTCTGAGCGAGGACGATCAAACTTTGGCCTTAGAACGACTTGATACAGTCGATCAGACGGCAAAGAGCAAGTTGTCATGGAGCCAGTATCTTAGCGGTTTGACCGACTATCAGAACTACATTCATGCTTTCATTCACTTCTCAGTCAACTACTCATTTGCGGTAAGTCTGTGCGGGAATATCTTATAGGCTTGCATAATAGATACTCATGTCACACTCAGGCATTGTCGAACTTCCTGCCTAGCATCGTGAAGAGCTTGGGATATACCTCCGTCCAAGCTCAAGGACTTACTGCACCACCATATCTCGGATCATTTATCTGCTGCGTTATTGTCGCGCTTGTATCTGATCGTTACGGCAAGAGAGGTTTTATTGTAGCCGGTTCAGCATTCGTTGGTTCCTGCGGTTATCTTATCCTCATAGTCGTAGAGGATCCCAAAGCTACCTCTGTCCGCTATGCAGGTATCTGGCTGGCCACTATTGGAATGTTCCCAGCTTTAGCTATCAACATCACATGGCTCCTCAACAACCAGCAAGGTGACTCCAAGCGAGGTGCTGGATTGGCCATTCTGGCTACTTTTGGTCAATGCAGCTCCTTCGTCAGCAGCACTCAGTTCCCTACTTCGGCTGCGTAAGTGAAAATGGTTACAAAGTACAGAGTGTCATTATGCTAATGTGCCCGAAGGCCCATCTACAAGAAAGGGTGCGCTATTGGTTGCGGTCTTAGTTTTCTCGTTGTGGTACTGGCACTCGTGCTGCATGTCTTGCTTGTGCGTGAGAACAAGAAGCGCGACCGTCTCTATGGGAAACCGGAGGAAGGTGTACGGCTTGATGTCACTGGGACGGGCGACAAGAACAAGAATTTCAGATATTTTACGTGATAGTGAAGGCAGGATAAACGGAGCCTCTGATGGTGTGGAAAAAGATTGCAGCCTGCCACCAGATTGAGGAATGCTGATAGTTGCGTGTTTCACAGTCGCCATAGTGACATGAGTATAGGAAAAGTGGTTGCCGCGGAGAAGTGTCAATATCATTTATATTCATCTTTGCACTTAAATCGATTACATGTTGTTGTCGTTGTTGTTGTTGTTGTTGTTGTTGTTGTTGTTGTTGATCAGTGGTTTGGTAATCCGACTAGAAAGGCGCCAATGCCGAGGTCGGACGCTGAGGGGTTGCGGGCCGCCTAAGGACGAGGAGAAGGGCGGCGCGGCCTACAGCTTTCTTGATTTATCCCATGCCACTTACCGCACTGCATCGTCCCCTCATCTCCCTTTTGTTTGCCTTGCCTGTAGTCGCCGCTATTGTTCATGTATGCCGGTGCTTCACGCGGCGGCAAGGCTACGTCCTCTGGTCCGTCGAAGCAGCCAACGAGCGACTCACAACGCGCATACAAGGCATGTATCCCGTGTCGCACGCGCAAGGCAAAATGTGATCTTGCTGGTAATGACCGTCCGCCTTGCGTGAGATGCCGGCGAGAAATGCGGGAGTGCGTTTTCAGCAGTGAAAGAGCCTGGAATAGTAAGCGCCAGAAGACTGATGCCGGAGGCATGCATGGTGTGTATGAGCGACCGATGTCGTGGCAGTCTGATCACTGATGGAGGCTCAGGTCTTGAAGCACAGACGACGGACATGCAGCAGTCGCAGGATGAGGATAATCTGGGAAGACCGTCTCACGCAGACACAAGCCCTGCTCATCTACCTATGCCATTCGGAGACACACAGAGACTAACTCGGCGGCCGCCTCCGCCACAAAATGACACAACGTCAAGCAGGATAGAACGTTCAGGTACGAGCATGTCAGCATATCCTTCGGCCGCGAACGAATGGATTCCTTCCACAGGCCAAGGTCAGAGTGCTGGTCTCATGAGCTCCGTTATGCGTACCGTTGTCTCAAATGGCAATGATGCGCTTCGCATTCTCTTCGAAGCCGCAACAGAGGACGCTGGCGCTGGAAATATCAACCAGGATCATGCAGCACAGGACGCCAGACATGTAGAGTTTGCGACTAGCGCAACACCAGGTTCAGGAACCTCACCAGCAGCTTCGCCTCACGTCGCACCACCTGTAATCTTATCGACTACAGATCCAAATACCTTACGAGCGTGGAATGCTTGCAGGTTTGTCAGGATGGGATGGTTATCAGCAGAAGAGGCTGTTACATATGTTGACCTGTAAGTCGTGACCAATTGGACATCCATCCTCTTATACTTGTACGGCCTTCCTTGTGTTTCAATTGTATAGGACTAACTAGGTATAGGTTCTTTCGCAATATGTGGCCATTCTCGCCTATCCTGACGGATCGCTATTCTCACCACGAAACCCACTTAGAACTAGTGTCTCAGGAACCTTTACTATGCTGCACAATCCTTATGATTTCCTCAAGATACCACCTTCTACCAGGACCGGCGAGTGCCTCTCGAAGCTTCTTCATCCACCATAGACTGTGGCAGCACGTCTCACACCTAATAATGCGAATCATGTTCGGCCAGGAAAAAGGATCTATTGCCAAGACAAGAACAGTCGGTTCAATCGAAGCTCTTATACTAATGACCGAATGGCATCCAAGGTCGATACACTTTCCGCCGGAGGCCGATGGGTGGGACTCGCATATGATACTTACATCAGAAGAAGACGAGTTACGTTTTGCGCGACCCAAAACAGCCGCATCTAAATGGCTCGAAGATGTTGTAGACCCCGCGAAGAGATCTGACCGTATGTCTTGGATGATACTCGGCTGCGCTCTCACTCTGGGATATGAGCTTGATATCTTTGATGAAGAGAATGCGACCATTCAGACCACCGGGGATCCCTTACGCCTACGAAAAGCAAGACTTGTCAGACTGCTTTATGTATTCATCAATCAACTAGCTTCGAGGCTGGGATACTCATCTCCATTGCCCTCTACTATCAACCACCTTAAGTCTGGAAACTTGCAGTCATCGGTCGATACTCGCTGGAGTCTTTTTATGAATGCTTGGACGGACCTCACAAAGCTTTTCAAGTCTTTTTCCGAAATGGTGTTTCCCTCGGCTATAATCACGAAACAACTTTTGCATAGTGGTCGATATTTGAATATGTTGGAGCACTTCTCGCCGCTGCTACAGAAGTGGAAGTCGAAACACCTCGACCAAAGCTGTGAGTTCCTCAGTGGAAAATGGTCTGAATGACGAATAAAAACAACCGATTGACAAGATTAATAGGTACTGAAGATGTACTTCAGCGCATCCTTTTTATTGAATACCAATATGTTCGCATATACTGCAACTCATTAGGCATGCAGGCAGTATGTGAACGAAGAGTTAACGACACCGATGATAACTCGATTCTCGAAGCAGCACTTGATCCTGTGAACCAAGCTTTTATCCAGGAAGTGATTCACGGTAGTTGCGATGTGTTGAACAAAGTCATTGGTCTTGCCGAGGATGAACTATTACGGTACGCGCCTGTCAGGATTTACCTGCGCATTACTACATCCTCGATCTTTCTCCTTAAAGCCATCAGCCTCGGTATTAGGGACAGTCAAATGCGCAAGACTCTGGATGTTCTTGAACGTAGTATTCGTGCACTACGCCGGAGTACGCTGGATGATATGCACCTAGCAAGCAGGTATGCGACCCTGCTTGAGATGCATCTAACACGTTTGCGGCGACACTTTGCATCTGCTTCGAGAGCATCACGAGCTAGTTTCCCGGGTACTAGGAGGTCTTCTCCACAACCCGACCAAATCCAATCGGTGTCGCGGGCAATGCCAAGTGACAAACAAGGTGTATACGCAGGCTCTTTGCAAGATTTCTCTCAAGTATTGGGTGACATTGACTTCTCTCTACCAGACGCTTTTGATGATGCTTGGCTATCGTTACCATTCGATCCATCCATGGCGCCATTTAACAACAATCCAACTGAAACTGCAGCACCACCTTTTGACTGGGAGAATCTCGACTTCATCTGGAACTTGCCCGAATAATGCTGTACTCATGTATTGAAAAAGCATAAAAGGCGCGTGAAGAAATCTATTTGGCGTGCGAGTTACAGTAAGAGCGCATTTCCAAGGGTAGTCTATCACCCTGCCCTTATGGCATTGAATCTACACCTTCTCCATTCCTTCCTCAATCTCCTGTCTCATCGCTTGCTTGACGATCGCCCCACACATCTTCGCGTATGGGTTTGTCTTTACAGACATTTGCTGGGCATCTTTGTCACCATATCTACCTCCAAAGAAGAAGTCGCGACTAGCCGCGTCCTCGATGCTATCCTTGTCAGGTTTGCAGAGTTCATCTGGCAAGCCATACACCTCGAAGCCGTTCTCTGCTCTTTGTACAGCTTTCATCAAGAGTAAACCACGATGTGCATGTACAGACGCTAGTAGACTCTGCTGATGTATAGATAATGATGCTTGTGGCGACAAGGGCGTTGCTAATGTGATTGTGCTTTGCAAATCCGCGAAGACGAACCTCGACTGCTCAGTGAACTCTTCAGTGAAGAGGTTGTCGTCTGTCACAAAGAGGCGTCTTGCTTGAGCTCGATTAAAGTAAGCAGGTGCAAAGCCTGGAGATCGAGTGATGAGCCCAGTGAGCTGCTGTATCGCGCGGTCGATGGTATCGGCAGTCTGCGATGATCCGTGTAGGAGTTTGAGAATCATTTGCTCCTCTGCTCTGATGCTGGCGAATTCGTCTTCATCCAGGTGCGGTAAAGCGGGCTTGGAGGCATCGACTGGGGCGCTTGTTGAAAGAGACAGCTCTGGATCGAAGAGTGCGCCAAGGATGTGCAAGTCGTGTTTCGACAAGTGGATTTCTTGTTGCATTGGTGCATCGGATGCAATCCTATACTCGCGAGGTCAGAAAGCTTGATCTAGGGGTAGCGCTTGACGGAAGAAAGAATGCACATTTTGTAAAGTATCTACTCGGATTCTTAGGTAGTGCTGTAGATTGGGTCGAAGGTTGCTCTACTTCTGCGATATGCCAATTATGTATAATTTGATATTGGAAGAAGCCTCGTATGGGGGGTGCGCCAGAATTGTAGATTGGCCGCAAATGCTTCTCGAATATCAAAGTCCAGGTCACATCATCTTCAGCACTTGACCGTAGGCAAAATAGCCGCCCGGCCGGCAAAGAGCGGAAATCAGAGGCACCCTCAAATGTTCCCGCCCGGGCCACGAAGACGCTTTTTGTCTCCATCTCACGGGTTCCACCTCGGGCTTTCAATTTAGAGCAAATCCATGCGCAAGAAAGCCGCGCCTTTGTTGTCATCTGACCGTCCTGTACAGAAATGACACTTTTTCTTCGATTACCTCTATTCATGTGTGTTTTGCCCTCGCCCAACCTTTCGACTTGAACGAAAATCTAGACAAGCAGCATAAACAATTCTTCTACACGACATCACTTCTACTTGCCTTGAGATTCTCTCGTCATGGCAGCACGCTCTTGGGTTCAGGTGGACCCGGAGTCGCCATTCTCTCTGGCCAATATTCCTTTCGGCATCATATCAACCCTTGATTCTCCGCGGAAGAGACCAGCAATAGCAATCGGGGACTATGCGCTGGACATGCAGCAACTCGCCTCTGCTGGAGTCTTCAGCAATATACTAAGTTCCGGCGAAGATGTCAACGTCTTCGAAGCATCAAGCCTCAACGCATTTGCTGCCGCGGGACGCCCCTTCCACCGCAGAATCAGAACGTTCATCCAGGAGCTGCTTCGAGACGATTCACCATACCCTGAAGCATTGCGAGACGACACAAAGCTCAAGGAAGCCGCCCTGATACCTTTGGCACAAGTGCAGAACCACGTGCCGCTTGACATTGGTGATTATACAGACTTTTATGTAGGCTTGAACCACGCATACAATGTTGGAGTGCTCTTCCGAGGACCCGAAAACGCTCTTCAACCCAATTACAAGCATCTCCCAGTTGGCTATCATGGACGTTCTTCGTCAATTGTTCCGTCGGGTCAAGCCATCAGGAGACCGTGCGGCCAGTGGCTGACAGCGCCAGGCGAGACGCAACCTCAATTCGGACCATCCCGCAAGCTTGACATTGAGCTCGAAGTCGCCGCTTTCGTCTGCACGCCCAATACGCAGGGTGATCCAGTTGCGATTGATGATGCCGAAGACCACCTATTCGGCCTGGTACTGATGAATGACTGGAGCGCAAGAGATATTCAGGCGTGGGAGTATGTACCACTTGGACCATTCAACTCAAAGAACTTTGCCACCACGATAAGCCCTTGGGTCGTGCTCATGGATGCTGTCGAGCCCTTTCGCACCGACGGCCTAGATACAGCCAACCAAAACAACCTACTTCCGTATCTACGCGAAGCGAAACAGAAGACTGCTTACGACATCTCCCTCCAAGTGGCGCTAAAGACAGCTTCCGGCGATTATGCTGTAGTCTCAAACTCGAACGCAAAAAACCTTCTCTTCTCTTTCCCTCAGATGTTGGCACACCATACCATTGGAGGTTGTAACATGAGGACCGGGGATCTCTTGGGAAGTGGTACTATTTCCGGCTCGTCGCGTGACTCTCTGGGTAGCTTCCTTGAGATTACGAAGAATGGTAAAGAACCTTTTGAGTCTCGTGAAGGAAACAAAATAACCAGGACATTTCTTCAGGACGGAGATGAAGTTGTCATCACAGGTCGTTGTGGGAGTTTAGGTAGTTACGTCGGCTTTGGTCCTTGTAGTGGAAAGGTCGAGGCAGCCCTGTTGAAGTGAATCCATCCTAAAACCACGAGCCTAGGTAGTAGCACCATACATGTAAATGACATTACACTTGTTGCTAGGTAATGTACGAGGGTTGTTCAAATTCATTGCCTTGTGGAGCTGCAGGGCTTTGGTTTAGGGTGCTCATCTTTCTCCATTGCTGTTAATCACATTCGTGCAAGGTTCAGGCAGTAACTGTCGAATGCTACGACAGAAAAGTTATCGCACGAGTGAAGCGTGGATGTGGTGAAAAGAACAAGCGGAATGCATATTGAACATTAAATTACAGGCAGCCGACCCACAACCAATCAAGACACGCTATCAGAATGAGTTCCAGTCCCATTGACTTCTTCTGGACGCTTGAATTTCGGCTTCAGACCTTCCCAACTGTGAGCATTATACTCTGGTTGAACCTTCTGGCAGGTCTTCATACCCCATTGTGAAACTCCCACCATCAGGCAACTATCGCTCACATTAATATCACACATCTTCACAGATGGACAATGGCAAGCCACTCACCTCTCGAACATAAAAGCCATACTGCCAGATCCCACCTTGTGCGGCCTCAACTCAGCCTCGCTCGCGTTCTCGTATGACGCGGCATCGGGGCCATGTGCACTCATGATATTGTGCAGCGACGCTCCCGCAGGTCGAAATCCTCCTCCAGTCTTGGCGTCGTAGTCGCCTGCGATCAATCCCATGAACTCGCTCATGGTATTGCGATGGTACCACGGTGGACGGAAAGTGTCCTCCTGAACGAGCCAGCGCGGGGGAAAAATCACAAAGTCGGCGATGGCAGTTCCCGCGTGATCCGATGGCGCGGTGAGGCAAGTAAAGATACTGGGGTCGGGATGGTCGAAGGAAATAGACCCAATGGTATTGAATCGGCCTAGGTCGTACTTGTAGGGGTAGTAGTTGCTGGTAACGATGATGATCTTAATATCGGACTTTGGAGCAGTAAAGGAATTGTGGAAGAAGACTCACCCGTGCCACGCAACGACGTCAAACGGTGTGTGTGATTGTCGTGCAGAGAACAGATTGTTGTTGAATTTTGACACAACCTCCCATTCAGACATGTCCTCATCGAAAGACGCCACTGGGGCTTGAAAGTCTCTCGCGTTGGCCAGGCCATTAGAACCAATAGGTCCCAGTTCTGGTAGCTGGAAGTGTCCTTGGAAAAGCTCGCAGATGTAACCTCGCGTAGGACCAGCGGGGACGGTGACGCGGTACCTGATACCCCGCGGAATCACACAGATCTCATTTGGTCGTATAATTAGCTTTCCCAGCTCAGTCTGAACGTCGAGACACCCACTCTGGGCGACGATGAGAAAGTCGCCATCAGCTGAGTAGAAAGCTTGCTTGCCCATGTCTTTACCGACTGCAAAAATGTGTATGGCGAGCCCGGACTTCATACTCGGGTCGCCTGCGCCTGCGACAAGGTGGAGACCTTGGATCCAGTCTGCTTCGATGTCATAGTCAAAAGGGTCCCATCGTAGCTGATTGGGAATCTGGTGAAGCTTTTCACCATCCGTCGTCATTCTGAGGTGGAAAGAGGACGCCTCGAGTTCGGTGAAAGGCTCGTGCGCGGCTGACGGCAGGATGCGGTAAAGCCATGACTGTTGATTCTCATGTCGAGGAGCCGTGAAGGCAGTCCCGGACAACTTCTCGGCGTAGAGGCCGTATGGGGCCTTTTGTGGTGAGTTTTGCCCAATTGGTAAAGCACCCTTCACTGCAGTCGACCTGGATTTGTATACAATGAATGAGCATCATGTTGCTTGAAGGAGGCCAGGGTATGGTAATAGATTTGAACCTACTCATGATATGATGCAAATCCGTTCTGGTAGCTGTAAGGGTCATTCTCGGAAAACTTGGTGACAGGCATGCTTCATTGATATGCTAACATCTGAGCACACTAGCACTGGCGAAACAAAACAATTCTATCAAGCTATTCGCAGCGGAGGTGTAGGCATCTGACATGATTGTATACCGGCCATATGCCGGAAGACACAGTGACCTGACACACACTCCCATGACCAGATAGACCAAAGCCACGGTCCGGGCCAGCTCGGTGCCATGCAGACTTGAATTTCCTGGGCCGGAAAACACCGGCGATTACACCTATCGAAATGGTTCTCCCTTTGTACACCGGCTGGGACCGGCCGACACTCTCCTGGCTGCGGAAAGTAGCGGAAGCTATCATGTCTCAAAGCACGCCACCTATGCGAAGGCCTTGCGCCCGAAAATCTTGAGATGTCTCGGATTCCGACACAAACAGACCGACCATCACAAGAGCAGTGTCTTGTATATAGAGTGTTGTCTGGCTTCGACATCAAAAACTCAATTCACGACTTGATTGCAACAACATTCCCAAACGAACAACTTCGACCAGCACAACACAAAGCGTGAATTCAGACCATAATCGAAGTCATGGCACCCATCGCAATTTCACCCCAAGACGACACTTCATACCAGCCGCAACAGGATAGCTTCGCCGGTTACAGAGCATACGATCACGTACACTGGTATGTCGGCAATGCTAAGCAAGCAGCGTCGCACTACGTTTCTCGCATGGGTTTTCGACGCGTGGCGTACAAGGGGCTAGAGACTGGTAGCAGAGCGATAGCGTCTCACGTTATCCGTAACGGAAAAGTAACCTTTGTGCTCACTTCACCATTGCGCGGGCTAGCCCAGCTCGACAATCTGTCTCCGGACGAGGCAGAACTCTTGCGTGAGGTTCATGAGCACCTCGAGAAGCACGGTGATGCAGTAAAGGGTGAGCACTTACATCTTACTGAGTGACCTAGGACCAGGCTTGTTAACCCTTGTAGATGTCGCTTTCGAAGTTGACTCGGTGGATGCCCTGTATTCCGCTGCTACAAGGAACGGGGCAGTGGCACTTTCTGCCCCTAAAGTTTTGGGTGATGCGGACGGCAAGGTTAAGATGGCTAAGATCAAGACCTATGGGGAGACAACGCATACGCTTGTCGAGCGACACTCATACAAGGGCATCTTTCTCCCTGGATATCGTCCCGAACTCACTGTGGACCCTCTCGAGAAGTTCCTTCCCAGCGTCTCTCTGGGTCACGTCGACCACTGTGTGGGAAACCAAGACTGGGACGAGATGGACGCAGTTTGTGAATACTACGAGAAGGCTTTGGGCTTCCACCGGTTCTGGTCTGTTGATGACAAGGATATCTGCACAGAATTCTCTGCCTTGAAGTCCATCGTCATGGCATCACCAAACGAGGTTGTGAAAATGCCTATCAATGAACCTGCAAAGGGAAAGAAGCAATCCCAGATCGAAGAATACGTCGATTATTACGGTGGCGCAGGTGTACAACATATTGCACTCCGGACAGAAAATATCATTGAAGCCATCACTAACCTGAAGGCACGCGGTGTTGAATTCATCAAGGTACCCGAATCATACTACGATACCATGGCCAAACGATTGAAGCAAGCCGGTATGAAGCTGAACGAAGACTTCGAAGTACTGAAGAGCTTAGACATCTTGGTCGACTTTGATGAGGGGGGATATCTGCTGCAACTTTTCACAAAGCATTTGATGGACCGTCCGACTGTTTTCATTGAGATTATCCAAAGGCACAATTTCTCGGGTTTTGGTGCAGGTAATTTCAAGTCCCTATTCGAGGCTATTGAAAGGGAGCAGGCTCTTCGAGGTAACTTGGTATAAGAGTAGTAACTTGGAGAAGAGATGTTTACTTTAGATACTAATAGACTAGTTGCTCGTGCTAGCTTAGTGATAAGGATTTAGTCTTATTCTTTCTATTGTTATTATGATGACGTAATTATACGTAATTACGGTTCGGGTTCCGTGCCTAACCTTACCTTGCGTACGAACCTTTACATTCTCTTTTATAGCTCGTATAACGTTCTATAGCTTTAATATAGTAGTTTACTACTTATAGTTCCTAGTTCATGATATTACGTTATACCTACTAATTAGATTCTTCTTGAAGAGGCCAGGTGGTCAGATTTTCGTCCTTCTGCTATGAGATGTGATCACACCCAAAATACTGTAGTTTTTACTGACTCTGACTCTCCATCATCTCGCTCAATTCACCTTGCTGCGATCCCTTCTGAATTCCCCACTGCCCTCGCCCAATCTCTCCTCCTTTATACTTGATGATCAGACCAACCACCACTGGACCAATAATCGTGTTTAGCAGAATGGCCCATACAGCCACCTGTAGCCCGGTGCTGCTGACATATGGCGTCTCGTTGTATCCAATCTCCACGATCAGCAGGCCAATCTCGCCTCGTGCCACCATGGCGGATCCGAGCAATGCAGCGGGGAAGATGCTTGTCTTCAACGAGAGAGCTTGGGTGATGCCCGCGCCTTTTGGTTTCGAGATCAGGTTCCAGAGTGGGATCCAGATGCCCACAATCACCTGAGACAAGAGTCAGCTAATGAGAACGTCAAGCGAACAGCAGAATAAATATCAGTACCTTTGCAATCAACATCAGCAACGTATAAACAATCCCCCGCCACACTATCCGTCCACTCCATAAATCCAAAAACGGAATCGCAAACCCAATACTAGCAAAGAACAACGGCTCCATCAGATATTTCTGAACATCCGCGCAGTACAGCTCAAATGTGTGCACAAACGTAGGGCTCTTGTCCGGATGTTGCTCGCCTTCCTCGCGCGAAAGTACAACGAAAGGCCCTTCCGGATGCTTGCTTGGTAGGTATGTCAGGAACGAACCGGCCAGAAATGCACCAAACAGTATGCTTGTGCCGGCATATGCTGCGATCGAGATGAATGCGCACAGCACAAGCACCATGAGAACGACGTTGGATAAGTGATCGTACCGCGCAAATCGGAATTCAATGTATCGCCTGAAGAAGGGCGCGAAAGCGTATTTCGTGAGTAGTGGTGTCAATATCGCCATCAGCGCAGACGCAAGTATAGGTCGTCCGATGAGCCAGCCCAAGTTGCCACCGTCCTCGAGATGCCCGAGATCGTGAATCACACTTGCCATGACCAACCCGGAAACATCGTCAATCACTGCGGCACTAACCAGTACAGAACCAACACGAGTCTGCGCTAAATCAATGTCTTTCGAAGCACTGCCAATAACGGCAAAAGTAGTGCCCAGACTAGTCGTCGACAAGGCAGCGCCAATAATGAATGTCTCGACTGCCCCAAAGCCGAAACCCAGATAGAGCAGAAGATAGGAAAGGCCGATAGGGAAGATAACGCCAGTGGTCGCGGCAACCATGCTGAGCCCAAAGTTTTGCTTCAGCAGGTCCATGCGTGCGGTCAGTCCGCCTTCGAAAATGATCAGGATCAGCCCGATGTAGCCTAAGGCTAAGAATGTTTCCTGCCATATATCCTCGAGGATGTTTGCGAGTGGGAGGCCATAGATGATGCCGACTGCGATTGGCCCGATAATGCCCGCGCGGAAGATGAAGGAGGAGAGTCGTGTGGCGAGGGAGAGGAAGGTGAAGAAGGAGATTAGGACTAAGATTTGGATGATGCTTGGTTCTTCGTAGGGAAGGAAACCGCCGGCCATGTGTTGTAGAGGGTCAGGATTATACCTTCGTGGAAATCCAGGTCAATCATGTTTGGTGAGGCCGTACTGCCCAGCCCTTAAGGCCTTCTGGAAGCGGCAAACCCCTCTGCATCATGTCCACTGCCACACTCACACCACGGCACCTGAGATTCCTTAATCTACTGACTGACGTAATGTCCATGGCAAGCCAAGAGATGGCTGGCATTGGTAATCAATTGGCAGACGCTACAATATGTAGACGGGGCCAGCTCCGCCTGCTGGCCGGTTTCCGATTCGACAGGCCGATGCCGTCGGAGCCGGGACGCTTTCCAGCTTCTTCAGACAAGAGCAAGAAATGTCACTGCCAAGTTGAAACACGAATCTTTGAGGACGTGCCCAGGAATACCAGGTCCATCCCGTCCTGTCAACATCATAAGGCTGACAACCGATCATATGTGTGTGGGGGTCGTCTGGCGCTCCAGCGAGCGCAACACTGCCATCACCCAACGCCACTTCGTGCTCGCCATCTCTCATATCATGACCTCTGGCCCTCACTAGTAGATATGTATTCGACAAATGACTTCTTCACCAGATTATCCGGTATATCTTCCATCTTGACGGCTCCGTTGACAAGCCCGCCGACAGAAACAAACAAACACGAGTGAAGCATTTCCCGATTCCTGAATATGAATGCTGCAATCAACACACTCCTACATGTACATTTCCAACTAATGCCTGTGTGCTCGGAAAAGTCGTGATTGATGGCCTGTAGCAATCAGACACGTTATCCGCTGTACTTGCAAACGTTGCATAAATCGTCCCATGCTGCTGTGTGCGGTTTGCGCGTCCGAGCGAAAAACATCTGAGCGCAAAAGTAAATTTCCGACACCTGTCACGCCACACTATCTCTAGTATATAAACGCTTCATGTGCCAGCCAGCGAGGAACGAAGTCGCTCGCGATACGGCATGGCTTCCCAAACCGAAATTAGCTTCTTCATCATCTCTGATACTCATTCTTTTGTGAACAGCTTCGAAGAGCTTAATACCAAAGCATTATCATATCCGCGTGTTGACGTGCCGATACACTGTGGCAATCTTACAAACGTGGGCGCTCCGGAAGAATACCAGCATGCTTTACATATGCTTAGCACCATTCCCGCTGAGCTCAAGTTGGTGATTGCAGGCGACCACGATCTGTCGCTCGACGAAGAATTCTGCAGCACAGCGAACAAGCGCAACCTCACTCTCGAGGATCACCGTAAAGCAAAGGCATTCTGGCATGGTTATGCAAAGTCACAAGGGGTCACATATCGCGAAGAAGGCCTCCGCACGTTTCACACTGAAGTCTGGTGCAAGTTTCGCAATCTATGCATCACCTTACCAGCCACAATATGCAGAATGAGCATTTGGCTACGCGCATGCCACCGATCGCTTCAACCCGCCATCAGCCGCCACTCCTCTTCTCGACATGCTCATGCACAAGACCACTCCTGCCGCTGCCAACCCGATCCCAGCAAACGTCGACATACTGCTGACGCATGGACCACCGCTCGGCCAGCTTGACCAAAACCGGAGTGGGAGGAATTGTGGTTGTCCACATCTAGCCAAGGCTGTGGCGAGGGTCAAACCGAGACTCCATTGCTTTGGACATGTTCACGAGGGTCGTGGCGCGTTGCGAAAGACTTGGGCTCCCTCATGGAACCCCTTTGACAACATACAACCATGGCAACTCGAAGAGAGCATGACTCCTGCAGCGACCAAAGTGGATCTGACTAGTCGAGGGGGACGACCTTTGCGCCAGGGGAAGGAAAAGACAGTGTTTGTCAATGCTGCCATTCGTGACGGATATTATCGGATTGAGAACAATCCTTGGTTGGTGAATTTGGATTTGCCTATCAGTGGCGAGCGATAGTATGGAAAAACAAACAACGATTTAACTACCAGAATTTGCATTGCTACAGCATCTCCTCTGATATCAATCATCCCAGGCTCGTAGGCGTCATCATGTTCTCGTTAAGCCAGTCGAAAGAGGCCAGTGTATCATCATCGAAGAGAGGAATATCGCCCTCCATCAGGAAGTCTTGTATAGGTGCTCCGAAAATTGCCATCTCCGTTGTTATAGGTTCGTTCAAATGTGCCGTCGCTTCTCCAAAGGTGTTTGTTGTCTGCAAGAACGACTGTCCACCTTGACCGCCATTCTCCATCGACGTCTCAGGGTTTGCTTCAATTTGTGACTGCAGTAAATTCGCCTCAAACGTTGCAGTACTACTCAGTAATAGATCCAAATGACCGAGATACTCTTGAGCTGCAAAGTTGCCCTTCTTCTCGAGCTCTCTCAATAGATGGGCAGCAGATTCAAAATCGTCTCGATCGTTCTGTTTGTCCTGAGGCAGTGTAATGCTGGAGAGGAGGAGGACCATGGCGGCTGCAAAGGTGTAGTGCGCTGAGAAGAAGTCCAGAGAAGCAAGAGTACCACTAATCCAGCTCCTTGTGAGTAGACGGAAGGAATGCCGAGCAGTGTGTATGCAGGTTTCTGCCAAGGTTTGCGTAGCTCGTGGTACTGCAGGTCTTGTCGAGGTGGCTATTGCCGACCGTCGTCCTTTTAGTGCGCGAAAGACATGCAGCAGCATTGGACGGGTTGCCAGGATGACGCACTTTGGATATTGTTAATTACACCAATGTATACGCTTGGCCCCAAACTTAACTTACTTGGTTGAAAGCGAGATGAAGTAAGGTCACATGATGTGCAACCTGGTTGCATGCACTCTCGCGCTGTAACTGCAATGGTACAGGCAAACTCTCGATCCACTCTGTAAGCTCCTTGAACACATTTTGGACACGTTGAGTGAACGGGATCGGACTTTTCACTCGAGAGTAGACATGTCGAATTGTCACGCCAGTGAGCTTTGCCAGTTTGATGCTGGAGGTCAAGTACTCTGAGCTTACAAAGTCTTCTCGTTCAGCTTCGGTCAGGCCGTCATCTGTAGGGAGCTCCACCTCGATTTCGTCACTCTGTAGACTGCATGGGTAACCCGACTTTGAGGCGATTTGTCGATCAAGAATATAAACACTCCAGAACAGTACCTTGCGATACTTCTGCAGACCAAGGTCTGGCAACAATGAACCCCTAATCTTTTGATGCAATCCACTCACAATGCTCTGACGCATGGCAGTCCCTATATGCCTATACGCTGAGTATCGTCGGTTCATTGACATGGAATATATAGCCTAATTCTTCGTTAGTTGGTTTCAACTCAGCTATATTATCATACTCACAAACATGATCGCTATTTCAATGTGTTCTATACTTGGACGCTCAGGCACGATACGCATCAGTTTTTTAGCTTGTGCAAAATACATGAGGCCGGGCACTCCTTGAGGGTCGGCTGAACGTCGAGGAGAGTAGACCTCACCAAGTGCAAACATCGCCAGTAGCTTAGATATGGTCAGTTCATCAACGGTGCTGACGTCCTTGTAAGCCATGTCGAGCGCTTTGCGAGCGGTACTATATCTTGAGATATGGTAGCACTTCCCTATAATTGTGTTTTAGTTTGGAAACCATTGATAGCTTCTTCGAAGCCTGGTTGCGAGGTTCTTACCAACTGTACGCAAAGCTGTCTCTAATAACATAGACGCTTGTGGTCGACTAGGCCACGAAAAGTTCTCCATGTTGTATGCCTTGATGAGGTCATTCTCTATGCCACGTCAGAAGTTTAGTGGGTGACTACGATAGTCATTTCCAGCTCACCTTGAACATAAGCCTGTCGTATGACATCAATCTGAGCTTTATTGCCCAGCAACTCTCTTGACAGAGTAGTGGAAAAAGTCGAACATGCTGCCTCACACATGTATATCTACAAACAAGGTCAATCTCAAGGCCAGTGATACGCATTTACATAGATATATCTCATGCTACTTACCCACAAATTGCCATCATGTCGCGAGAATCTTGCTTGTTCACCAACTAACAAGTTTTGGACACCGCTCTCGTCATTGGCAGTAGTTTGTGGCGGTTGCGTCGGTGGTGTAGGTAAGGACGAAGGCTGAGGAGTGCCTGGGCTGCTCCGTCTCAACTCTTCATTTTCCGCCACGAGTCGTTTGATTAGACTGGAGTGTAATTCAGTGGTTGTTCAGAAGCACGCTTGCTGACAGAAAGAAACACCTCTCGTTCACAGTCACCTTACGATCACGTTCCGGATAGTTGCATTCATGTCGAGTCTGAACACACGTCTGACAAGGCTGGGCACCATTGCACTTGATCTTTTGCTTGTGGCAGCGCTGGCATCTGGGTAGTGATGTATCAGTCTAGCACTTTCGGAGTTGCTTCAGTGGTGGTGCTACTCACGCTACGCTTTTCCGTTTCTTAGGCAGCTCGGGCATGATGAGTTATGAGCCGAGGTTTGGCACGATTCGGCCGGCTTTCACAAGAACAAACAGGCAGGTTCGATAGTTCGATTGACACTGCACAGTGGGAAGGGAAAAGCAAATAGTCAAAGGCCGGTGATGAAGAGGAAGCTGTCGGCGTAGCTGGCAAGTGGGGGTCCTAGACGGCGTTCAGCAGAATTTGCCGACTTGGCAGTCACTCAACGATCTTGTTATAGCCTTTGATACATCATGTGCGCTCTGCATTGTGCTGTCACGCCATGTACTCTTGTATGCATGCAAGGTGATAGAGTCACTGATGTTTGAGCTCAAGATGCATCAGTAAGACTATCCCCTAAGCTTTCCGGCCGCCATGCGTTGGCCGAGTGATTGCTACGGCGAGAGTCTGTTTCAACCCGATGAATAACGGCAACCTCAACCTCCATATCCATACAAAAGAAAAACATGTCAAGCCTTGACCAAGTCGAGCTGCATTCTGCTGTCTATCTCTTTTTAGTCCTGTGCTATGTCTTCGCATATATCAGCATCGGCTCAGCCGTCTTCAGTAGCTTTGGTGGCATCTGACCTAGAGAAGCCCGTACCCACGATCGAAGTCCATACTGAGCAGCTCAGATGCAATCTACCTTTCTGGCGAAAGGTCATAATATTATTCGTTGCTAGTTTGAACTGTTTCACCACAACCTTCTCCTCCACATGTCTTTATCCTGCTCTTTCGGAGATTGCGGCAGAGTTTCACACAACCAGTGACTATATCAACCTCATCAACGCAGTGGTAGTGCTGGCGGCAGGCTTCAGCAGTCTAATATGGGTGCCAATAGTCATGGTGAGTTGATTTCGATCGATCCTTGTTCCCAGCTGACTGTTACTGCAGACTTTCGGGCGTCGGACTGCATACAATGCTTCCATTCTCGTTCTGTTGATTGCGAGTATTGCTACAAGTTTAGCCCCGAATATCCATGCCTTCATAGCCTTCAGGATTCTGGCAGCATTAGAAGTCACCTTTTACCAAGTCATTGGCCAAACTATCATTTCGGACGTGTTTGATCCAGAGGTGAGAGGAACAGCAATAGGATTCTGGATGATCGGTGCTGTTGCAGGTCCCTCTGTTGGTGCTTTGATAGGTGGAGTCATTGTGTCATTCACGACCTGGCGCGTCATCTTTTACGTCCAGAGTGCACTTGCCGCTCTTGGTCTTGTGCTCAGCTTGCTCTTTGTGCCATCCATCGCACAGATAGAATATGAAGAAGTGAAGCCTAGTTTCAGACACTGGGCAAAGGTACAATGGAGGATTATCGCAAGAGTCGCTGTCATGATGTGTACTCCTAGTGTCCTCCTTGGTGTTAGTCCTGCCACGCTCATACCTCTCTTTACATTGCTAACTGTGTTACAGGACCTTGCGGGTGGTTTCCTTAACTTTGAGCAATATGCCTTCCTCGCTTCACCACGTCACCTTATCAACCCACGTTTCCACCTCACATCGCCATTACTTTCCGGTCTGTTTTACATCTCACCAGGTTGTGGATTCATCCTAGGCTCTGTAATTGGTGGTAAATATTCCGATATCACGATGAATAAGAAGATCAAAGCAAGAAGTGGCGACAGAGTCCCCTCTGATCGCTTGGCGAGTGGAGTATGGGCCTTTTTAATTGCTCTTCCTCTGTCTCAGATGGTCTACGGCTGGTGTTTGCAAGAAGATGTTGGTGGCATGGCTGTTGTGCTTGTATCGGCGTTTTTTGTTGGCTTTTTCGTCATGGTTGCTTTCGCATCGTTAAATACATATCTTGGTGGTAGGTTGCTATTCGCACGAGTACTCAATGATCCCTTCACTAATTCCAAACAGAGGCGGTTCCAAAAGAAAGAATGGCCGTCATCACATCAAAGTACATTATAGGATATGGTCTTGGAGCAGCTGGGAACGCTTCTGTGATACCTTTCATCGATGCATTTGGGATTGGTTGGTGGTCTACCTTGAGTAAGATCTTTCTATCCATTACACGAAGAGTTGTTTGGCTGATCTTTGTCATTCACAGCGTCGGGACTGGTGATATGTGCCGGTGGCTCTATATTCATGCTCGTCAAATATGGGCCTCGATTAAGGAGACAACCACCTACTTAAGAAATATTGCATGACACGACGTATGATTTTAAGCGAGCACGACGGCACACAGAATACACTTTCAAGATATACAACATACGAAAGATAGATAATGCACTTCTTGAAAACGCAGCACAATTTAATTAGTTACCACACCAACGCGCACCGGAGTGCCTTGCCCGTTCCGTGCACGCACGCTAGAAACCGCTGCATAATCGGAACAAATATTAAACGACTAAGTAAATCGTAGTAAAAATGCACTCTTCGCCCTACTTACAATTAATAACTATAGTATATACTTAGCGGAACTCTACCTTCTCTTAAATATTATTATATATTAGCCATTCACCTTGCGCAAGTACTAGGAGGGTATAGATATTATAGTTCTTAATAAGATGCTGTTAGAATAAGGTTATCTTAGCGCTTAGTAATTAGCCTAATTTAAGCCTAATAGCGCATTAGTATAAGGTATTATATAAGATTATAGTACTAGGAGGAGTCTATCAGAATATATAAGAGAGATATAAAAGAAATATCTATAACTTGTTAGTTAATGTGCCTACTAAAGTAACCCGACAGTACCCGGAATGGGTACTAAGAGTTGCTTTAGCTTACTACTTATAATTTTCCCTCTGTTAATACTTATGATATAGCTTAGATATCAAGAACTATACTATTAGATAGTAGCTAGTATACTAAGAAATTGTTGAACAGTTATAGGAAGTCTTTACTATCTAACTTTACTAATAAGAATAGGTGTCTTCTAGGTATATCCTTTTATTCCTTCCGGGTTTCTTTTTTTCCTCCTTAGATATTAAGTATATAGGCTTCTATAGACGTCTATTATACTAGCAAATTGTCCGCTAAGGTGTAGAAATTCTAGTTCCTAAGATATACTACACTACCCTAAGAAAGTGGTAGTCTCTTAGATAAATCTTTTTTTCCCTCCCGCATCTCTTTTTTTCCTCCTTAGATATTAAGAATTTAGGCTTTTATAGACGTCTATTATACTAGCAAATTGTCCGCGAAGGTGTAGAAATTCTAGTTATAATAACTTTATTTATATTGGTGTTAAATAGAACTTAGACTAAAGCTAAACTCTAAGTCTTTCTAGCTCGACCTCTTCCTATACCCTTAATCTTCTTAGGCCTCCCGCTATGTGAGTAAACTTTAATCTTATTACTCTTAATACGCTTAATACTACTAGAGCTCTCTTCTATCTTACTATCTTCTTCTATATTAGAAGTATCTCTCTCTATATTACTAGGTCCTTCTCCTATATCTTCTCTTATTAATCTTTCTCTATTAGCCCTCTCGTCTAACATTCTCGACTCTATTATAGTATCTTCTAAATTACTACTATAGCCTAGTCTTTCTTTTTCGGTAGTATCTTCTATAGATAAGCTATCATCTATAGCTCTACCTTTTCCCTTATTCTTACCTCTACTTATAGCTAAAGGACTAAAGTCTATATTACTAAGATTTCTCTTCTTTCCTTTAGCTATACTAGGGATATACAAAGGTTCTCTACTACTAGTTTCTAGATAATCTATAGGTAGATTAAGACCTTCTTCTCTCAATTCTTCTTCCTCTAAGTCTTCTTTATCTTGCTCTTCTTCTAAACCTAATCCTATAGTAGGACTAGTAATAAATGTCTTAGATAGTCTATAATTAGCTATCTAATCTTTCTTAGGTGTAATATATCTCTTAGATTTAATAGAATTATTACTAGAACTTCTAGATTTAGTAGAATTACTTATTCTAGTAGGAGTACTAGCTCTAGACCTTCTAGACTTTAGAGTACCTTTAGATCTAGTTATAATACTAGAGCCACGAGCTAGACTCTAAGCTTAGAAACGTAATATTATCTAGATCTTCATCTTCATCTTTCTTTTCTTCTTCTAGCTCTATATCTAGTATATCACTTAGACCTTTAGATTTAGATTGATTAGATCTAGTAGTAATTCTTTCTATAGTAATATCTAAAGATTCTAAGTCTTCATCTAGATTAAAATACTTAGAGTATAGAGAATAGAATTCTTTAGATCTATTATAGATAGATCTACTTTTAGTAAATCTACTATCCGAGGTTCTAGCATAAGACTTTTCCGTTATAAAGGTAGAGTGATTAGCGCTAATATCTTCTATTTTATCGTTCTTATTAGCTAGAGACTTAGGCTCTAGTAGATCGGTTCTATTTACTAGAACTCTCTAACTACAATCCCATGATCCCCTAACTACAATCCCATGATCCCCTAACTACAATCCCATGATCCCCTAACTATAATCCCATGATCCCCTTAAGTCGTGGGGATATAATTTAAGGTGGGAGCTCAGATTAGGGTTAGGTTTGTTTGAGGCATGGGGATATACAAAAATGAGGCATGGGGATATAGCTAAAAATAAGTGTTTTGGTCCCAAATTAAAACAGTAGTACGATCGATTTATTTCATGACGTCTACCGTCAAGAAAAACCAATATATCATCCACCATAGTACGACTAATAAGATAGAAAAAAGCGGTGAAGAAGTGATGTTCGTCGATATACACGGACCAGGACATAGAATCAGGGTTAAAGCATATAACGTTAAAAGTATATTCATCAATCACGCACGCGCGTAGAGCACGCGCTAGTTCCTATAGAGTGAGAGGAATTACAGCCAGAGTATAGTAAGTCGAGTTTTAGTACAAGATGTCAGAGTTCGA